>Ga0066644_10001648_pt1 | contig 12239 bp, 7 predicted proteins | sample CryGeyCG2114_020_FD_62735 | JGI IMG/M metagenome (GOLD analysis project Ga0066644, IMG submission 62735) | Groundwater microbial communities from aquifer - Crystal Geyser CG15_big_fil_post_rev_8/21/14_0.20 | ecosystem: Environmental > Aquatic > Deep subsurface > Groundwater | place: USA: Utah...
AATACCCGTTCAAAAAGGACAAGTTATTGCAGAAGATCCCAATGGCTTTGTACCGCCTCTTCATGCACCAGCCTCAGGCACAATCATCGGCATTGAGAATGTTTCCTCTTCCCATCCATCGGGTATCTCAGTGCCGATGTTAGTCTTGAAAACCAGTCCAGAACAACAATGGGTGGATTTACCCAGCATGAAATTTGAAGAAGCACTTGCTAGCCCCGCCTCAGATATTATTCAAAAAATATTCCAAGCTGGCATTGTGGGATTAGGGGGCGCAGCCTTCCCAACGTCCATCAAATTATCCACCAAAAAACCGATTCACCAACTGATTCTCAATGGCGCAGAATGTGAACCCTATATCAGCTGTGATGATCGATTAATGCAAGACAAAGCCATGGAAATCCTTCAAGGTGCTTGTATTCTGGCACATGCCGTCTCCGCTACAGAAGTAGTCATAGCCATTGAAGACAATAAACCTGAAGCAATTCAATCACTTAAAAAACAACGAAGTGAGTTTAATCAAACCAAGGTGACCATAGGAATTGTTACTATTCCCACAAAGTATCCCTCTGGTGGTGAAAAACAACTGATTGAAATTCTCACCGGTCAACAAGTTCCAAGAGGAAAATTACCTGCTGATTTAGGCCTTATTGTACAAAATATTGCCACCACCAAAGCGGTATATGATGCAATTATTGAAGGCAAACCATTAATAGACCGACTAGTCAGTCTATGTGGAGATAAAATACCTCAGAGTGCAAACTATCTAGTGCCATTTGGTACGCCTGTTCGACACTTACTGACAGAAGCTCAAGTTAATCTGCAACAGATCAAACAGGTCATCATGGGTGGGCCCATGATGGGTCATAATTTGCTTTCTTTAAAAACCCCCATCATGAAAAGCTGTAACTGCTTAATCGTACCCAGTGAAAAAGAACTCCCAAACCCTTTAAATACCTTGGCCTGTATTCGTTGTGGACTTTGTAGTGAAGCCTGTCCCGTCGATCTCTTGCCGCAACAACTTTATTGGCATGCCAAAGCCGAAGAATGGGAAAAAGCAGATAAACTCAATCTATTTGACTGCATTGAATGTGGCGCTTGTGCCTATGTTTGCCCAAGCAAAATTCCCTTGGTAGATTATTATCGTTTCGCTAAGTCAAAAACCATTGATCAAAAAGCGGATGCCATTAAGGGTCAAAAGGCGCGAATTCATCATGAGAAGAAACAGGCTCGTCTCGATCAAATTGAAAATGAAAAAGCACAACGTCGAAAAGATCGTGCTGTGGCGGCAAAACAAAGACAACCTCAGTCAGCTCAACCAGAAAAGCAGGATAATAAGGACAACTCCCAGACTTTACTTGCCTCCAATACGACAGCTTCAGATGCAAATCCTGAAGTTGATCCTAAAAAACAAGCGATAGCCGATGCGATTGAGCGTGTTCGGCAAAAAAAATTAGCAAAAGCCCATTTAGAACAGCAGATACCAGAAAAAACATCAGAAACAGGTGAAACACCATAATGCTTTATAAAACTTCAGCACCCAGATTTTTTTCAGAGAATCGGGTTTCAGGGATGATGCTAACCCTAATTGCCGCTGCAATACCAGGCCTGTTTGCTCAAACATACTTCTTTGGATGGGGTGTTCTTATTCAGGTGATCTTCGCTATCATCGTGGCATTAATTAGCGAGGTCTTGGTTTTATTTTTACGCAATAAACCGATCATTTCGACACTTTTTGATGGATCGGCAATCGTCACCGGTTTCTTATTGGGCTTAGCTTTACCCTCTGTAGCACCTTGGTGGATCACTTTTACCGCAGTCACTTTCGCGATGATATTTGCCAAACATCTCTATGGTGGGCTTGGTTATAACCCTTTTAATCCCGCCATGGTAGGTTATGTACTGGTTCTTATCTCATTCCCTTTACAAATGACGGCATGGCTGCCAGCCACTGATCTATTACTTCACCCTTTAACTTTTATGGATAGCTTAGCTGTCATTTTTAATCAACACACAGCCAATGGCTTTTCTGTGGCCAACTTACGCACTGGTATTGATGGCTATACACTGGCTACGCCTCTAGATACCATAAAAACAGATCTCAATAATGGTTTCATGCTTTCTGAGATCCTGCAAAAGTCTATTTTTGGTGATTTTGCAGGCAAAGGCTGGGGATTAGTCAATTTATGCTACTTATTGGGTGGTATTTTCTTAATTATCAAAAAAGTTATCAACTGGCGGATCCCTTTCAGCTTTCTGGGAACCTTATTGTTATTTTCAGTGATTTTCACCCTAATTAATCCCAATGGATACACCTCGCCCATACTTCATCTTTTCTCTGGGGCTACTATGATAGGTGCCTTTTTTATTGCCACAGATCCAGTGTCAGCCTCAACAACGCCTCGAGGCAGAATTTACTTTGGCATCGGCATTGGTCTCTTAGTTTTTGTGATTCGGACTTTTGGGGGATACCCAGATGCCATCGCATTTGCCGTATTGCTCATGAATATGTGTGCACCCACCATCGATCAATATACTCAACCCAAAATCTATGGACAGAGGACAAATGCACAGTGGGATCTGGCCACAAAAGCCAACTCAATGGAATCCAAATCATGAGTCAACCTACAACAAACCTTAAGCAATCCATGATTCGCAACGGATTGATATTGGCTGTTTTTTCTTTAGTCTCAACAGCACTGGTGGTTTTTACTAACGAAGTAACCGCAGGAAAAATAGAATCAGAAAAAACTCGAGCACTTAATCTGATTTTGCATCAAATCGTTGAGCCCAGCCTTCACGATAACAACCTTGATCAAGATTGTATTTGGATGACCCATGAGCGCCTACTCGGTACTTTAAAGCCTGTTAAAATATTTCGTGCCAGAAAAGATAATAGACCGGTCGCCCTACTCATTCAATCTATCGCGCCCGATGGCTATAATGGCAACATTGAGTTGGTAGTAGGTGTTGGTGAGCAACAACAAATTTTGGGTATTCATGTGTTAGCCCACAATGAAACACCAGGTCTTGGCGACCAGGTGGAGCATCGCAAAACTCATTGGTTGGATATTTTCAATGATCGTTCCTTGGAAAACACTGCCGTTAAAAATTGGAAAGTAAAAAAAGATGGCGGTGTTTTTGATGCGATGACAGGGGCCACCATCACACCCAGAGCGGTGATACAAGCTGTTTTAAATACCTTACAATATGTCAAATTACATCATGATGAACTCTATCAGCAGCCTTCTAGCTGTTCAGGAGATAGCAAATGACCAAAAAGACCGTCAATTATTCAAAAATAATGAAAGATGGCTTGTGGAATAATAACCCTGCATTGGTCCAAGTACTAGGCTTGTGCCCCACCTTGGCGGTTACATCAACGCTCGTCAATGGGTTGGTGATGGGATTAGCAACGGCCATGGTATTAGTAGGTACTAATGTGACTGTTTCCATGCTACGTCACCAAATACCTAGAGAAATCCGTATCCCAATTTTTGTGATCCTCATTGCCTCCTTTGTCACTAATATACAAATGTTTATGAATGCCTTTGTCTATGATCTCTACAATATCCTCGGTATTTTCATTCCCTTAATTGTCACCAATTGCATTATTATTGGTAGAGCCGAAGCCTTCGCCTCTCGTCATCATGTTTTAGCCTCACTGACCGATGGCGTCATGCAAGGCTTGGGCTTTACCTTGGTGTTAGTCGCATTAGGAGCCATGCGTGAAATTGTGGGCCAAGGTACCTTATTTTCTGGCAGCGATTTCCTATTAGGCCCTTGGGCAAAGTCTCTCACTATCACCTTATTCCAGAGTCAAAATCACTTTTTATTTGCTCTATTGCCTCCTGGTGCCTTCTTAGGATTGGGTTTGTTGATTGCATTTAAAAATATGCTTTCCAATCGTAAACAGGTGATCAAAAATGCCCCAATACCGACTCCTGTGCAATTAGTGGAAGCGGTTTAGTTCAGCAACACTAAAAAACCATGAATAAGCAAAAACGTCAATTAATCTTTGAAAAGTTTCGTGAGAACAACCCTTCTCCGAAAACCGAGTTAAATTATTCTTCAGTTTTTGAGCTGTTGATTGCTGTGATGCTCTCTGCTCAGGCCACGGATGTGAGTGTTAACAAAGCCACTGACAACTTATTCCCTGTTGCTAATACACCTGAAACCATTTTAGCCCTAGGTTTAGAAAAATTAAAAAGCTACATCAAAACCATTGGCCTTTTTAATTCCAAAGCGGCCAATGTATTAAAAACCTGTGAGATTTTAATTCAGCAACATCAGAGTCAAGTTCCACACTCTCGTTCCGATTTAGAAGCCCTGCCCGGAGTAGGTCGAAAAACCGCCAATGTGGTATTAAATACCGCTTTTGGGCAACCCACCATGGCGGTTGATACCCATATTTTCAGGATCTCCAACAGAATTGGCATTGCCAAAGGTAAAAATGTTCGCGAGGTGGAAGATAAGCTGGTTAAAGTGATACCCAAGGAATTTATGCAAGATGCCCATCACTGGCTGATCCTACATGGTCGTTATACCTGTATTGCGAGAAAACCCCGTTGTGGTAGCTGTGCCATTGAAGATCTGTGTGAGTTTAAAAATAAAAACTCAGATTAGTCTCTCTCATTTATAAGGCAAACAATTTACCCCGAACCATCTTGCGATAAGCAGTGGGTGTTAAATCATTTTTTTCTTTAAACAACCTGGAAAAATAAGCATTATCTTTCAAACCGATCCTATCGCAAATATCCTGATGGGTTAGATTGGTTTCTTTCAATAGCTCTCTGGCTATCTGCATCTTGAGATCTATAGCATAAGTTAGTGCCGACTTACCTACAGCATCTCTAAATCTTCTTGAGAAGTTGCGCACGCTCATATTGGCAATTTCGCTTAATACTTCCAAAGTAAAATTTTGATCAGAGTGAGACTGCATCCACTGTTGAACTTCAATGATTGTTTCATCATGGTGAACGGTGTGACTTGTATCTAACCAAGGTCGCTCATAGTTTTTATTGACTTCATGATTAAAGTGCTGCTCAATCACCTGACTCACCGCTTCACCAAAGGTATGAGCAATAAAATAGAGTGTCAACTCCACCAAAGCGTTAGTACTTCCTGCACAATAAAGTCCTTGATCCAGCGTGATGAAGTGATGTTTTTGCATTTTGACTTTGGGATATTTTTGTTGAAATTTCTCAAAATAATACCAATGAGTCGTACCTTGTTTATTATCTAACAAACCTGAATGAGCCAGCAAACAAACTGCTGTACCTGTTGCACAAATTTTAACACCTCGTGCATGCTGCTCAATTAGCCATTCGATTAAGGCGCCTGATTTCTTGATCACAATCTCAGGATTACCCCAAATGGGCGGCAAGAAGATACTCTTGGGTTCTGGTGCATTTTTGAGATCAAACTCTGGAATCACTTTTAATCCCTTGGTTAACTCAATAAGAGGCGGCAGCTCATCTAATGCCAGGCTTTTATACCCAGAGACAATGTGACTTTTCCAACCCTGATGATGCTTGTTTTTTATGCGATCTACAGAATTTGCCGCATTAATCATTTCCATAGGTAGACTGATACCTGTCATCAGGGCACGGGGATAGCAAATAAAAAGAGAAGGGTTCATGGCTGTATTATACAATACTATGGCTTATTTATCCTAATATCATCATACCAGTGTCGCCTATAATTTTGCCAATACCTATTTATGAATCTTTTATGAAGCTTCAATGAAGCTTTAATGATTTCTTGAGGAAATTGAGCGTGAAAAAATTACCAGTGATTGTCGGTTTTGGTGGTATTAATCCTGCGGGTCGAAGTTCCTTTCATCATGGATACCGACGTATGGTGCATGATGTACTCCCTCAAACCGAGACACAACCGATGTTTCAAGGCTTGAGTACATTAATGGGTCTGGAACAGGCTGATGATAAAGAGTTTATGCTTGAGCATACCTTAATCAGAAAGATTGAAAAACAAACATTTGATTTAGATAACATCAGCACCAATTGTAAATCAACTCTAAATTTAGGTGAGACCCCTATCAGTTTTACACTCTCTAAACGACAACTACCCAATCAAATACCCGAAAATTGGACCATTGTCGAAGATGGCAACCAACTAAAAGTAACGGTCACAGGCTCTCTTGATGTTTTATTTGAAGATACCACCGAAGCCAAAGTATCCAGCGCAGGACAATTACCCACAGGCTTTAATGCGGGCGCACATTATAATTCAAGAAATCACCCCAAAGGTATTCAACTTTCTGTGTTTGGAGCCTCTGATGCCATTCAATCCATTGGTATCGAATGGAATACTTTAATGTCTCATATTCAACCCGATGAAATTTCAGTCTATGCAGGTTCAGCGGTAGGTCAATTAGATGACTTTGGCGGCCGAGGCATGTTGCAGTCATGGCATAAAGGTGGACGCATTAGCTCAAAACAACTCCCTTTAATGCTGACCCAAATGCCTGCAGATTTTATTAATGGCTATATCATCAATAGTGTAGGAACCACTGGCACCAATATGGGGGCTTGTGCGACCTTTCACTATAACTTGCGTCAAGGAATGCATGATATTCAATCAGGTCGCTCGCGCATCGTGATTGTCGGTAGTGCAGAAGCAGGTGTTGAACCTGAGATTATGGAAGGATTCAGAGCCATGGGAGCCCTATCTGAAGATAGTCAGATTGCTAAACTGGATAATAGCGAAACAGCGGATCTACGCAGAAGTTGCCGTCCATTTTCCGATAATGCTGGTTTTACGATTGGTGAGTCTTCACAATTTTTCGTACTGATGGATGATGAATTGGCGCTCAAGTTAGGGGCAACCATCTACGGCTCTGTTCCAGATGTGTTTATCAACGCTGATGCCAATAAGAAATCCATCTCTTCACCTGGTATAGGAAATTACATTACCGTCGCCAAAAGCATGGCTTTAGCCCAGCAGTTATTAGGAAAAGACGGTGCAAAACAGTCCTATGTTCATGCCCATGGCACAGGCACACCGCAAAATCGAGTCAGTGAGTCTCATATATTAAATGAAGTGGCCAAAACCTTTAATATAGAACATTGGCCTGTCACCGCAATTAAGTCCTATATAGGCCATTCATTAGGACCCTCTGGCGGTGATCAGTTAACTTGCGCATTAGGTGTTTGGCAATATGGCTATATTCCTTCCATACAGTCAATCGATCACCTAGCAAGTGATGTTTATACCTCCAATTTAGAATTTACCCTGTCTCACAAATTTGTAGGTGAAAAAGGGAGTGAAATCAAAGCATCCTTATTGAATGCTAAAGGATTTGGCGGAAACAATGCTACAGCATTGATATTATCACCAGCTGTAACCATGAAAATGCTACAGAATAAATATGGGGAGTCTGCTATTGCGGCTTATCACAACCAAAACTCAGCGGTGAGAATGGCCGCCGACAGTTATGATAAGAGAGTGATAGAAGGAAATATTCATTTGGTCTATGATTTTGGCACATCGGTAATGGACGAAAATGATCTAAAAATCACTCAACAGGGAATTAAATTATCTGCTTTTAGCAATGAGCTTAAATATTCTGTTGAAAATCCCTATCCAGAGTATTTAGAAAAGTAATTCTACTTCACCTTAAGATTAAAGATTCATCTTAATAAAAAAACTAAAGGTATTATGGTTGGTGTGAAAAAAAGAAATACGGAAAGAGAGATAAAAAGCGTCATATATTTAACTCGCTAAAAGCTTCAAAATCAATTTCAGACAAAGGTTTTCCCAGAAGATATCCTTGACCAAAATGACAATGTAGATTCTCCAAAAACCGTCTCTCTTCCAGCGTTTCAATTCCCTCAGCAACCACCTCGATATTGAGTTTTTGGGCCATAATCAATATGGTTTCAATCAATGCTTCAGCAGAAGAATCCTTACCAATTTCGCTGACAAAAGCACGATCTATTTTGATGATATCAACATTGAATTTGAACAAGTAGCTTAGAGAGGAATATCCTGTTCCAAAATCATCGATTGCAATTTTAACGCCCATATCTCTCAATTGATTTAAGACATAGAGCGTTTGCTCAGTATCATCAAATAACAATCGTTCCGTAATTTCTACAGTCACATCTATCTTTTTTTTCGCTTGCTCCATCATTTTCATCCAAATTTTTAATGCATGATCTTTAGCATGAAATAATCTTGGAGATACATTGACGGATAGTTCAACCTTCTTATTTTTTTCTTTCAATCTACTTAGTACTTCAATGGATTTTTTTAAAACGAATAAATCGATTTTATTCACCAAGCCGGTTTCTTCTGCTAACCCTATAAATTCCTCTGGCGAGATAAATTTAGATTCATGCTTCCATCTCACCAGAGATTCACATTTCACTAAACGGTTAGTTGATAGATCCAAAATAGGTTGAAAATAAACATCCAACTCATCGTTATCAATCGCTTTACTTAATGAATTAAACATAGCATGTCTTTTCTCGGATTTTCTTTGAATATCCTGAGTATAAAATTGCCATCCATTTCGGCCATGACGCTTTACCTCGTACATGGCTTGATCGGCATTGCGCAATAAGTTTTCTGCATCGACGCTATCCGTTGGATAGATTGAGATTCCGATACTCAAACTACAAAAAACAGTGTTATGACCTAACTCAAAAGGTTTTTTCAAGGTTTCTTTGATTTTTTCTACCACCTTTAAAATATCTTTATAATGATTCACATTAATATTCACGACACCAAATTCATCTCCACTTAATCGAGAAACCGTGTCAGATTCACGTAAACAACTTTTAATCCTTTTCGAAGTTTCTATCAAAAGTATGTCCCCCATTTGATGCCCATAGTTATCATTGATCTCCTTAAAGTGATCAAGGTCAATAAACAGCAAGGCAACTTTGGTATGGGTTCTGTTCGCATTCTCGATAGCATTGATTAAACGATCATTAAACAATACACGATTTGGTAGATTGGTTAATGAGTCGTAAGTGGCCTGATGTTCTATTATTTGGGAGCTTAATACTCTATCGGATACGTCTTGGAATAGGCCTGTTACAAAGGTTTCATTATTTTCTTTTTCAGACTTACCAATGACTCTTAACCAAGTTGTTTCACTTGAGTTTTTAATTAATTTCACTTCAAGATCAAAATCCTTATTTTTTTGAAAACATCTTTCTATATTAGTCTTCATAAAATAAATTGAATTGGGCTCCATACATTGAAAAATATCTTCGAAGGCTTTAGGTTGAAAAGTATCTGCCTCACCAATCAGCAACGAAGTTTGATGCGTCCAATGAATAAAATGTAGCTGTTGGTTTATTTTCCATCCACCGATTTTAGCCACAAGTTCTACTTGTTTTAATAATTTTTGATCTTCCTGAATCTTATGCTTTAGCAAACGACTCATCTTTTCAGTTTTGAATCGATAGAAGATAAAGATGCAGAGGAATACCGTCATTAAAAAAACAAACCATCTATATCGATTAATATTACTACTCGAAATAGTATTACCACCATTTTCATTCAAAGCAAGATGCCAAATACCTCCCCCCATTCCAATGGCAATTTCAACTTTACTCGGATCATTAAAAATGTTTTGATCTCCATAGATTGCATTACTTTCTATCCCCAGCCTATCCATATTACGAATAGCGACTTTAAATTCATTCGCTAGACTATTGATATTGGCGGCATTAAACAGGCTATTCTCTTTAATAATACCCGAAATAATTCCCCAGACTTTTCGTTGTTTTCCCTCTGAGGTATAAATAGGCATTCTAACGATCATCCCTTGGCCTCCTTGAACCAAGTTGACGTTAGTCGCCAACAATGTTTTCCCCGTTTTAACCACTTGCTCTACTATGTGACGTTGCTCGTTGTTTTTACGATAATCCAACCCGAGTGCCTTCTCATTACCCTCTAAAGGGTAGATAAAACCTATGACCAAGTCTTTTGCGACAGCAACATGCGAAGATAAATGCCCTGTTTTAAATATTTCCCTAAAATACTGCTTCATTTGATTTTCATCTAAATCTGGATTCAAGGAAATATAGACCGAAGCACTTTTCAAAATAGCCATTTCATTTTTTAATAAAACTTGTAACTTTGAACCAAATTCATTGATTTTTCGGAGAGCTTGAATTTTATATGATTGCCTAGCCTCTAACTGCTCACTATTTTCAATTTCTAATTCGACTAGAATTGCACCACAGATCAACAACAAGATTGTCACCATTAAATTCTTTCGATACCAAAAATAAAAGATGACGGGGACGACTAAAACTAACATCAAGAATAAAGGTAAGCGTTGAGACCTATCCTCCTCTTGATATTTCACACCTTGATAGATACGGTTTTCATCTAAATGAGAAGAAATGATACCCAGCTCTTTTAACTTTTCATTCATCATGTACCAGCGATCAAGATTATTTTGGCCAAGTGGAGTTTGAGGGTATTCCACAATAGACTCAATCATCTTTGAATAGCTTAGGTTGTAACTATGGATATCTTTATAGTGGATTAAGTTTCTAGGTAGCTCATCTGATATTTTATTGGCCATTTCAATACGATGTTTTAATGCATATTCCCATCCTTTCCTTGTCGCTCTTAAAAATCTCTGCGCAGCAGTTGGATGGCTTTTTAAATACTCACCACTGGCATACAAAGTATCACCATAAGAGCTAAGACCATAATCATCAGGATAAAGAACATTGAGTTGCGCCCCTAATTCTTCAGATTGTATATGAGCTGAGATTTGATAGGTGACAATGGCATCCGCTTTATTGTCTATCAATGTTTGAAGGGTAACCGGCTCATTCACAAAGTGAATATCACTTAATGGATAACCACGAGATTTGAATAATGTTTCAATATCAATTTTGATTGCATCTTCTGGCACGACAGCAATGCGATATTGAGCCAACTGGTTGATGCTGTCGATGGGGGTTTTCTTTAAGGAATAAATTGCAATCGGGTTTTTTTGAAAAAATGGGGCAAGAATAACTAAATCTTGCCCTTGATCGAGACCAATTAAAATATCATAAGCACCAATGGCAAATTGCGCCCGTCCCTGCTTCATTTCTTCTATGGGAATAAGTAAGCTACCATCCTCGCGAGTTGCAGAGCGGATATCAACATCAAAGCCTTCATCCTCATAGTAACCCTGCCATTTAGCGGCATAGTAACCAGCAAACTGAAATCCATGCTCCCATTTGAGTTGCAAAACAACATGTTCGGCGCCAAAAGCCAAACAGTTGCCTAAAAAAAGTAGCATTCCTATTAAAAACTGTCTTAGCATCGTCGCTATTTGACTTGTTGACCCATAGATTAATGATAGTTCATTTCACCAAAAAATGCTTAAAATGCATTAAAAACAAGAATTAACAACCATTTTGCGGCAAATATCCCCTGTTTATGAGTACAAAGATTGTTATGTACAAAGATTGTTATTCCCTAGAATAGAAAATATCTATCCCACTGAACTCAAAAGCTTTTTCGGCGCAACCCAAGAGGTGAAAGCAAATAGCCTTTTCTAATCAGTCAACATTTGCAATCGTAACAATGCCTCGTTAAATGATTGCTCAGATACAGATAATACAAATCGGCAATAACCTGGCAAGCCTGTCCAAGTTGAGTTGTTCACAGCGAGGTTTTGTTGTTCAAAGAGGAAAGCAACCATTTGATCAGCCCCCTTTGTGGCATCCAGTTGATTTTCTTCAATGTATTTTTGTGGCTTTGCCACTAAAAATAATCCGCCGCTAGGTTTTAGCACTTGCCATCCTTTGGCTTGTAGAATTTCTGTTAAGCGTTTCGCGCGTTCTGCCAACAACGCTTTTTGTGTTTGCAAATGTTGTACTAAGCGTGGTTCTTGTTGCACATGCGCCTGAAACAATTCACGCGCAGCATAACCTAAAGTATAATGAATTTTTCGGTGTTTTAAACTTTGCAAACTTTGCATCAATTCACGATTAGCGGACCAAGCATAGCCAAAGCGTAAACCACCAGCGGCATATTCTTTTGCCACACCTGAAATTAATACCAAGCGTGCTTGAGTAGAATACACAAATTTTTGCACAAGATGATCAAGTTCCCAATAACCAGAATGGTCAAACTCTAGCCCAGAAAAAATACTGTCCATGATAACTGTACATTGTTGAGCTGCGGCAACGGATAATAAATCATCTAATTCTTGCTGAGAATAAAGTGCACCCGTCGGATTGACCACTGGAGCA
>Ga0066644_10001657_pt1 | contig 12189 bp, 8 predicted proteins | sample CryGeyCG2114_020_FD_62735 | JGI IMG/M metagenome (GOLD analysis project Ga0066644, IMG submission 62735) | Groundwater microbial communities from aquifer - Crystal Geyser CG15_big_fil_post_rev_8/21/14_0.20 | ecosystem: Environmental > Aquatic > Deep subsurface > Groundwater | place: USA: Utah...
CTTAACTCTTCTTTTGATACCTATTGTTCATGTTCGTTTAAAAGGAATCATCACTCTTTCTGTTGTTTTTATTAATGCCATTTTAAGTGGTATTGTTGTATTTCCAGTGTTGCTAGGTGAAAATTTCGAAATTATTTTTAGCGGCACATTAATTACTGGAGAAATTCCTATCAGAATAGATGCCTTATCTGCTTGGTTCATTTTAATTATCAATTTTACCATAGTAACTGGAGCTATATATGGGTTAAATTACATGAAAACCTATAAAAATCAAACTGCAAATATTTCTATTCATTGTATAGCCTATTTATTGATGCAAATGTCATTAATAGGAATTTGTGTCATACAAAATTCACTCGTGTTTTTGTTTGCATGGGAAACAATGGCATTCTCTAGTTTTTTATTGATAATTTTTGAACATCATAAACATGCAACACTAAAAGCTGGAATTAACTTTTTAATACAATCTCATGTAAGTATTTTGTTTTTAACGGTTGCATTTATTTGGGTATATTATAGAACAGATTCTTACGATTTCAATTCAATAATTTTATTTTCTGAGAATTATCCAACAATAATCAGCTTTGGTTTATATCTTTTCTTTTTTATTGGATTTGCCATTAAAGCTGGGTTTGTTCCCTTTCATACTTGGCTGCCTTATGCTCACCCAGCTTCACCATCACATATTTCAGGTGTTATGTCGGGCGTAATTATTAAGATTGGAATTTTTGGAATATTAAGAATGTTACTACTAATCCATACCGATTTTACTGTTTTAGGAAGTGTAATATTAATTTTTTCAGTAATTTCTGGAGTTTATGGGGTAATGTTAGCCATCATTCAACACAATATTAAAACGCTACTTGCTTATCATAGTATAGAAAATATTGGAATTATTGGAATAGGAATTGGTTTAGGAACAATTGGTATTGGAGAAAGTAATTCTACACTGGTTTTACTGGGTTTTGGAGGAGGATTGCTTCATGTACTCAACCATTCGTTATTCAAATCATTGTTGTTTTATGCTGCAGGAAATGTTTACCAAGCTACACATACATTGGACATAGAAAAATTAGGAGGGCTTATTAAATCAATGCCACACACAGCAATTTTATTTCTTATAGCTGCTTTGGCAATTTGTGGATTACCTCCTTTTAATGGTTTTGTATCTGAATTTCTTATTTATTCTGGTTTATTCAATGGAATAGAAAATAAAGCTTTATTAAATGTTTTTATTTTTCTGTTCTCAATTTTAGGCTTGGTTTTAATTGGAGGTTTGGCACTACTTTGTTTTACTAAAGCATTTGGAATTATTTTTTTAGGAACTGCTCGACATCACTTTCATGATACAGTAAAAGAGGCTGAAAATGGGAAGTTGGTACCCATGTATTTAATTGCTTTATTCATTATAACCATCGGGATATTTCCTCAATTTTTTATTCATCTTTTAAATAAACCAATTCAATTATTTACTAATAAAATAAATCAACCCACCGAATTAATTTCTACCTTTCAATTATACGAAACCATGCAATATATTGGCTTATGTGCATTAGGATTTATGGTGTTGACACTATTTATTTTTTGGTTAAGAGCTAAAATTACAGCCAAAAAATCAAAAATAATTGCTACAACATGGGGTTGTGGTTATACTGGAAATCCAGAAAAAATGCAATATACCGCAAGTTCATTTATTAGATCTTATAGAAAATTAATTGAACCCTTACTTTTAATAAAAAAACATAAAATAGAGTTAATTGGTGTCTTTCCAAAAAATGGAGCACATAAAACCCATCCATTAGATAAGATGGAAGAATGGTTAATAACCATTCCACTTAAAAAATTGTACTTTATTTTTGGGAAATTTAGGTTTATACAAAATGGAAATGCCCAATTGTATGTTTTATATGGAGCAATTTTTATCACACTAATTATTGCTGCTCCTTTTTTATATAATGCACTTTTAAAACTAATAGAATTTATAAATTTAATTTAACATGATAAGTTTAGTATTAATATTAATTGCCAGTTTATTTTTTATGGGAATCATAATACGTACAAAAAGTATTACATCAGGTAGAAAAGGACCAGGTATTTTTCAGCCCATGAAAGACATAGTTAGACTCTGGAAAAAAGGAGCTGTTTATAGCGAAACTACAAGTTTTATTTTTCAAATAGCACCAAGCATCTACTTTGCATCCATACTTATGGCAGTATTGGTTATCCCTTTTGGATCTTATGGAGGAGTTATTTCGTTTAATGGCGATTTTGTATTTTTTGCTTATGTATTGGCACTTGGTAAATTTTTTAGCATTATTGGAGCCTTAGATACTGGCAGTAGTTTTGAAGGAATGGGAGCAAGCAGAGAGGCACTATATTCGCTTTTAGCAGAACCTGCCTTTTTTATATTAATGGGTTCTTTTGCCCTTTTTACAGGACACACCTCTTTTGTAGATATCTTCACTTCACTTCATTTTGGTACTTATATCTCTTACGCCTTAGGAATTTTAGCAACTTTTATACTAATTATGATTGCGATGATAGAAAATAGCCGAATGCCAATTGATGACCCAAAAACTCACCTAGAATTAACCATGGTGCACGAAGTAATGATTTTAGATAACAGTGGTTTCGATTTAGGTTTGATTTTATATGGAACCCATTTAAAATTTGCAATGTATGGAGCATTAATCGCAAATTTCTTTACCGATTCTTTTCCTTTCTACATTTCTATTCCTATTTTTTTAGCCGTACAATTTATTTTTGCAATAATAGTTGGCATGTTAGAGTCATTTAATGCTCGATTTAGAATGGGAAATAATGCACAATTTATTTTTACTTTAACATCACTATCATTATTAATTTTCTTTGGAGTTTTATTAATCCTAAAAAAAATTATTTAAAAATATAATACTATGACAAACGTACTTTTAATCACTTATTTAATGTCATTAATCTATTTAAGCATTGCCAATAGATTAATGAGTTATGTTCAAATTTTAGCTTTTCAAGGGTTATTATTATTTGCTTCAAGTTTTATTGAACTGGCTGAAATGAATCCGATTAACCTAACTTTTGTGTTGCTAGAAACCATCGTTTTTAAAACAATTGCTGTTCCTTTGTTCTTAAGATATACCATCAAACAAAATAACTTCTCTAGAGAAGCAGAACCATACTTGCCCAATTTTGTTTCTTTAATTATTGTTACTTCAATTATCGTAATAACATTTTTACTCTCTAACATGATAGAAGATATTAAGTTAAACAAGGTTTATTTTGTAACTGCTTTATCTTCATTATTTGTTGGATTATATATCATTGGTAGTCGAAAAAAAATTATTACCCATGTGATGGGATTTTTAATTATAGAAAATGGAGTTTTTATTCTGTCCCTTGCAGTTGGTAATGAAATGCCGATGTTGGTAAATTCTGGAATTTTATTGGATTTATTTATTTCCGTTTTATTACTAGGCGTGTTTTTAAATAAAATAGGAGATGTTTTGAAAGATGTAGATGTTAACCAACTTAGAAACCTCAAAGATTAATTAAATTTTTAAAACAAAATGACCGTACCTTATTTAATTGGAGCCTTTATTTTAGTATCAAGTTTATTTCTTAATAGAAATAAAAAATTAAGCTATTTCTTAGTTGCTGTATTTTTAATTATGCAATGGATTTTTACGGTTTATGAATATCAACATAAAAACATTGAAGAATTTGGCTACTTCGTTCCAAATGCTATTGGACTACTACTCCTTATTACTATTAGTATCATTTCTATCCCAGCATTTTACCACAGTTTTATTTATTTTACCAAACATAACGACTCCGATAAAAGTAGAAGTATTTACTTAGCAGCAATGGTGTTATTAATTGCTGCTTTAAGTTTAGCTTATTTATCTAATCATATAGGTTTAATGTGGGTGTTTGTAGAATTAACTACCTTTTCGGCATCAGCATTAATATACCACCGCAGAAACTTAAGATCGCTAGAAGGAACCTGGAAATATATTTTTGTTTGTTCCATCAGTATAACTTTTGTTTTTATAGGTATTTTATTTTTAAGTATTGCAGTTCAAGAAGTTGGTCATGCTAACCTTACCTATACAGCCCTTTTAAGTAAGGCGACTGAATTAAATACATTTTGGCTTCGTCTTGCATTTATTTTTATTTTCACCGGATATACAGCTAAATTAAGTTTAGTACCTATGTTTACTGCAGGAATTGATGCTAAAGACAAAGCCCCTTCTCCTGCTGGTGCATTATTATCAAGCGTATTGTTAAATATTGGTTTTCTTGGTATTTTTCGCTTTTACGAAATTATTGCACAAACATCATTGCTGCTGTGGACCAACCACATCATTCTCATTGCATCAGTTTCATCTATTTTTATCGCTACTGTTTATATGGTAAAAGTTAAAAATATTAAAAGAATGTTTGCTTATTCAAGTATGGAACACATGGGAATTGTCATGCTAGGTATAGTGGCTGGAGGAGTTGGTTATTATGCAGCAATTCTTCACTTAATATTTCACTCATTCGTAAAGGCAGGTTTGTTTTTTCAGATGGGACAGATTTATAGAATTTTTGGAAGTAAAAGTATTTATGATGTTGGAAATTATTTTAAATACAATATCACTGGAGCTATGGTTGTATTATTAGCTTTTATTTCTGCCACAGCAATGCCACCTTCGGGTATGTTTATTAGTGAGTTTATGGTATTTCGTTCGTTGTTTGAGTCCCATTATATAATTGTTCTTATCTTTGTTTTAATGTTGCTTACCATAATTATTTGGGCATTTGGTAAAAATATGTTCAAATTATTATTCTCACCCCCAGTTAATTTTGTAGAAGAAAATATTGAAAAGATTAAACCCATCGAATCTTTATCTCAATTTATTTTATTTGGTTTGGTTATTTATTTAGGAATAAATCCACCGCAAGAAATGATTGATTTAATTAATGAAGCAGTTAAAAATTTACCTTTATAAACTATGAGTGCTATTGCTATAAAAAATAATCAACAAATACCTGTATCTTCTATTCCTTTAGTAGATTATCATGATTTTTTGATTTTCAATACTTCCCTACTTAAATTAGAAGAAAATCATTGTGTAAATTATTTTGGAATACCAAAAAATAATACTATTCAGTTGTTTTGTTGTGTTGCTAATGATAACAATCAAAATATTCTTATTTCTTCTTCTATTATTGATAAAGATAAACCTTACCCCTCTTTTTCCGAACAGCACGTAGCTTTTGAAAAATTTGAACGAGAAATTCATGAAAATTTCGGTATTAATTATACCAACCATCCTTGGTTAAAACCAGTAAGATATGCTTACGATAGGCAAAATAAAAGCAACACCATTACCAACTATCCATTTTTTAAAATTGATAGTGAAGAATTACACGAGGTTGGTGTCGGACCTATTCATGCAGGAATTATTGAACCTGGTCATTTTAGATTTTTATGCAATGGAGAACAAATTTTACACCTCGAAATCCAATTGGGCTACCAACATCGAGGAATTGAAAAATTATTTTTAAATAAAAAAAGATTAGTAGAACGAAATACTTTAGCTGAAAATATTGCTGGAGATAGTGTGATTGGTCACACCACCGCCTTTGTTAATTTATGGGAATCCTTATGTAAATTTGAACCTTCCGATGACATCTTATTGAGTAGAATTATAGCCTTAGAATTAGAGAGAATAGCTGTTCATACAGGTGATTTAAGTGGAATGTGCACAGATATTGCTTATCAATTGGGTAGCTCTGTTTTTGGAAGATTACGAACTCCAATCATTAATTTTTTTCAACAATGGTGTGGCAATAGATTAGGAAAAAGTTTAGTTCGAGTAGGAAATAACAATTTTCCTTTTACCAATGAATTAAGAACGAAATTAATTGCTGTTTTAGATAAATTTGAACCTGATTTTGATGAGATGTGTAAGGAAACTTTCCATGCACCTACTGTTTTGGGAAGGTTAGAAAAAACAGGCATTATTACCAACCAACTAGGAAAAGAAATTGGTTTGGTAGGTATGGCTGCTAGAATGACGAACATTAACAGAGACATTAGAAGTTCTCACCCATTTGGTTATTATACCTCGTTAGCTCATCAACCTATATTAAAAGGACATGGCGATGTACAATCAAGAGGGCAAATTAGAAGAGAAGAAGTAAAACAATCTATCAATTATATTAGAAACCTCCTCAATAATATTCCTTTAAAACAAAAAGAAGTGACAACAAATTTACAACTTACACCAAGTTCTTTTGCCATCTCATTAATAGAAGGTTGGAGAGGAGAAATTTGCCATTGTGCAATTACAGATGAAAAAGGAGAATTAATACACTATAAAATAAAAGACCCTTCGTTTCATAATTGGTTAGCAGTAGCTATGTCGGTTAGAAATAATGAAATATCAGATTTTCCGATTGGCAACAAAAGTTTTGACCTCTCCTATTGTGGACACGATTTATAATATGATATAAAAATGTTAGAAAATATTAAAATACTTTTTCACCAAGGAAAACAATACATTCCTGATTTAAGAACTGTAGAAGCACCTGGTGTTTTTAGAGGGAGACCTATTATCAATCTCGAAAGTGTTGATAATGAAGCGTTAAAAGAAATTTGCCCTACCCATGCTATTTCTGCTAACCCTGTTCAAATCGATTTAGGAAAATGTACCTTTTGTGGCGAATGTGCCCTTGCATTTCCAAATAAAATAAAATTTACCAAAGATTATAAAATTGCAACTAACAGCTTAGAAGGATTGATAGTAAAAGAAGGTGAAGACAAACTCATCACTTTAAATGCAGATTTAGTAAGAGCAGAAATTCAGAAGTATTTTAAAAATTCCTTAAAACTCCGTCAAGTCTCAGCGGGTGGTGATGGAAGTTGCGAGATGGAATTAGGGGCTTGCTCTAATGTAAATTTTGATATGGGTAGATATGGTATTGAATTCGTTGCTTCACCTCGACATGCCGATGGAATTGTAATAACAGGGCCTATTACCGAAAATATGGCAAAACCATTACAAACTGCCTACGAAGCCATTCCACAGCCTAAAATAGTTATTCTTTGTGGTGTTGATGCAATTAGTGGCGGAATCTTTGTAGATAGTCCCGCCATCAATAGAAGTTTCCTTAAAACTTTAAAAATTGATTTATATGTTCCTGGAAATCCTATTCATCCCTTAACCTTTATCAATGGAGTGCTAGATTTAATAGGGAAAAAATAACTTCATTTCAGTAATCAACTTACCCCATAAATTTTTTTTCTACAAATTTTGATATTTGGCGAGGATGTTTTTTCTTTTTAGTTTTAAACCGCTTTATTCATGCAAAAGCGAAGCGAATTGTATGAATGTGCTAAGGGTTGTGGGAAGCAAAGCGGTTAATCCCTTCTAATAATTATCGGAATAGTAATACCCAAATTTGGGTTATTGAAAATAGCTAAATTTGTTGGTATTACTTATATCGTAGAAAATTTGTGAACCGAACTTGCGAGTTCAACGAAGTTAATTTTCCGGGTTAAATCCAAAATTAAGTTGGATTTCTAAACGACCAGTTCTTCCATCAGCAGCAATCTGAACGGTGTATTTCACATCTTCATTTTTAATAGTAAAGTCTGCTAATTGATTGTCAAAATTGAAAGAGGTGATATGCTGGATAACTATTTTGGTGTCTGCTTCAAAAAAAACAATTCTACTGAGCGACAATGATTTGCAAAAAAAAAGCAATCAACTTATTTGTTTTAAGGTAGATATCAGAAAGTAATATTTAAAATATTGTTAAAAGTATAAAAAAATTGGAACTTATTAAAGATGACGTTGTTTTAATTTTTAGATAGATATAAAATTGTGTCAAAAAAAATAACCCCAAGAAATAACTTCCTGAAAAACAACTTTTTTAGTGATTTATGAGTAAATAACTCAAATTTAATAGGCTGGTTCTTAGTTGAATTGTTAAAGAATGATAAAAAGATAAAAAATAAAATAAGATAAAATTTGTGAAGCGTTTAAAAAATTATACATTTGCACTCCCAAAATTCTGAAATATGAACTTGGCCCGTTCGTCTAGGGGTTAGGACGTCAGGTTTTCATCCTGGAAACAGGGGTTCGATTCCCCTACGGGCTGCAAAAAACCGCTTGAATTCGTAAGAATCAAGCGGTTTTTATTTTTTACGTAATTCCTATACATTATCGAATGTTATTTCAGAAATTATTTTGAGTATATTTTTATTTGACTTTGAACTATGAAAGCCAATCAATTATTTAATACTTATTTCTTAACATATAGAAATTTTCAATTCAAATGTAGAAGCATCGCTTAATTTATCCTTCGGTAATTAGCGTCCATCCATAAACTCTAAATTAGTGAATTATTTTATGTTAACAAAAAACAAAATAGTTTACCTGATATATATCATTGATAAACATGACAAGCGTCATAAACAACAGTAAAAGTGTTTACTAATTTTATTCACGAATTATGACGCAATTGTAACTATACCAACTGAATTTTCTTTTTTGCTTGATAGCAAGGTATAGCATTACATTTTTAATATCAAGTAGAAAGGCAAGCCAAAGTAAGTTGGTTAAGTTTTAAACTAAATGATATAATATGAAAGACTTAAAACAAATTATTGATGAATGTAAGGATTTATCCTTCGATTTGAATTTTACTAGGGCAAAAAAATGGAAAGAAGAAAAACCTGGAAGAGTATTGGTGGGTTACATGCCTATTTATTTTCCTCGTGAAATCATCCATGCAGCAGGTGGATTGCCTGTTGGAATTTTTGGCGGAGGTGATCGTAAGCAAATTATTAAAGGAGATGCTTATTACCAATCGTACATCTGTCACATTCCAAGAAGTATCATGGAATTGGCTTTAGATAAACACTTCGACCACATGGATGGATTTATCTTTCCTTCTATTTGTGATGTTATTCGAAATCTTTCAGGAATATTTAAACAACACAAAATTGGAAAGTTTGTAAAATACATGGATTTTCCACAAAACTTCTTACCTCAAATTGGTGGCGTATTTTACCAACAAGAAATGGAACATGTGTTGGAATACATTAAAGAAATTAACGGTAAAGTTCCAACCACAGCAGAGTTAAATCATTCTATAGATTTATACAACAAAAACCGACAATTAATTTCTTTTATTTACGATATCCGACAAGATTATCCTTGGCGTTTAAGTATTGAAGATGTGTATTATATTGTTAGAGCTGGAACAGTTATTCCAGTTGAAGAACACAACAAAATTTTAGAACAAGTTTGTACTCACATTAAAGAAAACATTGGTGTTCCTCAAGATAAAATTAAAGTAGTGATTTCAGGTGCTTTTTGTGAACAACCTGCCATTGGCTTAATTAGAGCAGTTGAAGAAGCTGGGTGTTATGTGGTAGATGATGATTACATGTTGGGTTCAAGAATGATTTTAGGAGATATTGATGCAACTACCAATAAACCTTTAGAAGCTATTTCTAATTCGTATATCAAACAAAGTCAGTATTCATCTTCGATTTATGATGTAAACAATCCTAAGGAATATCGTTTGGCAAAAATTGTAAAAGAACGTGGTGCTAACGGAGTAATCTTCGCTGCAGCAAGTTTCTGCGACCCTAGTTTATTAGATGCTCCAATTTTCCAAAATGCGTTTAACAAATTAGGTATTCGTTACATTGCGTTTCAGTACAGCGAAAACATCAATCAATTTAAAGTAATTAAAGAACAAGTAGGTGCTTTCTCAGATTCTATCAAATTATGGGAAGACGAACCGGCTGCTATTAGTAATATAAATCTAACGGCTACTGACTCTTGCAAACACTAAAAATTGTATAAACTAAATGTAAAATAATAAATCAGCTACCGCACCAATTTTCTTGCATTAACAGGCATGGAGCGTTGGAAACTCCTCCGTTAGCTAACGGAGGTTGGGGTGGGCTTTAAACTTTCGAAATTATGTCTCAAGAAGCTCAAAAAGAAAAAAGTATGATTCTCCAAAAGGAGATGATTGAAGGATTATTCAACGATCTTGATCATGCTAAAGAATTAGGTAAAAAAGTGTGCTACACCTTTGTACCAGGAAACCTTTCTGAATTAATTCGAACATTTGATATGTTACCTGTATATCCAGAAATTAACGCTTTGCAAAGTGCCATGCGTAAAAAATCGGGCGGATACATTAAAGAAGCTGAAAAAAATGCTCACTCCGAAGACGTTTGTACTTACGTAAAATGTGATGTAGGTATGATGATGAAAGGAAACATTGGACCAACAGGAACAAAAATTCCAGAACCTGATGTATTGCTTTTAAGTTATACAGGTTGTTTTACATTTATGAAATGGTTTGAAACCTTAAAAAGAGAATACCCAAATGCCAAAGTGATTATGGTGCATACGCCTTATCAGGAAAATGCAAAAATGACTCCGCAAATGGTGGAATACATGGTAAAACAATTTAAGGAAGAAGTCATTCCTCAAATGGAAGCCGTTACTGGTATTAAATACGATGAAGCAAAATTGCAACGAATGTTGGCTCTATCGAAAGAATCGGAAGACTGGATTACCAAAATTTTTGATACTACAAAACATCGTCCATCACCAATTGACGCTTATTTTGCTGGAGTTTATTACATCGGACCAATCAACATTGGTTTTAGAGGAACTCAAGAAGCGGTAGATTATTACAAAGAATTATACTCAGAAATTCAAGAACGAATTCGCTTAGGATTAGGACCCATTACTCCAGAAGGAGAAATGAAAGAAGAAAAATACAGATTGGTAGTTGAAGGGCCACCAAACTGGACAAGTTTCCGTGAGTTTTGGAAAATTTTCTACGATATGGGAGCTGTAATTGTAGCATCTTCTTATACCAAAGTTGGTGGGGTTTACGATATGGGCTGGCGACACGACCCCTCACGACCATTGGAATCGCTGGCTGAATATTGTATGAATTGTTACACCAATTTAAACATTCCACAACGGATTGATTTGCTTTCAAAATGTATAACAGATTATGATGCTGATGGTTACATCACCAACTCTATTAAAAGTTGTAACTCTTTCTCTGCTGGTCAGTTGGGTATGATGCGTGAAATTGAAGACCGTTTAGAAGTTCCTGTTGGGTTTATTGAATCTGATTTAGTTGACCCTCGTTACTTCTCGTATTCAAATATTAAAAATCGTTTAGAATCTTACTTTCAAATGTTAGCTCAACGAAAAATGATGGAAAAAGAAAATGTATAAAAAAGTTTAAATCCTCCCCTAACCCCTCCGAAGGAGGGGAAACTCCCTTCCGTCAGCTGACGGATTGGGGGTGGGACAAACCTCAAACCTATAAAAAATGAAAAAATACTATTTAGGAATCGACCTTGGCTCAACCACTTCAAAGGCAGTTATCATCAACGAACAAGATGAAATTGTTGGAAGAGGAATAACCAACACCAGAGCAAATTATAAAGTTGCTGCCGATATTGCTCGTGATGAAGCAGAGTATGATGCACGTTTTAACCTACTTCAACGAAAAATTGGAGAAGACGTTACTAAACCTGAATTTAAAAAATACATGCAAGATTTACGAAGTGTATTTCAATACGGTCAGTTTAGAAGGCGCATGGAGAGTTTAGAAAGAATGCTCAACAAAACGGTTGAAGAGTTTAAGTACGAAAACAAAGCTGCCATTTTGGTAAAATTAAAAGAAATCATCGAAACCATTCGTCCACAAATTCAACACGGGTTTATTAATGAAGATTTAGGTTCAAAAAATCAATTTTTCCGTGATATTGTTAGCGAAAAATACAATGTTGAAGTAGAGGCAAAAGGCAAAGAATATTATGAACCTTTAATGCTGGCTTTCGATAAAAGTATTACTCCTATCGAAAACGAAATGGTTCACTACAATTTTAAAGAATTAGTATTGGAAGCCATGAAAATATTGGATGAAAAATACAAAGGGTTGGCTGATGAGCAAGAAGACGGTAGCAAAGAAGATTGGTATTATGCTCAATTAAATGCCGTGAAAGATAACTATAAAAATGTTGAATTCACCTTAAGAGACCACATCGAAGATATTGCAAACGAAGAAATTCATGTGGCTAAAATGGTGGGAACTGGTTATGGTAGAGCATTGTTGCCTTTTCCTGAAGACTGTATAAAATCT
>Ga0066644_10001677_pt1 | contig 12095 bp, 9 predicted proteins | sample CryGeyCG2114_020_FD_62735 | JGI IMG/M metagenome (GOLD analysis project Ga0066644, IMG submission 62735) | Groundwater microbial communities from aquifer - Crystal Geyser CG15_big_fil_post_rev_8/21/14_0.20 | ecosystem: Environmental > Aquatic > Deep subsurface > Groundwater | place: USA: Utah...
GCAATTGCAATTGCTTTGAACTTCCTTTCGCCTTCAGAAATGGCTTTAAATATTGCTGTCCTTTCTGCACAAATAGTTAAACTGTAGGAACTTGTTTCAATATTCCCCCCCAAATAAACTTTATTATCTTCAGTTAATAATGCAGCACCTACGTGAAATTTTGAATAAGTGGGGACAGCATTTTTTTTTGCTTCAATGGCACTGGCTGCTAAATCTTTGTAATTCATATAACCTTAAATAATTATTTATTCAAAATAGAAGATTTGTAAGATAAATCAAATTATAAATTTACTTTTAATCCTTCCAGCTAATCTTTAAAATCTTTGAATTAATAAAATTGATAATGATAAACATCTCGTAAATAATTTGAAGATAAAATATTTCGAAGAAATTTAAATTATAATTTATAAGTCTTTGTATTAATTTAATAATTAATGTATCAGTTAATATTTTTATAATAAAAAATATACCAAAATTTGTATCGACAGTAATTAAAATTGGAGAAATAAATAAAAGTAAATTAGTAAGATGCCAAACACCTAAAAATTTTTTATGCTTAGGCAGATAATATGATGATGTTGAAATGTGTCTGGCTTTTTGTTTCAAATATTCTTTAAAATTAGAAACTGAATTTGTAAAAACCATACTGCCGGTTTCTATAAAACATCCAATTTTTGCTTTAGATTTTACTGCTTGTCTTAAAAACAGATCATCATCACCGCTTAGTGTTTCGGTTGTGTCTTTATAACCGCCAATTTCATTATATATATTTTTTGTAAATCCAAAACTTCTTGCTGTAGCTGAATAAGCATTTCCAAAAGTTGCAGCAGTAAATGTTAAAATAGTTGATCTTAAATTTTCAAAACAGGATATTCTGTTTATCAAAGAACTACCTTTAATAAATGGAGATGCACCAAAAACCACATCATATCTTTGGCTGAATTTTGTTGCAAAAGAGATCAGCCAGTTCTTTTGCGGAATGCAGTCACCGTCAGTTATAATAATATAAGGATTTATTGCTTTTTCTATTCCAAAAGCTAAAGACCCTTTTTTACCTGGATATTTTTTCTCAACTACTTTAAAAAGTTTTATGTTGTCTTCTTCTTTTATTGAATCATTAATAATTTGGTAGGTATTATCAGTTGAATTATCATCTACAAAGATCACTTCAAAAAAATCTTTTTGATAAAATAATTTTTTTAGTGAAATTATTAGCGGGGATATATTTTTCTCTTCATTTTTTACTGCAATAACAATAGAAAATTTTAATAGATCTGCTGTAACAAAATTATCTTCGGAAATAATCTCTAATGCTTTAATGAATCTGATATTGTAATAAAAAAATATAACAATAAGAGCTAATCCTAAAATAAAAATAATATTCATAGATAATAATTAATATTCTTCTTCAAGCAGCCAATTTTCTGCCAGCTTTGCTTCAATATCTGAAATAAATCTTGAAGGTTTTGAAAGTGTAATTCCTTTTTCTCTATCATACATATTCATTGGATAGGTTACATAAAGATTTTGTTTTGCTCTTGTTGATGCAACATACATTAACCTTCTTTCTTCTTCCAATGTATCTAAATTCTCAGCTGATCGTGAAGAAGGGAAGTAGCCGTCCACAGAATGAATAATAAAAACAGAATGCCATTCCAAACCTTTAGCGGAATGTATTGTGGACAATGTTAAAATTTCATCTTCTTTATCTTCACCTTCTAGATCTATTACACTTTCAATAATTGGCTCAATTGCCATGTCAGCAAGCAATGTATCAAGTGATCTGTAATTTTCAACTATATTCTGAAAAATTTCAAGATCTTTTTTCCTTTTGTTAAAGTCATCGTATTTTGATTTAAATAATCTATCATAATAGTTTAATGCTAACTCTGTTTTTTCAGAAGGAGATGTTTTATCAGTGTGGAGCTTGTATAAAACTCTAAATAATCCAATTATTTTTTTATTCTTAAATGAACTTTGTTTGTCCGGATTTTTTCCAATAGTTAATTTTCCTAAAGACAGTTCGTCTAAAATTAACTGAGCAGTTTTTGGTCCAACTCCTTCGTGCAATAGTAAAACCCTATACCAGCTAACAATATCTTTGGGATTAGAAGCAATTCTTAGAAAAGCAAGAATATCTTTAATATGTGCTGTTTCAATAAATTTCATTCCGCCAAATTTTTGATAAGGAATGTTTGCTTTGTTTAATTCAATTTCAAGATCAAAAGAGAAAAATGAAGAACGGAATAACACGGCAATATCATTCAGAGGAATTCCTTCTTCTCTTAATTCTAATATTTTTTCAATAATGAATTGAGATTCCAGATTAGCATTTGCTGCAGCAATTATATTAGGCAGATCAGCGCCGGTTTTTTTGGTAAAAAGATGTTTATCATATTTTTGAAAAGAAGTATCAATAATTCTATTAGTAAAATCTAAAATGGGTTGAATACTTCTGTAATTTTCTTCCAGTTTAATTATCTCCACGTTTTCAAATAATTTAGGAAAGTCAATTATATTTTTAAAATTTGCTCCTCTAAATGAGTAAATGGATTGTGAGTCATCACCAACAACCATTATGTTTTTTGAATTTTGCGTTAAAGCCTGAACAATTTCTGCCTGCAGTTTATTTGTGTCCTGATATTCATCAACCATTACAAATTTTATATCTGATAATAGATTTTTTGCAGCAGGGCTATATTCTTTTAAAAAATTTTTCAAGTAGATCAAAAGGTCGTCATAATCTAAAAGATCATTTTTTCTTTTGTAGGAAGTAAAAATTTTATTTATTTCCAGAATCTCCGAAAGTAAATTTCTAAAGTGGGGAAACTCTTCCTCTACAATTTCAGCAATTGGTTTATCCTTATTTACACTTAAACTGAATATTTTATTTAATGTAGATTTTTTTGGGAATCTTTTTTTGTCACTTATTAATCCTGATTGTGACCTTATTAAATTAATTACATCTTCATTATCCCCTTGATCTAAAATTGTGAAGTTGGAAGACAAACCAACAGATTTTGCATATTTTCTTAAAGTTAAATTAGCAAAAGAATGAAAAGTTCCTCCTCTTATTTTATTGCATCTTTCATCCAATAAAGCAGAAGCTCGGTTCATCATTTCATTTGCTGCTTTGCGAGTAAATGTTAAAAGAAGAATAGATTTTGGATCATATCCAAGTTCAACAAGCCTGGAAACTCTATAAACAAGTGTTCTTGTTTTGCCGGTACCTGCTCCAGCAATAATTAAATATGCACCCTCAACTGCAGAAGCTGCTTTGTACTGGGATTCATTTAATTCCTTTTCATAATTAATTAGAAAACGGGCTTCGTCAAATGTTTGATGTATCAAGCCCGTTTTATTTAATCTTTTAAGTTTATATTTCTTTTGAGTCATCTACGCAATGCTTTTGGTTTCCCTAATATTTCTGAAATTATTATATATCTACTCAATGAATCTTTATCTCTTAATTCATCTCTTATAAGCTTTAGCATTTCATTTGTTTTTCGTGTTTTATAATTTTCTTTTTGATCGTCCAGGTCATCTAATAATCTTTTTACAATAGTTTTTCCAGGTAATCTTACAGAATCATAAGGTGAGCGAATATGTTCACTTAAAGTTTCAACATGATCTGAAGCAGTTACTTTGTGTTCAGAAGGAATGGGTGCATGATATTCTGTTTCTTTATAATGATCCTGTTTAGAATCTGATTTCCATAAATCTTCAAAACCAGTATTCTGTTCATTTGGTTTAGCAACTGAAGGATTAAAAAGATTTTGAATTTCCTCAAGAATATCTTTTCCCGATTGTTCTTTCTTGCCCTCGGTTTTATAAGTTATTTGAGAATCATTTTCTTTTTTGTCAACCGTCCTGGTTTTTTCTTCATTCTTATTTTTTTTCTTTTTAAAAGAACTAACCAAGCTTGCTATAATGAAAAGATAAATTATTATTTCAAAAAAATTATCCATTAATCTTTTGTATCTTTTTTCTTCTGTTCAGGTTTTGCAATAGAATCACGCATATCAGTATCTGACTGTATATTCTTCATATTATAATAATCCATTACTCCTAAATTACCTTTTCTAAATGCATCAGCCATTGCTTTTGGAACTTCAGCTTCCGCTTCAACTACTCTTGCTCTTTGTCTTGCAACTTCGGCTGTCATTTCTTGTTCAAGAGCAACTGCTGCAGCTCTTCTTTCTTCTGCTTTTGCTCTAGCAACTTTTAGATCAGCTTCTGCTTGGTCACCCTGAAGTTTAGCACCAATATTTTCACCTATGTCAACATCAGCAATATCTATTGATAGTATTTCAAATGCAGTTCCGGAATCTAATCCTTTTGCCAAAACACTTTTTGAAATTAGGTCAGGGTTTTCTAATACAGCTTTATGACTCAAACTAGAACCAATTGTAGAAACGATTCCTTCACCAACTCTTGCTAAAATAGTAGCTTCACCCGCGCCACCAACTAATCTTTCTATATTTGCTCTTACAGTTATTCTGGCAATAGCTTTTAATTGAATACCATCTTTAGCAATTGCAGAAACTAAAGGAGTTTCTATTACTTTTGGTATTACTGACATTTTTACTGCTTCCAAAACATCTCTTCCTGCAAGATCTATTGCAGTTGCTCTTTCAAAAGGTAAATCTATGTTTGCTTTATCTGCAGAAATTAGTGCATTAATAACCTTTATAACTTCACCTCCAGCTAGATAATGTGCTTCAAGTTTTCCAACTTCCACTACAATTCCAGCTTTTGTAGCAGTAATCATACTCCTTACAATAATTACAGGCGGTACTTTTCTTAAACGCATTCCAACCAAGTCTTGGAAAATTCTAAGTTTTACACCTGAGAAATAGGCTGTAATAAATAGACCTATCGGTATAAAGTACAAGAAAACTATTAAAAATAGTATTATTGCTATTATTAAAACAATTGATAATCCTGTTAGTGCTTCCATGTTAGTCCCGATTTTATATTATTTAATTTTAATTTATCTTAACTTTTAGAAGTTTAATTTAATAAGGATAGATATTAAATGATAGTAATTGGAAACAATTTATAAATTTTAATGTACACATTTATAATAGTTGAATAGAATTTATAATGTTTTTTAAACAACTGAAATTATGTAATTTTTTAAATTGTTAGATTTTGGTTAAAAACAGTAATTTCTCAAATCATTTAAAATTTGGCACATAAATTGATTATTATATATATTACAGTTAAGCAAATTACTTAAAGTAAATTATGGTACATATTTGCTTGTTTGATGGATTAAGTATATATATATTTAGTGCAACAAATAAACAATAAATATTGTTAATATTATAGCAATAAAAAATAAAAGGGATAATTATTAATGGAAGGTAACTTTTCAGATAGACTTCAGGATGTTATAAGATTAAGCCGTGAAGAAGCTCTACGTTTAGGTCACGATTATATTGGAACTGAACATTTGCTTTTGGGAATTATTCGTGAAGGTCAGGGAGTTGCTGTTCAGATTCTTAGAAATCTTGATTGTGATTTAATGAAGCTTAAAAAAGCAATTGAAGATACTGTAAGAACTTCCGGTGGAACATTAACAATAGGTAATATTCCTCTTACCAAACAAGCAGAAAAAGTTTTAAAGATAACTCAGATAGAATCAAAAATTTACAAAGCTGATGTAATTGGAACAGAACATTTACTTCTTTCATTATTAAGAGATGAAGATAATATTGCTACTCAAATATTGCATCAATTTAATGTTACTTATGATGCAACCCGCTCTGATCTTAATTCATTGTTAAGTGATAAAGATGTATCATATCAGTCAAGCTCAAAATCAAAATTAGATAAGAAAACCGAACGAACAAAAACTCCTGTGCTAGACAATTTTGGTAGAGACTTAACTAAAATGGCTAATAAAGATAAGCTTGATCCTGTTGTAGGTAGAGAAATGGAAATTGAAAGAGTAGCTCAAATATTAAGCAGAAGGAAAAAGAATAATCCTGTTTTAATTGGCGAACCCGGTGTTGGTAAAACAGCTATTGCCGAAGGCCTTGCTTTAAAAATTATACAAAGAAAAGTTCCAAGAATTTTACAGAATAAAAGAGTTGTTACTTTAGATCTTACAGGCCTAGTAGCCGGTACAAAATATCGTGGACAATTTGAAGAAAGAATGAAAGCTTTAATGAATGAATTGGAAAAAGCTGAAGATATAATTCTTTTTATTGATGAACTTCATACTATTGTTGGTGCTGGAGGAGCTTCCGGTTCTTTGGACGCTTCTAATATGTTTAAACCTGCATTATCCAGAGGTGATATTCAATGTATAGGTGCTACAACTTTGGATGAATACAGGAAACATATTGAAACAGACGGAGCTTTAGACAGAAGATTTCAAAAAGTTATGGTTGAACCTCCTAATCAAGAAGAAACATTACTAATACTTGAGAATATAAAATTTAAATATGAAGAACATCATCATGTAAAATTTTCTAAACAAGCTATTTTGGCTGCTGTAAAACTAAGTACAAGGTATATTTCAGACAGACATTTACCTGATAAAGCAATTGATGTAATTGATGAAGCTGGTTCAAGAGTACATATGGGTAATTTTGAAGTTCCAAAAGAAGTTTTGGACCTGGAAGCTGATATAGAAGAAGTAAGAAAAGAAAAAGCTTCTGTTGTTAAAAGACAAGATTATGAAGAGGCAGCAAGACTTAGGGATAAAGAAAGAAATTTACAATCCGATCTAGAAATTGTTAAAAATGAATGGGAAGCCAAAACAAAAGATGTAGTTCACGATGTTACAGAAGAAGACATTGCTACTGTAGTAGCTATGATGACAGGAATACCTGTCAACAGAGTAGCTCAAACTGAATCTGAAAAATTATTGAAGATGGATATTGCTTTACAGAAAGAAATTATTGGACAAGATGAAGCAATACTAAGATTAACTAAAGCAATAAGAAGAACAAGAGCAGGATTAAAAAATCCACATAGACCAATTGGAAGTTTTATCTTTTTGGGTCCAACCGGTGTTGGAAAAACAGAGTTAAGTAAAGCACTTGCAAAATATTTATTTGACTCAGAAGATGCACTCATTAGAATTGATATGAGTGAATACATGGAAAAATTTTCATTATCTCGTTTGGTCGGTGCACCTCCCGGATATGTTGGTTATGAAGAAGGTGGACAGCTTACTGAAAAAGTTAGAAGACGCCCGTATTCTGTTGTATTGTTTGATGAAATTGAAAAAGCTCATCCGGATATATTCAGTATATTACTTCAAGTATTAGATGATGGAATGTTGACAGACAGTCTTGGGAGAAAAGTTGATTTTAAGAACACGATAATTATTATGACTTCAAATGTTGGTGCTCGTGATATTAAATCCATTGGCGCATTCGGGTTTAGCGAAGAAAAGGTAAGCAATAAGCACGAAAGCATGAAAAATACACTTGAAGATGCAATGAAAAAATTGTTTAATCCTGAATTCCTTAATCGTGTGGATGAAACAATAGTATTTAGATCATTGGACAAGAAAGATATTCTTAAAATTATTGATATAGGTTTGAGAGATCTTATGGAAAACATTGCTGAACATAAAATGGAAATTAAGCTTGATAAGTCTGCAAGAAACTTTTTGGTAGAAAAGGGCTATGATGAAAAATTTGGAGCCAGACCATTGCGCCGGGCTATTCAAAAATATGTTGAAGATCCATTAGCTGAAGAAATTTTAAGAGGTTCATTTGAAGAAGGAACTAAAATTACAGCTAAATTTGTAAAAAATACTGAAGAATTAATCTTTGTAAGTGAAAATGAAAAGATAGATCTTTCGGATGAAGAGCCTGAAAAAACTGATAAGAAAGATACCTAATTTTAATACTGTAAATTGAAAAATAATATTTAAAGCGTATTATTGTAATACGCTTTTTTTATATTTCTATTTTGTAAAAAGGAGAAGTTATGTCTTTACTTACTGAACAAGAAATAAAATCTAATCTTTCTAATTTATCTGAATGGCAATATGAAAATAAAAGCATCACTAAAGAATTCGTATTAAAAGATTTTAATGAAGTACTTTATTTCGTTAATAAAATTGGCAGATCAGCTGAAGCAATAAATCATCACCCTGATCTATTAATGCACTCTTGGAATAAATTAAAAATAACAATTTCTACACATGATAAAGATGGAGTGACTGAGAAAGATTTTGAATTGGCAAATAAAATTGAGGAATTGAAATAAATGGATGACAGATTAAATGGATTACTGGCTCTTTATGAAAAGGATTCAAATGATTCGTTTATTATTTATGGCATTGCATTAGAATATAAATCTAAAAAAAATTATTCAAAAGCCGAAAATTATTTTAAAACATTATTAGAAAAAGATCCCAATTATATACCGGCATATATGCAATATGCAATCTTAAAAGAAGAGACTAATGAATTAATAAAAGCCAAAGAAATTTATACTGAGGGAATAAAAATAGCACAGGAAAATGGGGATGATCATGCAGCAAAAGAAATGGAGGAATTTTTAGATGAACTTAACTGAAAATGAAATGCTTGATATTTTTAATAAAACACAAGCACTTTTAAACGGACATTTTCTATTAACTTCAGGTAGACACAGCAACAAATATTTCCAGTGTTCAAAAGTTTTGCAGTATCCGGAATATAATGAAGCAATCTGCAAAAATATTTCTGATTTTTTTAAAAATTATAAAATTGATACAGTTATCTGTCCTGCTATTGGAGGTATTGTTGTGGGACAAGAAGTTGCAAGACAGTTAAATAAAAAATTTATTTTTGCTGAAAGGGAAAACGATATTATGACTTTAAGAAGAGGATTTTATATAAAAGAAGGTGAAAATGTTTTAATTTGTGAAGATGTAGTAACAACCGGAGGTTCTGTATTTGAAGTAATTGAACTTGCAAAACAGAAGAAAGCGAATATTGTAGGGGTTGGATTTATTGTTGACAGAAGTTTCGGAAAAGTAAAATTTGGATACCCTCAGCACAGTGTAATAAAAATGGAAGTAATTTCATATTTAAAAGAAGAATGTCCTTTGTGCAAAGAAGAACTGGAATTAGTAAAACCGGGATCAAGAAAAATATTAAAATAATAGGGGATTTATCAGATCTATAATTTATGGAACAAAAAAAATTACAAAAAACTGTTGAAATAATTACAAGCAAAGAATTCAATTCAGAAAAAGAAATGCTGAAAGAAGTTCTAAACCAGATTGTTGATAATGAAAATGTTGACATTACCGGAGGAAGAATTTGGAAACTGGATAAAAATACTGAAGAATATAAATTACTTTATCAGGTAGGTAATGTAGATGAAATTAAAAAAAATTTTAAGCTGAAAGTTTCTGAATATCCAATTTTTGATGTGATAAGTGAAAACAGAACAATACTCGGTGATGAAACAAATGAAATTTTAAAAGCAAAGGGGATTCTTAAATATTCAGCTTCAGGTGTTGGCTATAAAATAATGTTGAATAATAAAAAATATTATCAATACATATTTTCAATAAATAATGAAAATTTGAATGAACAAATAATGTTTAATCTAAGCATTATTGCCACAACATTAACAGCTAAGCTTAAACAACTACATACATCAAAAAAAGCTGATTTCTTTAGAGCCGGAATTGATAAAGCAAGAGAGATACAAAGGAGCATTCTTCCTGAACACGAATATCATTTCCACGATTACGAGCTCTTTGGTTTAACAAAACCTGCAGAAATAGTTGGCGGTGATTTTTTTGATTATCTTGAAGTAGGTGATGATAACGACAGACTTGGAGTTGCACTTGGTGATGCAGCAAGCAAAGGTGTTGGTGCTGCGGCTGAAGCTATGTATATATCCGGTGCATTAAGAATGGCGAGCAATTTTGAAATTAAAATTGCTCCTTTGATGCGCAGAATGAATAAACAAATAAATAAAATTTTTGACGATGATAAGTTTGCAACATTTTTTTACGGAGAATTATCTACGGATAATTGTGGATTGTTCCTCTATTCAAGTGCAGGTCATAATCCTCCATTTTTCTTAAAGAAAAATTCCAGTGAAATTATTAAACTTATGCCAACCGGTCCGGTTTTTGGTCCTGTTCCAAATGCAAAATATAAAGTGGATAATATTAATTTTTCGGAAGGAGATATTCTTGTATTATATTCTGATGGAATTACCGACTCTTCAAACAAGGAATCTGAAAATTATGAAGAAGAAAGGCTTATGAATATTATAATTAAAAATAGAGATAAGAAAGTAAAAGATATTGCTTTATCAATATTACAAGATGTAATTAAATTTTCATCCGGTGGTCAATATTCAGATGATAAATCGCTTGTTGTTATAAAAAGGGGTGAGAAAAAAAACATTAATTGAATTAAGATTATTTAAAAGGAAATTTAATTATAAAATCTGATCCTTTATTTATTTTACTTTCAACTTCAATTGTTCCATTCATCATTTCAACATATCGTTTTGTGATTGTAAGGCCTAACCCTGTGCCTTCATACTTTCTTGTCAAACCCTCGCTGGCTTGTCGGTATTCATCAAATATATAATTAAGATCTTTTTCGTCAATGCCTATACCTGTATCTCTAACTGAAATAATTGCAAATAATGTGTCGTCAACTTTTTGTTTATCTAAAGTTATTGTTATGTAACCTTCTGTAGTAAATTTAATAGCATTGTTTAATAAATTTTCTAAAACCTCAATTACTTTATCTTTATCTAAGTTAATTTTCAGTGTATCTAATTTTTTATTAAAAATTATTTCTAGGTTTTTATCTTTAATTATGTTCTTAAATAATGCTATTCTATTTAATATAATTTCAACTAGATCAATTTCTTCTATATCTAATTCCATTTTTTCAGAATTAACTTTAGATAGATCTAAAACATTGTTTAATGTTTTAGTAAGTCTAACTCCACTTGTATATACCATTTCTGCCATTTCTTTTAGATCTGCATCTGTAATTTCATCCAGCAATATTTCAGAGGCTCCAATTATTCCTACTAACGGTGTTCTAAGTTCGTGACTCATATTTGCATAAAAACTGGATTTTAATCTGTTAAGTTCTTCGGCTTTTTCTTTAGCTTGAATTATTTCTTCTTCGAAATTTTTTTGTTGAGTAATATCAGTTAAAATTCCCATCACAGCTTTTTGATTATTAAACTCTATTAAATTTGAACTGTCAATAACATCCAACTTTTTACCATCTTTAGTTATTACTTTTAATTCGTAGGGTTTAACTTCATTACCTTTGTTATGTTCTTCAATACTTCTAATAACATCTGGTCGACTTTTATGATCGATTATTTTCTCAAATATATCAAACTTAGGATCGAATATTTCTTTTTCATTATAGCCAAAGAATTCAATAAACATTTTGTTTACATATAAAAATTTTCCGCCTCTAAAAATATAGATCATATTTACTGAGTTATCAGCTAATGTTTTAAATTTTTCTTCTGAACGTTTTAAAGCCTTTATTGCTTTATTCTTATCTGTTAAATCATGTAATATAGTTCCCATACCAATTGGTTCTTTGGTTTTAGGATCTTTTATTAAATAAGAATTAATAAGAACAGGGATTTCATAGCCTTTTTTAAAATGCTTGTTATTGTATTCACCCTTCCAAAAACCATGTTTTATAACATTGGGAATTTCTTCTTCCAATAAAATTTTTATACTTTTTTCAGAAAGTAAATCTTCTATTTTTAGTTTTGAAACATCATAATCTAAAGGAATTCCCATCATCTCTCTACCGCCCTTATTTATGAAAGTAATTTTTCCTTCCAGTGTACCAAAGCCAATAAAGTCTTTACTATTATTAATAAGTAAATTATATTTTTGAGATTCTAATTCTGCTTGTTTAAGTTCTGTAACATCTAAATTCAATGAAACATAATGGATTATTTTTCCCGAAGAATTTTTGATAGAAGAAATAATATTTCTGGACCAATATGATTCACCATTTTTCTTTTTATTAAGTATATCACCCGTCCAAGTTTTACCTGAAAGAATTGTATCCCAAAGTTCTTTATAAAATTCTTTATTATGTTCATCAGTCTTAAAT
>Ga0066644_10001684_pt1 | contig 12060 bp, 6 predicted proteins | sample CryGeyCG2114_020_FD_62735 | JGI IMG/M metagenome (GOLD analysis project Ga0066644, IMG submission 62735) | Groundwater microbial communities from aquifer - Crystal Geyser CG15_big_fil_post_rev_8/21/14_0.20 | ecosystem: Environmental > Aquatic > Deep subsurface > Groundwater | place: USA: Utah...
AAAAAAAATAACATATGATTAACTTAGAAACTTTTGGAAAGTTATGAATAAAAATAAAAAACAGGATGTAATTTCTGAGGTTAAAGAAATTTTGGAAAACTCCAACGCTGTATATCTAACAGATTACAGTGGGATTGCAGTTGAAGAAATTAATAGCTTAAGAAATGACTTCCGAAATAAAGGTGTTAAATATAAAGTGATAAAAAACACTTTATTTAACAGAGCTCTTTCTGAAGTAGGAAAGTTTGAAAAACTTTCTGAACACTTGGAAGGAATGACAGGGTATGCATTTACAACAGAAGATCCTGTTGCACCTGCAAAGATCATCAAAAAGTTTTTTGATGACAAGAAAAAAATGTCCTTAAAGGCCTGCTATATTGAAGATAAATATTATAACGGAGATCAGCTTGCAACATTAGCATCATTACCTACAAAATCTGAAGTTATTGCTTCTATATTAAGTAGTATTAATGCACCGATCTCTGGAATTGTTGGAGCTTTAAATGCAGTTACTCGTGATCTTGTAAATGTAGTTGACCAGATATCAAAAAGAAGTACATAAAATTTTAAAAATAAAATAATTATTAGGAGATAGTAAAATGGCTGAGAAAATAGCTGAAATTGTTGACAAGATAAAACAATTATCACTTGTTGAAGCTTCTGAATTAAAAAAAGCATTAGAAGATGAATTTGGTGTAACTGCCGCAGCACCTGTTATGATGGGCGGAGCTGCTCCAGCTGGTGGCGCTGTACCTGCTGAAGAAAAATCAGAATTTGATGTAGTTTTAGTTGCTGCCGGTGACAAAAAAATTAATGTAATTAAAGTCGTTAGAGCCCATACAGGCTTAGGCTTAAAAGAAGCAAAAGACCTAGTTGATTCTGCTCCAAATCCAGTTAAAGAAGGAATTCCAAAAGAAGAAGCTGAAAAGCTTAAAAAAGAATTCGAAGAGGCTGGTGCAAAAGTAGAATTAAAATAATTAAATACTGATATATCGCAATTATACAAAAAGTGGTAAGACGGAGAAAAGCGTCTTATCGCTTTTTGTATTAAAATATTCGTTGATTAAAGTAAAAGAAATTAGAACATGAAAAATAATTGGAGGTTAGCAATTGGATAATAAAAGAATTTCCTTTGGGAAAATATCCTCTGTAATAGATGCTCCGGATTTATTAGATATTCAAACAGCAACGTTCGAGGGCTTCGTTCAATTTAAAGTTCCTGTCCATAAAAGATTGAACAAAGGTTTACAAGCTGTATTCACTTCAAATTTTCCGATATTTGATAACAAAGAGAATTATAGATTAGACTTTTTAAATTACTTTTTTGAGAAACCAAGGTTTTCAGTTAATGAATGTACTGAAAGAGGTTTAACTTATTCAGTTCCGTTAAAGGCAAAACTTCGTCTTTCCACAAAAGATAGAGAGACCGAAGAATTTGTTAATAGTGTTGAACAAGAAGTTTATCTTGGCAATTTACCATTTATGACAGAACAAGGTACGTTCGTTGTTAACGGAGCCGAAAGAGTAGTAGTTTCACAGCTGCACCGTTCACCCGGAGTGGCATTCTCACAAACTGTTCATCCAAATGGTACTCCAATTTATTCAGCCAGAATTATTCCATTAAGAGGTTCTTGGGTAGAATTTGCTACAAACATAAGCTATGTAATGTTTGTATACATAGATAGAAGAAAAAAATTCCCTGCCACTACTTTATTAAGAGCTTTGGGTTATGAAACAGATGAAGAGATTTTAGGATTATTCAATCTGATAGAAGAAGTTCAAACTAAAAAAGTTAAACTTGAAGAATATATAGGCAGAACAATAGCAAGCGATGTATTTGATATGTCAACAGGTGAAGTTTTTCTTGCTAAAGATTCAATTTTTACAGAAGAAGATATTGACAGAGTTGATGAAGCAGAAATTGAAGTATTAAAATTCATAAATTCTGAAACATCACCTGAATTAGATTTAATTGTTAACACACTAAAGAAAGATACATCTCACTCTAAAGAAGAAGCTTTATATGCAATTTACAGACAACTTCGATCAGGAGAAGCTCCGGACATTGAAACTGCTCAGGTGTTAATAGAAAAATTATTCTTTAATGATAAAAGATATGATCTTGGAGATGTAGGAAGACACAGAATGAATGATAGATTAAATCTAGACATTGATGAAAATACTACCATCCTTACTGTAGAAGATATAATTGCAATAATGAAATATATTATCAAGCTTAGAGTTGGTAATGAACATGTAGATGATATTGATCACTTAGGAAATAGAAGAGTAAAAACAGTAGGCGAACAATTAGGCCAGCAGTTTAATATTGGTATGGCAAGAATGGCCAGAACAATAAAAGAAAGAATGAATATTCGTGATGCTGAAAACTTCACACCACAAGATCTTGTAAATGCAAGAACCATTAGTAGTGTTGTAAATGCTTTCTTTGGCACAAATCAGTTATCTCAGTTTATGGATCAAACAAATCCTTTAGCTGAAATGACACACAAAAGAAGAATGTCTGCTTTAGGACCTGGTGGTTTAACAAGAGAAAGAGCAGGATTTGAGGTTCGAGATGTTCACTATACACACTATGGGCGTTTGTGTCCAATTGAAACACCTGAAGGTCCAAATATTGGTTTGATTTCTTCATTAACTATTTATGCAAGAGTAAATAGATATGGATTTTTAGAAACACCATATAGAAAAGTAGAAAAAGGCAAAGTTGCAGGTGATGTTGAATATTTATCAGCAGAACAAGAAGATTATTTTACAATTGCTCAGGCAAACGCTGAATTAGATAACAATAATAAATTTGTAAATGAAAGAGTAAAATCTAGATTCAAAGGTGAATTTCCTGTTGCTAATGGTAATAATGTGCAATATATGGATGTGGCTCCTGCACAGTTAGTTAGTGCAGCAGCTGCAATGATTCCATTTCTTGAACACGATGATGCTAACAGAGCTCTTATGGGTTCTAACATGCAGAGACAAGCAGTTCCACTTTTAAAACCTGAAGCACCTATTGTTGGTACAGGAATGGAAAGCAAATTAGCAAGGGATTCAAGAGCTGTTATAATTGCTAAAGGCAATGGTAAAGTTGAATATGTTGATGCCAATAGAATAATTATTAATTATGATGTAAACCCGAATAGTATTGAATCTTTAACAGGTTTTGATGATTCAAGTTCAGTAGAATATGAATTGACAAAATTTAAAGGAACAAATCAAGAAACTTGTATTAATCAAATTCCTATTGTAAAAGAAGGACAAAGAGTATCTGAAGGTGATGTAATAGCAGATGGCTGTGCAACAGACGGAGGAGAAATTGCTCTTGGTAGAAATGTTTTAGTTGCATTCATGCCTTGGAGAGGATACAATTTTGAAGATGCTATTATTATAAATGAAAAAATTGTTTCTAACGATGTTTATACTTCAATACACATTGAAGAATATGAATTACAAGTTAGAGAAACAAAAAGAGGCGAAGAAGAACTAACAAGAGAAATACCAAATGTTAGTGAAGAAGCTGTAAAAGATTTAGATGAATATGGAATTATAAGAGAAGGTGCTCAAGTTAAAGAAGGTGATATTCTTATAGGTAAAATAACTCCAAAAGGAGAAACTGATCCGACACCAGAAGAAAAACTTTTAAGAGCTATCTTCGGAGATAAAGCTGGTGATGTTAAAGATTCTTCCTTAAAAGCACCTCCCGGACTTAAAGGGACGATTATAAAAACTAGACTATTTAGCAGAAAAAGAAGAGATACTGAAGCTAAAAAAGTTGAAAAGAACATTCTAGATGATTTAGAGAAACAACATAAATCTAAATTAATAGAACATTATGAAAAACTTGTTGTAAAGCTAACTAAACTTACTGAAAATGAAACCACTACAGGTATTAGAGATCTCGACGGTAGTGTGGTATTAAGAAGCGGAACAACTATAAAAGATACAACATTTAACTCATTAGATGATGTTACAAAATTAGACTATACTCTTGATTGGTTTGATACAAAAAAATTAAACGGACATGTTCAAAAACTATATGTAAATTATTTTGATGTACTTTCTGATTACGAAGAAGAATATAAAAAAGAAAGAATAAAAGTTACAAATGGTGATGAATTACCTCCTGGAATTATTCAACTTGCAAAAGTTTATGTTGCAGTTAAACGTAAACTTTCAGTAGGTGATAAAATGGCCGGTAGGCACGGAAACAAAGGTGTTGTTGCTAAAATAGTACCTCAGGAAGATATGCCGTTTTTACCTAATGGTCAGCAGGTTGATATTATACTTAATCCACTTGGTGTTCCATCAAGAATGAACCTTGGTCAGCTTTATGAAACAGCATTGGGCTGGGCTGGTAAAATTTTAGGGCTTAAATTCTCAACACCTATTTTTGATGGAGCTAAAATAGAAGATATTGATGAATGGCTTGAAAAAGCGGGAATTCAACACGGTAGTAAAACTACTCTTATTGATGGAAGATCAGGTGAAAAATTCCATCAAGAAGTTACTTGCGGATATATTTATATGCTCAAACTTCACCATTTAGTTGATGATAAAATTCACGCAAGATCAATTGGACCATACTCATTAATTACACAACAACCACTTGGCGGTAAAGCACAATTCGGTGGTCAGAGGTTTGGAGAAATGGAAGTATGGGCATTAGAAGGTTACGGTGCATCTAATATTTTACAAGAGATACTTACTGTAAAAAGTGATGATGTGGCTGGCAGGTCAAAGGTTTATGAAGCAATTGTTAAAGGTGATAATTTACCTGAGCCAAATATTCCAGAGTCGTTCAATGTATTAATTAAAGAGCTTCAAGGATTGGGGCTTGATATAAAAATAAATTAATACAGAGAACTAACTTTATTACTTAGAAATTAGGAGATATAATATGGCTTATAGAGTTCAAGAAAATGCAATGAAAGAGATTAGTAAAATTACTATATCATTGGCTAGTCCTGATGATATTTTATCAAGATCTCATGGAGAAGTTACTAAACCGGAAACTATAAATTACAGGTCATTCAGACCAGAAAAAGACGGGCTGTTTTGTGAAAAAATATTTGGTCCAACAAGAGATTGGGAATGTTACTGTGGTAAGTATAAAAGAATTAGATATAGAGGAATTATTTGCGACAGATGCGGTGTTGAAGTAACTCAGAAAAGTGTAAGAAGAGAAAGAATGGGGCACATTAGCCTTGCCGTGCCTGTTGTTCACATTTGGTTTTTTAGAGCTCAACCTTCAAAAATTGGCAATATAATTGGAATTAGTTTAAAAGAATTAGAAAAGATTATTTATTACGAATCTTATGCCGTTATTACTCCCGGACCTACCGGGCTAAACAGAATGGATCTAATTTCTGAGGACCAGTACTTTGAAGTATTAAACTCACTTCCAGCTGAAAACGAAAAACTTGAAGAAAGTGATCCAAATAAATTTGTTGCTAAAATTGGTGGCGATGCTGTTAAAGAAATTTTAAGTAACACAAATGTTGCAGAACTTTCAAAAGAGTTAAGAGATCAGTTAAAAGTTGAAACTTCACAACAGAAAAAAGCTGACCTTTTAAAAAGATTAAGAATACTGGAAGCTTTTAAAGAAGAAGATGGGAAAGTTCCTAATAATCCTGAATGGATGGTGTTGGATTATATCCAGATAATTCCTCCAGAGCTTAGACCATTAGTACCATTAGAAGGTGGAAGATTTGCAACGAGTGATCTTAACGATCTATATAGAAGAGTAATAATTAGAAACAACAGATTAAAAAGATTAATTGATATAAAAGCTCCGGAAGTAATTTTAAGAAATGAAAAAAGAATGCTTCAGGAATCTGTTGATGCACTTTTTGATAACTCAAGAAGAGGAAGTGCTGTAAGAAGCGATAACAACAGACCTTTAAAATCTTTAAGTGATATGCTTAAAGGTAAACAAGGTAGATTCCGTCAAAACTTACTTGGTAAAAGAGTTGATTATTCAGGCCGTTCTGTAATTGTTGTTGGTCCAGAATTAAAATTGCACCAATGCGGATTACCAAAAGATATGGCCGTAGAATTATTTAAACCTTTTATAATTAGAAAATTAATTAGTAGGGGTTATAATAAAACTGTAAAAAGTGCAAGAAAAGTTGTTGATAGAAAAGATCCGATTATTTGGGATATTCTTGCCAAAATAATTGAAGGTCACCCAATAATGTTGAACAGAGCTCCAACACTTCACAGACTTGGCATACAGGCGTTTCAACCAATATTAATAGATGGAAGAGCAATACAGTTACATCCTATGGTTTGTACTGCATTTAACGCTGACTTTGATGGTGATCAAATGGCGGTTCATATTCCACTTTCTTACGAAGCTCAATTAGAGGCTTCATTATTAATGTTGAGTAGTCATAATATTTTATCACCACAAAATGGAAGTCCTGTTGTTGTACCAACTCAGGATATAGTGCTTGGTTGCTACTACATTACAAAATCTAGAGATGGTGAAAAAGGTGAAGGTATGAGTTTCTCATCACCTAAAGAAGTATTAATTGCATACAACAATAAAGTAATTAATCTTCATACTAAAATTAAAGTTAGAATTGATGGCGAAGTAATTGATACAACTACCGGTAGAATAATCTTTAATCAAATTGTACCTAAAGAGATGGGTTACTTTAACCAAATATTAATCAAAAAAACCTTTGGTGGTTTTATTGGTCAAATGTTTATGAAACTTGGTAATAAAGTAACTGCTAAATTTTTAGACGATCTTAAAGAACTTGGATTTAGATATTCAACTGCAGGTGGTCTTTCTGTAAGTTATGCTGACATGATTATACCTGAAGAAAAACATGAAATGATTGGTAAAGCCAATACTAAAGTAAATGGAATATTAAATGAACACGAACAAGGCGTAATTACAGACGCAGAAAGATATAATAAAATAATAGATGTTTGGACACACACTACAAATGATGTTGCCCATGTATTGATGGAAAAAATTAAAAAACATAATCACGGATTTAATTCTCTTCATATGATGGTCGACTCCGGTGCAAGAGGTTCTCAAGAACAGGTAAGACAGCTTGCCGGTATGCGTGGATTGATGATGAAACCTCAAAAATCATTATCTGGTCAGGCAGGTGAAATTATTGAGAATCCAATTGTTGCAAACTTTAAAGAAGGATTATCAGTACTTGAATATTTTATATCAACTCATGGTGCAAGAAAAGGTTTAGCTGATACAGCCCTAAAAACTGCAGATGCTGGTTACTTAACAAGAAGATTAGTTGATGTTGCTCAAGATGTTATTATTACTGAAAATGATTGCGGAACAATTTTAGGTATAGAAGTAAAAGCTATTAAAGATGTAGAACAGGAAAGAGAACCATTATCAGAAAGAGTTATTGGTCGTATTGTCCAAGAAGATGTTTATGATCCAAGAACAGATGAAGTAATTATAGAAACAGGCGAAATTATTACAGATGAAATATCTGAAAAAATTGAAGATGCAAATATAGATTCTGTTTATATCCGTACTGTATTAACTTGTGAATCTAAACAAGGTGTTTGTGCAAAATGTTATGGAAGAAATCTTACCAATGGAAAATTAGTTGAAATTGGAGAAGCTGTTGGGATTGTAGCGGCACAATCAATTGGTGAACCCGGCACACAGCTGACACTTAGAACATTCCACTTGGGAGGTACCGCATCTAGAATTGCAAGTCAATCACAGGTTGAAACTACAATTGAAGGTAAAGTTAAATTTGAACACATAAATTTTGTTGAAAAAAAAGACTTTATGGGCATGGTAAAAGTTGTAATAGGAAGAAGAGGATCAGTTGGTATTTATGATGAAAATAACAGACAAGTTAAGAATTTTGATATTCCTTATGGTGCTGAATTAATTGTTAATGACGGAGATATGGTTAAAAAAGGAAAAGCATTATTTACTCATGATCCTTATAATGCTGTTATTCTTTCTGATATACCTGGTCTGGTAAGATTTATTGATATGCAGGATGGTTCAACAATTAAACAGGTTACAGATGAACAAACTGGTCACGTACAAAAAGTTGTTGTTGAGTCAAAAGATAAATCATTAACTCCAAGTATTGCGGTTGAATCAGAAAACGGTAAAAGAAAAACTTTTAACATACCAAATGGAGCTTACCTTTCTGTTGAAGAAGGTGAAACAATTGTTGCTGGTACTATCTTGGCAAAGATTTCTAAATCAGCCACAAAGAGTAGAGATATTACTGGTGGTCTTCCAAGAGTAACAGAACTTTTTGAAGCAAGAAGCCCACAAGAATCAGCTATTGTTAGTGAGATTGAAGGTGTAGTAAAATTTGGAGCAAGAAAAAAAGGTTCCAGAGAAATTTTAGTAATTGCACCAGATAAATCTGATGAAAAGAAATATAATGTTCCTTTAGGAAGACATATTCTTGTTCAAGATGGTGATGAAATACCTGCCGGTGAAAAAATTACTGATGGACCAATTGATCCTCATGATATATTGAAAATTAAAGGTACAAGTGCAGTTCAAGAATATCTTGTAAACGAAACTCAAGATGTGTATAGGCTGCAAGGCGTTAAAATTAATGACAAACATATTGAAGTTATTGTAAGACAAATGCTTCAAAAAGTAAGAATTGTACACCCTGGAGATACAAAATTCTTGGAAGAAGATCTAGTTGGTAAAATTAAATTTTTAGAAGAAAATCAGAAAGTATCTACAATGGTATATATTGAAGATAAAGGTGATTCAAAGTTTAATGTTGGACAACTTGTAAGTAAAACTTTATTTAGAAAAAGTGTTACCGAATTGAAAGGAAAAGATAAAAATCCTCCTCTAGGTAGAGATGCTGAATCAGCAACTTTTGAAAACTTATTACTTGGTATTACACAAGCTGCTTTATCTACAGAGAGTTTTATCTCCGCAGCTTCATTCCAGGAAACTACAAAAGTATTAACAAATGCTGCAATTGCAGCAAAAGTTGATCATTTAACAGGCCTTAAAGAGAATGTTGTAATGGGTCATTTAATACCTGCTGGTACAGGAATTAAGAAATATGATAATATTATTTTCCCTTCTGATGAAGTGAAAGAAGAAGTAGAAAACGAAGAAAAAGTAGATGCGTAAGAAATAATGATTTGTAATCCGGCCCAAAGATTTTTTGGGTCGGATTTTTTGTCTTTAAACATTGAAAATAGGCAAAATATTTAAGTTAGAATCTTGACTAAATTTTCAATTAAGGCTATATTAGTAGTCTGAAATTTTTTGGAAATAGCATTAAAATTTAAGGAGTAATTAGTGCCAACGATAAATCAGTTAGTTAGAAAAGGGCGTATAAATATACTTGCTAAAAAGAAAGCACCTGCCCTCGAATCTTGCCCGCAAAAGCGTGGTGTTTGTACAAGAGTGTATACTACTACACCAAAGAAACCAAACTCTGCTTTAAGAAAAGTTGCAAGAGTAAGATTAACTAACGGAATGGAAGTTACATCTTATATTCCCGGTGAAGGACACAATTTGCAAGAGCACTCTATAGTACTAATAAGAGGTGGTAGAATTAAAGATTTACCAGGTGTTCGTTACCATATTATCAGAGGTACCTTAGATACTAGTGGCGTTGAAGATAGAAAAAAAGGCCGTTCAAAATACGGTGCAAAAAAACCTAAGGCAAAATAAGAAATGAGAAAAAAAAGAGCTGAGAAAAGATATTTAAAACCTGATCCTGTTTATAACGATTTAACAGTTTCAAAATTTATTAATGCTTTAATGTATGATGGTAAAAAAGCTGTTGCAAGAAAATTAGTTTATGATTCATTTGAACTTATTGAGAAAAAAACTAAAGAAAATGGATTAGAAGTTTTTAAAAAAGCACTTAACAATGCACAACCAATAATTGAAGTAAGAAGCAGAAGAGTTGGTGGAGCTACATATCAGGTTCCAACTGAAGTTAGACCTGAAAGAAGATTAGCATTAGCAATGCGTTGGTTAAAAACTTATGCAAGAGCAAGAAACGATAAATCAGCAGCTCAAAAATTTGCAGCAGAAATAATTGCTGCGGCAAACAATGAAGGATCTACAGTAAAGAAAAAAGAAGATGTTCACAGAATGGCAGAAGCTAATAAAGCTTTTGCTCATTTTAAATGGTAAGTAAAAAGGAAAATTAAAGTATAGCAAATGGCAGCACAGATAACAAATATAGAAAATGTAAGAAACATTGGTATAATGGCTCATATTGATGCTGGTAAAACTACAACTACAGAACGAATACTGTTTTATACAGGTAAGCTGCATAGAATTGGCGAAGTACACGATGGCGCAGCAACAATGGATTGGATGGAACAGGAAAAAGAACGTGGTATTACTATTACAAGTGCTGCAACAACCTGCTATTGGAATGATCATCAAATTAATATTATTGATACACCGGGACACGTTGATTTTACAGTTGAAGTAGAAAGATCATTAAGAGTTTTAGACGGTGCAGTTGCCTTGTTTTGTGCAGTTGGTGGTGTTGAGCCTCAATCAGAAACAGTATGGCGTCAAGCTGATAAATATCAAGTTCCAAGAATTGCTTTTGTTAATAAGATGGATAGAACTGGAGCTGATTTTTATTCTGCCGTTAATATGATGAGAGAAAGATTAGGTGCAAATGCAATTCCTCTTTATCTGCCTATTGGTGAAGGAGATTTGTTTAATGGTATTATTGATCTTATTACTTTAAAAGCAAGAATGTATCATGAAGAAACTTTTGGTGCAACTTTTGAAGAAATAGAAATTCCAGATGACTTAAAAGAAATTACAAATAAATATAGAACTGAAATGCTTGAAGCAGTTTCTGATGTTGATGATACTTTATTGGAAAAATATTTAGACGGTAAGGAAATTTCTCCTGAAGAAATAATGAAAGTATTAAGACAAGCGACTATACAATTAAAAATTATTCCGGTTATTTGCGGTTCATCTTTTAAGAACAAAGGTGTTCAAAAATTACTAGATGCTGTGGTTGATTTTCTTCCATCACCTTTAGATGCAAAAGCTATAGAAGCACATAATGTTAATACAAATGAACCTGTTATTAGAAAAGTAGATAAAGATGAAAAATTTGTTGCATTAGCATTTAAAATAATGACTGATCCTTTTGTAGGTAAACTTACATTCTTTAGAGTTTATAGCGGTACATTAAAATCCGGTTCATATATATATAATTCTATAAGCGGTAAAAAAGAAAGAATAAGTAGAATATTATTAATGCACGCAAATCACCGAAAAGAAATGAATGAAGTTAGAGCTGGTGATATTGCTGCAGCAGTTGGTCTAAAATTTACAAAAACAGGCGATACTCTTTGCACAGAAGATCAACCGGTTATGTTAGAAAAAATTGTATTTCCGGAACCTGTTATTCAAATTGCAATAGAACCAAAAACAAAAGCTGATCAGGATAAACTTTCAGAATCTCTAATAAAACTTTCTGATGAAGATCCAACCTTTAGAATTAAAGTTGATGAAGAAACGGGTCAAACATTAATCAGTGGAATGGGTGAATTGCATTTAGAAATTCTTGTTGACAGAATGAAAAGAGAATTTAAAGTTGATGCAAATGTTGGTAAACCTCAAGTTGCATACAGAGAAACTATAAGTGAAACAGTTAATGTGGAAGGTAAATTTGTTAAACAATCTGGCGGTAGAGGTAAATACGGACATGTCTGGATTGAATTAGGGCCTAATGAACCTGGCAAAGGATTTGAATTTGAAAATGCAATTGTTGGCGGAACAGTTCCAAAAGAATATATACCAGCAGTTTCTAAAGGTATTGCAGAAGCTATGAGAAATGGTGTTATAGCTGGATTTCCTGTAGTAGACATTAAAGCAAAATTATATGATGGTTCATATCACGATGTTGATTCAGATGAGTTATCATTTAAAGTTGCCGGTTCTATGGCTTTTAAAAATGGTTCTAAAAAAGCTAAACCAATTTTGTTAGAACCAATTATGTCAGTAGAAGTAGTAACACCTGAAGAATATTTAGGTGATGTTATGGGTGATCT
>Ga0066644_10001698_pt1 | contig 11993 bp, 9 predicted proteins | sample CryGeyCG2114_020_FD_62735 | JGI IMG/M metagenome (GOLD analysis project Ga0066644, IMG submission 62735) | Groundwater microbial communities from aquifer - Crystal Geyser CG15_big_fil_post_rev_8/21/14_0.20 | ecosystem: Environmental > Aquatic > Deep subsurface > Groundwater | place: USA: Utah...
GATTCGGGTCTTGCAAGCCTGCCCGCGCTCGGCGTACGGCATTTGCAACCGCAACCAGCGCATCATCCTGACCAACCACACGTTTACGCAGATAATCTTCCATTTGCAGCAATTTATCGCGCTCACCTTCCAGCATTTTATCCACCGGAACACCTGTCCAGCGACTAACAATATTGGCGATATCCTGTTCACTCACCGATTCGCGCAGCATGTTGCCTTCCTGTGCGCCGTCAGATGCGTTCAGTTTTTTCTCCAACTCAGGGATGACGCCATAAGAAAGCTCACCGGCGCGCGCTAAATCACCCTGACGTTGCACGATTTCCAACTCGGTTCGCGCCTTCTCCAGCGCCTCTTTGAGATGTTGCACGCTAGAAAGCTTTGATTTCTCAGCCTGCCATTCTTCGGTCAAATCGGCAGACTTTTTTTCTAATTGCCCAAGCTCTTCTTCCAGCTTTTTGAGCCTTTCTTTCGAGGCAGAATCATCCTCTTTTTTGAGTGCCTCACGCTCGATTTTCAACTGAATTATCTTCCTATCCAGCTCGTCAATTTCTTCCGGTTTGGAATCAACTTCCATGCGCAAACGGCTGGCAGCCTCATCAACCAAATCAATTGCCTTATCGGGCAGAAATCTGTCGGTTATATAGCGATTTGAAAGAGTTGCCGCCGCCACAATTGCTGAATCGGAAATTCTAATGCCATGATGCAACTCGTATTTTTCCTTCAAGCCGCGTAAGATAGAGATTGTATCTTCCACATTCGGCTCTGACACCAAAACGGATTGGAAACGCCGCGCTAATGCTGCATCTTTTTCGATATATTTACGGTATTCATTCAATGTTGTTGCGCCCACACAATGCAGCTCACCGCGCGCCAAAGCGGGTTTGAGCAGATTTGAGGCATCCATTGAGCCTTCTGCCGCACCTGCTCCAACCAGCGTATGCAACTCATCAATAAATAGCATAACCTCACCGGCAGCGTTGTTAATTTCCGACAAAACCGACTTTAATCTTTCTTCAAATTCACCACGGAATTTTGCACCCGCCACCAGCGCGCCCAAATCCAGCGACAACAACCTTTTGTTTTTTAAGGATTCCGGCACATCTCCAGCGATAATCCTTTGCGCCAAACCCTCTACAATTGCGGTTTTACCCACGCCCGGCTCACCGATTAACACCGGATTATTCTTAGTTCTACGTGAAAGCACTTGCATGGTACGGCGAATTTCCTCATCGCGACCAATGACAGGGTCAAGCTTGCCGCTTTTCGCCAATTCGGTGAAATCTTTAGTATATTTTTTGAGAGCTTCAAAACTCCCTTCCGCATCCATAGAATCCGCCGTTCTCCCGCCACGCATAGTGGAAATTGCTTTTTCCAGCGTTTGCGGATTTATGTTCGCTTTTTTGAGCGCAGGGTTGCTAAGCGCCAATGCCTGCAACATACGCTCTACAGTCACAAATTTATCTCCGGCTTTTTCTGCCAATTTCACCGCATCTTCAAAAAAGCGTGCCATTTCTTGCGTCAAATGCAGCCCATGTGCCCCGCCACCGCTAATTTTCGGCAATTTATCAAGAATCGCCCTAGTTTCCATCATTGCGGTTTGCACATCGCCGCCCGCTTCCTGAATTAGGCGCGGGGCAATCCCTTCCGCATCTTCCAGCAACTCATTGAGCAAATGCTCAGGGGTGAATTGCTGATGCCCTTCGGCAAGTGCAAAATTCTGCGCATTTTGGATAAATTCACGCGCTTTCTCGGTAAATTTGTCAATATTCATAGAATTCCTTCAAATTTCTTGGTCTTGAGAAAGATATAATCATCTAAATTCGGAAATCAACCGAGTAAAATAGTCAGTTATAAGCGCAATAAACGTTGTAAAATTAAAGCAATCCTAACTCTTTCTATGCGAGAATGGCCTTGATAATATTAGTAAAATTGTAACTAAACTGTCATTTAAATATACTATAATGATGAAGTGTAAGAAAATTCTGGTGGCACTGCTTCTTGCCGGTTGCGCGATTAATGCGGAAAATATGATTGGAGAAAGTATTGATACTCCGATTTCTGCGTATGGTGAACCGCTTGATGCAGTTGATAGAGGTGGATTACGGGCATTTTTCTTTGAGGATAATGACCCAAAGGAAATCCCACCGGGAAGGGCAGTCAGGGATATAGATATTTTGCTAGACCCCGACACGCCACTTGCACAGAGCAATTTTCTGCCGCGCGGCTGTGTATATACAATGCACGCAATGTGGACAGAGCTTAGGGAAGAATGGATTATTGAGGCAATGAACAAAACTGCGGAATGTGATTTAGATAAGAAAAAGGGTGAATAAAGACTATGGCAAAAGAAGGAAATTTACAGGCAGACCCGCTATTTTTGGGATTAACCCGTCCGGCACAGATTGCCGGCGTGCATTACCTGCTATTCCTCGTAAACTTTATGGGGAATATCCTGCTTTTCATAAACCACGTATTTGAAAACAGAATGCTTGCCGTTGTTGTTGGCTTCGGCAGTGTCCACATCATATTTTATCTCATATGCTTAAAAGAACCGCGCATGATTGAATTATTCCTGAAAAGATACGGAAAATGCATGAAATGCCGTAACAGGTTTTTTCATAAAGGAACAAATTCCTACGATTTAACATAATTTGGAAATGAATAAATAAATGAGGCTTCAGCTAAAAAAACGGGATGCAAATAAAGGCCATATCGCGGAGAAGGAATTTCCGGAAAGCCATTTTATTCCCTATGATTGCCACTATGACACGCGCACAATCATAACCAAAGATCGTGAGCTTTTGCAGGTTATCAAAGTTGAAGGATTTTCATTTGAAACTGCCGATGATGAGGATTTGGATTTACACAAAAATGTCCGCAATTCTCTGCTAAAATCTCTGACACAGGGTAATATTGCCCTATGGTTTCACACTATTCGCAAGAAAAAAGCTGCCTATCCGGAAGGCACTCAGCCACGCGGTTTTGCAAAGCGGGTTGATGATGGCTGGAAAGGCAAACACGCGGTGAGTGAGTCTTTTCAGAATGATTTATATATCACCGTTATCCACAAACCTGATACAAAAGGTGCAGCAAAAATTGAGCATTTTTTGCGGATGATACAGGAACGCGCCGACAAAACCTCGGCGATTGCCGCATTAAAAGGCGCGCATAAAGAGATTGATGAAGTCAGCAATCGTATAATGGCAACATTGCGGGATTATTCCACCTCGCGCCTCAAAATTGTTGAAACTGAGGATGGGCCATATTCGGAAATTCTGGAATTCTTAGGCACAATCGTAAATTGCGGGATGTCGCATCCAGTACGCCTACCCACCCACTCCATTGATAAATATATCTCCAGCAGGAGGCTATATTTCGGCAAACATGCAATTGAAGTACGCGGACTGACCAAAACAAAATATGCCGGTATCGTAAGCATTCGTGAATATGGTCAGGAAACCGCCGCAGGAATGACTGACGGCTTCCTAAAATTGCCGTTTGAATTCATTGTTTCGCAAAGTTATGTATTCACAAATCGTCAGGTTTCGATTGAGCAAATGCGCCGCCAGCAAAATCGTATGATAAATGCGCAAGAGCCTGCTATCTCGCAAATCGCCGAGATTAATGATGCGTTGGATATCGCCATGAGTGGGCATGCAGGTTTTGGCACACATCATCTAACCGTACTGGTGCTAGCCGATAGCCTGCGGGAATTAGAGAAAAATCTTTCTTTATGCTCGGCAGAATTAGTCAATGTCGGTATTAATGCGGTGCGTGAAACAACTAATCTTGAGCCGGCATATTGGGCGCAACTTCCTGCAAATCATAGCTTTGTAGCGCGCAGGGCAGAAATAAACACGCTGAATGTTGCAAGCCTTGCATCACTCCATAATTACCCAATCGGTCAAATTGACGATAATCATTGGGGGCCAGCAGTGACCGTGTTTGATACGGCCTCCGGTACGCCATATTTCTTCAATTTCCATTTACGCGATGTTGGGCATACCACAATTATCGGCCCAACAGGTTCAGGTAAAACCGTGTTGATGAACTTCCTATGCGCGCAGGCACAAAAATTCAATTGCCGCATGTTCCTGTTCGATAAGGATAGGGGTGCTGATATATTTATTCGCGCGCTGGGCGGGATATATAACGAAATTGAGATTGGTGAAAAAACCGGATTCAATCCGTTGCAACTCCCCGACACTCACGAAAACCGCTCATTCCTGCATGAATGGCTGAAATCATTGGTTACAGCGCATGGCGAAAACTTCACATCCGAGGATATGGAAAAAATTAAGGACGGGGTGGACGGCAATTATAAGCTGGATAAGAAAGACCGCACCTTGCATAATATCGCACCGTTTTTCGGGCTTCAGGGGCCGGGCACAATTGCCAGCCGCCTTCAGCAATGGCACGGTGAAGGGCCATATTCCTCATTATTCGATAATAACGAGGATTCTGTTGATTTTGATGAATCTAATGTTTTCGGATTTGAAATGGGTGATGTTCTGATGGCAAAAGACACTCTCGCCCCAACCTTGTTATATCTCTTCCACCGTATCAACCTCTCACTTGACGGCACGCCAACCATAATCGTTCTGGATGAAGCATGGGCGTTGATTGATAATCCGATATTTTCCAAAAAAATCAAAGATTGGCTAAAAACCCTACGTAAACTAAATGCTATGGTGATATTTGCTACCCAGTCGGTTGAAGATGCCAGCAAAAGCTCGATTAATGATACATTATTACAGCAAACTTCTACCCAGATATTTTTACCTAATTCCAAAGCAACTGAGGAATATAAGAAAGCATTTTTGCTAACCAAAAGAGAATTCCAGCTTATAAAAGAAACTGACCCTGGCAGCAGATTCTTCCTGCTCAAACAGGGAAATGATGTTGTGGTTGCACGGATTGATTTAAGCGGAATGGAGGATGTAATTCCAATTCTTTCCGGACGCGCAGAAACTCTTGCCATTGCCGATGAGGTTCGTAAAGAACATGGCAACAACTCAGAAATCTGGATACCGATATTTTTAGAGAAAATAAGAGGTATGTCTGTATGATGGGGAAAATGAACATCAAAAACGCTTTTACCCATAGCAGATTATTCGCCTTAGCATTGCTATTGCTTTGCTTCACCGCCTCCGCTGCATTTGCCGAAACTATCTCCATCGGACAGGATGGGCTAACTATTGGTGGGCAGGTAGTTAGCACAAACGGAATTCCGGCAGGCGCTACCTCATACAACACCTCGAATGGTGCATTTACCAATAGCGCAAACGAGCTTTTGGGCTATGGGCAATATCAGCAAAACGGCGTTACCGGAGCAAGCAATTGGCAGGTTTTGCAGCAAAATGGTCAAAATTGGACACAATCTACCTATGATGATGCCGGAAATTTGCTAGGGACAGCGCAATATGATGCTGCGGGGAATTTTCTGGGAGCAGGAGCAGGCACAGAGGCTAATAAAAAACTTGGAGATTACAAAGAGTTAAATGAAGTCTGCCAGATTGAAATAGATGATGGAAAGGATTTAAAAGTTGTTTCTGTTGCCATCAAATGCTTTGAGAAAATGACAGAAAATCTCGCAATCGAGGGTATGCAGAATATCAGCAACTACCTCGCCGATGCGGTTTTTGCCCTGCTGGTTCTCTACCTCATTATATTCGGTGCAAGAGTAACAACCGGAATCGTCAATGAGCAGCGTGTCAAAGGTGAATTCTTCATTCATTCTCTGAAAATCGCCTTCGTTTCATGGCTGGTCTTAAATGCCGGAGTTATTGAATTATGGGGCATTGTGCAAAGTATTTATAACAGCCTGATAGTCATCGTTTTAGCGCCGGCAGGTGATGCTACTATGGCTGATTGCCCAATTGCCGAGGCCACCACAGATGGCGTTTGGACAGCTATGGATTGTATATTATCGCGTTTCTTGGGTTGGGGCGCACCTAACGCTTATGGCGAGGGCTGGGAAGGCGTGCCAATGCTTTTCGGCTTTGGAACGCATGCCATAACTAACGGCTTTGGTGGCATAATGATTGCCGGAATTGTGTTATCGACAATCTGGACGTTGCTAATGTCATTTTTCCGCGTAGCATTCGTCTATATTATCTCAATGCTTGGGCTAATCTTGCTCTTTATTATCGCACCGATTACTATTCCGATGGTGTTATTCCCGCAAACCAAGCAATATTTTGAGGGCTGGTATAAGATTGTTGTATCATTTATTTTACAGCCGGTTCTGTTATTCGCCTTCCTATCCTTTATCATGGCGATTATCCAGCAGATTATTATGGGTGAAGACGGCATTATGGGATTGCAGGAAGTATATGCTAATTTCAAGCCTTCTTATGAAACGGCAGGCGCACAAAGCGTTGGTACATCAACAGCAGTTTGGCAGGTTTTCCAGATGTTTAGCGGTGATTCGGATGCGAGTGTGCAATATAGCAAAGACACGGTATTCTCGTTAATTTCACTGCTAGTAACCGCTTATTTATTAATTTCCTTCTCTGACTTTGTCGCGAAAATGGGTCATGAGTTAGCAGGACAACCAATTGCACCGGATTTATCAGGTATGACCCCGGGATTTATGAAGTAAAAATATGATGAATATAAGAAATATATTTGCGATTTTGTTGGTTTTGCTGGTTACGGCAGCATGTACTGGTGAAAATTCCGGCAGTTGCCTTCCCAGCAGCGCTGAAAAGAAAAGCTCGGCAGGCGGTTCTGAGAAAAATATCAGCGAAGAGATTGATGATTTCATTCTCGAAAACAAACCGATATCCACAATTCTCGATAAAATAAAATTAAAGCTGATTGGCGATGGCAGCGTTGAAAGCGGGGTTGCCCCCAGCATGTTTGATAAAATCGTCAAAAGTCCGGAATATATCGGTTCTATAGGCGCAATGTTCGGGCTGTTTATGACATTCTATGGCATATCGGTTGCCACGGGGATGGTGCAAGTTACGCTGGGCGATGCCTTGATACGGGCGGCGAAGATGGGATTTATCGCCGTAACCGCGATGAATTGGGATGAATTTTATGGGACGATTGCCGAGTTCTTCATAAATTTCACTGATGAATTGATATATTATTTCATGGAGAATTTCCGAGACTTATACTCCAACTCCCCCGATGCTGCCGGTGCGGCTGCAGGCGGTGTAGCCTCCGGTGCTGGTGCGATTGGTGCTGAGGGCGGAGTGGCAGGTGCTGATGGACTTGAGAAAGCCGGAGTATTTGAAGATTTAGATATATTCATAGCCACCGTCTTTTCGCAACATATGTTTGCAATTGTGGCGGCTCTATTCAGCCCCACAGGCGTTAATTCCGGCCCCTATGCAACTTTTTATGGCATCTTCCTGCTCTTCTCGCTGGTCTATCTCATCAAAGCGATTATGAAGGTGGTGACAATCTATGCATTCTCATTATTCGCCAAGGCAATCCTCTTTGCGCTCGCCCCGATATTCCTTGCCTTCCTGCTCTTTAACCACACCAAACAGCTCTTTGACGGCTGGCTTAAGCAGCTCATTAATTATAGTTTGCAGCCGGTTCTGGTAACGGCCTTCCTTGGTATGTTCATTGGGCTGATAACACCGCTTTTGGGTGAATTGCTGAATTTGAAAGTTTGTTATCTGACCAGTAACACAGGCGTGCAGAATGAGGCGTGGCGCTTTGTGAAAGATAATGGCGACCCGCTATATTTCGGCGTTAATTCGCCACCGCCAATTGAGCTTAGCACTTTGCTTTTGATGTTCTTCTTCACATGGCTTTTCGGTACATATATCAGCCTTGCAGAACAGCTTGCCTCAGCGATAACCTACACGGTAGCGGGTAATCTGGGTGATATCAAAGTATGGAAAGATATTCAGGCTGATAGAGCTGCCGGCGGCGCAGGTGGTGATCCGGTAAAAGGTGGGCAGAGCATGATGAGTAGGGGAAGCCCAGCATCCCGCGCAAGCTCCACTGGCGGTGGCAGTAGCCGAGCTGGTAGCGGTAAGGCTCGCTAAGTATAAGAAAATCTAGACCTTCCTGAATAATGTTCCGGCAAGCCAGCCCATCGCAATCGCAATAATAATCGCAATTAGCGCATAAACTGCCGGACTTTCATGCGCAGTATTATAAATAAACGCCTCTGCACCAACCTTATCAACATTAATCGGGATTGATTGAATGCCTTGCAATTGCCCGTCATTGAATGAATAAATCTCAGCCGTATAAACCCCCGGCACGGTTTTTTCCGGAAATTTAGTGCGGATTCTGAATAAAGTTCCTTCCAGCAAAGGCAGGTTCAGCACGGTGAAATTAAACAAATTCTCATTTTCAAATTTGCGGATTAATGCTTCCTGAAAGCTGTTTATCTCCGTACTCGCAGAATTCGCCCTGCCATGCAGACGCAAAGTATCAAAGCCGATACCAAGCTCTTGTTTCAGGATTTCGGCATCAATTTCATTTAAATCTCGGCTGGCAGCGATACGATAAAATTGCGGCACATCCTCAAATTCCACCCAGCGCGTATTTATCCATATCCCACCCATATCCTCTTTTTTGCGCACCATATAATCGGCTTTCGGGCCACGAATCACCACGATGATATCCCCCGCTTCCACGCGCGCGCCATAAAGCAAAATCTCTTTTCCGGTGAAGCGCGCATCAATATCAATTTTGCGTTCCGATAAATCAGTAATCATCGGGCGTGCCTGCGCCGATTCTGCAAGCGGAAAGCAGAAAATAAAACACAAGAATAGCAATTTGACGATTGCGGACATATATATAGTTATAACTAATAGAATTCTGATGACAAAACAATTCAAACTTCATGCGCCATATAAACCTGCAGGTGATCAGCCATTTGCCCGTGATAAACTGGTAGAAGGCCTGAAGGACGGGCTTTCCGAGCAGGTTGTACTGGGCGTGACCGGTAGCGGAAAAACTTTCACCATGGCGTTGGTAATTGCCGAAACCCAGCGTCCTGCTCTGATTCTATGCCATAATAAAACTCTGGCAGCACAAATTTATGGCGAAATGAAGGCGTTTTTTCCCGAAAATGCGGTGGAATATTTCGTCTCATATTATGATTATTATCAACCTGAAGCTTATATCCCGAAAACCGATATTTATATCGAGAAAGATTCAAGCATCAATGAGCAGATTGACCGCATGCGCCATTCCGCCACGCGCTCACTCCTTGAACGCCGCGATACTATAATCGTTTCTTCGGTTTCCTGCATATATGGCCTTGGCTCGCCGGAATTATATTTGAGCATGGTTTGCCGCTTGAAAAAGAATGATGAAATTAGCCCGAAGGAGCTCATCAAAAAACTCACCGAAATGCAATATGACAGGAATGATGTTGCCTTTTCGCGCGGAACATTTCGCGTGCAGGGTGATACGCTCGATATCTTCCCATCCCATATGGAAGAACGTGCTTGGAAGCTCTCATTCTTCGGTGATGATTTGGAAGAAATTATTGAATTTGACCCGCTCACCGGAGAGCGATTTGCCAGCCTGCCGCAAATTTCCATTTTCCCGAACAGCCATTTTGTTACGCCGCGCCCAACTATGCTACAAGCGGTAAAGTTCATAAAAGCTGAGCTGAAGGAGCGACTGAAAGACCTTGATAAACAAAATAAATTGCTGGAATCACAACGGCTTTCCCAACGCACGCAATTTGATATTGAGATGATAGAATCCACCGGAATGTGCAAAGGTGTTGAAAATTATTCGCGCTATTTATCGGGGCGCAAAGCTGGTGAACCACCGCCAACATTATCCGAATATTTACCCAATGATGCGCTGCTATTCATTGATGAATCGCATGTTACCGTCAGTCAAATCGGCGGGATGTATAATGGTGATCGCTCGCGCAAAACCACATTGGTGGAACATGGCTTCCGCCTGCCCTCAGCCTTAGATAACCGCCCGTTGAAATTTGAAGAATTTGACGCGATGCGCCCGCAAACAATTTATGTTTCTGCAACTCCCGGCAAGTTTGAGCTGGAACGCACAAATGGTGAATATGTCGAGCTTTTAGTGCGCCCCACCGGATTGATTGATCCGGAAATCACCGTGCGCCCTGCCGAATATCAGGTGGATGATGTAATTTCCGAATGCCGCCTGACAATCGCAAAAGGCCATCGCGTTTTGGTCACCACCCTGACCAAGAGAATGGCGGAGGATTTAACCGAATATATGGAGGAGCAAGGAATCGCCGTACGTTATTTGCATAGCGATGTTGATACATTAGACCGCATTGAAATTCTACATGGCTTACGCCGTGGTGAGTTTGACGTTTTGGTAGGAATCAATCTGCTGCGTGAAGGGCTGGACATCCCGGAATGCGGATTAGTAGCCATTTTGGATGCTGATAAGGAAGGATTCCTGCGCTCGGAAACTTCTCTTATCCAAACCATTGGGCGTGCCGCGCGTAATATTGACGGACATGTGATTATGTATGGCGATAAAATCACGCGCTCGATGAAAGCAGCGATGGATGAAACCGAGCGCCGCCGCAATCGACAAATTGCGCATAATAAAAAGCATAATATCACGCCGCAGGGCATCAAGAAAAAGCTTGCCGAGATTATAGAAAAGCAAGCAGTTGAGGAAGATGATATTATTGAGCTAAAAGGTCATAATCTCACCAAGCATATTGAGGCTTTGCGCAAAGATATGTTCGCGGCTGCCGGAAATCTGGATTTTGAAGAGGCGGCGCGCTTGCGTGATGAAATTCATAAACTGGAAGAAAAAGAGCTGGGCTTGAAATAATTATACTTGACTTCACTTGCATTCCCTAATAAATATTTACCTATGTCGGAACAAAAAACAACAGAATGGGTGAAAAAACACCCACCCAAAGAAGCAAAAGACGGCTATCCCGGAAATCTAGTTAGCGCAGAACCTAACACACCCTCGCAGATCGTAGAAAATATATTGGCGAGTAGAGGAGATAAAGAACGCGGCGGTTTCAGCAACGGATATATTTGCCCTTAATACCCCAACCTCACAAATCTTAGCCACGCAAATCAGGGACAACCAGCCCAAGAATCTGATTCGTCCATATCATATAAACAAATGAAACTGCGATTGCCACACCATAAGGCAGCGGCTCTCCCCAAGTTAATATTCGCGGCAGGGTGATTTTATTATTCACCCGCGCGCCATAAGTAATCGCGGCTACACGCAACAATATCACCAATATTGAAAGCACACCGCCGAGAATGGAAACTGCGAACACGAAGAAAATCAGGCTATCAGGTTGCCAGCCAATCCACAGGCTGAGCGCGACCAGCAATTTCACGTCGCCACCGCCGATTATCCTGAAATTAAACAGCAGAAAACCAAATGCGAAAAATCCCAGCATTAGCAATATCGACCACCACCATTCCACCTCTTGCGGGGTTAGAACCAAAAATACCGGATATAAAAGCAGGATGAAAAAATTCAGCCAATTCGGGATTATGAATTTGGTAACGTCAAGCACCAGCACAATGGCCATTAAAACTGTTAAAATTGCCGCGATAGTTAAAAGCATTTCGGCAGAATATAAGATTTCATTCTGCTTTTAAAGCAAGAATTGCTTAACCACCGCAATCTGCTCATCATTTATCAATGGCGGAACATGACCGTAACCTGCAAACTCAACAAACTCCACATTATGACCCTGCGCCATTTTTTCTGCTACATCGCGCTCCAATATATCTGAAAGCCCTCCGCGCAAAAGCAAAATCGGGGTTTGAATCGCCTCCCATAAGCGCCATAAATCCACTTTCTCCGGCGGTGGGAATGCCTGCCCAATCTTCGGGTCATAATCATATGAGTAATAACCTTTCACATCTTTTCTTATCCAGAAATCAAAATATTTTTGCCAATCTTCCTCACGCTCAATCTTAAACGGTGCAAAGATCTCACGTATTTTCCTCTCTGTTTCCTCACGCGTTTTGAATTTCGCTTCAAATTTCATATAATCATTTATACGCTGCATTCCGGCT
>Ga0066644_10001699_pt1 | contig 11993 bp, 9 predicted proteins | sample CryGeyCG2114_020_FD_62735 | JGI IMG/M metagenome (GOLD analysis project Ga0066644, IMG submission 62735) | Groundwater microbial communities from aquifer - Crystal Geyser CG15_big_fil_post_rev_8/21/14_0.20 | ecosystem: Environmental > Aquatic > Deep subsurface > Groundwater | place: USA: Utah...
ATGGCATCTGCCAAGGCTTCGTCATCCAGCGTTCCGTTAAGGAAAGCGGCGAGTTGGGATTCTGTAAAAGGCTGGGTCATTGCACCGTCCTTTCACCTGCAAGCACCTTTGCGAGGGCCGCCTTGGCGCGCGACAGCCGGCTCATCACCGTGCCGATCGGCAGGTCGAGCATGTCGGCCGCCTCGCGGTAACTGAGCTCCTCCAGCATCACCAAGGCAACCACATCGCGTTGTTCGGGCGGAAGGCGTTCAACCGCGCCGCGCACCACGCGCGCCTCGGCACTTTGCTCTGCCGTGGCGACACCATCATCGCCGGCAAGGTCGATCATTTCGCCGATATCGTCGTGGCCCATGCGATTATACGCGCGCCGCCGGTCGTCGATCCAGGTGTTGCGGGCGATCCGAAAAAGCCAGCGATCAAGCTGGGTGCCGGGTTGCCATTGATCCAAATTTGTCATCGCTTTCTCCAGGCTGGCCTGCACGACATCGTCGGCATCGGCCATGGTGCCCGTTAACGCCCGGGCGAATCGCCGCAGGCGGGGGATCAGCGCGATCAGCTCCTGCTTTGTCATGTCGTCCGGGTTCATCGGGCGTGTCATTGTGCCAACGGTTCAGCGAAGTGAAATATTCCACTCTTAGACCGGACAGAAATCGAAAATGCCAGCTAGTATTTGCAGAGGCGAAGCTACAGGAACCAATCCATTATACGAGGGGTTACTCGCTCGAACGGGGGAAGAAGATGCGGATCACGACATCGATGGCATGGTTTCTGGCAGCGACGCTGGTGCTCGTGCCTGCCCCACACCTGCTCAACAGTCCGCTGGCCGCTCAGGATTCGGGCATTGACGATGATGACGATGACGACGGCGATGATGACGACGACGATGACGGGGATTTCGATGATCCGGATGATCAGAACCCCGGCGATGAACCCGATGGCGACGATGACATAGGCGGCGATGAACCCGATGGCGACGATGACATAGGCGGCGATGACGATGACAACGCTGATGGCGACGACGACGCTGATGGCGACGACGACGCTGATGGCGACGATGACGCTGATGGCGACGACGACGCTGATGGCGACGACGACGCTGATGGCGACGATGACGCTGATGGCGACGACGACGCTGACGGCGATGATGACGATGACGATGACGATGATGATGCTGATGGCGATGATGACGATGCTGATGGCGATGACGACGATGACGATGACGACAATTACAGCGAAGATGAAGCCGACGATGATTACGACGACGACCTTGGCCAGTGGCAAGCAATCGGCGGCGAAAGCGAGGCGACCCGCACGGAACTTGACGCCCGCGATCTGATCGACACTGATCGCCAGGGCTTCCGCTATCGCCGGGGCGAGTTCGTTGCGCTCGATCTCATCCCCGAAGATCTCGCCCAGCTTGAAGGCCGCGGTTTCGAGGTCATCGCCCGCGAACAACTGGCCGCGGTGGACGGCACCTTGCTGCTGCTGCGCGGCCCGCCGCAATTGACCAGTGACGCATCATTCGATGAGCTCGATGCCATCGCCGACCCGGACAGCTTCGGGTATAATCACCTGTTCGACAGTTCGTCGGTCCAGACCAAGCGCAAACGTGCCAGCACCGTGCCGGAACGGCAGGCCTGCGGCTGCGCGATCGGGCTGATCGATACCGGCGTTGCAACCGGGCTGAACTATTTCAAGCACGTCACACTCGTCCAGCGGGCCTTCAACGCCAAAGACCCGGAGGCGAAGTTGCATGGCACGGCGGTGGCTCATCTGATGGCCGGAACGAAACGCAATCCCGACCGCGCCACCAAGATTTTTGTCGCCGACATTTTTGGCGGTCCGCGCGAAAACTCCGGGTCCAGCTTTGCGTTGATCAAGGCGTTGGACTGGCTCGCAGCCCAAGGCTTGCCGGTCATCAATATCAGCCTGTCCGGCCCCCGCAATCCGGCGGTCGCAAGCGCAATCGCGCGCATCACCCGCAAGGGCCACACCATCGTCGCTGCCGCCGGAAATGACGGACCAGCAGCGCCGCCGGTGTTCCCGGGCGCCTATGACGGCGTAATCGGGGTGACCGCAGTCGACGGCGCGAACCGCATCTATCGCTACGCCAACCGCGGCACCTATGTCGATTTTTCGGCGCGCGGCGTGGCGGTGACCGCGATCGATGCCAAAGGCGGGGTGCGCGATGCGACCGGCACTTCCTTTGCAGCGCCAGTGGTTGCTGGCCGGCTCGCCGCTCAGGTCCGCTCGCCCGATAGTGCCGCCGCGCAGAAGGCGATCCGCGCGCTTGAGGCCGAAGCACGCGATCTAGGGCCTCCAGGGCGCGATCCGATCTACGGAATTGGCCTGATCGGGGAGGGCAACTGATGCTGACCCTGCTTGCCGCCGCGCTGGCTCAGTCTGGCACCGTTGCCCTGCCCGATTACGCACCGGGCGATGCCTTTGTGTTTTCCGACGGGCGAGTGGAACGGGTCGTCGCGGCCGAAGGTGGCTACGTCACTTGGGCGGGCCTGTCTGGCCCAAGCTACCGGCGCAGCCGCAACTTCATTATACCCGTGCTCCAATGGCGCACAGGCCGGGCAGCGGGCACGCGCGAGGTGCGGGGAAACCCTGATGAGATCTGGCCGCTTGATCGGCCAAGGTCCGGGCGCTTCCGTGTCATCACGAACATCAAGACCAACCCGCAGGCAACCGCTAAAAGATCAGCCAGCCTGTGGGCGTGCAAGACCAGCAAGGCGCGCAATTTCATTGTGGCGGCGGGCACCTACAACGCGATTCCGGTGGTATGCGATCGCTATTCGTCCACTACCATGCGGCTGATCGAGCGGCGTGAATGGGATTACGCACCGGACCTTGGCCACTATGTCCGCCGGGTGAACCTCAATTACTTGCGCGGCACCACCCGCACAGTTGAACTGGTTGCCGCCTTGTCCGGCCCGGCCGCAACCAAGGCGCGGCTGACAGCGCTGTCGAAACAGGCGCGAACAGGCCAGCTGGCGCGGCGCACGCCCTGAAGGCGGCTCCGCTGCGCCGGTCTCATGTGTTCAGGATGCCATCTGAAGGCCGATTTCGGCGGCCCGTTCAACCGGCAGCAGATCGAAGATCAGGTGAATGCGATCGGTATCCCCATCATTGCAGGCCTCGTGTTCCTGATCATTATCGAACCACCACAATTCGCCGGTCTTCATCCGCACTTCCTCATCCCCTGCGCGCATCCATGATCCGGACGATGTGAGCACTAGATGATAGCGATTGCGCAGCCGATAATATTCGCCGCGGTCGACGTGCGGATAGACCTTGTGACCCGGCGGCAAGCAGACAATCTTGGCGCGGGACAGCAGGCCGATTTGCTGTGCAGCCGCGCGTTCCAGAAAGGCGCGCGCCAGCGGATAACGCTGCGATCCGGTCGTCCAGCGACTTTCATGCACATCGCGCCGCTGTCTCTCGCCAACCGCCGACACGCGCAATCCGCGCAAGGGAATGGCCTTGGCCTCGCGCTGGACCGCGATCTTTTCCTGCCGCCCCCGATTTTGGTCAAAGGCGTTATCGGTTGCCGCGATCTCTGCCAGCAACAGCTCCGGGTCGATGCCGCTCTGCAAAAGTTTGAAATACTTCATCGCCTGTTCCTCTCAATCATGATGGGAAAGAAGCGGCGATAACGGATGAGTGCCGGGCATTATTCCGGAAGCAAGGAGAAGAATCTGCACAGCGCGATCCTGTGCGGCTGGCAAGCCGGGCTTGTGGGAGATGGTTTTTTTTCGAAGGCTGGCCGGCTTTTCGCAAGGCCGATTGGCGGGACTCTACGCCAAGCTTGCATGGACCCGCACCAACGAGCCGTGTCTCAAGGTTCCATGCTTCCACTTCCATCTTTCATCGGCTGTTACAGCCGAGCCAGATTTGAGGCGTACGCATTGGGCTGCAATCTTTCACGATCGGCCACAGTCTGGGATCGTGCCTGAAAATACCGGACAATAGCGGTCACAGATCGTCCGCTACCATGGCAGCGATCGGCGCGCCCGAATGACCCTTTTGGGGTCGTTTGCTGAACGGCAAGTTTTGGCAAATAAGCTGCTAAAGGAGACTTTCGGCCTCTCAGCTTATCGGACCATCTCGATGGATAAGCCAATAGCCAAGTCCGCCCAGGCTCGGTCTGCGGTGACGGCAACAGCGTTGCGGCTTGCTGCCAGCGCAAGGCAATATCGATCACCAAGAGAAAGGCCCTTGCCTCGGGTTTCAGCACGCAGCAGCCCAGCCCTCATGGCCAACTCGCGGTCGGCCGTGACCAGCTCGACATCCAGCTGCTCCATAATCTCGACAATCTGCTCAGCCGGTGTGCCACGATCGACGAGCTTCGAGACCACCTCGGAATAGTTTACTGAGCAGAGGAGCGCGCCGTCCATCCTGTCGGCGACCGCTTCAGCGCCAGGCTCGTCAAAAAATGCAGCCAGCACAGCTGACGAATCGAGGACATAGACCACCTCAGTCACGCGCGGCCTCAGCACGGCGATCAGCGATCAGTTCATCCGCGACGGAGCCTGTTTCCGGCGCATAGGGCCGAAGCATCGACTGAATGCGCTTAAGAACGTCGCGACGCGGCCGGACATGGAGTTCGCCATCGACGACCTGCATGACAACCTGATCACCATCGGCCAGTCCAAGTTCGCGGCGGACGTCAGCCGGGAGCTGCAACCGCCCACCGCTGACAAGGCGCCCTTTGTGCATGTGCATTGTACTATCCTTTAGAATGCTACAGATTGACATACGCAATACAGATGATCGATCATTTTAACAAGATCATCGTACGGACGAAAGGGATCGCTCACCGTACACTTTCCAGGCGCCAGAGGTCAGACCCCCCTGCCCTCCGCAAATCCGGCTTGCTCGGTCTCTCATTAAGGTGGTACGCTTTACTTTCTCACACAGGGGCCTCATCCGTTACAAATGACCAACGCTCTCATCGGATATGCCCGCTGCTCGACCGACAAGCAGGACCTCACCGCCCAACGCCGCGCGCTGATCGAGCTCGGGGTACCCGAAGACCGCATCTACACCGACCACGGCTTGACCGGTCGCAACCGCGATCGCTCCGGCCTCGCCCAAGCACTGGCTGCGGTACGCGCTGGCGAAACTCTGGTGGTGCCGAAGCTGGACCGGCTCGCCCGGTCGGTACCCGACGCGCGGGCAATCGCCGATGAGCTGGAGAAGCGCGGCGTGAGCCTCGCGCTGGGCAAGCAGGTCTACGACCCCAATGATCCCATGGGCCGAATGTTCTTCAACATCCTCGCCACCTTTGCCGAATTCGAAAGCGACCTCATCCGCCTGCGGACCCGCGAAGGCATGAAGATCGCCCGCGACAGGGGAAAGCTCCGCGGCAAGCCGCCGAAGCTGTCCGATCTGCAGCAGCGCGAGCTGCTCAAGATGCACGCCACTGGCGAATATTCGATCAGCGACCTCGGCAAACTGTTCAAGGTTTCCCGGCCGACGGTGTATCGGACGATCCGGCGGGGAGAATCGGCTTCATAGCCTTTGACTGATCGTGCTCGCACCAGATGGTCGGGCTAACCGAATAGACCGATCATCGCCACAATGGCTTTACTTGCCAATCTTCCGGGAAACCCATTGCAGCAAGGTCGCCGGTCGGATGGGTCAGAATGTGCGCCTTCACGTCGCATGCCCACTGAGATTCCGGAGCTACGTTTCGCATCACTCCATTGATCATGGTGATACTGTTGTAGAGCTTCGCCGGCGGTCGTTCACCGGCTGAGTGGTCTAGCGAAAGCTGCAGATCTCTCGGTTTGCTGGGCAGTCGCGGACAAATCAAAAAACCCCGGTTCCAGAGCCGACCATGGTGGGCGCAGATATTGCGGACATCGACCAGGTGGCGGACAAAAGGCACCAGAACCGTTTCCGTGAGCCCGAGAGGAACAGCAATCCGGTTGCGTAACGATCGGTCCGCGAGGCTCGAGTACCATCGTGAGAGCTGACCAAACGACATCATCTCAGCGACCATCCACACTGGCGGCAGCGCCGGGGCGCGATAAGTCTTCCGGTAGTGATCGATGTAGGTTTCGTTGGACTCCCCGACGTCCTTTGCAAGCTTCGCTAGATTGTCGTGGAACTGCTTACGCTCGGAGTAGAGCCCTGCATCGAGATAGCTGTGTCCATGATCGAGCGTCGCAAGCTGGTAAGCCCAGCTACCGCGCAGAGCGACTTCGACGTGCTCGGTGCCGCGCATGACAAGACGCCGAAGAACCCGGTCAAAATCGTAGAGTGCGGTCACCGTCTCGAAGTCAGTGCCCGGTTTGAAGCGCGGTCCGGGCTCATCCTTTGGCCGCTCGAAATAGAGCCAATAGGCGCTCAGCCGGTAGTAGCTGACGTGGGTCAGCCAATACCGGGCCCGCTCCTCATCAGGGATGGCCATGCCGTTGTCGCGCAGGTGCCCGATCTGCTGATCGAGATTGAGCGAGGGTTTGCTGAAGATGCGCGTCATGCCCACTCACGCTTAGCGACAAGGGCCTGAAAACAAAAGACCCGCCCAGTGTGCATATCCTTGCGGACAGAGGCCGGGCGGGTTCGATTGAGGATGAGATAGGCTGGATATCCCAACAAATCAATAAGCGTTGTCAGCTGATCGTCCGTCGCTCGCTGAACGTGGTCCAAGCCGAGCCACACTCATTGCCGAGAGGGATAAGCTGTGCTCTACAACGTCCCATATGGCCGAACCTTCTGATATCGAGACCTTTATAGCCGAATGGCGAGACACCGGCGGGTCGGAACTCGCCAACACGCAATCGTTCATCCATGGTCTGACCAGTCTGCTCGGTATCGACCCGCCGCGCGGTGCCAAGGCGGACGACACCGCGAACGACTACGTCTTCGAGCGCCGCGTCTTCCAAGACAATGGCGACGGCACCACCAGCTTCGGCCGGATCGACTGTTACAAGCGCGGCTGCTTCATCCTCGAAGCCAAGCAGGGCAGCGAGGCTGACCGGGCGGCGGCCGACAAGGGCGAGGACGATCTCGACATCTTCGGCCAGACCGCAAAAACCCGCGTCGCCCGCGGCACCGCCCGGCGTGGCACGCCCGGATGGGCCAAGGCGATGGTGCAGGCCAAGGGTCAGGCCGAACGCTACGCCAAGGCGCTCCCCATCGATCATGGCTGGCCGCCGTTCCTGCTCGTCGCCGACATCGGCTATTGCATCGAGGTTTATGCCGACTTCACCGGCACCGGCAAAGCCTACGCCCAGTTCCCCGACCGGGCGCGCTACCGGATCATGCTGGAGGATCTGCGCGACGACGATGTGCGCGATCGTCTGCGCGCCATCTGGACCGATCCCAAAAGCCTCGATCCCACCGCCCGCGCCGCCCGCGTCACCCGCGACATTGCCGATCTGCTCGCCACGGTCGCCCGCCGCCTCGAGAAGCGCGGCTATGATGCCGAGACCACCAGCGGCTTCCTCATGCGCGTGCTCTTCACGATGTTCGCCGAGGACAGCAAGCTGATCCCTGAGGGCAGCTTCACCCAGCTCCTCAAGAACCAGCGCGCCCATCCGGAGCATCTCGAACACCAGCTTTCCGCGCTTTGGGCGGCGATGGACAAGGGCGAGTTCTCGCCCGCGCTCGGTGTGCCACTCAGGAAGTTCAACGGCTACCTCTTCAAGGAGCGCACCGCCCTGCCCCTCGATGCCGAGGAGCTGGAAGTGCTGATCCAGGCCGCCGAACATGTCTGGACTGAGGTCGAGCCCGCGATCTTCGGCACTCTGCTCGAACGCGCGCTCAACCCCAAGGAGCGGGCGAAGCTTGGCGCTCATTACACCCCGCGCGCCTATGTCGAGCGGCTGATCGGCCCCACCATCATGGAACCGCTTCGTGCCGACTGGGACGGTGTACGCGGCGCGGCCGCCACCCTGATCGAAGAGGGCAAGGCGGACGAGGCCAAGGCCTTCGTCGAGGCGTTCCATTCGCGGCTTGCCCAGACCAGGGTGCTCGATCCCGCCTGCGGCACCGGCAACTTCCTCTATGTCGCCATGGCGCGCATGAAGGAGCTGGAGGGCGAGGTGCTCGATCTGCTGGTCGAGCTGGGCGACGATCAATATGTCGCCGAGCTCACTGGTCACACCATCACGCCGGAAAACTTCCTCGGCATCGAGATCAACCCGCGCGCCGCCGCGATTGCGCAGCTGGTGCTGTGGATCGGCTATCTGCAATGGCATTTCCGCGTGAACGGTGCGGATCGCACCCCGCCCGAGCCGATCCTGCGCGACGTCAAGACCATCGAAAACCGCGACGCCCTGATCGAGTGGGACGAGAAGGTTGCGGAGCTGGACGAGGCAGGAAACCCCGTCACTCGCTGGGACGGCGAGACAATGAAGGAGCACCCCGTCACCGGCAAGAAGGTGCCCGACGAGACGGCGCGGGTGGAGGTGTTCCGTTACGTGAAGCCACGCGCCGCGAAGTGGCCCAAGGCGGATTTCATCGTCGGCAACCCGCCATTCATTGGCGGCAAGGATGTGCGCGACCGTTTGGGGGATGGCTATTTCAAGGCGCTGTTCGCGACAACGGACGTTCCCGAGAGTGCCGATTTCGTCATGCACTGGTGGGACAAGGCAGCAACCGCCGTGCGCAGAGCAGGCACGCGCCGGTTCGGCTTCGTCACCACCAATTCGATCACGCAGGTTTTCAGCCGCCGGGTGATTGCCAAGCATCTGGACGCCAAGGACCGGGTAAGCCTGCTGTTTGCCATTCCCAACCATCCGTGGGTGGATGAAAAGGACGGCGCAGCGGTGCGGATTGCGATGACGGTGGCGACCAAGGGCAAGGCGGCGGGCAAGCATCTGAGCGTGACCGACGAAAGCGGCGCCCCCGGTCACATTGCCTTTGCCGAACAGGCCGGCGCAATCAGCAGCGATTTGCGCATCGGTGCAGATGTGACCGGCACTGTGTCGCTTAAGGCGAATGAGGAGCTTTGTTCGAGAGGCGTTGCACTTCACGGTCGCGGTTTCATTGTCACCAGAGAGGAGGCTGTTGAACTAGGTTACGGCTCTCATCCGGGCGCTAGTGCTGCCATCAAGGAATATAGAAACGGACGTGACTTAGCATCAAGACCACGCGATGTGATGGTCATCGACGTCGATGGGTGGTCCGAGGATGACGTTCGGACAAAAGCGCCTGCGGTTTATCAACATCTCTTCGTGAACGTTAAGCCTGAGCGCGACGCCAACAACGAAAAGTCGCGGCGTGAACTTTGGTGGATGTTTGGCCGTAGGAACAGCGATCTGCGGGAATCGATCAAAGGCCTTGCCCGCTACATCGCCACCATCGAAACCGCCAAGCACCGCGTGTTCCAGTTCCTGCCGATGTCGATCCTGCCCGACAACATGCTGGTCTGTGTCGCGCTCGATGATGCCTATGCGCTTGGTGTGCTGTCGAGCCGGTTCCACGTGCCTTGGGCGCTAGCAAGTGGTGCGCGCCTCGGTGTCGGGGACGATCCGCGCTACAGCAAATCGCGCTGCTTCGATCCCTTCCCATTCCCCGCCGATGTCGCCGAACCGCTCAAGGACAAGATCCGGGCCGAAGCTGAGGCGCTCGATGCGCTGCGAAAGCGGGTGCTTGAAAGCCATGAGGACCTGACCCTTACCAAGCTCTACAACGTGCTCGAAGCCCTGCGAGAAGGCCGCGCGCTGACCGATGCCGAGCGCGACATGCATGATCGCGGGCTCGTCACTCTGATCCGCCAGCACCACGACACCATCGATGCGCTGGTCGCGCAGGCCTATGGCTGGCCTGCCGACCTCTCCGACGAGGACATCCTTACGCGCCTCGTCGCCCTCAACAAGGAACGCGCCGCCGAGGAAGCCCAGGGCATGATCCGCTGGCTGCGCCCCGAATATCAGGCGCCCGACTACAAGGCCCCCGTCACCCAGACGCTCGACCTCGGCGAAACCGCCGCCGCGCTGCCCGACAACGTCATCCCCTGGCCCGGGTCGCTCCCCGAACAGGTCAGCGCCGTGCAATCAATCCTCACCGCCGCCGCCACGCCCCTCGCGCCGCAAGATGTCGCCCGAGCCTTCAAGGGCAAACGCGCCGCCACCGTCAGCCCGGTGCTGGACGCGCTCGCGGGGATCGGCATGGCACGGCGGCTGAAGGACGGGCGCTACGCGGCATAGTGCCGCCTGATCACTGGATGACTGTTTCCGACCCAGACTCGGTCGTTCCCATCAGCCATCATGAACGTCTGCTCATCCCGAAACCTGTCGTTGGCAGTTGCGCATCGTGCTGCGCGATCAGGGCATCAGGTTGCCACATCGACCGATGGATCTTCGCTCGCTCCATGGAGGGCTACGGCAACCATCGCGGCGAGCAATTCATCTACGCGTGCACGGATCGCGCTATCTTTAGACACCACAACGTAGCGGACCCGCAGCGGAGCACGCTCAATCATGGCCAGAATGGTGGTAGTTGTCAGGGTCGGCGACAAGCGCGCGGATAGGCGCTAGGCTGATCCAAGATGGGGGACTGAATGCGTATCAACCGGGCAATAATCGAGAATTTCCGACTTCTTCGCAATGTCGAAATTGGCTTCGAGGAGCGGACCACGCTTATCGTGGGGCGAAACAACAGCGGCAAGACTTCAATTGCAGAACTCTTCCGACGGTTGCTTTCGGACCGCGCACTCAGCTTCCGTCTGGAAGACTTCTCCCTGGGATGTCACGAATGTTTTTGGACTGCGCTGGTGGCGTATCGGGCGCAACCTGACGCTGCGGAGACGCTCGACCAGCTCCCCGTGATCCGGCTCGTGCTCGATATCGGCTATGATGTTGACGCTCCGGACCTTGGCCCGCTTAGCGAATGCATTATCGATCTTAATCCCGACTGCGCCGAGGCGCGGCTCGAATTTCGCTTCGGACCGAAGGCGGGCGCGCTTCCCATACTCTTCGCGAACTTTGCAGATCCGCTCGAAGACGCGGCCGCCGATCGCGCACGCTTCTATCGTGAGCTGGGTGTCGGGATCGCCACGGCTTATACGGGGTCGCTCGAGGCGGTCGATCCAAATGACGCGACCAATCGTAAGACGCTCGAGCCCAAGCTGCTCTCGATGCTCATCGGTGGCGGCTTTATCAATGCTCAGCGCGGTCTCGACGACGACACTTTTCGCGAGCGCGACGTGCTCGGCAAGGTCGTCGAGGTACTTTTCCAGTCGGCATTGAACGACGAACTGGATCCGGAGCGTCGCACCACAGCCGAGCAGCTCAAAGATGCTGTAGATCAGATCCAGGGCGATCTCCATGTCGGCTTCAATGCGAAGCTGACATCGCTGCTGCCCACGTTCGACCTTTTCGGCTACCCGGGGCTCGTTGATCCGGGATTGGTCACTGAAACCAGCTTCGATGTCGACAAGCTTTTGAGCAATCATACGCGCCTACGGTATCGCGGTGTGAACGGGGTCACCCTTCCCGAGACATATAATGGTCTCGGCGCGCGCAACCTCGTCTACATGCTGCTCCAGCTCCTACGCTTCTTCCGTGAATTTCAGGGCACGCCGACCGCCGCCGGTGTGCATCTGGTCTTTATCGAGGAGCCCGAGGCGCATTTGCATCCCCAGATGCAGGAAGTTTTCGTCCGTCAGCTGGAACACATCGCCAATGCGTTCGTGACCCAGCTCAACGCCGACCGCCCCTGGCCCGTGCAGTTCGTTGTAACGACCCATTCACCCCATATGGCGAACGAGGCCCGGTTCGAAAGCCTGCGATACTTTCTCTCCATCCCGGACGGCCCAGGAATGCGCCGGTCCGTCGTGAAGGATCTCCGGCAGGGCATGGGCGGAGCAGCTGAAGAAGATCGCAACTTCCTCCACCAGTATCTCACGCTGTCGCGCTGTGATCTGTTCTTCGCCGACAAAGCCGTCCTGATCGAGGGAACGGCGGAGCGGCTGCTGCTGCCGGCGATGATCCGGAAGACCGACGCGATGGCGGTCGGTGAGCTGCAGCTCG
>Ga0066644_10001700_pt1 | contig 11991 bp, 11 predicted proteins | sample CryGeyCG2114_020_FD_62735 | JGI IMG/M metagenome (GOLD analysis project Ga0066644, IMG submission 62735) | Groundwater microbial communities from aquifer - Crystal Geyser CG15_big_fil_post_rev_8/21/14_0.20 | ecosystem: Environmental > Aquatic > Deep subsurface > Groundwater | place: USA: Utah...
CTCCCCCTCGAAGTGGCCGACTGGATCCTGGAAGGCGGGGCTATCGACGGCGACGGGACCGGCCTTGTCGCCACTACCGAGCAGTGCCTGCTCAATTCCAACCGCAACCCCCAGCTGTCGCGCGAGGCAATCGAGGAGCGACTGATGCGCAACCTCGGCTTCACCCGCGTCCTGTGGCTCGGCGAGGGTCTGATCAACGATCACACCGATGGCCATGTCGACAATCTCGCGCGCTTCGTTGCGCCCAATACGCTGTGTCTGCCTCGCGCAACGGGCAAAACTGATCCCAATGCCGCCATCTACGCCGATGCCAAGCGACGCGCCGAGGAGGCGGGGGTGACGGTGAAGGAGATCCCCTCGCCCGGGCGCGTGACCAGCGGCGACCGGATCGAACCCGCGAGCTATGCCAATTTCGCGATTACCAGCCACCTTGTCGTGGTTCCGACGTTCGGCAGTCCGCATGACGCCGACGGGGTTGCGGCGATCGCCGAACTGTTTCCCGACCGCGCCACGATCGGTCTCCCGGGCGATGCGGTGCTGGCAGGCGGCGGCGGGTTCCACTGTGCGAGCCAGCAAATGCCCAGCGCCGGAGGGCGCCCCTGACGACAGCGTCGCGTGGTCGTCCTTAACAATTCGTTAGGTTTTGCAGCGGAGAATGGGAGCATGGCCAAGGCTATCGCTCTCGCTCACTCCAAAAGCGCCGATCATCGGGTTGCCGAACTGGCGCGCGCGGTGATCGTGACCGGTTGTGCGCTGGCACTGATCCTTGCAGGGCCGGTCCTGTCTTTCTGATTTGCTAGAGCAGGCGCACGAAAGCGACCAGCGCCGCACCGCCCAAGATTGATCCCACCGCGATGCGCCACAGCCCATCGCCGATCCGGCCCGAGGCGTGGTTGCCGAGCCGATTGCCCAGCAGCACTGCCGGAAACAGCAACACGGCGAGCGGCGCCAGAGACCAGTCTAGCACGTCCAATGCCGCACCGCTGACCAAGCCGGTGGTCGCGGCGCAAGTGAAGATGAGCAGCATCGATGCCTTGGCAGTCTCGCGCGGGATGGACCGCCCGACGTAATAGGGCACGACTGGCGGGCCAGGCATGCCGGCGTAGCCGGTCATCAGGCCGCTCAGCACGCCCACGCTCCCGGTTGTCGCCGGATGATGTTCCAGCGCGGCACGCCGTGGCAGCAGGATCGCGCCGAAGGCCGACAAGGCGATGAGGGCGATCGCCAGACGCGCCACGGCGGGGGTCGTCGTGCTCAGCGGATACAGCCCCGCCGGCGTCGTCAGCACGACCAGCGCGATAATGGTCCATGCCGATCGCTCGGCCCCGCGCACCAGCCGCCGGATTTCCGACAGGCCGACGAAGACCGAGAGAAAATTGGTCAGCAGGACGGCATCGACGGGCGACAGCGCCAAGGCGAGGATCGGCACCAGCAGGATCGCCATGCCGAAACCGGTCAGTCCGCGCACGAAGGCCGAGACCAGGGCAGCGACCACCGCCGCCGCCAGTTGCCACGGCGCATAGGCCGCGAGCAGTTCCATCGCGCGCGCGCCCTCCTAGCGCAAATCGGGCGGCGTGCCCGCATCCTTGAGCATCGCGATCGCCTCGTCGAGGCCCATCACCTTCTGGTGCTGTTCGCCGAGCGTGCGGACGGCGACAGTGCCTTCCTCGGCCTCGCGCTTGCCGACCACCAGCAGGTACGGAACCTTGGCGAGGCTATGCTCGCGGACCTTGTAGTTGATCTTCTCGTTGCGGAGGTCGCTTTCTACCCGGATGCCCGCCGCTGCAAGCTTCGCCACGGTTTCCTGCGCATAGTCGTCGGCATCCGACACGATGGTCGCGACCACCGCCTGCACCGGCGCCAGCCACACAGGCAGGCGCCCGGCGAAATGCTCGATCAGAATGCCGATGAAGCGTTCGTACGAACCGAAGATCGCGCGATGCAGCATCACCGGGCGATGCTTCTCGCCATCCTCGCCGACATAGCTCGCGTCGAGGCGTTCCGGCAGCACGCGGTCGCCCTGGATCGTGCCAACTTGCCATGTGCGGCCGATCGCATCGGTCAGGTGCCATTCGAGCTTGGGCGCATAGAAAGCGCCTTCGCCGGGCAGTTCCTCCCAGCCATAATTCTCGTTGTCCATGCCCGCTTCGGCCACGGCGTCGCGTAATTCCTGCTCGGCGCGGTCCCAGTCGGCGTCGGAGCCGAGCCGCTTTTCGGGGCGCAGAGCGAGCTTGATCTCGTATTTGAAGCCGAAGTCCGAATAGACCTCGTCGGCCAGCTTGCAGAAGGCGCGAACCTCTTCGACCACCTGCTTTTCGGTGCAGAAGATATGCGCATCGTCCTGCGTGAACTGGCGCACGCGCATCAGCCCGTGGAGCGCACCATGCGGTTCGTTGCGGTGGCAGCAGCCCATTTCGCCCAGCCGGATCGGCAGGTCGCGATAGGAGGTGATGCCCTGCTTGAAGACCAGCACATGCGCCGGGCAGTTCATCGGCTTGATCGCCATCCAGTCGGCATCGTCGGCGACCTTGGGCGAGGCTGAGGCCGCGCCGCTATCGTCCACTTCGGGCACGATATCGGGCACGGCGAACATGTTCTCGGCATATTTGCCCCAGTGGCCCGACTGCGTCCACTGGCGCACGTCCATCAGCTGCGGCGTCTTGATTTCGCGATAACCGCCGCCGTCCATCTTGCGGCGCATATAGGCTTCGAGCTCACGCCAGATGCGATAGCCCTTGGGGTGCCAGAAGACGCTGCCGTGCGCTTCTTCCTGCAAGTGGAAGAGGTCCATCTCGCGACCGAGCTTGCGGTGGTCGCGCTTGGCGGCCTCTTCCAGCCGCGTGAGGTGCGCATTGAGCTGTTTCTTGTTGAGCCAGCCGGTGCCGTAGATGCGCGTCAGCTGCGCATTCTTCTGGTCGCCGCGCCAATAGGCACCCGCGACGCGCATCAGCTTGAAGGCCTGCGGGTCGAGCTTGCCGGTGGAGGCAAGGTGCGGGCCGCGACACATGTCGAGCCAGTCGTCGCCAGACCAGTAGACCGTCAGCTCCTCGTCCTCGGGCAGTTCCCTCGCCCATTCGGCCTTGAAGACCTCGCCCTCGGCTTCCCATTTGTCGATCAACTGCTGGCGCGACCAGACCTCGCGGCGCAGCGGCTTGTCGGCTCTGATGATCTCCCGCATCTTTTCCTCGATGGCGGGAAGGTCGTCCATGGAGAAGGGATCGCGGCTTTCGGGCGCCTTCACGTCGTAATAGAAGCCATCGTCGGTCGCCGGGCCGAAGGTGATCTGCGTCCCCGGCCACAGCGCTTGGACGGCTTCGGCGAGCACATGGGCGAAATCGTGACGGGAGAGCTCGAGTGCGTCCTCCTCGTCGCGGTTGGTGACCAGTGCCAGCTCTGCATCGCCTTCGAAGGGGCGGTTGATGTCGCGCAGTTCCCCGTCGACGCGCGCGGCAATCGCGGCCTTGGCAAGGCCCGGGCCGATCGCGGCAGCCACATCGGCCGGCGTCGAACCCGCTTCCATTTCGCGCACCGAACCGTCGGGCAGGCTGATCTTGAGAAGTTCCGTCATCGTCTCTTACCGTTGCTTGGCGCGGCCATGGCACATGAGCGCGCGCGCTTGAAGCGGCGTTTGGCGGAATTTCGCGATTTCGGGAGGAAACGCCCACCGCCCGAAACCGGGCGGCAGTGGATCGCCTATGCTGCGACCGACCGCCCCCGGTTGCCCGGAGTGGTGGTAGTCGTGATCGGGGTCCGCAGCGGCGTCATGCGGCGGGGGATAGCGGGGAAGGCGGGAATGCTCAACCCGCCTCGAGCCTGCGACTGCCCGCCAGCGTGGTCATCCGCTGGGTCGCCACCACGCCGGCGCCCTTTTCGCGAACGCTCGAGAGGAAACGGTATTCGCTGCTCGCGCTGCCCGGGGTGAGCTCGACCGCCATATAGCCGCGGCGCGAGGAATCCATCCACTTGAGCTGCGCGTTGTTCCCGACCGTATCGCGCGCGAAGACATCGGCGGGGATTTGCGGGAGATAGCCTTCAATGCCCGGCGAGGTGACCGACTGGCCGCCGAACTCGACGCCGACGGGCGTGCCGGCGTGGTCGAGATCGAAGGCCCAGGCATTGTGGGTGTCGCCCGCGAGACTGATTAGGTTCGCATCGGCTGCCAGCGCCGCTTCGAACACGCGCGCGCGTGCCGCGGGATAGCCGTCCCAGGCATCCATGTTGAACGGTACCCCTTCGGCGCCCGCCATGGCCCCCGCCAGCACGCGCTGGCGGATGTAGTCGGGCGCGTCCTTGGGCAGGGCAGCCGCGAGCGATGGCGATGAGACGAGCCTGCCCATCAGCACCTGCTGGACGAGCACTTGCCAGGTCTTGCCCGCCCCCTTCGACGCCTTGAAACCTTCGGCCAGCCACGCCTGCTGCCTGGCACCGAGCAGTTCGCGTGCGGGATCGGCATAATCGCCCTCGCGGAAGGCCGCCAGCGCCGCCTGCGCCTCCTCGGGCGAGCCGCTGGCGCCGCGGAGGATGTCGCCGAGACTGAACTGCCTGGCGCGCGCGGTCAGCCGCGTTTCGAGACGGTAAAGCGTGGCGAGATCGCCGACTTCATAGGCTGCCCAGGGTTCGTCCGAGACGGGCATCCATTCGCGATAGGCCTTCATCGCTGCGGCCTTGCGCACCGACCAGGGCCCTTCGCTGTCGGGCTGATGGTTCTCGGCCCCGCCTTCCCACGAATCATTGGCGCTCTCGTGGTCGTCCCACACCGCAATCATCGGGAAGAGCTGGTGCAGGCGCCGCAGGTCGGGATCGCTGCGATAGGCCGCATAGCGCGCGCGGTAATCGGCCAGCGCGACCAGTTCACGCGAGGGCCACACGATGCGGCCGGCCGCGGTCTCGTCGGTCGAGGGGTAAGTGCCCGGCGCATATTCATAGAAATAGTCGCCCAGGTGCAGCGCACAGTCGAAGCTGCCATCCGCCGCAGCGTGAGCATAGGCGTTGAACCAGCCGAAGCCGATGTTCGAGCAGGAGAACACCGCCAAGCGGAACTTGTCAGTCGCTCCTGCGGGCAAGGTCTTGGTCCGCCCGACGTCCGAATGCGATCCGTCGGGTGCGGTGAAGCGGTAGTAATACCAGCGCCCCGGTTCGAGGCCCTCGGCCCAGGCCTTGCAGCACCAGTCGCGCTCGGCGTCGGCGGTGACCGAACCGCCCGCCACGGTGCGCGCGAAATCGAGCGATTCGCTGACCTCGAAATCGAGCCGGGTGTCTTGCGCACCGACATATCGCGTCCACAGGAGCGCCCGATTCGCACCCGGTTCGCCGCTGGCAACGCCATGGGTGAAACCGCCAAGCGATCCCTGCGCCGAAAGCGGCGCACCCGCGACGCCAAGACCGAGAAGTCCCCCCTTGAGCAGGCTACGGCGGTCGAGCGCAGGAATGCGGGCAGCGGTGGGCGGTTCGGTTGCGAGCATGGAAATCTCCTCTCTCTGTGATCGCCTGCCTGCGCTGCGTGACGAGGTGGTGACAAGCGAAATCGCCATATGGAAAGCCCTCGCGCCTCTTTGGAAAGCATGCTTGACACGACAACCCCTTCTATGTAAATTGTGCTTTACACATAGCTTAGGAACCTTGTCATGAGCCGCAAAATTCGCAATCTCGCCTGGGCCGCCGCGATCCTCTCGGTGGCACTGCTCAACATTTTCGACATCCTGCCCGACTGGACGACCTACGTCGCGACTTTAACGCTGCCGCTCCTCGCCACACTCGACGCGCGCAAGGGCAAGTCGGAGTGCGGCATGTGCACACTGATGCGGTAATCGCGCCATCGCACGGGCCGCACTTTCGCCTCACCAACATTCCCTCGAGGACCCATACTCATGAAACATACCCTCATCGGCCTCGCCTATGGCTCGCTGATCATCGCCGCAGCCATGCTGATGATGCATCTCGACGTGTCTGACGGCACCGCCCTGATCGTCACCATCGGCCTTGCCGTCATTGCGCTGACCCACATGCGCAGAGCCGGCAACCGCTCGTGCGAGCAGGCCTCGTGACCGGCGCGGCGGGGGGCCGACACCAGCATCGCTCGCCCTACCTTTGGGTCGTCCTCTACTTTGTTGCCATAGGAGCGATCGGTGGCCTCAAGCTGACCGATGCGATCAATGGTCCGACGGGCTTCATCCTGCTCGCGCTGGCGACCGGGCTGCTGATACCGATCGCCCGGCAGAGAACCGCAACATGCTCGAGCAAGGCGATGATCGACTACAATCGTCGGGTGCTCTTCAGCAGCTTCGGCTATGCGCTCGGACTCGGCATCGCGGTCACGCTGTGGAACAATTACGAACTGTCCCGCCCGGCAGTCTTCGCGATCTCGCTGTTGCCGACGCTGCCGACCTTCGGCGTCATCTGGGCGATGGCCCGCTATCTCGCCGAGGAACAGGACGAATACCTTCGGCACCGCACGATCATGGCGGCGCTGGTCGCGCTCGGCATCGTCCTGGCACTCGGCATCTTCTGGGGCTTCCTCGAGATGTTCGAGCTGGTCCCGCATGTATGGGCCTGGTGGGTCCTGCCGGTCTGGGCCATCGGCCTCGCCGTGACGCAGTTGTGGCAAAAGGTGCGCGGCGCATGAAGAACCGCCTCAAGGTGCTGCGCGCCGAACGCGACTGGAGCCAGCAGGATCTGGCCAACGCGCTCGGGGTCTCGCGCCAGAGCGTCAACGCCATCGAGACCGGGCGCTACGATCCCTCGTTGCCGCTCGCGTTCCGCATCGCCGACGTCTTCGGCCTCGCGATCGAGGATATCTTCCAGCGCGAAGCGTAGCGAGGATCGGGAAGAACGGGCCCGGGCCGGTGCCTTGCGCACCGTTCCCGGGCCTGCGCTTGCAATCGTGTCGCATGCCATGGAGAAACCCGCGCATGAGCGAAACCCGATTTCACATCATGCCCGATGGCCGCCGCATCGCCTATCGCTACAATCCTGGCGCAGGGCCGGCGCTGGTCTTCCTGCCGGGCTATATGTCAGACATGGCCGGCGGCAAGGCGAGTGCGCTGTTCGCCTGGGCCGAGGAGCGCGGACAGGCCTGCTTGCTGCTCGACTATTCGGGCTGCGGCGAAAGTGCCGGCGATTTCGCCGACGGCACCTTGTCGCTCTGGCGCGACGAAGTGCTTGCACTGATCGACGCTGTCATTGAAGGTCCCGTGATCGTGATCGGCTCTTCGATGGGCGGCTGGCTCATGCTGCTCGCGGGTCTCGCACTGGGGGAACGACTTGCGGGCATCGTCGGCATCGCCTCGGCGCCCGACTTCACCGAATGGGGTCGCTCGGATGCCGACAAGGCGAAACTCGCAGCCGGCGAGACCGTGTTCGACGAAAACCCCTACGGTCCCGAGCCCACGCCGATGCACCCCGGCTTCTTCGCCGATGGCCAGGCTCAGCTCCTGCTCGACCATGAGATAATGATCGACGCGCCCGTACGATTGATTCACGGCCAGCGCGATGCCGACGTGCCGTGGCAGACCAGCCTGCGCCTCGCCGCCGCGCTGCGTTCGGACGATGTACAGGTCATGCTGGTAAAGGACGGCGACCATCGCCTGTCGCGCGAGCAGGACATCGCCCTGCTGTTGCGCACGATCGACGCGCTTACGAAAGGTTCCGCATGATCACCTCCGCCCTCGCCCTGCTCCTCATGCAGGTCGGCCCCGGTACCTCCACCAGCGACTTTCCCGACCTGCCCGAGGAACTGCGCGAGCGCGTCAGGGAAGAACGGGCTAGCCTGCCCCCCTCCACCGCTGGCACATCGGGCGGCAAGCTGGCCGAATGCGTCACTCTGGCGACCGGGGATGCCGAGGCTGCAAGCGACATGGCACAGGCCTGGCGCGAGACCGCGGCCAACCAGCTCGAACTGGCGCAGTCCGCGCATTGCCTCGGTCTTGCGCTCGTCAGGCTCGAGGATTTCGCCGGCGCGCAGCGCGCCTTCGAGCTAGCCACCGATGAAGTGCCCGACGGTGCGGCCGCCTATCAGGCACGGCTCGCGGCCATGGCGGGCAATGCCGCGATGGCGCAGGGCAAGCCCGCCATCGCCGAAATCGCCTTCGCCCGCTCGGTCGGTTTCGCCACCGAGGCCGGCGATGCCCCGTTGATGGCCAGCGTCGCGGTCGACCGCGCCCGCGCCTTGGTCGCACTTGGCCGCAACGAGGAAGCCGCGCAGGCGCTCGCGAGCGCACGCGGCAACGATCCTGCGAGCGCCCGCGCTTGGTTGCTCTCGGCGACCCTTTCGCGCAGGCTCGAACGGCTGGGCGAGGCCCGCGAACAGATTGCCCAGGCCGCGCTGCTCGCGCCGCAAGATCCGGCCGTCGGGCTGGAGGCGGGCGTGATCGCGGCGCTGGCGGGTCGTGCGGACGAGGCACGGCGCAGCTTCGAATCGGTGCTGCAGGTCGCCCCGCAGAGCCAGGAGGCCGCGCGCGCCCGCGCCTATCTCGATCAGCTCGATTCGTGACCGCCTATTCGGTCCTCGACCTCGTTCCCGTGCGCGAAGGCGGCACGGTGGGGGAGGCGTTCGATGCCGCGACACAGCTGGCGATCGCCGCCGAGGAAGCTGGATGCAAGCGTTTCTGGGTCGCCGAGCACCACGCCATGGCCGGGATTGCAGGCGGCGCGACCGCGGTCGTGCTCGCACATATCGGCAATGCCACCTCGACCATCCGCATCGGTTCGGGCGGGATCATGCTGCCCAACCACACACCGTTCCAGATTGCCGAGCAGTTCGGCACGCTCGACGGGCTGTTTCCTGGCCGCGTCGACCTCGGCCTAGGACGCGCGCCGGGGGCTGGCCCCGAATTGCAGCGCGCGCTGCGCAAGGACCTCCACCGCGCGGCGGAGATGTTCCCGCAGGACGTCCTCGAACTGATGGCGCTTATGGCGGGCGAGACGGCCATCCACCCCACTCCCGGCCTTGACGCCCGCCCCGAATTCTGGATGCTCGGTTCGAGCCTGTTCGGCGCGCAGCTCGCCGCGAAGCTCGGCCTGCCCTATGCCTTCGCCAGCCATTTCGCACCCGACCACCTCGATTCCGCGCTCGAACTCTACCGTCGCGATTTCCAGCCGTCGGAAGCCTTCGAAAGGCCGCATGTCATGGTTGCGATGAACCTCTTCGTGTCCGAATCCGAGGAGGAGGCGGAATATCTCGCCTCGTCGCAGCTGCAAGCCTTCGTCGCGTTGCGCACGGGGACGCCGGGCAAGCTGCCACCGCCGGTGCGCGGCTATCGCAACAGCCTCCCGGCCCCGGCGCAGGCCATGCTCGCGCATATCGGCCAGGCAAGCGCGATCGGCACCCCTGGGCAGGCCGCCGCGGCGGTGCGCGCCTTCGTTGCCCGTACCGGCGCCGACGAGGTGATCTTCGGGGGCAGCATGTTCGATCCCCGGGCGCGCTGCCGCTCGTTGCGCCTGGCGATGCAGGCCTTGACCGGCTGAGCAAGCCGTAGCGGCTTCGCTTCTCGCATCTTACGCATACGATTGCGAAATTGCGCCCGCAGCACCTTGCGAGCTTCTGCCAACGGGCCTAGGCGCGGCTCATAGGTCGTAGCGCAAAACGACTCGGATATTTCGCGGCGCCGAAATGATCATGCGCCGCCAGGAGAGAGGCCCCTCATGGGTTCGACAACTGCCGCACTTCCCAAGAAGCTCCAGAATGCCATCACCGAACGCATGCGGCTTTCGCTGCTGAGCGGCGATACGCCGTTCGACAAGGCGCAGCTCGTCGATGCCGCCGAATTCGTCGGCCAGCTGGCGGTCCGGCGGACGCCCGGCCGCTCGGCCATGGCGATCGAAAGCGTCAGCGACGAGCGTCGGCTGACGCGCATCGCGATCATCAATGACGACATGCCCTTTCTGGTCGATTCGGTCGCGGCCACGATCGCCGCGCTGGGCCTGTCGATCGACCGGCTGGTCCACCCGGTCATCCCGGTCGAACGCGACGAGAAGGGCGTGCTGGGTGCCATCCCCGAAGGCGATCCCGACGATGCCTTCTGGGAATCGATGATCTACATCGAAGCCGCGCGCGTCGATGCCAAGACTCGTCGGCAGCTGCAGGAAACGCTCAAGATTACGCTCGCCGACGTCCGCGCGGCCGTGAGCGACTGGCCCCGCCTGCAGGAGGCCATGGCCGAGGATGCCAAGCGCATTGCCGCAGCCGATGCCGAGGGCGCCGAACTGCTCGACTGGCTCAATTCGGGGATGCTGACGCAGCTCGGCCACGTCACGCGCTTCCGCGACGGGCGCCAGGAGGACGAACTCGGCATCTGTCGCCGGAGCGCGCAGGAACTGCTTGCCGAGAGCTCCTACGAGCGTGCCTTCGCCTGGTTCGAGCAGGGCAACGACCCGCGCCGTCCGCTGATCATCAAGGCCAATCACCTCAGCCACGTCCACCGCCGCGTTCCGCTCGACCTGTTCATCGTCCCGGTAGAGGACGGCGGCAAGACGGTCGCCCTCTCGGTCCACGCGGGCGTATGGACCAGCGCTGCGCTCGCCGCGCCGCCGCGCAACGTGCCGCGCCTGCGCCGCCAGCTCGACGCGTTGCGCACGCGCCACGGCTTCGACGATACCGGCCATGCCGGCAAGGCGCTGGTCCACGCGTTGACCACTCTGCCGCACGATCTGCTGATCGGCTTCTCGGAGGGCGACGTCGAACGGGTCGCGACGACCATGATGAGCCTGGTCGACCGTCCGCGTCCGCGGCTCGCGCTGATCGAGGCGCCACTCGCGCGCCACCTCTTCGCCTTCGTCTGGCTGCCGCGCGACATGGTCGCGACGCAAGTCCGGCTCGAAATCCAGGCGCTGCTTGAGGAGGCCGCGTCTGCGCGCCTGCTCGACTGGAGCCTCGAGGTCGAGGGTGGCAATCTGGCGACGCTGCGTTTCGTCTTCGATATTCGCGACGGCGACCAGGCGCCCGACGAGTCCGCCCTTGAGGAGCAGATGCAGACGCTGCTGCGCGGCTGGGGCGAGGCTGTCGAAGCCGAACTCGGCGCGCTCGAGGAGGGTTCGCGCGCGGCAGGTCTCGCAATGCGTTTCGCAGAGCATTTCCCCACCGCCTTCCGCGGTCGTTTCGGCCCGCGCGAAGCGGCCTACGACATCGCCCGCCTGCATGATCTCGGCGCGAGCGTCGAGAACGAGGAAGTCCTGCGCGGTGCGCGGATGTATTTCTGCGAACGCGATGTGGCTGGCTGCCTGCGGCTGAAGCTCTACCAGTCCGAGGGCAGCCTGCCACTGTCCGAAGGCGTGCCCGCGCTCGAGGATTTCGGCTTCTATGTCCGTTCAGAGATGCCCACCGTACTCGACGACGGGCGGCTGGGGACGATTCACGACTTCCTGCTCGACCTGAAGCCCGGCGCCGAACCCAAGGCATTGATCGAACGGTCGGACGCGATCGAGGAAGCCATCGCCGCTGTGCTCAACGGCGAGGCGGAAAACGACCCCTTCAACCGGCTCGTACCCGAGGCCGGGCTCGCCGCGCGCGAAGCCAACTGGCTGCGCGCCTTCTATCGCTACCTGCGCCAGGCGGGGATGGGCTTCACCATCTACACCGTGGTCGATGCGCTCGCCGCCGCACCCGATGTGACGCGCGCGCTGGTGGCGCTGTTCACCGCGCGCCACGATCCGCATTTCGGCAGCGGCCGCGACAAGGCGATCGACGAGGCGCGCGCGGCGATCAAGCGCGGGCTGGCCAGGGTCAAGGCGATCAACGACGATCGCCTGCTGCGGCTCTATAATTCGCTGATCGACGCGATCCTGCGGACCAATGCCTTCGCTCCCGCAGCCGCCGAAGCGCTCGCCTTCAAGATCGATTCGGCCAAGGTCCCCGGCCTGCCCAAGCCCATCCCCTACCGCGAAATCTTCGTCTATTCGCGCCGGGTCGAGGGTATCCACCTGCGCAGCGGCCCGGTCGCGCGCGGCGGGCTACGCTGGTCCGACCGCCGCGACGACTTCCGCACCGAGATCCTCGGC
>Ga0066644_10001706_pt1 | contig 11952 bp, 14 predicted proteins | sample CryGeyCG2114_020_FD_62735 | JGI IMG/M metagenome (GOLD analysis project Ga0066644, IMG submission 62735) | Groundwater microbial communities from aquifer - Crystal Geyser CG15_big_fil_post_rev_8/21/14_0.20 | ecosystem: Environmental > Aquatic > Deep subsurface > Groundwater | place: USA: Utah...
GAAGCAATCCAGGTTCCAGGTCGCACAAAACAAACACCTGGATCTACTTTCAGGGCACGAGTGCTGATGAAGTGGTTACCACAAAGTCGCTCGCGACGATGAATAGCGTGGTTTTTGATATTCGGGCGCGTGTGATACCTCCATCGTCAACTTCATGCCCCGAAAGGGGTGCACCTAGTGGAAAACCTCGCTTACTACATCAGCGGTCACGGCTACGGGCATTACGCCCGGTCCATACCGGTTCTCAATCAGTTAGCTTCCGATTTCAATGTCCATATAAAATCAGAAATCCCCAGGCCTTTGTTCTCCCTGGGTCTCGACAAAAATTTCACCCATTGGCATCAGCCTGTGGATACCGGATGTCGGCACTCCGGCTCCCTGGCAGTGGACGTTGCGGAAACATTCAAAAGTTTTAAAAATTTTCAGGACCGTTCGATGATAGGCGCGGAAAAAAACTGGCTAGGTGACAATCACATTGGTCTTGTTCTCTCCGATGTAGCCAGCATGCCGGTAAAAGCGGCGCATGACCTCGGCATTCCATCCATCCTGATCGGAAATTTTACCTGGCACGATATTTACCGCCACCTGCCCGGCGCAGAAAAGCAAACACAATTACTACAAACGCTGGAGGAGGAATATCGCTGTGCGGACGTGCAAATTCTTCCACAATGTCATTTGCCGCCATCCCTGGTCCGGGAAAGCAAGGAAGTCGGATTCCTCGCCCAAAAAGGGCAGGACATCCGCAAAAGTCTTGAACAATATCTGAATATCTGTTTTGCCGGTAAAACCCTGGTCTTCATTTATCTCGGAGAATATGGCACCCATTCCGTCTTATGGGAAAATATTGCTCAACATGAGGACTGCCTGTATCTGACCCGTGACCCCATCAACCAGTCGGTACCCGGACTCTATATTTTAGATGACCGTTTCACTTTCCCAGACCTCATCGCCAGCGTTGATGTGGTATTTACCAAAGGCGGTTATTCCACACTCGGCTCGGCTTTCGCCAGCCATAAACCTGTCATCACCTGCGAACGCCACGATTTTTACGAATTTGAGGCCATCCGCGAATATTTACTGAAAACCCAGACAGGAGTTATCATTGAGGATGACGACTTTTATCAAGGCAATTGGCAGAGAGCCATCAAGACAGCGCTGGCCTTAACCGTTAAGGATAGAGTCCCTCTAAACGGGGAAATCGAAATATCAAAAATTGTGCGCCAGATGCTTTCATGAATATTCCCGATATCACCCTGATCATCACCAACTGGAACGGCAGAGACCTTCTGCGAGAATGCCTGCCCAGCGTACTTTTGTCCGTTGCCTACGACAAAAAACGGTCTTATGAAATCATGGTGGTCGACGATTGCAGTACCGACAATAGCCTGGAAGTTCTGGCCCGGGAGTTCCCAACCGTTCGGGCGGAAAAAACTCCGGTCAATTATGGGTTTCATGGAGCCAATAATTTTGGCGCGGGCTTATCCCGCTCCCGCCTCATCATGCCGATGAACAATGATATAAAATTGGATGAAGATGCTCTCTACCATCTGGCCGAACATTTTGAGGGTGATAAAGACACCTTTTCTGTCAGCGGAAAGTTCTACGCCTTTGACGGAACAACTTTCCTCTATGGCAACCGTGGCGGTTATTTTAGCAATGGCCATTTTTATCTTTACGAAAAATCACCTGAGGATTCCAGCCAGACCCTGTTTGCCTGCGGTGGTGCCTTCATGGTTGACCGGGAACGTTATTTAAGACTGGGTGGATTCGACCCCATTTACCATCCCCTGTACTACGAAGAGATAGATCTCTCGTACCGGGCTCTTAAAAGAGGGTGGAAGGTAATCTATGAACCCAAATCCATCGCCTATCACAAGGTACAATCCACCATCACCCGTCAGGAAAAGCGAAAACAGATAGGACTGATCTCAGCGCGCAACAATTACCTTTTTGTCTGGAAAAATATTTTGGACCGGCCTTTGACAAACCAGTTCCTGTTTTATATTCCACTTTTCCTGATCCGTGATCTCTTTCGCATGAAAACCAGGTTCTGGATCGCTTTTTATATGGCGCTAAAAAGGCTTCCCCAAATTCTTAAAGCACGGAGACGTGAAAAATTGGAGGTGATTTTCAGCGACCGGGAAATTTTACAGAAGATCAACCCGCCAGCGGCCGGAGGCAGTTTGCCATAGCACTTGCTGGCAAGCAAAGATTGCTCCCGGTTTGATGAATGATTACTCAGTCCCCTCTCCCACGGGAGTGGGTGGCAAGCACCTGAACTTTATGGCAAAAATCGGAATTTTCTGCAAAGCCTCCTTTTCTGAAGGCATGGGCCATTTGGTCCGCCAATCTCATATCGCAAATATTCTGCGGGACCGGGGAAACGAAATCATTTTCTTCATTCCCGATTATCCTCCTGCCAAACTCTGGCTGGACAGATTGCAGTTTCTTCATCAAAGCCTGGACCACCAGGAAACCACAGACCTCATCATTCTGGATATTCAGGACACCACAACAGGCTTTATCAAGGACATACAACAGGGCAAAAAACCTGTGGTCAGTTTTGAAGACCTTGGCGAAGGCCGTAACCATGTTGACCTGCTGATAGACTGCAATCTGGATGAAGAGGCATTACCCGATCACGTGCAGACCCTTTTTGGCAATCAATATGCCGTGCTGGCGAAAGAGTTTGAAACCTATCATGGAAAAAAACGGGAGTTCAACAAACCCATCGGATCGGTCTTGATCACTTTGGGAGGCACCGACCCCCACTCCCTGACTCCGATACTCGCTAAAAAGCTTTTACAGATCCAACCCGGTCTTTCCCTAACTCTTCTTGCAGGCCCCGGAAACAAAAACATTCCCGCTCTTAAAAATATGGAAAATCAAAAAGTAAAACTGGTGGAATCCACAGTCAAGATGGCAGAAACCCTGTTCGCTCACGATGCTGTGTTCTGCGCAGGAGGCATCACCCTGCACGAAGCGATGGCGGTGGGCACTCCCGCCTTTGTCATCAACCAGGTCAAGCATCAGGCAAATAAAGCCAACCGGGCCGAAAAACAAGGCGCCTGCGTAAACCTTGGGATGGCCGAGTCCTGGAGCGAAAACCGCTTGCCGGAAACCCTGCAATCCAGCCCCAAGACCCTGAAAAAAATGAGTCTGGCCGGAAAAAATTTAATTGATGGGAAGGGCTTAAAAAGAGTGGTGAATGCTATCGAAGAACTTTTAAAACCTTAATTCCCACTGGCTGGAGGCGCAAGCCTGTTTAATCTTTTCAGGAACGCCTGCCCTGATTCAGGAACCTTGATGCCGTCCTGTCCTGCTAGCAGGCTACGGCTGGAAACCGCTTGCTGGTAATACTCGTAGTTGGCATTCTTATCTGAAGAAATAACAGTGCCCTCAAAGGAAAGGCCTGCAAATAATCCCTCAATTCGGGAATAGGCCAAAATATCTTTTTCACCGAGAAGCTTATCCAGATTCAGGTCCAGGGTTTTCTCCACCGGGCCGAGCGCTATCTGTGGCCCCTCTCCCAGACTGTACTGCAGTTTGAATAACTGTTTGAGCCCTTTATTCGTAAAGACCAAAAGGACAAGCTCTGCTTTCTGGACCCCCGCCTGAATTCCCCAACTGGCCTGCTGGGACTTAACAAATGCCGGGGGATTCCATTTCCCGGTTTCCGGTGAGCGCGCGATCACCACCCCTTTTCCGACACGAGCACCGGCAATCACAGCCGCCTTCACCAGGTTTGGAAATATCACAAAGGCTTTTGTATGCTCCAGAACTGCCTGTGGAACTCCTGAACCACTGACCACCTCATCAAGGGCTTCCTCCGCAGACAGAAGAAGTTCAGTATGCTCAAAGGGATTCGACCCGCTGAATGGGGAAGACGCGCAGGCTGAAACCAAAAACGTAAAAATAAAAATAACGCTTTTCATAATTTCTCTGCAAAAAATTTCTGCAGAAAGTATAACCCTTAAATCTCCTGGGAAAAAGGGTGGAGTTCAGGGTTTTTCGGAGAGGTACAATACTTTAAAAGCCGCGGTCGCCCTGGCAACCCCTTTCACCATGGCCCGAACCGAAAGGGTTGCGCCAGTGATAGAATTGATGGTGCGATAATCCGAGTCCGCTGTCCTGCCTGTAAACTGGTCCATGAAGGAGGGATAACGCACCTCCCAGCCGCGCGGCTCACGATAGACCATGATCTCAACATCTCTTACGGTGCCGTCTATATTGAGAACCACGATGAAGGTGATGGGAAACGATTTGCCTATCTCATGATCAATGAGGGCGTACCCAATGGGGACCCCATCGCGTTTTCCCACATGGAAAGTCATTCGGTTGGTTTCGATTGTTTGCAGGCAAAGTTCACCGATGGCTTTTTTCTGTTCCTCCGTCAGCCATTTTTTTTCACGGTCCACCGTGTCCGCCCCCGGGAACGCAATTTCAAGCGCCTGTTTTTGGCTCAGGTAAACCTGAACCTCCAAAACCTTCTCTTCTTCAGAGAAAGACGCCGGAACGAAAAATGCCAGACCGGATAAAATTACGAAAAAAATTTTTAATGCTCTAACTGCCATAATAAAAACTTATAAAAAAATGAACTCCGAATACTAAACCGGATATTGCAGGGGGTTGTGCAAAGCCCTCTCTCTTGAAGGGACTCACGCCTGACCGTCTGAAGGCTGTCAAGGGAGACCTTTGCGTAACACGGGAGATTCTTCGCTTACGCTCAGAATGACATGCAGAAACCATCGTATTGTCATCCTGATGAGCCTTGGCGAAGAAGGATCTCGCTTTCTCTCAATACAGAACCACTTTATGCAAAGCCCTCTCCCTTGAAGGACCGTCTGAAGGCTTGATGGACTTTTGTACCGCAAAGCCTGTTGAGACGCAAAAAATTTATGAAGCATTCAATAAAAAATCCTGGCACCCTAATATCTTAAACTTGGAGGAGTAAGAATCTGTGGGGTGCCAGGACCTGACATCCAAATGGACTGTCATCAACGGTTAGTACATATAGGCAATGCCCAAATTTAATTGATCAGTTGATGTTTTATTCTCCAACTTGGTGTGGGTATGGTCGAGCTTTATGGAGACATTTGGAGTTGGCAGGTAGGCCACACCAAAAGTATAAACCCCGTTTCTGTTTTTAGATCTGTCGGGTGAATTTCCTGTTCCCGTATCCATCTCATCCTGGGTCCTCACCCTTTCAAACATGAAATGCGGGATAATGTCATGCGAGGTCTTCCACCCCATCAACTGAGGAAGATGCACTCCCGCCTGAACATTATAACCAAAATTGTTGGAGGCAATTCCATTGGTGTTACATCTGTTTCCACTGCCATCACAAAAAGTGTTCATGGCGGCCGCATCATTGATATCGGTATTAACAATGGAAGCGTTCATGTCGAACCATTTCCAGCGGTATTTAACATCCGCTTCAAGAAGAGTCATGTTACCGTCTTCCTCAATAATATCATGCGTGGTGTCGCCATTGACCACCGAGAACCCGACTTGCAGACCTGGAAAAAGTTTGGTGAGTTCTAAACGCGCAAACACGCTGAAATCATTAGCAATACGCTGATTGATCTGGGCTCGTCCACCCCGAATACCACTACTGGAGAAAGATTTCCCAGACCCTCCACTACCGCCAGATCCACCACCATCTGCCGTATCATCATTGGTGATAGATTGCAGGGAGTTCATGGCATAGAGACGATAGTTCACACCGTCCATGGGAGAACCGAAAAGGCCGACACCGCCACCATTCCAGGTGGTGGGAATCATTTGACTTTGCAATACTGGTCGTTCTACAGTCCAGAACAAGGGAGGCTCATGGTATTCGTTGAGAAACCCGACAGGAGCGAGCAGAACCCCGGCCCGGACATTCAATGCCGGGTCCAGCAGGAAATCCAGATAACCGAGTTCAAACTCAAGCTCTTGCGCCCCATGTTCAAAATCAACCTCGGCATTAAGATGAATCCAGTCCGTCAGCAAGGCATGCACCCCGATGACAAAACGGTGGTTGTCAATTTCAGCACCGCCGTTATCGGTATTTTGGGTGAAATGCATTTCCCCATAACCGTGGAGACTGACCCGGTTATGATCGGAAGTCCCTGCACCAATACCCCGGCTTTTCAGACTGTCCACTTCATCGGAAAGCAGATCAATTTTTTTTTCAAGTTCTTCTGTGCCGGCAGAATATACCGGTGCGGCCATTACCAAAAGCACCAGAACCATCCATAAACCCAGTTTCAGTTTCATCATCTCTCCTCTTCTCCTTGAAAAATTCCGGGCCATTATGGCCCCTAATAATAAATAAATTATCGCAAAATCCTAATTATGATAATGGTTATCATTTCTAATTAATGGTTGTTTATAATCAAAATCAGCCTGCTTGTCAAATTTAAATCTATAAAAATCAACGCTCTTCCACGAAAAATTAATTTTCACCTTAAAATTCAATGGTTTATGTTCCAACTTTTTTTCTGAACACTTTACAGGCTATAGTTAATTTGATAATAACTATCATTTTTATTTATTTCCCTGTCGATTCTGGTTGGCCGGACTCAACCAGAATATCCTCCACTCTTGCAATGATATTTCCCTCCTCTAATTGACGTGGGGACAAGTTGACCGAAACCGATAGTTCAAGAAACCCGTTTTTTTGCCAATGCCTGGTTTGTTCACACGCGGAAAACAATATCCATTTTGGGCTGGTAATAAGCTGAAAACTCGCCTAACTCCAGACCATGCAAAATATTATTGGCGAGGGACTTTTTAAAAAATGATTGGGTCTGCATCAACATAACAACCTCTTCTCTCAGGGCTTATTATCAGGTTAAAGCTAAATAGGCAGGCGAGACGGGGCGCAACTCCCGCTTCACCTGCCCGAGTCCCGGTTTTTCCGGAACGAAGCAACTTTTTTAACAATTCAATGGAGTCAGACTTTCATCATTTAAATGACAAGAAACAAAGAAGTCACAGGCAACAACCGCAAGCTCCATGGGTTTAATTGGTTTTTTCATGCATTCATAGATACCCATTGATTTTTGACAGAGCTCTCTTTCCTTCCATCCCCCACTGGACAGATAAATTGTCTTGGCCCGGTTTGTTGAAGAAAGGTTCTGCAAAAAAACAAGCCCGGAGCAATCAGCCAGGTATTCATCGACAATGATCAAGTCATAATCCTCGGGCATCAACGGCCCCATTCCATCGGCAAACGCAACGCAATGGCTAAAACGGGCCAGCATGATGGCCAATTTTCCTCTTTCCTTTCTATCCGTGTGAACCAGCAAAATTTTCATCGGGCTAATATTCATGCGGTCACCTCACTCCCTGAAAACCCTTCCAGACAACGCTTTAATGCGGAAACACTGCTGGAATGACTGCGCTCAAGAGGAATCCCCCACATTCTCGCCACTCGTGTTGCTTCCTCAACCATGGGATGGGCAACTGTGCCCGTAAAAATGACAATTCCGTCAACACCTGTCATCCTGCTGGCCAAATTAGGGATTCGCTTGCTGAATACTTTGCCTTGATACCCCATATCTTCGCACTTCTTTTCGTAGGACCTTTTTAATCGATCCAAACCGCCAACAATCGCTACACTCATAAACCGCTCCTTTTTTGATAACCATTCTCAAAATTAAAAATGGTAAATTTTTTTAGCTTAAGCCGAACAAGCAACAGCTCCTGCCTCACGGATACCCAATACCGCCAAGACCTCATCCGATTCCTTCAATTTTACAATTGTAGAATTTGAATTAAAGCGAACCGAAGTGCCGCCACCACAAACTTTCATACAAGGGACCCGACAAACCTTGACTCCGTCCAGATCCAGGGCCTCACGAATTTCCAGCAACTCGCGAGCGATCCGATCAGAAGACCAAGCCTTGCAACCTGGCCCCTTACAAATTTTCACATTTTGTTCTTGCATGGTTGCACCCCGTTTTATAATGATAACGATTATCAATATAAATAAATTCCTCTTCCCTGTCAACCCTTAAATTGAATTTTTTTATTATCACGTAAACTTAATAAATACAATTAGTTATATCAACAACTCGGTTTTTTCTTGTATTTTTTATCTTTTTATAATAGTTTTTAGGCTAATTTATGATTTTGAAAATCTTTATCAAAAAAGAAGTATGCTCAACGAATTCGATATATTCAAGGATTTTCTCCATCAGCAAAAACTGCGCTGGACTCCGCAAAGAAAAATGATACTGGATGTTTTTTTATCCTTTGACGGACACGTTCAAATTGAGTCGCTCCATGAAAAAATGCAAGCGCAGGATCCGTCTCTCGGAATCGCGACCTTATATCGAACCTTGAAGTTATTGGTCGACTGTGGGCTGGTAGAAGCGCATTCATTTCAGAACGGCAGGAAAACCTATGAACGCACGTTTCATGTCCGGCACCACGATCATTTGATCTGCACGCGTTGTGAAACGACCATAGAGTTCGAGCACCCTCTCATCGAAAAATATCAACTGGAAATTTGCGAACAATACGGCTTCTCCTTAAAAAGCCATAAAATGGAATTGTTGGGGATTTGCAGGAATTGCAGAAAATGAGGGGGCTCGTAAATTCTAAAAAAAAGCCCTGCTCCCATCGGCACGCCGATCAAAACAGGGCCTGACTTATAACCGCTGAATTATTTTTTTTAATTGTCCTTGCTCATGTTTTCGGCCAGATAATTTTGAATACCGATATCCTTTATCCGGTTAAACTGCGTTTCCAGCCAGTCCACGCTTTCTTCCGTATCCTCAAGAATACCGTCCAGGATTTCCTTGGTTCCAAAATCGGTTTTGTCAATACATGTTTTGATATGCTTTCGCAGGCGCGTCACATGGGCCAGTTCAATTTTATATTGGTTCTTTAACTGGGCTTCAACGTCATCGCCCACAAGAACCGTATCGTATTTTTGCATATTAGGAACCCCGTCCAGAAAAAGGATTCGCTCAATCATTTCGTCAGCATGTTTCATTTCGCCCATGGACTCTTCCCGGGAATGAGCCGCTAATTTTTCGTACCCCCAGTTCATCTGCATTTTAAAGTGAATATAGTAAATATTGATCGCCGTCAATTCCGCCATTAGCACGTCGTTCAATGCACTGAGTACCGCTTTGTCACCCTTCATAGGAGTCTCTCCTGAATATTAAACTTTCAATTAGAATCACTTGTCACGCACAAATTATCAAACCAAAGAAATAAGTCAACCCTTTTATTTATAATGAGTTACAGATGATTTTTAAAATGGGAACCTTTATCAATTAAATTCCGGATTAAAAAAAACGGCTCCGGCAAACGGGTTTTCCCTTTGTTTATTTAAGGAGTTCGGACTTGAAAATTTTTATGGAGTTTAAGAATTGATATAAATTATCAACAGTGGAGAAATGATTTTTTTAAAAAGGCGTCCGGCCATCAAGGCGGGTCATGACTTCCACACCGGAATCGGTAACACAAATCGTATGTTCAAACTGGGCTGAGAGGTGGCCATCTTGAGTCACAGCAGTCCATTTATCGGAAAGAATTTTCAAATCCGGCTTACCCAGATTAATCATGGGTTCGATGGTGAACACCATGCCTTTTTTGATTTCCAGGCCTTCACCAAAATTTCCGTAATGCAGAACCTGGGGTTCTTCGTGGAAATTACTCCCAATACCATGCCCGCAAAACTCACGCACCACCGAATAGCCGTGACTTTCAGCGAGTTGCTGGATCGTCGCGCCAATATCGCCCAGCCGGGCACCGGGTTTGACGCACTCTATACCCCTCTGCAAAGCCTCCTTGCAAACATCCACCAACTTTTCCGCTTGTTTACGGGGCGACCCCACAAAAAACGTGCGGCTGGTATCCCCATGAAAGCCCTTATGGTAAGTGGTGATATCCAGATTGACGATATCCCCGTTACGCAGTTTCCGGCTGGAGGGAATGCCGTGGCAAATTTCCTCATTGACGGAAGAACAAATGCTTTTAGGAAACCCCCGGTAATTCAGCGGTGAGGGAATCGCCCCGTGCGACACTATATAGTCGTGGCAAATCTGATCCAGCCTTTCGGTAGTCACTCCAGGTTTTACATAGGGCTCAATCATTATGAGGACTTCTGCCGCAAGCTGGCAACTTTCCCTCATGATATTTATTTCTTCATCAGTTTTAAAATGAATCATGGGTATACCCGAACTCCTTTATGGATTGCTTCTGGTCTCTCCAATTGGCTTTGACTTTAACAAAAAGTTTCAAAAATAGTTTGACACCCAGGCGTTTTTCTATTTCCTGCCGCGCCTGCCGTCCTATATTTTTTAACATGCTTCCCTTCTCACCGATCAATATTTTTTTCTGGGAATCTTTCTCGGCATAAATCGTGGCATCAATCTGCACCACACCGTTATCCTGTTCATATATATCTTCTACCACTACCGCCACCGCGTGCGGCACCTCGAACCGGGTGAGCTTCAAAATTTTCTCGCGAATGATCTCACCAAAAAGGAAGGTTTCGGGACAATCCGTCACCATCTCTTTCGGAAAATATTCCGGCCCCTCGGGAAGGTAATTCAAGATCAAGCTTTTCAACTGGTCCAAACCATCTTCCTTCAATGCCGATATCGGAATGATCTCCTCAAATAGCGACTTCTGGTTCATCTCGTCGATCAACGAAAGCAGGGCAGACTTGTCAACCAGATCAATTTTATTGATCACCAGAATTTTTTTTGTTTTAACCCCTCGCATGGAATTCAAAACAAATTCGTCATCGGGGCAAAATCCCGATTCCGCGGAAAACATAACCAGAAGCAAGTCAACATCTGAAAACGTGCTTAAACTGGCACGCACCATCATTTCGTTCAAGGTCCTGTCGGATTGATGAATTCCCGGCGTGTCCACCAGGATGATCTGCGCTCCCGGAAGATGCAAAACCCCTGTGATCTTATTCCGGGTAGTCTGGGGCCGGTTGGATGTCACCGCCACTTTTTGAGCCACCAAACGGTTTAAAAGTGTAGATTTCCCCACATTGGGCCTGCCAACAATGCTGGCATAACCCGATTTAAAAGGTTCTGTCATGATTTTCCATCGGTTAAGGTGGGGTTGAATATCAATAAAGTTCGCAAAATTTCCACGGCATAAGCTAAAATTGCCTAAAAATACTTTTAAACCCTTTTTTGTGTCGCCTTTCAATCATACCATGAACTTTTTGGGAATCTACCTTCACATTCCTTATTGCCTGCACAAATGCGGCTATTGCGATTTCAACTCCCATCCTGAAAACCTGGAGGAGTCGGAGGTTTATGTTTCGGCCCTGTTGTCGGAGATCGGCCACTATTCGACGAAACTGACCGGGAAAACAGTCTCCACCGTGTTTTTCGGCGGCGGCACTCCCACCCTTTTACCTGCCGCCAGCCTGGACAAACTTCTCAATAACGTGAAGAATCATTTCAATCTCAGTTCAGATTGCGAAATCACCGTCGAGGCCAATCCGGCAACGGTCAAACAAGAGACTCTGGAGCAGATCCGTTCCTCGGGATTCAACCGCATCAGCATAGGGGTACAATCATTTTCTGCTGACGAATTGAAACTTCTCGAACGTGTGCATAACGAGGAAGAAATCCACACTACCGTGGATCGTGCGCGTCAGGCTGGATTTGACAACCTCTCTCTTGATTTAATGTTCGGGCTTCCCGGTCAATCCCCGGAAAAATGGAAATCAAATTTACGAAAAGCACTGGAAAAGAAACCCGATCACATTTCCGCCTACAGCTTAACAATAGAACCCGCAACTTCTTTCTTCAAACTGCATGAGCGTGGCCTTCTACAACTTCCTGCCGAAGAAACTCAACTGGAAATGTTTCAGAACACGATTGATACTTTGCAATCGGCAGGTTATGAGCAATACGAAATTTCCAATTATGCCCGCCCCGGATTCGAAAGTCGGCATAACCTCAATTATTGGGACAA
>Ga0066644_10001713_pt1 | contig 11928 bp, 15 predicted proteins | sample CryGeyCG2114_020_FD_62735 | JGI IMG/M metagenome (GOLD analysis project Ga0066644, IMG submission 62735) | Groundwater microbial communities from aquifer - Crystal Geyser CG15_big_fil_post_rev_8/21/14_0.20 | ecosystem: Environmental > Aquatic > Deep subsurface > Groundwater | place: USA: Utah...
CGCCGCAATTAAGTGTCTTTGGCTGTTTCCGGTTCATTTTCCGATCGGAAGAAGTCCAGCCCGTGCGGCTCGGCTTTCCCGTGCGGGTCGGCATGGATGAGGATATCGGCGGCCGGATAGCGCTGGATCAGGCGTTTTTCGGCGGCCACAGTAATTTCATGGGCAGCTTCCAGGGTCAGCTTCGCATCGAGATCCATATGCATCTGGATGTGGATAAGCGGGCCGGCCGCGCGGGTGCGGACCTGGTGCACATCAATGACACGCGGATCGTCCTCCGCAATCTCGATGATGCGGCGGCGTTCCCGGTCCGGCAATTCCTGGTCCAGCAGGTGAGTGAGCGCGCCGCGCCCGACCTGTATCGCGGACCAGAACAGCCAGACGGCCACGCCGGCCCCGATAATCGGGTCGGCCACGGGGATGGACAGGAAGGCAGCCGCCCCAATCCCGGCAATGACGGCGAAGTTGGACGCCAGATCGGCGGCATAGTGCGCACGATCGCCTTTCACCGCGACCGAGCCGGTCTGTTCGACCGCCCGGGTCTGAGCCCAGACAAGGCCGACAGTCAGAACAATGGACAGGACCATGACGGCAATTGCCCACTCGCCATTCAGCACCGGGCGCGGCTCGACAAAATGCCGCCAGGCCTCGTTCAGGAGCAGGACGGCAGAGATGGCGATGAACAGCGACTGCAGGAAGCTGGCAAAGGCTTCCGCCTTGCCGTGGCCATAGCGGTGTTCCCGGTCAGCCGGTGAGGCCGCATAGCGCACGGCGAGATACGTGGTGATGGACGCTGCCAGATCGAGCGCCGAATCGGCCAGAGAGGCCAGAAGGGCGACCGAGCCGGAGGCGATCCAGGCGGCGAGCTTGGTGATGACCAGAGTGGTGGCAACCAGAACCGACAGCGTTGTGGCACGGCTGGTGATCTTCCGCGCTTCGCTCGGATCCATGCGGCCAGGGCCGGCATCATTATGGGTATGATCGTGTGGCATCGCATCTGTTATGCCGCGATGTGGATGAAAGCGTCAAACGGCATGTTTGCGACGGACACCGATTTACAGCACGTTTTTCTTGCGCCGACCCGCCTTGCTGCGCGAAGATGTGAAAATGAGATATTCCTTACCCGTCCTCGCTCTCGCCCTGGGCCTCGCGGCCTGTGGTTCCACCAATGATCAGGCTCCGGCCTTTCGCGGCGGGGCGGGCGGCGATGCCGCCTATGGACGCGGACTGCAAGCGCTTGATGATGGCAATATCGGACAGGCCAATGAATACTTTGCCTGCGCCGCGCAGTTTGGCGGCGGTTATGAAGTGGCCTGGTATTATGCCGGCACAACCGCTCTGGATCTCGCAGAAGCCGGCGGTCCTGAGGCTGAGGCCTATCGCGAAGAGGGCGTGTATTATCTGACGACGTCGGGTAATGCCGGCTGGGGAGCCTCGCAGGCCGCTCTGGCGCGGTATTATCATGACCGCGGCAATGCTCAGGAAGCAGTCTACTGGACCATGCTCTACACCAATAATGTGCGGGAAATGTCGTTGGGCCTGACGCGGATGGGGACCGGTCTGATCGCCGATATCCGGGACAGTGTACCGGCCGAGACATTCGCCGAAATCCAGAACCGCGCTGTGCATTTTATACCCGAAGCCATTCCGGTGGGCCGTCCGGGCGAGGAATGCAATGCCGCCATCCAGGGCAATCGCGAAACCCGCTCACGGCGTCAGCGTCCGGCCCCTCAGCCACCCACCTCTCAGCCGGGTTCGCAACGCCGCCAGCCAGGCTCGCCCTACTAGCGGTCATTTCCGGGTAAATTACGGGGCGTGCGGTACAAATCAGCCCCCGGTCCGGCATCAGCACGTCAAATCAGGCAATTCGGCGGAAGACCGCAACCTCACTGGCAATGGTTTCGTCATGACGCCAGGCCATGTCCTGACCAAGCTGTTTGTACAGTGTCTTGCCGAACTCACAATCCGTGCCTTCGACAAAGAGCAGGCCACCCGTTTTCAGGCGGCTGAGCGCATGGCGGAAATGGGCGGCCAGCACGGCTAGAGAGGATGTTTTTGACAGCCAGACGGTATCAACCTCTCCCGCAGACCCGGAATGAGTGATGCTGGAAAAAACCCGCAACCGCGAGGCGCTGCAACCGCGCAACTGGCAAATGGCTTCCACGGTCTCCGCGGAGGCGGCCGGTGCAACCAGATGATGAAACACACCGCGATCCAGAAAAGCCGCTGCCACGCCATCGGATGCGCCCAGTTGCAACACCTTGTCTCCTGCCTGCGCAGTCTCGCCCAGATAATCCTCGAGCGCGGCGTCCAATGGCCCCCGGCGCCGCAGGGCGGACTTCTGCATCTTGCGCAACGGTGAAGTCAGGCGGGTCAGGAATGACGGAGCATAAGCGGTGTCTATAGCGGCCATGATCGTCCCAATCGTGTACAGTGTGTTAATGTTGGAACATTCCCTCGCAAGGCGAAGGCCAAGTCTTGCCAAGAGGTTAATGACGATCCGGCTTGCACGTTTTTTGGTCCGTGCGATGAATACGGGATGGAATATGCCTATGCCCCGCCGAGCGAAGACATGAACCGGCACATCGTCGATCGCCTGATCGAAGAACGCGCGCCGCGCCTGATCACGCGCCCGCGCCTGTGGGCAGCGATCCGCCGGGTCGGCTTTCCGCTGCTGGGCTATAAAAAGGCCGTCGCCATTGCCGATGCCATTGCCGAAAGATCCGGTGACGAGACACTGCACTGGGTCAGTGACTATCTGAAATTAAGGTCAGAGCCGGAAAATCTGGGTGTGGTACCGGACAGGGGCGGGTGTGTGGTGATTGCCAATCATCCCGGCGGCATCGCCGATGGCGTGGCGGTCTGGGATACGTTGCGGGAAAAGCGCCCGGATGTCTGCTTTTTTGCCAACCGGGATGCCCTGCGGGTCAGTCCGGGCCTGTCCGACCTGATCATACCGGTGGAATGGCGCCAGAATTTCCGCAGCCGGGAGAATGCACGCGAAACGCTGCGCGCGGCGCTGGAGGCGTTCAAGTCGGACCGCTGCGTGGTGATCTTTCCGGCCGGCCGGATGGCGGAATGGAACTGGAAGCGCTTCAAGCTGGATGAAAAACCCTGGGCACCGACCGCGGTCAGTTTTGCGCGGCGGTTCAAACAACCCATCATTCCGCTTGGCGTCGCCCAGCGCATGCCCATCCTCTATTACGCGCTGGCGCAGGTGCATACCGAGCTGAAGGACATGACCGTGTTTCACGGTTTCATGGGCAAGAAGGGCGCGCACTATCCCTTGCGGTTTGGCGACCCGATTGACCCCGCCACCCTGCCGGAAAGCGAGGCGGAGGCGACGGCGCTGGTCCGGGAGGCCTGTGAACAGCTGGCTTGGCAGCGCTAGCGGTGCTGGTCGATCAGGACGGGATTGCCGTCAGGGTCGATCATCGAGAAGTGCGCCGGGCCTGAACTTCCGGAGCCGATGGGTTCGCCGCTGTCCAGCTCCGCTCCGGCAAACCGTTTCTGCAGGCTGCGCACATCCTCGAAGTCCTCAAGATTCTGCGCATCCTGGTCCCAGCCCGGATTGAAGGTGAGGCAATTCTTCTCGAACATCCCCTGGAACAGGCCGAGAAGGGCCGGGCCGTTTTTCAGGATGAGCCAGCCTTGCGACTGGTCCCCGCCCATTATGGTGAAGCCGAGCGCCTCATAGAAGGTTTTCGACGCCTCGATATCCTTGACGGCGAGGCTGATGGAAAATGCGCCAAGAGAGCTTTGTGTCATGGTGTGTCCTTTCGCGTGGATGTGATCACGCTAGCGCAAAACACGTGCAGGACATCACCCGATCGGATGGAATCTACATTTTCGGGACGATTTTCAGTGCCAGAGTTGGCCCTAGCTCTCGCGTTCAACCATCAACCGCTTGATCTTGCCAATGGCTTCGGCCGGGTTAAGGCCCTTCGGGCAGACCTGTGTGCAATTCATGATGGTGTGGCAGCGATAAAGCTTGAACGGGTCTTCCAGATCATCCAGGCGCTCGCCGGTCATCTCGTCGCGGCTGTCGGCAATCCAGCGATAGGCCTGCAACAGGGCGGCCGGGCCAAGATATTTATCGCCGTTCCACCAATAGGATGGACAGGCGGTGGAACAACAGGCGCACATGATGCACTCATAAAGTCCGTCCACCTTGGCGCGGTCATCCTCGGACTGTTTCCATTCCTTTTCCGGTGCCGCTGTCTTCGTTTGCAGATAGGGTTCCACAAAAGCGTGCTGGGCATAGAAATCGGTGAGGTCGGGAATGAGGTCCTTGACCACCGGCTGGTGTGGCAGGGGCGCGATGGTGATGTTGCCGTTGATCTCGTCCATGCCCTTGGTGCAGGCAATGGTGTTGCGGCCGCCGATATTCATGGCGCAGGATCCACACACGCCCTCACGGCAGGAGCGGCGGAAGGCGAGCGAGGAATCGACATTATTCTTGATCCACAAAAGGCCATCGAGAATCATCGGTCCGCAATCGTCGAGATCGACAGTATAGGTATCCCAGCTGGGATTGCCGCCGGCTTCCGGATCATAACGGTAGACCTTGAAGGTGCGGGTATTTTTCGCGCCCTCCGGCTTGTCCCATGTCTTGCCCTTGCGGATTTGCGAATTTTTCGGAAGCGCGAGTTCGACCATTGTTATGAATCCTCTGGTCTGTTGGAATTGGTATCTGAAGTCGCGGAGCGGTCTTTTGCGCCGGTGAGTGCCCGCCCGGGTGCGGCGAAGACGCGTGTGGGCGTGGCGGCAATCAGCATGCGCATCAATAAACCCTCGCTTTGGGTTCGATATAGGCAATATCGTTGGACATGGTGAACTTGTGGACGCTGCGATAATCGAGGCGGACATTACCGGCTTCATCAATCCAGCCAAGCGTATGGTTCATCCAGTTTTTGTCATCGCGATCCGGGAAGTCCTCGCGGGCATGGGCACCGCGGCTTTCCTGGCGCGCCGCGGCACCGTTTATGGTGACGGCGGCCTGGGCGACGAGATTATCGAGCTCAAGGGTTTCCATGAGGTCGGTATTCCAGATCAGGGTGCGGTCCGAGACCGCAATGTCCGGCAGGCCGGCATAGACCTGTCTGATCCGTTCCACGCCTTCGCTGAGCACCTCGCCTGTGCGGAAGACAGCGCAGTTTTCCTGCATCGCTACCTGCATCTGGTCACGCAGTTTGGCGGTGGGTGTCTTGCCATCGGCATTACGGTATTTGTCGAGGCGGGCGAGCGAATTGTCGCCCGCGCCTTGCGGCAGATCCGGCTGGCTGGAGGTGGCGTTGACGGTCTCGCCGACGCGCAGGCCGGCCGCGCGGCCAAAGACCACAAGATCAATCAGTGAATTGGAGCCAAGACGGTTGGCGCCATGAACGGAGACGCAAGCGGCTTCACCTACCGCCATCAGGCCCGGGACGGTGACTTCCTCGCCTTTGCCATTCAGGGTCAGCACCTCGCCATGATAATTGGTCGGGATGCCGCCCATATTATAGTGGGCGGTGGGCAGGACCGGGATGGGGTCCTTGGTGACATCAACGCCGGAAAACACACGCGCGCTTTCTGAAATGCCGGGCAGGCGTTTGTGAATGATTTCCGGATCAAGGTGATCAAGATGAAGATAGATGTGGTCTTTCTTCGGACCGACGCCGCGGCCTTCACGGATCTCGATCGTCATAGAGCGCGAAACAACATCGCGGCTCGCCAGATCCTTGGCAGAGGGGGCATAGCGCTCCATGAAGCGCTCCCCTTCCGAATTGGTGAGATAGCCACCCTCACCGCGCACGCCTTCGGTAATCAGAACCCCGGCACCGTAAACACCGGTCGGGTGAAACTGCACGAATTCCATGTCCTGCAAAGGCAGGCCGGCGCGCAGCACCATGGCATTGCCATCGCCGGTACATGTATGCGCCGAGGTGCAGGAAAAATAGGTGCGGCCATAGCCACCGGTTGCGAGAATGACGGATTTGGCGCGGAAACGGTGCAGTGTTCCATCATCGAGCTTCCAGGCGGTGATGCCGCGGCAGACGCCGTCATCATCCATGATCAGATCAAGCGCGAAATATTCGATGAAGAATTGGGTCTCTTCCTTGACGCACTGGCCATAAAGCGTGTGCAGGATGGCATGTCCGGTGCGGTCGGCCGCCGCGCAGGTGCGCTGCACGGAGCCCTCGCCAAAATTGCGGGTCATGCCGCCAAAGGCGCGCTGATAGATTTTGCCGTCCTCGGTGCGTGAAAACGGCACGCCCCAGTGTTCCAGCTCGTAAACCGCGTCCGGCGCATTGCGGCAGAGGTATTCGATCGCGTCCTGGTCGCCCAGCCAGTCGGAGCCCTTGACGGTGTCATACATGTGCCAGCGCCAGTCATCCTCGCCCATATTGCCAAGGCTGGCGGAAATGCCGCCCTGTGCTGCGACGGTGTGGGAGCGGGTGGGGAAGACTTTCGAGATGCAGGCGGTTTTCAGTCCCGACTGAGCCGCGCCCAGAGCGGCGCGAAGACCTGCGCCTCCGGCGCCGACCACGACGACGTCATAGGTATGATCGATCCACGTATATTCGGACATTTTGTCTCTCTTCTTCCCGTATCAGGCGGACAGGGTGAGGCGGAGGAGCGCATAGGTTCCCGCCAGCCACAACCCGGTCGTAATCAGCGTATTTCCAATCAGCAGGGTGAATTTCAGACCCGGACCGTGGATGTAGTCCTCGGCCACCACCTGCAAACCCAGCCGCATGTGATAAAGCGTCGCGGTCAGGGTGATGAGGCTGATCAGCGCGCCCCAGGCTGAACCGAAAAAGGCACGCGAGGCGGACGGGTCCGGTGCACCGGAGAAAGCCAGGGCAAGGACAAAAACCGGTAGAGCGATCACAAGGGCGATGGCTGATACCCGTTGCGCGATGAAATGATGGGTGCCGGAATTGGCGGAGCCGAGGCGGTTGATGCGCTTGGCCGGTGTGAGCATGGATTTCATGACGCGCCTCCGGTCAGGGCAAGGCCCCAGATCACGCCGGTGGGAATGAAAGCCGCGAAGATGATCAGCACGGACCGGCGGTTCGATCCCTTCGGATCAAACCCCCACCCCATATCCCAGCAGAGATGCCGGATGCCATTGAGGAAATGATAGCTCGCCGACCAGGTGAGGAGGATGAGGCCGATGCGGGTCAGCCAGGCGAGCGATCCCGTGGTCAGGATCTCGACACCACCCTCCGCGCCGGAGGCCAGAAGGACCAGCCAGACTGTCAGTGCCACAGCGCCGAGATAGTTCACAATGCCGGAGACGCGGTGAAGAATGGATGACAACATGGTTGGATGCCAACGCCACATTGACAAGTGCGGCGAAAGCGGCCGTGATTCGGTATTTCCGCTGGCCATAGAATTTTCCCTGATCAGACAATGCCCGGTTCGGCACAGATAATACGCCGCGCCGGGTCCGGGTCAACGCGGGGAGTCGGTTGGCGGCTGTTCGAGGCGCTCTATCCGAATAATTCGATCCCGCACAAAGGATATTCTAAGCTCCATGCCACTTTCAATTTCGGAGCCATCAGTGAAGCGGCCTCCCGTGAAAAGCCCCTGCAGTTAGGCACGGGCGTTCAGGGCCGGGGAGCCCGACGCAGCCTTGCGCGCCGGACCTATGCTGGCCAGGAGTCCTGTTGCCGCTCCGCCCGCAAGGACGAGGATGACAACGTTGACGTCCAGATCAAACGGGAAGCTGACAACGGCCTGCGCTAGCGCCGCAACACCGCCTACCAAAACGATGCCCGCGACGCCCCCAGCGATACCCAGTATAAGCCCTTCCATCAGAACTTGGACGAGTATGCTTCTGGCGCTCGCCCCGCTCATTATCATCAGGGCTATGTCACGTTTTTGCATGTCCACGGCGGCCATGGATGCTGCGGCATAACCGGTCACGGCGACCATGATCGACACCAGGGCGATGGATATCAAAAGCCGGGCGATCAAATCCCGCTGGCGCGCTAACGCCACCGCCGGTGCCGCCGGATCGGCATAGATGAAGGGCGGGGCGTTCGCCTGTGACGCCCCATGCGTGCGGCGCAGCGCCCGGTCGGCGTCGATCAGCGCCTCGCCCCGATCGGTGCCGGTCGTCAGAACGATCGTCAGGCGCTCAACCTCGTGCGCGTGCGCCTGAAAGCTGAAACCCTCCGGTGATTCAAAATAGCGCGCTGCGGCGGTAAACGGGGCGATGACTGCATTGCGATACCGTTCGGCAAGCTGGGATCGCGGCTCGCCTAAAACACCGGTGAGAGCGCAGCTCACCCCGTTGATCCGCACTCTGGTATCCTCTTCGGCCCCGTCGGGAAAAAGCATGCGGAACGCCCCCGGACCCAGCATGCACAGACGCTCGGCGCTCTCAGTTTCGGCGGCGGTCAGAGCGCGCCCCTGAACAACAGGCATGTCCGCCTCATAACCGAACGCTCCGGTCACGCCGAATATAGAGAGAGAGGTTTGCTCCCGGCCCGAACGCACATGGGCTCTGGACATACGCCAAGCGGCTGTCGCCTCCACGCGCGTCCCCAAAGCCTCCCGGATATGGGCGAGATCGGCAATCCGGGGCGGGCCGAAACGGTCTTCGATATGGGGGTTCTCGCTGATGACAAGAGAGCGGGAATAAGCCCCGAAAGTGAGCGCCTCCATGGCGCGGGCATAGCCGGTCAGAACGCCGGCGGTTAGTGTCACCCCGGCTGCGCCGCCCGCCAGCGTGGCGATCATCAGCGCGGCGCGCATCGGACGGCTGAAGGCCGACCACAGGGCAAGATGGATAAGAGCGGCGAGACGCATCACGACACCGCCCCGGCTTGCGCCTTTCTGTCACCGGTGACGTCGCCTGCTGCCAGAGTGACGATCCTGTCGGCCCGTTCGATCACGATAGGGTCGTGGCTCGCGGCGATGACGCAGGCCCCGCCAACGCTCGCCCGCTGGAGTCCTTTGATCACCATGACGGCTGTTTCGGCGTCGAGCGAGGCGGTCGGTTCATCGCAAATGATCAACTTCGGCGATAGAACCAGCGCGCGGGCAAGCCCGACCCGCATCCTTTCCCCGCCAGACAGCTGCCCGACGAGACGGTGCGTCTTGCTCCCCAACTCCACATCTTCCAGTGCGACGTGTGCGAGCTTGCGGGCCTTGCAGACGGACAGACCGGCATAAAGTCCGGGAAGCGCCACATTATTGAGCGCGGTCATGCGCTCCACCACGCCGGAGTCCTGAAGCACATAGCCCAGATTTCCCCGCCGCAACAGGGCAAGAGTGCGATCACTCAGCTGGCTTGTATCCGCACCCATGAACACGACGCGGCCTTCGCTCGGCCGGTCGAGTAACCCGGCAAGGTTCAGCAAAGTGGTTTTCCCGGATCCCGACCGCCCGCGCAGCACGGTGATCTCACCGGACATGAACGTCAAATCGGCAAGGGCTAGGGCGACGACATCTTCCCTGCCGGAACAATAGGTGCGGCTTACCCCTTCTACCCGCAGTATTTCACGGTCACTGCGCTTACGGGGCATGGCTGGTAATGACCTCTTCGCCGACCTCGAGGCCGTCCACTACCTCGACATAGGTCTGGTCCTCCCCGCCGACGCGGATTTCTCGGGCCTCGGGGGTCCCGTTGACCAGAACGAAGACACGGCGCATCCCGCGACGGGCAAGCAGAGCGAAATCCAGGCCGGTAAGTGTGGCCTCTCTGAGATCCGGATCGGTGGGGAGCTCCTGGCCGGTTCTACGTTCGAACTCCGCGATCATTTCCGGCGAAACTTCCGGCACGAAGCCCCGGGGACGAAAGTATAACGCCTCGATTGGAATGCGCAGGACCGAGCGGGCATCGCTGCGGATAAATTCGACCGATGCCGTCATGCCCGGCAAAAGCTCCCCCATCCTGTTATCGACCTCGACAATCACGTCATAGCTGACGAAACGTCCTTGGCGCACCGGCGCGCGGCGGATGGCGGCGATAGCACCCGCAAAGGGCTGGCCCGGACTGGCGTCTACGGTGGCGCGCACTGTCATGGTTTCTTCGATGCGGGTGATGTCTGCTTCTGGCACGCTCGCCTCAATCAGCATGAGGTCGAGATTGCTGGCCACGACGAAGATGGTCGGCGAGCTTTGCAGGGCGTTGACCGCTTGGCCTTGCTCTACGCGCCGGTCCAGCACGAAGCCGTCGACTGGCGAACGAATTTCGGTGCGTTCAAGATCGATTTCCGCACGGCGCAGGGTTTCGTGGGCCAGTTCGGAATTGGCATCCGCGACTTGCAGATCGGCCTCCAGCGCGCGAACCTGAAATTGCGCGCTTTCGAGCTCGGCCTGTCGTCCGGCGGCTTGAGCGGCCAGCCGCTCATGCCGAGTAAGCTGAGCGCGCGCATCATCCAGATGGGCGGCGACCGAACGCGCGGCCGCCTCACGCGCGGCGAGCTGTGCCTGCGCTTGGGCGACGACGCTCTCAAACGGAGCCGGGTCTATGCGTGCCAGCAAATCACCTGCCGAGACCGGGGCGTTGAAATCGGCGTGGATTTCCAGAACCCGGCCAGTCACCTCGGCTCCAATCTCCACCTCCGTTGCCGCGCGCACGGGTCCTACAGCCGGGATCACGTCGCGAATATCGCCGATTTCGACCGAGGCTGTGACATACGGGCTCTGTCCCCGCCCGTCTTCAAGACTATCGCATCCCTCCGCTAGCCATAATAGCGCAAGGAGGCTGCCCAAGCAGGCCGCGAAGCGCCCGAAACCTGACATCCTGTGAACTCCGCTAAGGAATCGTATACCCTTGCATCAGCGTTCCCTGCTGCATCGGATGATTGCCTTCGCGGTGCTGGGCGTAAAACCAGTTCGCGCCGACAGGAATGTGGTAGATTTGAACAGGTTCGGTGAGAGTCCAACCCTGATCAGGCTGTCCGATAAAACGGAAATAGCTGACTCGCAGCCTTCGGGTTTGTACACTTTCCCCATCACGGGTCAGCTCCCCGCATCCCGCATGACTGATAACATAGTCGCCTTCGTGGCGCAGGGTTTCGCCTGAAGAAAGGGTCGCCGTTTCGACAGCGGGTAAGCGCACCTCATCCCCTTCTGACAGGCTGCGGGCCATAATCGGCGGGCTCACAGGGCGGATATTCAGCTGCCTGGGAGATGTTCCATTTAACTCCTCCTCACTGCGAAGGACCACACCAGCCAGGGCGCGATGGGATTCAGGCGGAGTCCACTCCCCGGTCATAAGTAAGAAAGACAGGTCTGCGCGCACCTGACCGGTACGCGATTGGTCGATCGCGATCCGCAAAGCGCCTGGTTGAATTTCCCTGTCCCGCCAGAAGGAATAGACAAATGCCTCCCCGCGTTGGGGCTGCAATTCTTCGAAATTGATGGGCGGGCAGGACGCATCAGTCGAAGATGCAAATATCAGAGTGCTTAGCAGAATAGTGATCATTCTGAGCTTCTCCAAATTTAGTGGCCTGCTCCGGGCTTTACAAGAAGACCCGGAGCGGGCCGACGTTACACGCTTAGCCTATTGAGGCAGGCAGGCCATGGCGCAACCATTCAGGCAGGCCGCTCGGAGATCATAGTCGTCCGGGTACCAATTGTTACACGCTGCCTTGCAATCCGAACAACTCGCCCACGCTGCTCCGCCAAGGGTGAGTATGGCCAGTCCGGCCGCTGAGGCCAAGATTAGTTTTCTCATTTCAAGCTCCTCCAAGTTTGCTCCGAAAAGTTGTCTTGCAAGGTGCTCGCAGACTATCATCTGAAAAAAAGGGGGCAACCAAAAAGTGTGTTATGTAGCCTGTTATCCCGCAGGACCCTTGATCGGCTGGCCTAGGTCATAAACTCATAAACGGGATTCACAAAACGGCCGAATGCTGATTCCTTGTTTACGAGGAGGATGCGCCATGACCCGCCGCCGTTACGAACTGACCGATTTTGAATGGTCGATCA
>Ga0066644_10001721_pt1 | contig 11912 bp, 11 predicted proteins | sample CryGeyCG2114_020_FD_62735 | JGI IMG/M metagenome (GOLD analysis project Ga0066644, IMG submission 62735) | Groundwater microbial communities from aquifer - Crystal Geyser CG15_big_fil_post_rev_8/21/14_0.20 | ecosystem: Environmental > Aquatic > Deep subsurface > Groundwater | place: USA: Utah...
CGTGCGGATGCTGTTCCTCGGCGGATCGGGCGACATGGCGGCCTATGCCGAGGGCCAGCCGCTCGCCGCCGAGCCCGACGAGGTGTACAATTATTCGAGCGCAACGAGCGTCATCGTCGCCGACATACTCGCGCGTGCACTGACCCCGAGCAAGGATCCGACCGCACGCCGCGACGCGATGCTGCGCTATCTCCATGGGCGGCTGACCCAACCCGCCGGGATCGCCAGCCTGACCCCCGAGTTCGACGCCGCTGGCACGATGATCGGCGGCTCGATCATGCACGCCACCGCGCGCGACTACGCCAAGATCGGCGAACTGCTGCGCAACGACGGCTTCGCCGGTCTCGACGGCAAGGGCACGCGCCTGCTGCCGCACAGCTGGGTCGCCTTCATGCAGACCAGCGCGCAGACCGATGCCGGCTATGGCGGGCATCTGTGGCTCAACAAGCCGCGCCCGCCGGGATCGGGCGAGGCGCTGTGGCCCGGCGAAGGCCCGGCGGACATTTTCGCGATGCTAGGCCACCAGGGGCAATATGTCGTCGTTTCCCCGTCGCGGAGGCTGACGATCGTCCGGCTCGGCATCTCGACCAAGGACGAGATCCCGCACGTCCGCGACGCTATCCGCGACCTCGCCAACGCGCTGTGACCGACGGGTTCCTCCACGGAACCGTCCACACGGCGCAGGCCGATATGCAGGCAGCCGTGTCAGCCGATCCCGACACGCTTGCCCTCTGGCAAGGCCTCACCCCGCTCGGGCGCAACGAGTTCATCTGCTGGGTCGATGATGCCAAGCAAGACAAGACGCGCGCCCGGCGAATCGCGCGAACCTGCGAGGAACTGCGCGACGGAAAGCGGCGCCCGTGTTGCTGGGCCGGCTGCATCCACCGCACCGACAAGAAGCCGAGTGCGTGGCAACAGGCGGTGCTGATCGACAAGAAGGCGGAATAGGCCGTCCGATTTCCCTTAATGGAAACCGCGCCCTGGCCGTCCAAGGAGGGGAACCAGGAGGCCCAGCGCATTACCATTACCCCAGACAAGACCAGGCCCCGATCGTCGCCGGACTCTGTTGTAGACGCCGGGCGCTCTCCCCTGAAAGGCATCGGCTTGTCCGGCATCGGCGGCGAGGCGGGCCATGAGCGGCGTGCGGCCGAGCGGCATGACGCCGACATTGTCTCGCGGCTGCGGCTACCGGCGTCCGAGCACGACTGCCAGATCCTCGATCTCTCGGCGACCGGCATGCGGGTGGTGGCGTCCGGCGCGCTCGTCAATATCGGCGAACAGGTCGCGGTCGAAACGCAAGGCTTCCCGCTGTTCCTGGGAACGGTGACCTGGCGCAGGGAAGATGAATTCGGCGTCCGTTTCGCCCGGCCGATCTCGGATGACATCCTTCAGGGCCTGATCAGCTTCAGCCGCCGCGTGCGATCCCCCCGCGCCGCGCGAATGGCGCTCAACCGGCCGGCAATCGCCTATTTCGACGGCAATCGGATCGACGTGACAGTCGGCAACATCTCGGTCGGCGGTCTGATGATGGCGACGCACGAACGCCTGCGCAAAGGGCATCGCAACCTGATCCAGAACGGCCAGGCCTTGATGATCGAGTTTCCAGACCTGCTGCCGATCGGCGGCCATGTCCGCTGGACCTGCGGGGTGCAGTCCGGCGTCATGTTCTCGAAACCGTTGAAGCTATCGGTCGCCGAAGACATTGTCGGAGAGACGAACCTGTCCTCGGCCTTCATACGGGACGTGCGCCGCGTGCACCGAACTCTGGCCGACCGGTGACGCCCCGGCCACCGCGACAGCGCAGCCTAACCCCTCAAAGCCGCATCACGCCCTCGATCACGGTAACGCAGCGTCCGCCGAGGATCGCGCGGTCGCCGGCCAGGCGGCAGGTCATGCGGCCACCGCGCGCGCTCGCCTGCACCGCATCGAAGCTGTCGCGGCCAAGCCGTTCGGCCCAGAAGGGCGTCAGCGCGGCGTGCGCCGATCCGGTCACCGGATCCTCGTCGACGCCCCAGGCGGGGACAAAGACGCGGCTGGCGATGTCGCTCGCCTTGCCGGGCGCGGTGACGATCGCCATCAGCTCGATCGCGCCCAGCGCGCGCATGTCGGGGGTGAGCGCGCGTAGCGCCGCCTCGCTGTCGATGAGGACGATAGCGGTTTCCTCCGCGCCGCTGACCGATTCATAGACCTCGCCGTCGCAGCCCAAAGCGGCGAGCAGCGCGGTATTGTCGCGCCGTTCGACGCGCGTCACAGGCAAATCGAGCGCATAGCCGCCGCCCGCACTCGACCCATCGCGCGTGACGTGCAGAACGCCCGCCTTGCGTGTACGAAAACTCACCGCGTCGGCATCGCTCTGGCCCAGCACGACATGGCCGCTCGCCAGCGTCGCATGACCGCACATCGCGACCTCGGTCGTCGGGGTGAACCAGCGCAGCTCGAAATCGGCTTCGTCGGTCGCGTCGGGCAGATAGAAGGCGGTCTCGCTGAGGTTGTTCTCAGCGGCGATGCGCTGCAGCACATCGTCGTCGAGCCACGCGTCGAGCGGCATCACCGCGGCGGGATTGCCGTCGAACGGCGCGTCGGCAAAGGCGTCGACCTGGACGATCGGGATGATCCGCTGCGTCATGGCGTGTCCTCGAGTCTTTCGATCTCGTCGGCTTCGGCAAGCGGGTTGTCGGGCTCGTCGACATGGCCGGCGGGATCGATGTGGATCAGCACCTCGGTGCCGGGAAATTCGTGCGCGAGCTCGTCTTCGAGCCGTTCGATGATGTCGTGCGACTCCTGGACGGTGAGCTCGGGGTCCATCCAGACGTGGAACTGGACGAAGTCGCGGTGGCCGCTCGTGCGCGTGCGCAGGTCGTGCAGGTTTTCGAGCTCGGAAAAGCGGCTCGCGACCTCGACGAACTTGCGGCGACGCTCCTCGGGCCACTCCTTGTCCATCAACTGGTCGATCGCGCGGCTCGATGCGCGCCACGCGCCGAATGCCAGCCACAGCGCGATGGCGATGCCGATCACCGGGTCGGCGCCGCGCAGCCCGACGAGCTGTTCGAGCACCAATGCGACGATGACCCCGGCGTTGAGCAACAGGTCGCTCTGGTAGTGGACGTGGTCGGCCTCGATCGCGATCGACCCGGTGCGGCGGATGACGACGCGCTGATAGGCAAGCAGCGCGACCGTCGCGACGATCGCGACGACCGATACGCCGATGCCAAGCTCGGCCTGAGCCGTCACTTCGCCGTTAAGCAGCCGGTCGATCGCGCGCCAGCCGATGCCGATCGCCGAGAGCGAAATGAGGACGACCTGGAACAGGGCGCCGAGCGCCTCGGCCTTGCCGTGGCCGAAGCGATGATCCTCGTCGGCGGGCACGCCCGCAAGCCGCACCGCGTACAGAGTGACGAGCGAGGCGAACAGGTCGAGCCCGGTATCGGCGAGGCTGCCGAGCATCGCGACCGACCCGGTCTGCCACGACGCCCACGACTTGAGCACCAGCAGCAGCAGCGCGACCGACACGCTGGCGAGCGCGGCGCGTTGGTTAAGGCCCAAATGGCCGTGCGCGTGCCCGTGAACGTGGTCGTGCGCCCCGCTCACGGATACAGCATCCCTGCGGTCCAGTCCCAGCCCGCGCGGCGATAGAGCCAGCGTTCGTGCAGCCGATGCGGCCGGTCGGCCCAGAATTCGATTTGCTCGGGCGTCACGCGAAAGCCCGACCAGTCCGGCGGACGCGGCACGTCGCCGCCGGCGAAGCGCGCTTCCATTTCGGCAAAGCGCACTTCGAAGGTCGCGCGGTCGGCGAGCGGGCGCGACTGCTCCGACGCCCAGGCACCGAGCTGCGAATCGCGGCTGCGCGATGCGAAATAGGCGTCGGCCTCGGCGTCGGCGACGTGGTCCACCGACCCTTCGATGCGGATCTGGCGGCGCAGCGATTTCCAGTGGAACAGCAGCGCAGCATGGGCATTGGCGGCGAGATCGCCCGCCTTGCGACTGCCCAGGTTGGTATAGAAGACGAAACCGTCGCGATCATAACCCTTGAGCAGCACCATGCGCAGCGACGGTCGCCCGTCGGCATCGGCGGTCGCCAGCGCCATGGCATTGGCGTCGTTTGGTTCGTGTATGCACGCCTCGGCGTACCAGTCGGCGAACAGGGCGAAGGGGTCTGAAGCGGGGGCTGCGGTCATGGTGTGCGCCTTCTAGGACCTCATTGCGCCAGCGTCGAGGCCGCGCTGCGTCGCTCTCGGCGATGATCAACGCGCTTGACCTTTGCCGCCGCTCCCCCACATGCTGGGCCACATACTGGCGCGCCAAGCGCCCCGACCGAAGCGACAGGCAAACAGGAACTTCATGGCCGATCCCTATTCGACACTGGGCGTGGCCCGCACCGCGAGCGAGGCCGAGATCAAGAAGGCCTATCGCACGCTCGCCAAGGAGCTGCACCCCGACAAGAACAAGGGCAACGCCAAGGCGTCCGAGCGGTTTTCCGACGTCACCAAGGCGTACGACCTGCTCACCGACAAGGACAAGCGCGCGCGCTTCGACCGCGGCGAGATCGACGGCGAAGGCAATCCGACCTCGCCCTTTGGAGGCGGCGGGTTCGGCGGCGGCGGATTTCGCGGCCAGCCGGGCGGGCAAGGCGCGGGTCCGGGCGGCTTTTCGCAGGACAATATCGACCTCGGCGACCTGTTCGAGGGCCTGTTCGGCGGCGGCGGCCGGTCGCGCGGTGGCTTCGGCCAGCAGCAGCACCGCAACGTCCCTCCGCCCAAGGGCGCGAACGTCGCCTATCGCCTCGCAATCGATTTTGTCGATGCCGCCACGCTCAGTCCGCAGCGCATCACGCTCGCCGACGGCAAGACGATCGACTTGAAGCTGCCCGCAGGGATCGAGACCGGCACGCAGATGCGCCTGTCGGGCAAGGGCCAGCCCGGCCCCGGCGGCAATGGCGACGCGATCGTCACGCTCGAGGTCAAGGGGCACCGCTATTTCCGCCGCGACGGCGACGACATCCGCGTCGACGTGCCGATCACGCTGGGCGAGGCGGTGCGCGGCGACAAGATCAAGGTGCCGACGGTCGACAAGCCCGTATTCGTGACCGTGCCCGCGGGCACCTCGAGCGGCAAGACGCTGCGCCTCAAGGGCAAGGGCTTCAGCAAGAAGGGCGGCGGCCGCGGCGACCAGCTCGTCACGCTCAACGTCGACCTTCCCGCCGACGACGCCGAGCTGAAGGACTTCGCCAAGCACTGGAAAGATACCCGCAACGTCCGCCACGAGCTGGGCGTATAGGCTTATGAGCGCCGGCACAGTCGACCAACGAGGCGATCCTCCGCCGCCGCTCGGCCCCAAGCCGGCGGACTCCGACGACGTCGAAACGATCGACCGCATCGACCACGCGCTGGCCCATGAAATCGCCGCGCAGGGCCATTCGCCCGAGACCCCCGAGGCGCGCGCCGAACGCGACAAGCGGATGCGCATGATCATGCGCCATGGCTATCGCAAGATCGCGCCGGGCAGCCGATTTTTCACCGTTACCAAGCGCGTCATCGTCGGGACCTATTTCGATGGTTTCATCCACGCCGGCAATCTCGCCTACATGGCGCTGATCGCGCTGTTCCCGTTCTTCATCCTCGCCACCGCCTTGCTAAGCACGTTCGGCCAGACGACGGGCGGGGTCGATGCGATCAACGCGGTGTTTTCGACGATGCCGCCATCGGTCGCCAAAACGCTCGCGGGGCCGGTCAAGGAAGTGCTCGCGGCGCGCACCGGCGTGCTGTTGTGGCTCGGCGCGCTCGTCGCCCTGTGGACCGTCGGCAGCCTGATCGAGACGATCCGCGACATCTTGCGGCGCGCCTACGGGACCAAGTTCTCGAAGACATTCTGGCATTACCGGCTCTATTCGATCGGCATCATGGTCGCGGCGGTATTCCTCCTGATGCTGTCGTTCGCAGCGCAGGTGCTGCTGGCCGGCATCGACCAGTTCTTTTCGCTGGTGCTGCCCGACCAGGTCGATGCCTATTTCCAGATCCTGCTGTCGCGGGGCGTGTCGGCGCTGGGCTTGTTCGTCGCGCTCTATTTGCTGTTCTATTCGCTGACGCCGAAGAAATATCGCGTCCGCGGCTGCCCCAAATGGCCCGGCGCGCTGGCGACGACGATATGGTGGGTCGCGGTCACGCTGGCGCTGCCGCCGCTGTTGCGCGGGCTTTTGGCCTATGATTTGACCTATGGCAGCCTCGCCGGGGTGATGGTCGCATTGTTTTTCTTCTACCTCGTCGGGCTCGGGGTGGTTATCGGGGCTGAACTGAACGCCGCGCTCGCGGAATCGCCCGAAAAGCGCGAAGAGCGTGAAGAGCGCGACAACAAGGCCGACGACATGAACAGAAAGACCGGGGAAACAGAATGAGCGGATTGATGCAGGGGAAACGCGGGCTGATCATGGGGCTTGCCAACGACAAGTCGCTTGCCTGGGGGATCGCCAAGAAGCTCTCCGAAGCGGGCGCCGAGCTTGCTTTTTCCTATCAGGGCGAAGCGCTCGGCAAGCGCGTCAAGCCGCTCGCCGAGAGCCTGGGCAGCGATTTCTGCCTCGAATGCGACGTGTCGGACATGGCTGCGCTCGACCAGACTTTCGCCGAATTGAAACAGCGCTGGGAAACGATCGACTTCGTCGTCCACGCAATCGGGTTTTCCGACAAGAACGAATTGCGCGGAAAATATCTCGACACCAGCCTCGACAATTTCCTGATGACGATGAACATCAGCGCCTACAGCCTCGTCGCGGTCGCGCAGCGCGCGGCGGCAATGATGAGCGCCGGCGGCAGCATCGTCACGCTGAGCTATTACGGCGCCGAAAAGGTCATCCCGCACTACAACGTCATGGGCGTCGCCAAGGCCGCCCTCGAGACCAGCGTCAAATACCTCGCCAACGACCTCGGTCCCGACGGCATCCGCGTCAACGCGATTTCGGCAGGCCCGATCAAGACGCTCGCCGCATCGGGGATCGGCGATTTCCGCTACATCCTCAAGTGGAACGAATACAACGCGCCGCTGCGCCGCAACGTGACGATCGAGGATGTCGGCGGCGCCGGCCTCTATTTGCTCAGCGAACTGGCCTCGGGCGTCACCGGCGAAGTCCACCATGTCGACGCGGGCTATCACACTGTCGGCATGAAACAGGAAGACGCGCCCGACATCACGGTGTCGTGATGCGCGCCGCGCGATGAGCTTCAACACCTTCGGCCGGATGTTTCGCGTCACGACGTGGGGCGAGAGTCACGGGCCCGAAATCGGCGCGGTCATCGATGGCTGCCCGCCGGGGATCGCGCTGACCGAAGCCGACATCCAGCCGTGGCTCGACAAGCGCAGGCCCGGCCAGTCACGACACACGACGCAGCGCCGCGAGAGCGACAGCGTGCGGATCATGTCGGGCGTCTTCGAGGGCAGGACCACGGGCACGCCGATCAGCCTCGTCATCGCCAACGAGGACGCGCGCTCGAAAGATTATAGCGAGGTCGCGCGCGCCTATCGGCCCGGTCATGCCGATTACGTCTATGACGCCAAATACGGAATTCGCGACTGGCGCGGCGGCGGCCGGTCGAGCGCGCGCGAGACCGCAATGCGCGTCGCCGCCGGCGCAATCGCGAGGCTGGTCATCGGCGCCGTCGGCATCCGCGCGCATCTCGTCGAGCTCGGCGGCGATCGCGCGACGCGCTTTGCTGCGCAGCATCTCGATACCAGCGCGCTCGCTTGCGCCGACCCCGACGCCGAGGAGCGCTGGGGCGCCATGCTCGACAAGGCGCGTCGCGCGGGGTCGTCTCTGGGCGCGGTGGTCGAGGTCATCGCCAGCGGCGTTCCCGCCGGCTGGGGCGCGCCGGTCTATGGCAAGATCGACGCCGACATCGCAGCCGCGATGATGGGAATCAACGCCGCCAAGGGGGTCGAGATCGGCGACGGTTTCGCCGCCGCGCGGCTGACCGGCGAAGAGAACGCCGATGCAATGCGGCCCGGCGAACCCGGCGAAGCGCCACAGTTCTCCAGCAACCATGCGGGCGGCACCGCGGGCGGCATTACCACCGGACAGGACCTGGTCGCGCGCGTCGCGTTCAAGCCGACGAGCTCGATCCGCACGCCGGTCGACACGATTGCGCCCGACGGCAGCGCGACAACGATCGCGACAACCGGGCGCCACGACCCGTGCGTCGGCATCCGCGCGGTGCCCGTCGTCGAGGCGATGATGGCACTCGTCCTCGCCGACCAAATGCTGCTACATCGCGCACAATGCGGTTGATTCGCATGCGGGGCACCCAATGATCGACATCATCCGCATCTTCATCGAGGAGCACCAGGCGGCGATCGGCCTGCTCATCCTCGCGATGATGTTCGTCGGATTCGTGCTCGAACGCTTTCCCGCGACGGTCGTCGCGATCATCGGCGCGTGCACCTTCCTGTTTCTCGGAATCCTCGATTCAAAGGGCCTGTTCTCGGTCTTTTCGAACGAGGCGCCGATCACGATCGCGGCGATGTTCATCCTGTCGGGCGCGTTGCTGCGCACCGGCACGGTCGATGCGATCGCCAACGCGATCATCAAGCGCGCGGGCAAACATCCCCGGCTTGCCGTCGTCGAGATGTTCGTCGGCATCTATGTCGCCTCGGCATTCATGAACAACACGCCGGTCGTCGTCGTGATGATCCCGATCATCATCCGGCTGGCCGGCGCGATCAATGTCAGCCCCAAGAAGCTGCTGATCCCGCTGTCGTACGTCTGCGTCCTCGGCGGCACGACGACGCTGATCGGCACGTCAACCAACCTGCTGGTCGATTCGGTCGCGCGCGGTGCCGGGATGGGCGGGTTCGGCATCTTCTCGATCACGCCATACGGGCTCGTCGCGGGCGTCGCCGGCATGCTCGCACTGATTTTCATCAGCCGCTGGCTGCTGCCCGGAGACAAGGATTCGAGCCCTGCTGTCGCCGACGAGAGCGCGGGTTTCCTCACCGAAGTGACGCTGACCAAGGACAGTGAACTGGCCGGTCGCAAGATCGCCGACCTGCCCTTGTTCAAGCGATCGAAGATCCAGGTCATCGCGCTCAAGCGCGGCGGGCGTTTCCAGCGCACGGCCATCGGCTTCGAAAAGCTTGGCATGGGCGACCGCCTGGTCCTGCGGCTCGATGCGGCCGAACTGCTGACGCTCCGCCAGAACGAGGATTACGAGGTAGGGCTGACGGCAGGCGATGCCGATGTTCCGACCAATGCGGTGGGCCTCGTCGAAGCGACGATCGCCCCGTCGCACCCGAGCATCGGCCAGCGGCTGATCGACATTCCCTTCCTCAGCACGCTGCGCGTGCGCATCCTCGGTGTATCGCGCTTTCGCAAGGTGCCCGGACCCGATTTGCCCAATGCGCGGATCCATGCGGTCGACCGGCTGCTGGTCACCGGTGCCGAGCGCGACATCCGGCAACTCTATGGCAATCCCTATCTCTATTCGGTCGGCGAGACGCTCGTGCGCGAATTCCGCCGCGACCGCGCGCCGATCGCGATCGGTGCGCTTGCCGCGGTCGTCATATTGTCGGCGCTCGGAATGTTGTCGATCGGCATTGCCGCGATCATCGCGGTCGGCGTCATCCTGCTGACCCGCTGTATCGATGCCGAAGAGGCGTGGACGTCGATCGAGGGCAACGTGCTGGTCCTCATTTTCGCGATGCTCGCGGTGGGGTTGGCACTTGAGAAGGCGGGCAGTGTTTCGCTGATCGTCGATGCGCTGACCCCGGTGCTGCGCGACATGCCCGCCTGGGCGCTGGTCGCATCGGTCTATATCCTCTCGGTCCTGCTGACCGAGATCGTCACCAACAACGCGGTCGCAATCGTCGTCACGCCGATCGTCATCAAGCTCGCCAACGATCTCGGCATCGATCCCAAGCCGCTCGTCATCGCGGTAATGTTCGCCGCCTCGGCGAGCTTTGCGACCCCGATCGGCTATCAGACCAATACGCTGGTCTATGCCGCCGGCGGCTACCGCTTCATCGACTTCTTCAAGGCCGGCATACCGCTGACGCTGTGCGTCGGCCTAGCGACGGTGATCGCAATTTCACTGCTGGCATAGACGCGCTTGCACGTGGCTGGAGGCTTGGCTAGCGTGCCGCGTCGGCCGCTTGGCGCCACGAATTTCAGGGGGATGTGACGATGCTAGGCTGGTGGTTCCGGATTCCCCTGTGGCAACGCGTCGTCGGGGCACTGATCCTCGGCATCCTGGCGGGTCTCTGGTGGGGACCGGAGGCCGAACAAATCAAGTGGATCGGCGATTTCTTCATCCGCTCGATCAAGATGCTCGTCGTGCCGCTGATCTTCTTCAGCCTGGTCTCGGGTGTCGCGGCGATCGGCGACGTCAAGAAGCTCGGCAAGATCGGCGGCCGTGCGCTGCTGCTGTTTGTCGTCACCGGCCAGATAGCGGTCTGGCTCGGGCTGCTGCTCGGCACCATATTCAAGCCCGGTTTGGGCATCGACACGTCGAAGGTCGTGATGGGCGAAACGCCTGCGCCGACGGATACCAGCTGGACCGACATGATCCTGTCGATAGTGCCGCAAAGCCCGGTCCAGACGATGGCCGACGTCAACGTATTGCCGCTGATCGTCTTCGCGCTGCTGATCGGCATCGGCATCCTGATGGCCAAGGAAGAGGGCGAACCCGTCGCCAAGATCTTCGATTCGGGTTCGATCATCATGCAAAAGGTGACGATGATCGTCATGGAACTGACCCCGTTCGGCGTGTTTGCGCTGATGGCGTGGGTCGCGGGCAGCTTCGGTCTCGATGCCTTGAAGAGCCTCGGCATCGTCGTCCTGCTCAATTATGCGGGCTGCCTGCTGATCATCGGCATCGTCTATTCGGCGATGATCAAGTTCCTCGCCAAACTGCCGGTCATCGATTTCTTCCGCGGCATCGTCGACGCGATGGCGGTCAGCTATTCGACCGCATCGTCGAACGCGACGCTGCCCGTGACGATGCGCTGCACCGAACGCAACCTCGGCGTGTCGAAAAGCGTTTCGAGCTTCGTCGTCTCGCTCGGCGCAACGATCAACATGAACGGCACCGCGATGTACCTCGGCCTCGCGACATTGTTCGGCGCGCAACTGTTCGGCGTCGACCTGTCATGGGGCGATTATTTCATGATCTCGATCACCGCCACGCTGGGCGCGATCGGCGCGGCGGGGATTCCCGGCGCGGGGCTGATCATGATGGCGCTGGTCTTCGGCAGCGTCGGCGTGCCGCTCGAGACGATCGCCTTCATTGCCGGCATCGACCGGATCATGGACATGATGCGCACGACGACCAACGTCAGCGGCGATGCCGCGGTTGCGGTCACCGTCGCGGCGATGACCGGCGAAATCGATATCGAGGAAATGGTATCGGCCGACGACGTCTGAACGTCGCCGGCCGCAATCTCGGTTAGCCCGAACCTACCCTCTTAGTCGGGCTGGACCCGCCCCGGTTCCTGCCGCTCGCGCCGCGCGGTCGGTCGCCGCTCCTGCGTCCGGGCGCGCGCAACGGGCTGGGCCGTGGGCTGGGGGGCCGGCTGGGCCGCGGGCGCCTGCTGGACGCGCGCTGGACGGTCTACCGTACGCGTTTGCGGTGCGGCCGTGCGCGTTCGCCGATTGACCCGATCGACCCGATCGACGATCTGGCGAGAGGGACGCCTGGTCTCGGCGACGCTGCGGTCGACGAGATCGGGCGCAGTCGCGCGCGCACCGTCCCGCCCCCGGTTCGTCCGGTCATTGGCCCGGTCGACACGGTCGACGATCTGGCCGCCGACGCCGCTGCGATCGCGGCGTTCGCTCCGCTCGCCGCGGCGGCCGTCGCGGTGCCGGTCACGATGTCCGCCATGACGGTGCCCGTTGTAGCCGGCTCGCCGTCCGCCCCAATAGCGTGCATAGTTGCCGA
>Ga0066644_10001731_pt1 | contig 11875 bp, 10 predicted proteins | sample CryGeyCG2114_020_FD_62735 | JGI IMG/M metagenome (GOLD analysis project Ga0066644, IMG submission 62735) | Groundwater microbial communities from aquifer - Crystal Geyser CG15_big_fil_post_rev_8/21/14_0.20 | ecosystem: Environmental > Aquatic > Deep subsurface > Groundwater | place: USA: Utah...
CCCCGCCTGATTTCCATCACCAGCGGTTTCAGTGATAGCCATTATGAAAACACGCACCTAAAATCCAACGGGTTTGAGGGTAATTACGAAAATTCCAGCTTTTCATGGGGTGCCTCCGTCTCCCTGCGTGGCGAAGATGATAAAAAACCGGAAGGTTGGAAATATTATGGCGCGCGGCATTTAGCAGATCTGCCACCATCGAAACAAATCGCTGACGAAGCTTTCCGACGTGGTTTGGACAGCATGGGTCAGAAAAAAATAAAATCAGGCAAAATGCCCATGCTACTGGAAAATACGGCGGTGGGTGGATTGTTCTGGCGCGTCTTACATCCCTTCTCGGCGGCGGCAATCCAACAGAAACAATCGTTTCTGGAAGGCAAACAGGGACAACGCATCGGTTCGGAAAATCTGACACTCATCGATGATCCCACGATTATTCGTGGAATGGGCAGTCGTTATTACGACGGCGATGGCATCTCAGCGAAAAAACTGGTCATCGTCGAAAATGGCATTCTGAAAAATTACTATGTGGATGTCTATTACGGTCGCAAGCTTGGCATGAACCCCACAACGGGCGGATCATCGAATATTACCTTTAAAACGGGTACGCGTTCGGGTGCTGAAATGGAAGCCGATCTGGATCGCGGTATTCTGGTGACCAGTTTTATCGGCGGTAATGCCAATTCAACCACCGGTGATTATTCATTGGGTATCAGTGGCTGGCTCATCGAGAATGGCAAACGCGTTCAACCGGTAAATGAGATGAATATTTCGGGTAATTTCATCGAACTCTTCGAGAATCTGTCGGAAACGGGGAACGATCCTTACACCTACTCTTCCCTGCGAGCACCAACGCTATTGTTCGACGGAATCAGTTTCGCGGGAGCGTAAACTCAAATTCAGCTCTTAGTTTTTTTACAAAAATAAAAGAAACTACCATCCCAATACAAAAGCCCGGCTAATCATAAATAGCCGGGCTTTGTTTATTTATCACTTCCCTGCCAAAGAGAATTAATGGGAAGTGCACACATGTTCTTGCCCATTGAAACAGCATGTTCACCTAAATACATGACGATACCAAGCCTGAGTTGATCACCAACCACTCGATGGAATTTGTGTAAACCAAGAAAATCATTTTTTTTAAGGGTGGCACTAGCCTTCACCTCCACAGCCACAAGTTGTCCCTGACTATCTTCCATCACCAGATCCACTTCATAGCCATCCCGATCACGAAAATGGTAAAATTCAATACTCTCTGCTGACCAGCTGGCATGACGTCTGAATTCGTTATAGACAAAAGTCTCTAATACATGACCAAACAAGGTTGGGTTCTGTAAAAGCTGTTTGTCGGAAACATTCAAGATAGAACAGAGCAAACCAGAGTCGGTGAGGTGCACTTTGGGGGTTTTGACCAACCGTTTCACCTGATTTTTATGGTATGGCTGCAGGATGTCCGTAAAAAAGATCCGGTTCAACAGGTCAGTATAATGTCGAACGGTTGGCGTCGTGAGCTGAAACGCCGGTGCGAGCTGGGAAATGTTGAGCAATTGGGCAGATTGGATCGCTAATAACCGCAGCAATCGTGGTAGTACACCTGGATGTTGGATGGATGTGAGATTCATCAGGTCCCGCTCAATTATCGTCGCGCTGTAGTTTCGGTACCAGGCTCGTACTCTGGCAAGATCAGGACGTTGAATGGGCTCAGGGTAGCCACCCCATAAAACCCGCTTCACAATATCATCATAGTTCAGTGGCACGGCGTTGCCAGGAAATTTTCCCGCAAACAAATCCGTCAATAAATTACTCCCCACTCTCTGAATTTCACATTGCGCCAATGGGTGTAACCGTAAAATCTCGATACGCCCGGCAAGGGATTCAGAAATTTGTGGTAAGAGCAGAATATTCGTTGAACCGGTCAAGACAAAATGCCCCGGACTGCGGTCCTTATCAACGGCCTGTTTCAGCGGTCTGAATATTTCCGGAACCAATTGGACCTCATCCAAAATACATTTTTGTGGTAGACGATGAACGAAGCCAATAGGATCGAAATTCGCTGCAGTCAGATTTGTTTCATCATCGAATGTCAGATACCCATAGTCATCACCAAGCATTTTGGATAGGGTCGTTTTCCCTGCTTGTCGTGCTCCGTGGATTAACACAATCGGGGTATCAGCCAGAGCCGTTGTAAGGTTATTTAGAATAAATCTTGGATATGTGGTCGAAGCGAACATGATCGGCTGATTATAAATATCTAACTCGGCTAATACAATATCTACTTGTCGGACATTTAATGATCTTCCTATTCTTTACCAACGCCAATTTCGCAGACACTCGGGGACAATCCAACCCGGTCAGGATCGAAATAAAATAAAAAAGCCCGACTAATCATAAATAGCCGGGCTTTTCTTTACAAACCAAATGAGTTGAATGACTTGCTAGGCTTGCGCCACTTCCGGTGATGAAACCACCTTCTTCTTGGAACTGGCCTTGGAAGCCTTCTCGGTTTTTTCCAGCGACTCAAGCGCCAGATCAAAAACCTGACTAACCTCCTCAACAAACTTGAAGGTCAATTTGCGTTTCACATTTTCCGGTAATTCCACGAGATCCCGCTCATTTTTCGCCGGTAAAATGATGGTAGACAATCCCGCACGATGAGCTGCCGTCACCTTCTCCCGGACGCCACCAATAGGTAAAACAGCCCCGCGCAGCGTAATTTCACCCGTCATACCCAGATTGGTTTTTACCAACCGGCCTGAAAGCAGCGAAACCAATGCGGTAAACAGCGTGATACCTGCCGAAGGACCATCCTTGGGGATAGCGCCGGCAGGGATGTGAATATGGATGTCGGTCTTTTCGTGGAATTTTGGATCAATGTCGAATAAGGCAGCATTGGCGCGCAAATACGAATAGGCTGCCTGAGCTGATTCCTTCATAACATCGCCCAATTTTCCTGTCAGTTTTAATGCACCCTTGCCAGGCATCTTGGTGGCTTCAATAAACAAAATGTCACCACCAACTGCTGTATACGCCAATCCAATGGCAATTCCAGGTTTGACCATACGTTCGGCAATTTCACTGTAGTACTTTTGTGGACCCAGATACTTGTCAACATTCTTACGCGTAATCCGGCGAGGTTTGGTATTCCCCTCGGCTTTTTCACGCGCCACTTTACGACAAATGTGTCCAATTTCCCGCTCCAGATTCCTGACGCCGGCTTCCCGGGTGTAGTGGGCAATAATCTCGGAAATCGCGGTATCCAGGAATTGAATCCCCTCATCATCCAAACCTTGTTCTGAAATCTGTTTGGGCATGAGGTAGCTTTTGGCGATGTGGATTTTTTCTTCCTCGATATAACCTGGAAACTCAATTATTTCCATACGATCCCGCAAGGGTCCGGGTACCGGATCCATCCAATTGGCGGTGGCAATAAACATGACTTTGGAAAGATCGAACGGCACCTCGAGGTAATGGTCACTGAAACTATTGTTCTGCTCCGGGTCGAGAACCTCCAAAAGCGCGGATGAGGGATCACCGCGGAAATCCATGCCCAGTTTATCAACCTCATCCAGCATGAAAACCGGATTGCGGGTTTTAACTTTTTTCAACCCCTGAATGATTCGACCCGGCAGTGCGCCGATATAGGTCCGGCGATGTCCGCGAATTTCAGCCTCGTCCCGCACACCCCCCAGACTCATGCGGATAAATTCCCGTCCCATCGCCCGGGCAATGGAGTGACCCATTGAAGTTTTACCGGTTCCCGGGGGTCCAACGAAGCAGAGTATGGGACCTTTTACCGGAGCGTTTGGATCCTGTTGCGTCTTCAACTTGCGCACGGACAAAAACTCCAGAATCCGATCTTTGATGGGTTTCAAACCATAATGATCTTCGTCTAAAACTTCAGCAGCCCGTTTAATATCAACGCTATCTGCGGTCTCGGTCATCCAGGGTAATTCCACCAGCCAGTCCAGATAAGTTCGGGAAACTGTGTATTCTGGTGACGAGGGCGGAATTCGACGCAGGCGATCCAGTTCCTTGTTGGCAACCTTGAGCGTTTCTTCCGGCATTTGCGCTTTGGCGATTTTTTCTTCCATCTCGGTCAATTCGATGGTCTGATCATCTTCGCCTAACTCACGCTTAATTGCCTTCATCTGTTCGCGCAGGAAATACTGCCGCTGCGTTTTGGAAATCTCTTCCTGAACCTCTGTCTGGATTTTTTCGCCGATCTCCTGGCGCTGGATTTCACGATTAAGCAAAACCGTGGCTCTCTCCATGCGAGTTTGCACATTCAGTTCGGCAAGAATTTCCTGTTTCTCGGCATTGGACAGTTGCAGCAGGGAAATTGCCCGGTCAACCAATCGCGCCGGGTGTTGAATATTTGAAAGTAAACTAATATGCTCCTGTGTGATATAGTCTGACGCTTTCGCCAGCTCCTTGAACAAACTTTTAAGGTTGGCCGCCAGGGCATCAATTTCAAGACTGGGCTCGTAAGTCTCTTCCAGGGTTTCTACAACAGCCCTATAATAGGGTGAGTCCTGGGTAAATTTTGCAATGCGAACCCTTTCGCCCCCCTGAACAATCGCACTCTGGGAGCCATCGGGCATTTCCAGAATTTTCATGACGGTGGCGGTCGTACCGATCTCGTAAATATCTTCCGGAATCGGGTCTTCCACCGAACCTTCCTTTTGAGCCACCACGACGATTGTTTTTCTGCCCGTGGGCAACTCACGGATCAATTTTAATGAGCGTTCCCGCCCAATATATAAAGGGATAACCTGTTGAGGAAATAGCACGGTATTTCGTAACGGCATAACAGGGAGTGCATGTATGAATTCTTCAGAAGCCATAATAATTATCATTCCTTTCTCTATTCATCTTCATCTCGTTCCAGCCCCATCAGGGATGTGAAATATTTCATCACGCGTAAAACGCTTACAGTCACCAGGGGGTCACCGCTTTGGCTATTTTTAACAACAGCCGGCCAATATCCATCCGCCAACTGAACCGATTTAAGCCAGTCCAAAAGTTTCCAGACACGCTTTTCAAGTGGCCATTCCATTAAGGTCAAAATTTCAAGAAATCGCAGGGTGCCACCGTGCAAACTTCCAATGCCTGTATATCCATAACCCAGTAAATCCCAGGCGGAAGCATCCTGTAATAAGGTTGTGGAATTACCCTCCAGGAAGTGGCTGAATAAAAATTCAACCGCACGCTTCGCGCCGGCTCTCTTCCGCATGGTAGGGCTCAGGCTGATGGCGTGGGTGATGAGCATTGTGGTCCAGATACAGCTCGAAGCTTTCTCAGGATCAGCGTTTTTCGGCAGATACGCCGGATCAATCCAACCACCATCCGGACGCTGATTATGGAACACATACAGAAATGCTTGTTTAGCGATTGGGTTCGAGTCCAGGCGATAGAGTGCTGTCACCAATAAAGCGTGAGCATGTTGAGGCAAATTACCCGGGAAAGCTCCGGTCGCTTCATCCAGGTTTTTTAAAAGTTGAATGATACCTAACTTCACCCGCTCCTGACTTAGCGTTGCGGTGAGGTCATGCAGGCGGTGTAAAATCTCAGTTTGACGCAGAAATTGAAGAATCTGGATTTGTTCGGGAGACAATTTTTTCGTGGCCACGACCACCGGCCAATTACCGTCCTCCATCTGTTGCTGCATCAGCATCCGGCGGGGACGGTACTTCCGCAAGTTCTTTTTTATGCCCTCATAGACATCCGAATAATTATCTCTCAGGACATCACGGTATAGAAAGAATCGTTCGGGTAAATCCGCCTGATTCTTGAGGGCACGGACAGGATTTGCCCGTAAACCCCTCATCCACTCCTGAAATGAAATATTTTCTGCTTCACGACTCATATTGCTAAACTAATTCCCGGATCAGCTTATTCAAAGCCGTTTGAGCCAGCGCTGATTTAACTTTTTTACAGGCTAATTTAAAACTCGCTGCACCTAATTGATAAAACCGGTGGTTTCCAGGAAAGTGCTGATGAAAAATGGCGTCGGGTTATGACATTTTCAGATTACGTAAAAAAAAGTCCCCGCTTTTCAACGGGGACCAGGGGAGTTGGAGAGTCGAAAGTAGAAAAACTAAGCGCTGAAGGAATGTCCACAACCGCAAGATGAGGCTGCGTTTGGATTTTGAAACTTAAATCCGCCACCCATACCATTTTCAACCCAATCTATGTTGACACCTTCTAAATATTTCAAGCTTACGGGGTCGACAATGATTCGTATGCCATTTGATTCAGCGATTTTGTCCTGATCATCTGCATCGTGCTCGAAAGCGATGCCGTAAGAAAATCCGGAGCAACCACCACCTTTTACATAAACCCGTAGACCGGTGCTCGCCTCCATTTTTTGATCAACAATCAATCCCCGGACTTTTTGGGCTGCAGTTTCGGTTAGTGTTAACATGTCTATTCTCCTTTTCATATATCCAATAATTGCATCATCGGATGCTTAATTTTCTATTCGTGACCATATTGGTCGCATTAGAATATACGGGCTTATAATCGTAAAGCAAACGGGAACTATGCCGGGTCAATAAGGGTGGCATGCCTTGTCGCCAGTCTTCATTTCTACTTGAAATCATGAATACTCCGAGCTTTGTCAAAATGTAATAGTTGCCACGTGGCATTGAATTTGCCAATTCAGGCTGCGGGGGATACATGGTAGCACACAGATTTAAATGCTTTCCAGTCTTGAGCCGCAAAGTTCAGCCGACCCTAGGTCTATCCGCTAACCCCTACCAAAATTTGGTTAATCGCATCACGCAAGCATACTTGCGTGAACTTCCAATATTCCTATTAATCAACAGCTTAGGGGGAACCTATGAAACGCATGGGTCTATGTTTTCTGGTTTTGACAGGGATGGTTTGGGCACAAACAACCACGTTTGAGTATATCGGCTCGAATCGCTGCAAACCCTGCCACAGTAAGGCTGAAGTTGGTGCACAATTCGCCCAGTGGGGATCAACCGCGCATGCACACGCATACGAAACACTGCTAACGGACGAATCGAAAGCTATCGCCACTAAATTGGGATTAAAGACCCTACCGGAAAATTCTCCGGAGTGCCTGGTGTGTCATGTTACCGGCTGGGGTTCACCCTCCGGTTACAAATTAGATATTCCTGCAGATGACGCGAAAGCTCTGAAAGCAAACGCGAATCTTGCAGCAGTGGGGTGCGAGAGTTGTCACGGACCGGGTAGCGAATACAAATCAAAAAAGGTTAAAGAGGCTGTTGTAGCCGGTACAATGACCAAGGCAAGCGTTGGGCTGTTGGATCCAACAGAAGCAACCTGTCTCGTCTGTCACAATTCAAAATCACCCACTTATAAGCCGTTTGATTGGAAATCCAAACAGGCCGCCATTACTCATCCGAATCCTGCACACACTCATTAGCACGATTTGACGCTGAATCACTTTTTGTGGAGTCATTATGCAAAGGCGAGATTTCTTCAAGTTTATGGGCGCATCAGGAGCGCTGCTTTCCGGGGCGTCAGTCCTCGGAGCGGAGCACCAATCTAAAATAGATCTGGACAACGTGGTTGGCGTACTCACCGACTTCACCGAATGCATCGGATGTCGAGAATGTGAATGGGCTTGCAAGAACGCCCATGAAATGGCCACACCACCACTGGAATCCTATAAAGACAAAAGTGTTTTTGCCAATTACCGGAGACCCGATGAGACCGGTTTCACTGTGGTCAATCGCTTTCATGAAAAAGGGTGTACCCAAACCGATTTGGATGTGAAGGTGCAATGCATGCATTGCAACGACCCCGCCTGCGTCTCCGCCTGCATCGTGGCAGCATTGGAAAAACAGGATTTCGGACCGGTGACCTACGATGCCTGGAAATGTATCGGTTGTCGGTATTGCATGGTCGCTTGTCCATTTGAAATCCCGGCCTATGAATACAACAATGCACTGACGCCCATAGTCCAAAAATGCGACATGTGCATCAGTCGTCTGGATGTGGGGAAAATCCCGGCCTGCGTCGAAATCTGTCCCAGAAACGCGCTCACCTTTGGAAAGCGTTCTGATTTAATCAAGGTAGCCCGGGAAAAAATCGCGGATAATCCGGATAAATATGTCAATCACATTTATGGTGAGACCGAGTTGGGCGGAACATCATGGCTATTCATCTCCTGTGAACCCTTTGATACGCTCAATTTTCCAAAACTTGAACAAGCCTCGGTCGTCACCTTACCCGAAAGTATTCAACACGGTATTTTCAAATATTTCATTCCGCCGGCAATGTTTTACGGACTTTTAGGGATGATCATGAAACTCACAAAGCCAGATTCTGAGACTGCCGACAATACCAATTCTTCATCGGAGGTGCACCATGATTGACCACGCTATGGCTGCGCCGTTGAAGCACAAATACTTCACACCCGGAGTCTGGTTTTTAACCGCTTTGTTCGGCTCGGCACTCCTGATTGCCTTGGTGAGGTTCATTTTCGGATTGGGACTGGTTACGAATCTGAACAATGGCTACCCCTGGGGAATTTGGATAGCGATCGATGTAGCCAGCGGCGTCGCACTGGCTGCTGGCGGCTTCACATCAGCATTTTTAATTCACATTATCCACAAGGAAAAATTCGAAGCCTTGAGTCGTCCGGCATTACTTACTGCCATGTTGGGGTACACCTTCGTGGTCATCGGGCTGCTGGTTGATCTTGGTCGCTATTACAATGTCTGGCACCCACTTTTACCCGTCATGTGGCAGGGAAATTCCGCGCTTTTCGAAGTCGGTATGTGTGTGATGACCTACATAACGGTGCTCTATATTGAGTTCATTCCCATCGTCGCGGAGGAATATCGCAATCGTGTCAACCTCCCGATTCTGAAATTCCTGAACCGTCCAATGGGCAGATTACTGGCTTTCCTGGATAGCAAGATGGGCAAATTCATGTTCATTTTCGTGATTCTGGTTGTGGTCCTTTCGTTTATGCATCAATCCTCACTTGGGGCATTAATGGTTCTGGTGAAAACCAAGATGCACCCATTATGGTGGTCGCCGGTACTGGCGCTTGAATTTTTGCTTTCAGCGATCGCTGTGGGTTTTCCCATGATTATTGTGGAATCACTGGCAGCATCCCGTTCATTCAAGATGAAGCCGGAAATGTCCATTTTAACGCCCTTCGCCCGGTACGTCCCCATTCTCCTTGGATTATATCTGGCAACACGATTCGCAGACCTCACCATTCGGGAAGTCTGGCATTATGTTGACGGGTCATTGGAATCAAGATTCTTCGTGGCAGAAATTTTCTTCGGTGGTCTTTTGCCATTTTTCATGCTGTTGAGTGAAAAGATCCGCCGTTCTCCCAAGTGGCTATTTATTGCAGCGCTGCTGGTCGTTCTGGGCGTGGTATTCAATCGCATTAATGTCTACCTCGTCGCCTTCAAGCCGCTATATGTATCAGCACGGTACTTCCCGACGATCTGGGAAATCTTGGTGACATTAGGGTTCGTCGCCGGCTTAATCCTGGTTTACAGATTCATTGTTATTCACCTGCCCGTCATCCACGCCCGGAGGGACGCGTCATGAAATTGCTCATTACCCTGCTCATCGTTGGAATCGCCAGTTTTAGTTGTGAAAAGGAAAAAATCCATTCACTTCCTCAGGACACACTTTTCGTTTCGACTTCGGACACCGCCAACCACGTGGAGAACATGACGGAAAAGGCGATAGACTGTAACACCTGCCACACTTGCGAGAAACCGACGGCAGCCGATCCCTGTTTGGTCGATTGTCCCAGGGAAAAAACCTGGAATGTCTCAGCTGGCAGCCATTTGCCGGGTGAGGGTCCGGAAATTGTCATCATTGACCAACTGGAGAAACTGTACCAACCCGTCATTTTTCAGCATCGGTTCCACTCCAGTATGGCGACGATGGGTGTAGGTTGCTCAGCGTGTCACCACTACAGTCCCGAGGGAAAAATTCCACCTTGTCGGGATTGTCACGCGAACGAGACAACCGCCACGAATTTGCGTCAACCCAGTCTCAAGGGCGCGTACCACAGACAATGTCTGAATTGTCACCGGGAATGGAGTCACGATACGGATTGCGACGTTTGTCACCTACCTCTGGATCCAAATTCCCCGAGGCCGGCAACCATCGATCGGACTGACATCATTGGGGTGGACCACCCCACCATTCACATTCCGGAAAAGCAGGTTTTCAAAACGCCAGAAGAAAAGGAAACCGTGGTGACATTCCACCACCAGGAACACGTGGAATTGTACAAGTACCGCTGTGTCGATTGCCATTGGGATGAAAACTGTAGTCAATGTCATGATACGCTTGGGAAGATCAAGTCATTTGGCGATAAATTGGAAGCACACCATTCTCCCTGTAGTACCTGCCACAATACGGTTTCAGAAAAAACCTGCGGGTTCTGTCATCAAAAACAGGAGAGTAAGGGGTTCACTCATGAGCTGACCGGGTGGCCGATGAACCGTTTCCACAAAAAACTGACCTGTGCCAGTTGTCATCCTCAGAATCAACCATTGCAGAGGCTCAATAAAACCTGTACCGCATGCCACACGAATTGGTATACCGGTAATTTTAGCCACGTTGTCACTGGTTTGACGCTGAGTGAATCCCATGTGGAACTGGAATGTACCGAATGCCATCTGGAGGATAACTTCGCCCAGCCGCCCCAGTGCGAAACCTGCCACGATGGTGACGTGAGCTACCCGGACGACCTTCCCGGAGAGAAGGAGTAAGCCATGAAGTTTCGGTTATTTCTAATGGGTATCGGTATCGGTCTGGTTCTGACGGGAATACCACTTACAGCTCAGGTCGTGTCTGTTCAAAAAACCCCGGAAGTTGTTATCCTGGACCAATTGGAGAACATTTTCGAACCCGTCATTTTTCAACACGGACTTCATGCGGACATGGCAACCATGGACGAGGGTTGTGCGGTTTGTCATCATTTTAGTCCGGATGACCGGATTCCCCCCTGCCGCGAATGTCATTCTATAGAAATCGAAGAACACGATCTCGCCAAACCGACCCTGAATGGAGCCTATCATCGTCAGTGCCTGAATTGTCACAAGGAGTGGGAAAGCAAAGAGGTTTGCGAAACCTGTCATGCCCGGAAGGTCGAAGACGGCGGGAATCAAATAACTCCCCTGGTGGACAAAACAGATATTATTGGCGTCGCTCATCCGGAAATCCATGTTCCGGAAAAACAGATTTTCAAAACCAAATTTAAGGCAGGGAAATTGGTAACCTTTCATCATCGGGAGCATGTTGAACTTTACCAATTCCAGTGCGTGGATTGTCATCATCAGGAAAATTGCAGCACGTGTCATGAAGGGATTCGCAAGATCGCCCCTTTGCAGAAAAAGCTGAATGTTCACCACGATCCGTGTCTGGGTTGCCATGACACAGAGACAGAAAGCAAATGTGGTTTCTGCCACATGAAGACTGAAAGTCCGGGATTTTCACACAATCTCACGGGATGGCCACTGAATACCCATCATGAACGCTTGCCGTGCAACGCCTGTCATCCTGCAGATCGGCCGTTAAACCCACTTGAGACGACCTGCATTAATTGTCACACCAATTGGTTCAATGGTAACTTCGACCACGAGGTGACAGGGCTGGAACTCAGCGATACCCACGTTGAATTTGAGTGTGGTGATTGCCACCTTGATGAAAAATTCGAGAATCCGCCCGACTGTGCAAGTTGCCATGACGATGATGTGTTCTACCCGGATTTCCTGCCGGGAGAGAAAGTGGAATAATTTTTCGAATTGACGACCTCATAAAAAAGCCTCCGGTTTTACCATCGGAGGCTTTGATTTTTAACTTATCAATGGCTCTTTTTAACCTGATTCTTACTCTC
>Ga0066644_10001733_pt1 | contig 11869 bp, 9 predicted proteins | sample CryGeyCG2114_020_FD_62735 | JGI IMG/M metagenome (GOLD analysis project Ga0066644, IMG submission 62735) | Groundwater microbial communities from aquifer - Crystal Geyser CG15_big_fil_post_rev_8/21/14_0.20 | ecosystem: Environmental > Aquatic > Deep subsurface > Groundwater | place: USA: Utah...
GCATTCGTTGCGGACCGATTGGTTCAACGCAAGCAAGTCGCCCTGCTGTCTGCGCGCGCGGTTCCCTATCAGCCGAAACCCAATCGTACTTTCGATCTGATCATGCTGGGATTTTGCAGCTTGGTGGCACTTGTCATCGTGTCAATTCTGGCAATGGCCGCTTTTTCTTCAGTGGTCAGTTTCTGGCCGTATAATCTGGTCCTTACAACCAAACATTATAATTTTGACCTCATGGATGGCGGTGGCTGGGCGTCATATTTCAATTCGATCGAACTGGCGACCTGGACCGCGATCTTCGGGACAATAATCATCTTCTTTGGTGCCTATCTGGTCGAGAAAAGCCGTGCGTTTAAAACCGGTCGTACCGCGATGCAGGCCTTATGCATGGTGCCGATGGCCGTCCCGGGGCTGGTCCTTGGTCTATCGTATGTGTTTTTCTTCAATCACCCGGATAATCCGCTCGGCTTTCTGTATCATACAATGCCGATTCTCGTGATCTGCACGATCACGCACTTTTATACAGTCTCGCATCTGTCGGCGATTACCGCCCTGAAACAGATGGATCCTGAATTCGAAGCCGTTTCACAATCCCTCAAAGCACCGTTCTACAAAACGTTTTGGCGGGTAACGGTGCCCGTGTGCACGCCGGCTATTCTCGATATTTCGATGTATCTTTTCGTAAACGCCATGACGACGGTGTCTGCGGTCGTGTTTCTGTATTCATCAAACACAAGCCTGGCTTCGGTTGCCGTCCTCAACATGGACGATGCCGGCGATCAATCCCCGGCAGCCGCCATGGGCATGATGATTGTTTGCACCGCTGCAACCGTCAGATTGCTGCATATGCTTTTAACCCGTGGGCTGCAACGACGCACTCAGGCTTGGCGTAACCGATAACGGCAGGTCGTGCGTCACGATAGTTTCATTATTTATTTGTGGACTTTTGACCGTTTATGCCCGATATAGACCGCATTGGTTATTGCAGCATTTCGGAGGATATCCATGTCGACTGCTCATCTTGATCCCTGGCTCCTGACACCCGGCCCCTTAACCACAAGCGCCGAGACCAAACAGGCGATGCTGCACGATTGGGGCTCGCGCGATGCGACCTTCATCGAGACCAATGCACGCGTACGCAATAGCCTCCTGAAAATTGCCAATGCCGAAGCGACGCACGTCTGCGTCCCGGTTCAGGGCAGTGGGACCTTCGCCGTCGAAGCAACCCTCGGCACGCTGATCCCCAAAGACGGCAAAGCCCTGATCCTGATCAACGGTGCTTATGGCCAGCGCATGGTCAAAATTCTCAGCTATGCCGGTCGCGCCTCCGTGACGTATGAAACAGCCGAAGACACACCGCCCGATCCGCAACATCTCGAAGACCTGCTCAGCAAGGATGCCGCAATAACCCATGTTCTCGCGGTTCATTGCGAAACCACGTCCGGCATCCTCAATCCGATCGAAGCGATTGCCGAGGTATGCGCCCGTCATGGCAAAAGTCTGATCATTGACGCCATGAGCGCGTTTGGCGCGATTGCGCTTGATGCGACGAAGGTTCAATTCGATGCCGTCATGGCTTCTTCAAACAAATGCCTGGAAGGCGTCCCGGGTATGGGCTTTGCGATTATCCGCAAATCCGTTCTTGAAGGCTGCAAGGGGAACGCCCATGCGCTGAGCCTTGACCTTTATGATCAATGGGTGGCGATGGAAAAGAATGCCCAGTGGCGCTTTACGCCGCCGACCCACGTCATTGTAGCGTTTGATTCCGCCATTCAGCAGTTCTTTGATGCCGGTGGCGTTGCCGCACGTTACAGCCGCTACAAGGAAAACCGTGATCTGCTGATCAGCGGCATGCGCGCGCTCGGATTTGAAACCCTGCTGCCCGATCATTTGCAGGCCCCGATTATCGTGACCTTCAAAATGCCCGAAGACAGTAATTTCGACTTTGAGGTTTTCTACGACCGCCTCAAAGATCAGGGATATGTGATTTACCCGGGCAAGCTGACCGTCGCACCGTCCTTCCGCATTGGTTGCATAGGCGCCATCGGCACCGAGCAGATCAACGGTGCTCTGGCCGTCGTCAAAACCGTTATTAACGACATGGGTGTCAGAGACGGCCGTCCAGCAGCCGCCTGAACCGGAAAGAGAGGCACTTATGAACAGCATAAATAAAACGATCACCGTAAACGGCCGTACTTATAACTGGCCAACGACACCGGTGGTCGTGGTCTGCATTGATGGCTCCGAGCCGGATTATATTGAGCAAGCCATCGCTGGCGGACATATGCCGTTTCTGGCAAAAGTCCTCGAGAATGGTGGTGCCGATTTACGCGCCCACTGTGTGGTGCCCAGCTTCACCAACCCGAATAATCTTTCAATTGTCACCGGGCGGCCACCCGCTGTTCACGGTATTTCAGGCAACTTCTTCCTTGATCCTGACAGTGGCGAGGAAGTGATGATGAACGAAGCGCGTTTCTTGCGTGTCGATACCATCTTCAAGGCATTTCACGATGCCGGTGCCAAAGTCGCCGTGGTAACGGCCAAGGACAAGCTGCGCAGTCTGTTGGGTCACGGTCTTGATTTCTCATCGGGTCGTGCGGTCTGCTTCTCGTCGGAAAAAGCCGATCAGACCACACTCGCAAACAATGGCATCGACAATGCCCAGGCTATGGTCGGTCGGGATATTCCTTCCGTCTATTCAGCGGAATTAAGCGAGTTTATCTTTGCCGCCGGCGTCAAACTGATGGCATCAATGCGCCCTGACCTCATGTACCTGTCGACCACGGATTACATTCAGCACAAGCACGCCCCTGGAACCCCGGTCGCCAATGCCTTTTATGCGATGATGGATGGTTATTTCGCCCAACTCGCAGAGCAGGGCGCAACCTTGGCACTGACAGCCGACCACGGTATGAATGCCAAATTCAATGCTGACGGTCAGCCTGATGTGATCTATCTGCAGGAAGTTCTTGATGACATGCTGGGGGCCGAAAAAGCCCGCGTTATCCTGCCGATCACCGATCCGTATGTCGTGCACCATGGCGCGCTCGGTTCTTTTGCCACGGTCTATCTCAAAGGGGGCGATGATCCGAAAACCGTTGCCGACAAACTGATGGCAATGCCGGGAATCGAAGCCGTCTATGATCGCAAGGAAGGGTGCCGGGTTTTCGAACTGCCGGAAGACCGCCTTGGTGATTTGATCGTTGTTTCAGGTAAATCCAAGGTCATCGGTACCAGTGCAGATCGTCACGATCTTTCACAGCTGAAAGATCCTCTGCGCTCGCACGGCGGTGTAAGCGAACAGACCGTCCCTCTGATCGTCACAAAACCCGTTCACGGTTTATCTGGCGACCATCAGCTGCGTAATTTCGACATCTTTAATGTCGTCCTCAATCACGTTTCATGACTTCGGAGATTTTCACTATGGATGCTCAATCAAATCAAACTTTCGCACCGCGCCACGAAACCATGCGGATCGCAGGTGAAAAAGTCGACAGTGCCGACAGGATTGAAGTTTTTAACCCTTATGATGGATCGGTCGTCGGCTCAGTGCCGAATGCCGACCCCGCTCAGATCGCCGATGCCTTTAAAAAGGCTGCAGCTTATAAACCGAACCTGACCCGCTATGAACGCCAGCAGATCTTGATGAAAACCGCTGAATTGCTGGTCAGCCGTAAGGAAGAAATTTCCGACGTCATCACCGCCGAATGCGGTATTTCCAAAAAAGACAGCCTGTATGAAGTGGGTCGAGCATTTGATGTGTTCCATCTTTCCGGCCAGCTTTGCATTCTCGATGACGGCGAGATTTTCTCGTGCGATCTGACCCCGCATGGCCAGCGCCGCAAGATTTTCACGCAGCGTGAACCTTTGCTCGGCGTCATCAGTGCCATCACGCCGTTCAATCATCCACTCAACATGGTTGCGCACAAAATCGCCCCGTCGATCGCCACCAATAACCGGATGGTTTGCAAGCCGACCGAACTGACGCCACTGACAGCCTTGTTGCTGGCAGATGTTCTGTATGAAGCAGGCCTGCCGCCGGAAATGTTCAACGTCGTAACCGGTCTGCCAGGTAAAATTGGCGATTCCATGATCACGGATCCAAATATTGATCTGATCACCTTCACCGGCGGCGTGCCGGTCGGCAAGATGATCGCTGACAAAGCCGGCTACAAGCGTACGGTTCTGGAACTTGGCGGGAATGCGCCATTTATCGTCATGGAGGACGCTGACGTCGAACGCGCCGCGACCATGGCTGTCGCCGGTGCGACCAAAAACTCCGGTCAGCGCTGCACGGCTGTAAAACGTATCCTCGTCCATGAAAGCATTGCCGATGAATTTGCGGCGGCTTGCGTGGAAAAAGCCAAGAAACTCAAGGCAGGCAACCCGAGCGATCCACAAACGGATGTCGGCACCGTTATTACGGAAGATGCTGCGAAAACCTTCCAGCGCCGTGTCGTTGACGCTGTCGCTGCCGGTGCCAAACTTCTGCACGGGAACGACCGCGAAGGGGCCGTGTTCCCACCGACCGTCGTTGATCACGTTCGTCCGGAAATGGAACTGGTCACCGAAGAGACCTTTGGTCCGGCGATTCCTATCATCCGCATCAAAGACATCGATGATGCCATCAGCATTGCCAACGGCACCAACTTCGGCCTGTCGTCAGGCGTTGCTACCAACCGATTTGATTACATCACGCGGTTTATCAACGAACTTCAGCACGGCACAGTGAATATCTGGGAAGTCCCTGGGTACCGGATCGAAATGTCCCCGTTCGGCGGCATCAAGGATTCTGGACTTGGCTACAAAGAAGGCGTTATCGAAGCAATGAAAAGCTTCACCAACGTCAAAACTTTCTCAATGCCCTGGCAGTAACGCATCATCGTATAATCGCCACCCTGAACATGACACAGGGTGGCGGTTTTACTGACCCAATATATCCACCAATTGCGAAAACACCGTGTCCCAGTCGCCAAAATTCGGCTGGCGCATCAGCGTCATTGACGGATACCAGGGTGAGCGCTGCCCTTCCGTCCCCCAGCGCCATTCCGCGACATGCGGCAGCACCGCATAAGTTTTCACCCCCAAGGCGCCGGCCAGATGCAGCGGCGCGCTGTCACACGACACCACGATATCCAAATGCCGCATCAAGGCAGCGGTATCACCAAAATCAACGATCTTCGCCGTTGGATCGATGATTTTATCGGCGCCCGAAAGCGTCGCGATATCTGCGGTGCCACCCTCTTTCTGCAGCGAGATCAAAGCGACACCCGGAACAGCGGCCAAAGCCAGAAACGGTGCCAATCCGGGAGAGCGAATCGCGTCCCGGGGATGATCAGCACTGCCGCACCAGGCGATGCCGACGCGAATACCCTCAGGCCAGCTTGCCGAAATGGCGCGCCACTTGTCCATGGCCACTGCCGGTGCCGTCACATACGGGACACTCGCCGGTATTGTCTCAAGGGTCGTATCGAACAATCCCGGCAAGCTCATCAGCGGGACATGAAAATCCAGTGTCGGCAAATCATCGCCAGGATGGATCACCGCTTGGACGCATGGCATCGTTTCGATGAGCGGTTTCAGGCTGTCCGCACATTCAACGGTGACGGTTGCCCCCATATCACTGATCAGCGGCAGATAACGGCAAAATTGCAGGGTATCGCCCAGTCCCTGCTCGGCGTGCACAAGAACACGTTTGTCCTTTAAATCACGGCCATCCCAAACGGGCACGGGCCAGTTTCGCGCAAGCCGCTTGAAACGGGGTGTTTGCCAGCGATATTCGTAATCTGCCCAGCCGTCTGCAAAGCGGCCTGCAGCCAACAATGCCATAGCACGGTTTCTGCGTGTCTCCGGCGCTTCGGGATCCAAAGCGACCGCCTTGTCATAGGCATCAATCGCTTCCTTCAATCTGCCCGCTTCCTGCAACGCCACACCCAGATTACCCAACACCACCGGCTGGTCCGCTTGTAAGCGCAGCGCGATCTGATAATGCTGCACGGCACCGGCAAAGTTCATCGCATCGCATTCCAGATTGCCGAGATTGCAATGTGCTTCAACAAATTCAGGATTGCGCTTGAGGGCCTGATGATAAGCCGCTGCCGCACCGGCCCCATCACCCTGCTCATGCAATGCGATTCCCAAGCCTAAATAGGCCCCGGCCAATTCGGGATTGATCGCCAGGGCGCGATGGAAGGCCTCGAGCGCCTCCTGATCCGCAGCCCCGTTTAATGCCTGTACAGCGAGGCCATAGTTAAGATGCGCTTCGGCCAATGCGGGCGACCGTTCCAGTGCTAATCCGGCATGTTTTCGTGCGCCATCAGCATCGCCTGCGCCCAACAGTGCCGAGGCCAGGTCTGCCTGTAAAAGGGCATTATCAGGTTCCAGCTGAACAGCCACACGAAAGGCGCGGACAGCGGCGATATCATCTCCGGAAGCCTTGTAGACCCGACCAAGATTAGCGTGATAGAGCGGTACTTTATCATCATGCGAGATCGCACGTGTAATCTGTTCAATAGCTTGTTGATAGTCACCTGCCTGAAAAGCGATCAAGCCCGACAGATGCAGCGCGTCGGCATGGTCGGGAACTGCCTTCAGGATTTGCCGGTAAGCAGCACTGGCAGCCTCAAGATCACCGGCCTGATGGGCTGATATCCCCTGTTTCAGCGTTTCATTGAGGTCAATCGTCATGACGCGTGGGATATCCTGACAGTGCCTTATGCAAAGATTAATTGAATAACATAAACCTACGCTTGGCGCACAGGCCTCGACAGCCCTAAAATAGCACAAATTTAAGGGGATCAGTTATGAATGCACGGAATGTAAAATCCATCGCCGATGCCAAGGCAATCATCGAAAAATGGGGGCTGGATTACGTCAAAGTCGGCGTCTTCGATATCGATGGTATTATGCGCGGTAAGTACATGAGCAAGGACAAGTTTTTGTCCTCTCTGGAAAAAGGTTTTGGGTTCTGCGACGTGGTTGTCGGCTGGGACTCTCAGGATCAGTTGTATGACAACACCACCGTAACCGGCTGGCATACAGGCTATCCTGATGCCGAGGTACGCATTTTACCTGATAGCTGCCGTGAAATGGCTTCTGAAGAAGGCATGCTGTTCTTTCTCGGCGAATTTGCCGGCAAATACGAAGATGTTTGTCCGCGTGGTGTTTTGCGCCGTGTGTTGAAACGCGCAGAAAAACTGGGATTTGACGTCAAAGCAGGGTTTGAATTTGAATTTTTCGTCTTTGATGAAACACCTGATACTGTGCGCGAAAAGAACTACCGTGATCTGAAGCCGATACAACCCGGATTCTTTGGGTACTCGGTATTGCGCAACACGGTCGAGAGCGATTTGTATCGCGACATTCTGGATGCCTGCATCCAGATGGATATGCCGTTGGAGGGTTTGCACGAAGAAACCGGTCCCGGTGTTCTTGAAGCCGCGATTACGGTAGACGAAGCCCTGGCCGCCGCCGACAAGGCGGCACTGTTCAAGACCTTTGCCAAGATCATGGCGCAAAAGCGTGGTCTGATGGCAACCTTCATGGCCAAGTGGTCCCCGGACTGGCCCGGTCAATCCGGCCACATCCACATCTCGCTGACCAAGAAGACCGGTAAGGACAAAGGCAAAGGTGTTTTTTATGATGCCAAGGATCCGGATGGCATGAGCAAGTTGATGCGAAACTTCGTTGCCGGACAGCAAAAACTGATGCCGGATATTCTTGCCATGATCTCGCCGACCGTGAACAGCTACACCCGTTTGATCCCGGGTTTCTGGGCGCCGACCGAGTCGACCTGGGGTGTCGATAATCGCACCGTTGCGTTGCGGGTCATCAAAGGGTCTGAAAAATCACAACGCGTCGAATTCCGCGTCGCCGCTGCCGACTGTAATCCGTATCTGGCATTGGCTGCCGCCATCGCATCGGGCCTGCATGGGATCGAAGCCGGCCTGGAACCGGAGCCTAAGGTCGAAGGCAACGGCTACGCTCAGAAATTCCCGAAACGACTGTCATTGCCGACAACTTTATGGGAAGCAGCACAACGCCTGAAAGCATCCAAAGTGGCCCGCGATCTGTTCGGCGATGTGTTTGTTGATCATTATGCAGCAACACGGGAATGGGAAGAACGTGAGTTCCGCAAGCACATCACCGATTGGGAAATGCAGCGGTACTTCGAAATCATCTAATCACAAATGGTGTCTGCCCTGTCGTGATCATTCAAGAGGCTCAATTTGCTGCAGATACAGCCTCCAAGCCCATTGGGAAAAGATCAGATTCAACGTACCGCGGCAACCATGGCTTTTTTCGACTGAGGAGTTGATATAGAGAATGATCGAGCTTTTATTGAGCGGCAGCGCCATGCCCCTTGAGACCTGGCTTATGTTTGTCGCCCTTTGGATAGGCTTTGCGGCCTTTCCAGGCCCCAACGCGGCTTATGCGATGGCTTGCGGTGCACGCCGAGGGGACGCGGCTGCGCTGGCGGCGGCAGCGGGATTTTCCTTTGGCGTCGCGGTTTATGTCGTACTCGTCGGGCTCGGATTGATTGCCTTTCTGGCCTCTTCTGCCGAGTTATTCAATGTACTGCGCTGGATCGGGGTCGCCTATCTGGGTATTCTGGCATGGCAATCCTGGCACGCTTCAGTTGAAGCCACACAGCCACCGAGAATTGAAACCCGCGAAGCCGGTAGCATCGCCATTAAAGCGGCCCTGATTACCCTCACCAATCCGAAATCTGCCCTGTCGTATGTCCTTGTCTATCCACCGTTCATGACCGCCGCCTCCGATAGTCAAATCGGCCTTGCACAACTGATCATCCTGGGTACAACGTCTGTTGTGCTGTCGTTTTGCAACTACTCTGTCTATGGATTGCTGGCAGGCCGCGTCGGTCGGCTGATTAAAACCAAACGTCAGGCGATGTTACGTAACCGCACATTTGCCCTGTTATTCGCCGGTGCCGGTGTGGCTCTGGCGTGGACCGCTCGCCGCTAGGAGGCCCTTTCATGAGCACCGAAAATATTACCCTTTCCGGCAACTGGAATTACCCAACAGCGATCCGCTTCGGTGTTGGTCGCATCAAGGAACTGGGCAAGGTTTGTAAAGCCCAGGGCATAACACGCCCGCTTTTGGTCACCGACCCTGGCCTTGCCAAGCTGCCCATGATCCCGGCAGCGCTTTCTGATCTTGAAGCAGCTGGCGTGCCGGCTGCTGTCTTCTCGGATGTACAGGGGAACCCGGTCAGCGCCAACGTCGATGCAGGGCTGGGCGCGTACCGCGCTGGCAACCACGATGGTGTCATCGCCTGGGGCGGCGGCAGCGCCATGGACTGCGCCAAAGTTATCGCGCTGATGGTCGGCCAAACCCGGCCGATGTGGGATTTCGAAGATGTCGGCAGCAATTGGCAGCTGGCAGATCCGGACGGGATCGCGCCGATCATCGCGATACCGACCACATCAGGCACCGGATCGGAAGTTGGCCGTGCCGGCGTCATTACTGACGAACGCACACACACCAAAAAAATTATCTTCCATCCTAAGCTGATGCCAGCGGTGGTTATCTGCGATCCGGAACTGTTACAGGGCCTGCCCGCCAATATAACGGCCTGGACCGGCATGGACGCGCTGGCGCACTGCCTGGAAGCCTATTGCGCACCTTTCTATCATCCCATGGGTGAAGGTATCGCCGTTGAAGGTATGCGGCTGGTCAAGGAATGGTTGCCGGTTGCGGTTGCCGACGGGTCCAACTTGACGGCCCGCGCGCACATGATGTCGGCGGCGGCCATGGGTGCCGTCGCTTTCCAGAAAGGCCTTGGCGCCATTCATTCGCTGTCGCATCCGGTCGGCTCCATCTTCAACACCCACCACGGACTGACCAATGCCGTTTTCATGCCCTATGTCCTGACCTTCAACCGGAGTGCTATCGACGACAAGCTGGCCCGCCTCGCGCGCTGGCTCGACATCGGCAACAGCTTCGAAGATGTCCAGTCCTGGGTGCTTGATCTCAGAAAGCAGTTCAAGATACCGCATACCGCCGAAGAACTTGGTGTCGATGGCGCGCGCCTTGATGAGCTTGCAAAAATGGCCGCCGAAGATCCAACCGCCGGTGGTAACCCGATCCATGTCGGCCAGGCGGAAATGCGCAAGATGTACGACGCCTCAATGGCCGGGAAAGTCTGAGACGCCCCCCTTGCCCCTTGTTCAGCGCAGGCACTCGGCAATCACACGACGCCACAGCCCCTGCTGATCAAACGGGCGCGCCGTTGTTTTGTTGGCAAACGCTGGAGACCAGCCGATTGTTTCAAGATGATCGGCTCGCTCCGGCGTCTTTGCTTCACCCCAGGTAGCCGATTTGACAGAGACCAGGCCGTCATTCGGCCCTTCCAACGTAAATATCCGATGCTGACGCTTTTTGAACAAAGGCGGCATTTCCGTATTGGGACGTGCAAATGCCCAGGACAGATATCTGACATCAGCACGATCCGGGGTCTTGGCATTAAAAGCGCTGGCTTCGGCAAGGGTAAGGTCATGCAGAGCAGGTCTGAATTTGTTGACGACAAACCCCGGGGTTCGCGTCTCGCCCGATAATGCATAATCTGCCAAAGGCGATCCGTGATGCGGCGTCGCAATGGTCGCGACGGTTGATATGCGATGATCCGGATCATAACGACTTGCCAGGGCGCGGGCGACCAGTCCGCCCATGCTGACACCGACAAGAATGATCCCGGACGATTTGATTTCATCCATTACCGTGCGCACTGCTTTTGCCCGCCCCTCAATCCCGGTGCTGACAGGCATCTGCGGCACATGCGCATCTATACCGGTTTCCCTGACAACGGCCCTGAGGCCGCGGAAGTACTCAAAGGTCCGTCCGGCAAAGCGGGTTTCCGCGCGACCCAGAAATCCATGCAAAAAAATGAAACTGACGTCTTTTGAAGCCATACTTTAAGCTAGCGCCTTGAAGCCTAAAGGCAAACGACGTTTGTGTGTCATAAAGTGCGACAAATATTGACCGGACGCCCTGAACGGTGTTCTTTGACAAGGGGGATCAATGGATATTTCACCAAAAGTCATCGAAACCGGCCTTGTTGCCTTTACCACTTTTTTCGCCGTTATCGGCCCGATAGATGTGGCGGCGATCTATGCCGGTCTGACAGCCGGGATGCCGGCGGCACATCGACGCCGGACAGCGATAAAAGGCGTTACCGTAGCTGCCGTTATTCTGCTGGCATTTGCATTCTTCGGCAAATCGGTCCTCGATTATCTCGGCATTACCCTGGCGTCTCTGAAAACCGCCGGCGGCATATTGCTGCTTTTGGTTGGCATCAACATGGTACTGGCACATTCTTCCGGCATCAGTTCAACCACGGCGGATGAAGCCGAGGAAGCTTCGCATAAGGATGACATATCCGTCTTTCCCCTGGCCACGCCGCTGATTGCCGGTGCCGGCACCATGGGGGCCGTGGTGTTGTTAATGGCCGATGCACACGGCGATGTTCTGAGGACGTCGGCCGTACTTTTGGCCCTTTTTGCAAATCTCGGCATTTCGCTGGTCCTGCTTTTGATGGCAACGCAAATTCAAAAACTGCTGGGGGTCACCGCGCTCAATGTCATCTCACGAGTCGTCGGCGTCTTGCTGACCTCACTAGCCGTACAATTTATCTTCGACGGCATACGGGGCAGCAATCTTTTGAGCTAAGGCACCTTTGATCAAATACGGCTATTAATCGATAAAGTAATAATATTTTTCGTTCAAATTTCCACGCATTATATTGATCCCATCGGGAGGAAACGCGATGAATATGATCAATGATACAAAAGCGGCTTGGCGGGTTGACGACCTCAAGTCTGACCCGGCGTGGACTTTTGAAATTGATGACAAG
>Ga0066644_10001734_pt1 | contig 11864 bp, 11 predicted proteins | sample CryGeyCG2114_020_FD_62735 | JGI IMG/M metagenome (GOLD analysis project Ga0066644, IMG submission 62735) | Groundwater microbial communities from aquifer - Crystal Geyser CG15_big_fil_post_rev_8/21/14_0.20 | ecosystem: Environmental > Aquatic > Deep subsurface > Groundwater | place: USA: Utah...
GGCGTTCGCCGAGGATTTGCATCGTCCTCTTGCATCATTGATTGTAAGATATATCTTAGAGCTATCAAAGATAGGACAAGGGATGATCCGATGCACAAGGCTCACAAGTGGCGCAAAATGCGCAGGATAGGCGGCTGGCCCTTCGTGGCTGCGATGATGGCGGAAGCCGAATGCAAAGAGGGCCTCGGAGCCTCGGCACGATTCGGTGGGCCGGGGTGGTCGTTCGATTTCGGGCCGCGTGGCGGCGGACGGCGCCGACGCCGGATGTTCGGATCGGGCGAGTTGCGGCTGGTGCTGCTCAAACTCGTCGCCGACGAGCCGCGTCATGGCTACGAACTGATCAAGGCGATCGAGGAATTGACCGAAGGCGCCTATGCACCGAGCCCGGGGACCATCTATCCCACTCTGTCTCTTCTGGAGGACGAGGGCGCGATCGCCCAGGCTGTGGGTGACGAAACGCGCAAGGCTTACGAAGCGACCGATGCCGGACGCGCCGAACTCGAGGAACGTGCCGACGAGGTCGAGGCCCTGTTCGAGCGGCTGTCGGGCCATGGCGAACAGCGCCGCGCCTTCGCCACACCCGAAATGTTCCGGGCGCTCGGCAATCTGGCAGGCGTGCTCAAGAACCGTGCCCGGTCGGGCAAGCTGGACGAGGAAACCATGCGCGAGATCGTCGATTTAGTGGACGAGCTCGCCAAGAAGATCGAGCGGCTCTGATCGCCCTCCCGTTTACGACCCGCTGTGCAAGGTATATCCTGCCTCGCGGGTCGTCGAGAGGGAGGGAAGACAATGGACAAGGCTGGCAAGGCACCCTGGCACCTGTGGGTAGTCGGGTTCGTATCGCTGCTGTGGAATGCGTTCGGCGGCTATGATTACACCATGTCGCAATTGCGCGACCCGGCCTATCTCGAGGCGACGATGGGCCAGATGGGCATGTCGGTCGAACAGTCGATCGCCTTTCTCGACAGCTTCCCGGCCTGGGCGGATGCGCTCTGGGCGCTGGGCGTCTGGGGATCGGTTGCCGGATCGGTGCTGCTGCTGCTCCGCTCGCGTTTCGCGGTCATCGCGTTCCTGGCCTCGCTGGTCGGCGCGGTGCTCAGCTTCGCCTACCAGTATACCATCGACCTGCCGCCGCAGATGGCCGACACAGCCATGACGAAGGTCATGCCGCTGGTGATCATCCTCGCGGTCGTGTTGCAGTGGTGGTATGCGCGCAGCCAGCAGGCCGCAGGAGTCCTGCGCTAGCGTCGGTATTCGGCGTCCGGGCGCTGATCGTGCAGCCGCAGATAGGTATCGACCACCGCCTGGTTGATCGCATCCCATGAATAGGCGCCGGCGGCTTGCTCGCCGTTGGCGCCGTGCCGCAGGCGCAGCGCGTCGTCGAGGCAATAGGGTGCGAGCGCCTCGGCGCAGGCGGGGGCAAAGACATCGGGCTTGCCCGGGGGGACGAGGCGACCGGTCTCGCCATCGGCCACCAGGCTGGCGGCGCCGGTGGCCCCGGCGGCGACCACGGGCAGACCGCAGGCCATCGCCTCGAGCGTGACGTTGCCGAAGGTCTCGGTGATCGAGGGGTTGAAGAAGATATCCCCGCTCGCCAGCGCCGTGCCGAGATCCGCCCCGGTCTTGAAACCGGCGAAAATGCCGCCCGGCAAGGCCTTCTCGAACCAACCGCGCGCCGGACCGTCGCCGATCACGAGGACCTTGTGCGGCACCCGCCGCTTGCGCAGCTGGACGATGGTTTCGGCAAAGACATCGAGGCCCTTTTCCATCACCAGCCGGCCGAGAAAGACGATCGCGACATCATCGTCGGCGAGACCCAGCGAGCGGCGCCATTCGTGATCGCGCTTCGATGGGTGAAAGACATCCCGGTCGACTCCGCGCGACCAGATGCTGATGTCGTCGTGCATGTCCTGCGCCTTGAGCTCGTCGATCTGGCTTTGCGACGGCGCCACGAGCGCGTCGCAGCGGCGGTAGAACCGACGCAGCAACGCGACCACCGCCGGTTCGAGGAACCCGGCGCCGTAATACTGCGGATAGGTCTCGAAGCGCGTGTGGACCGAGGCGAGCACCGGAATGTCGCGCTTGCGCGCCCATTTGAGCGCCGAATGACCGGTGAAATCGGGAGCCGAGAGGTGGATCGTATTGGGCGCGAACGTTTCCAGATCGGCGCGCGCCTTGGCATCGAGCGGCAGGCCGAGGCGATATTCGCCGCGGTTCTTCACCGGCATGCGCATGTTGGGCACGTCGACGAGATCGCCGGTCGGCGGAAAATCGGGCTCGTCCACCACCGGCGAATAGACGCGCAGCGCGGCGCCTTGCCGCAAGAGATAGTCGGCAAGGCGGTTGAGCGCCTGATTGCAGCCGTCGCGGGTGTAGTTGTAGTTCCCGCTGAACAGCGCGATGCGGAGATCGGTCACATCCATCGCCGCGCCCTTAGGCAATTGCCGTCGCTTTGGCGAGGGGGGAGCCTGCCGTGTCGCAGCTACGCTTCGTCGCTGCATAGGTATTTCGCATTGACTTGCCGCGGCGCAACATTAGTTCGGCCATCGGGCCACGCGGTCCCAACGCCGCGCGAGCTCTCTGCAAGGAGAGAATACATGACTGCCGAACCGACGCTCAAGCCTGAGCGCCCCTTCTTTTCGTCCGGTCCGACCGCCAAGCACAAGGGCTGGTCTGCCGCCAATCTCAAAACCGAATCGCTCGGCCGCTCGCATCGCAGCGCGCTCGGCAAGTCGCGACTGAAATACGCTATCGACCTGTCGAAGGAGATGCTCGGCGTGCCCGAGGATTACCTCGTCGGCATCATGCCGGCCTCGGACACGGGCGCGCTCGAATGCGCCATGTGGACGATGCTGCGCCCCGATCGCCCGGCGACCGTGGCGGCATGGGAGAGCTTCGGCAATGTCTGGATCCAGGACGCGGTCAAGCAGCTCAAGCTGCCCCGCCTGACCACACTCGATGCGGACTATGGTGAGATACCTGATCTCGCCTCGATCCCGCAGGACAACGACGTCGTGTTCACTTGGAACGGCACGACCTCGGGCGCAAAGATACCGGACACCGACTGGCTCGCCCCGGGCCGCGAAGGCGTGACGATCAACGATGCCACCAGTGCCGTGTTCGCAATGGAAATGGACTGGGCCAAGCTCGATGCCACGACCTACAGCTGGCAGAAGGTCATGGGCTCCGAAGCCCAGCACGGCATGCTGATCCTTTCGCCCAAGGCAGTCGAGCGGATTGAAAGCTACGATCCCGAATGGCCGCTGCCCAAGCTCTTCCGCCTCAAGAAGGGCGGCAAGATCAACACCGGCATCTTCGAAGGCGCGACGATCAACACGCCTTCGATGCTGGCGACCGAGGACTATATCGACGCGCTTGAATGGGCGCAGGCGCTCGGTGGCCGCAAGGCGATGTTCGAACGCGCCGATGCCAATGCCAAGATCGTGCTCGACTGGATCGAGGCGACGCCGTGGCTGCGCAACATGGTTTCCGACCCGGCCAAGCGCACCAATACCGGCGTGTGCTTCGTCTTCCAGGGCGAATGGTACGATAGCCTGTCAGACGAGGACAAGGCGGCGGTGCCGAAGAAGATCGTCAAACTGCTCGAGGACCGCGACGTTGGTTACGACTTCAACGGCTATCGCGATGCCCCGCCGAGCCTTCGTATCTGGTGCGGTGGCACGGTCGAGCAGGAGGACCTCAAACGCCTCTTGCCGTGGATCGAGTGGGCCTACGAACAGGTGAAGAACTCGCACGCCTGAGGATGCCGCGAGCCCCAGCGAAGGCTGGGGCCTCCATCGGCCCAGCACCAATCTGGACGAGGTCCCAGCCCGCGCCGGAACTCGATTTAGGAAGAAATCATGACCAAACCCAAAGTCCTCATCAGCGACAAGATGGACCCCAATGCTGCGCGCATCTTCGAAGAGCGCGGCTGCGATGTCGACGTGAAGCCGGGCATGACGCCCGACGAACTCAAGGCTGTAATCGGCCAGTACGATGGCCTCGCCATCCGTTCGGCGACCAAAGTGACCAAGGAAATTCTCGAAGCCGCCGAAAATCTCAAGGTCGTCGGCCGTGCCGGGATCGGGGTCGACAATGTCGATATCCCCGCCGCCAGCGCCAAGGGCGTGGTGGTGATGAACACGCCTTTCGGCAATTCGATCACCACCGCCGAACACGCCATAGCCATGATGTTCGCTCTCGCCCGCGAAATCCCCGCGGCGAACGCGCGCACCCAGGCCGGCGAATGGCCCAAGAACGATTTCATGGGTGTCGAAGTGACCGGCAAGACGCTCGGCCTGATCGGTGCTGGCAATATCGGCAGCATCGTCGCCAGCCGCGCGCTGGGCCTACGCATGAAGGTCGTCGCCTTCGATCCTTTCCTGACCGAGGAACGTGCAGTGGAAATCGGAGTCGAGAAGGTCGATCTCGACACGCTGCTCGCCAAGGCGGACTTCATCACGCTGCACACGCCGCTGACCGACGAGACACGCAACATCCTGTCGGCCGAAAACCTCGCCAAGACCAAGAAGGGCGTGCGCATCGTCAACTGCGCGCGCGGCGGGCTGATCGACGAGGCGGCGCTGGCCGAGGCGCTCGACAGCGGCCAGGTCGCGGGTGCGGCGCTCGACGTGTTCCAGACCGAACCGGCCAAGGAATCGCCGCTGTTCGGCAAGCCCAATTTCATCTGCACCCCGCACCTCGGGGCATCGACCACCGAGGCGCAGGTCAATGTCGCATTGCAGGTGGCCGAGCAGATGGCCGACTACCTCGTCAACGGCGGCGTCACCAATGCGCTCAACATGCCGAGCCTCAGCGCCGAGGAAGCGCCCAAGCTCAAGCCCTATATGAAGCTGGCCGAGAACCTCGGCAGCCTCGTCGGGCAGCTGGCGCATGGCAACCTCACCAAGATCAGCATCGAGCGCGAGGGCGCGGCGGCCGAATTGTCGGGCAAGCCGATCGAAGGCGCGGTGTTGGCCGGCCTGATGCGCTGCTATTCGGATACGGTGAATATGGTCAACGCGCCCTTCCTGGCCAAGGAGCGTGGGCTCGACGTGCGCTCGATCCGGCACGAGAAGGAAGGCGCCTACAATACGCTGATCCGCGTTACCGTGGGCACCGAGGCGGGCGACCGTTCGGTGGCGGGAACGCTGTTCGGAACCGATGCCCCGCGCCTGGTGGAGATGTTCGGCGTCGGGATCGAGGCCGAGCTGTCGGGTGACATGCTCTACATCGTCAACGAGGACGCGCCCGGCTTTATCGGCCGGATCGGGACGCTGCTGGGCGAAAACGGCATCAACATCGGCACCTTCCACCTTGGTCGCCGCCAGGCGGGGGGAGAGGCGGTGCTGTTGCTGAGCGTCGACGCACCGATTCCGTTGGACGTCGTCAAGCAGGCCTGCGCGCTCCAGGGCGTGAAGACCGTAATGCCGCTGGCATTCTGACGGGCGATGAGGCAGGGGGCGCGGCGTTATGACGACACCTGACGACCTCCTGCCCGTCGGCCTCGAAGATGCGCTTCCCGATCGCGCCCGTGCGATTACCCGCGCGATGCGCGCCGTGCTCGATGCGATGGATGCGCATGGCTATGACCGCGTGCGTCCGCCGCTGGTGGAATTCGAGCGCTCGCTCGCCGGGCGCATGGACGGGGTGGCGACGCGGCGGATGGTGCGCTTCACCGACCCCGACAGCCTGCGCACGCTGGCGTTGCGCAGCGATATGACGGTGCAGGTCGGACGTATCGCAGCGACCGGCATGGCCGGCGCCCCGCGACCGCTGCGGCTGTGTTACGCCGGCGATGTCGCGCTGCTCCGCGCCGACCAGCTCGACCCCGCGCGGCAGCGGCTGCAACTCGGGGCCGAGCTGATCGGCGCCGATAGTGTCGCGGCGGCGAGCGAAATGGTCTCGGTGGCGATCGACGCGCTCAAGGCGGCGGGCGTCGCCAATATCTCGGTCGATTTCACGCTGCCCGACCTCGTCGACGCGCTCGCCCAAGACGCGATGCCGCTCGATCCCGAGCAGCGCGAGGCGGTACGGCGCGAGCTCGATACAAAGGACGCCGGCGGGCTGCGCGAAGCTGGCGGCGAGGCCTATCTCCCGCTGCTCTATGCCACCGGCCCCTTAGGCGAGGCGATCGACAAATTGGCGGCGGTCGATGCGGGCGGCGCGCTCGCCAGCCGGATCGAGGGCCTGCGCGAGATCGCTGCAGCCATCGACAATCGCGCCCGGGTCACGCTCGATCCGACCGAACGCCACGGTTTCGAATACCAGAGCTGGTTCGGCTTCACGCTCTATGGCGAGGGCGCGCGCCGCGCGCTCGGCCGCGGCGGGACCTACACGATCAAAGGCAGCGACGAGGCCGCGACCGGCTTTTCGCTCTATATCGATCCGCTGCTCGAGGCGCTCGGCGCGATCGCTGCCGACAGGCGCGATACGCTGTTCCTCCCGCTGGCCCATGACCGCGAAGTGGCGGCACGCCTGCGCGGGATCGGCTGGCGGACGATCGCCGCCGTGGCCGAGAGCGACGATGCGCGGGCACTGGGCTGCACGCATGTGCTCGAAGGCAAGGAGCCGAAGCCGCTCTAGGCGCTCCGCCATTGCGGATGCTTGTGCATCACCCCGGCAAACAGATCTGACCCGATCAGCGCAGCGAGCCAGGCCTGCAGGCCTGGCAGATCCTGCGCATCAAACCAGGTGCGGTCGGCATTGGCGAACTGGCGGATGAAGGGAAAGATCGCGATATCGGCGAAGCCGCGCGCGTCGCCGCACAAAAAGGCGCTGGCAGCTAGCCGTGCCTCCAGTCGCTGGAGGATCTCCAGCGCCGCGGCGCGGTGCTCCTCGGGATCGACGTCGTCGTAGCGCGTGGCATATTTGTAGCGGTCGAGATGGTGCTTGAAGGGGCCGTCATTGGCTTCGAGCAAGGCCTCGTCGTGCCGCGCGAGCCAGCTTTCGGGATCGCTTCGCCCGAGCGCCCAACGCATGATGTCGAGGCTCTCCTCGAGCACCGCACCGTGCTCCGTCACCAGCACCGGCACGGTGCCCTTGGGCGAGACCGCGAGCATCTCGGCGGGCTTGTCGCGCAGCACCACCTCGCGGTGGTCATAGCGCGCGCCGCTCACGCTCAACGCCATGCGGGCGCGCATCGCATAGGGGCAGCGGCGGAAGCTGTAGAGAACCGCTTCAGCCATCGGCCTCTTCATCGATCCCCGGGTGTTCCCGGCGTCCGACATGCTCCTCGCCGCGCGCCTCCGCGAGCCTTTCCTGCCGCTGGCGTTCGGCATAGCGGGCCCGCTGTTCATCGCTGCGTTCGCCATGGCAGCGGGGGCAGGATACGCCTTCTTCGTAATGCTCATGCGTCATATCCTCGGCGCTGAGCGGGCGACGACAGGCGCGGCACAGGGCATGATCGCCCGGCTTCAGGCCGTGGCCGACGCTGACGCGCTCGTCGAAGACGAAGCATTCGCCGTGCCACAGGCTTTCGGCCTCGGGTACCTGTTCGAGGTAATTCAATATGCCACCCTTGAGGTGGTAGACTTCTTTCACCCCTTCGGCGCGCGCGAAAGCGGTCGATTTCTCGCAGCGGATGCCGCCGGTGCAGAACATGGCGATCCTGGGCGAGCGGCCCTCCGCCTCGATCTCGGCGCGCTTGGCGCGGAACCAGTCGGGAAATTCACGGAAGCTTGTGGTCTCCGGGTCGATCGCGCCCTCGAACGTCCCGATCTGCACCTCGTAATCATTGCGCGTGTCGATCACGATCGTGTCGGGATCGGAGATCAGCGCATTCCAGTCCCCGGGCGCGACATAGGTGCCGACTCCTGCCAGCGGGTCGAGATCGGGCTGGCCCATGGTGACGATCTCCTTCTTCAGCCGCACCTTGGTGCGGTGGAAGGGCATCGCCTCGGCGCGTGATCCCTTGACTTCGATATCCGCGCATCCGGGCAGCGCGCGGACATGCGCGAGCACCGCCTCGATCCCCTCATCCGAACCGGCGATGGTGCCGTTGATCCCTTCGCGTGCGAGTAACAGGGTGCCGCGCACGCCGGCCTCTTCCATGCAGGCGAGCAGGTCCGGCTTCAAGACGGCGGGATCGTCGAACCGCGCGAACTGGTAGAGCGCGGCGATGCGGATGGGAGGCAGCGACATGATCGCGCCCCGTTAGCACCCCGGGGCGCTTCGGGCACCCCTCGATGTCACTCCCTGCCGCTGCCCGCCAGTACAGCCTGTGTATCGGCCAGCTCGACATCGCTCGTCATGCCGAGATAACGCTCGTAATAGGGCTTGTGCGACGAGCCGACGATCGCCAGCACGCGGCGGCCCGCGCCGATCACCTGCCGCAAATTGGCGACCATGCGCAGGTTTCGCGTCTCCCAATAGGCGAGATATTTGCGGCCCGTATTGCCCGGGTGGCGGGCGCCTGCGGCCGCGCCGAAATCGCTGCGCATGGCCAGCCGTGCCTCGCGCTCGCTGTTCATGAGGCGGTACCATTCGAGCACCGATAGCGATCCGTTTTGGAGCTGCTTGTCCCGAGCCTCGGAAGCGGCACGGCGCTCGGCCGTGGCGGGATTGTCCCAGGCTGCGCGAATTTCGCGCACATAGAGCTCCTCGTCGTCGATCGGCCCGGTGGCAATATCACCGGTATGGTCATCGACCGGATAGACGCGCTCGTGGCCGAGCCGGGCGGCGAGATGCGCCGCGATCAGGCTCGATTCGTTGCGCCGGGTCATGCGCTTGTCGATCTGTGCGACCAGCTCCCCGGTCAGCGCGCCCCCTGCATGGCGCTCGGGAGCAGGCAGGCGGAGCCACTGGACCAGCGCCGAATCGGGTTCGCCGATCGCGAGGAAAAGCGCCGCCAGCCGCCGCCGTTGCGCCGGCTCCCGCTCGGTGCCTTGTTCATCCAGCAGCTCGCGGACTTCGCGATCCGCTTCGGGCCCCGACACGCCGAGCGCGGCGCGTGCGGGCCCGGGGTTGGGGCAATAGTTTTCCGCAGTGTCGGGGTAGGCGTGCGCATAGGCGCGCAGGAAGTCGCATTGCGGCCCGTCGAGATTCTCGATCGCGATGGCCTCGGGGCGCCACTCGGCAAGCCGGTCGAGCAGCGGGGCGAAGCGGGTGCGGTCGAAATCCTCGGGTAGAGAGCTGAGATGCGCTGTGCCGAGTACAAGCACCTCGCTCAGATCACCCCGCTCGCGCGCAGCCTCGTCGACGATGGCGACCGGATCGGTTGGGGTGGCTGCGGCTTGGGCGGGCGCCGCTGCGGCGACGAGCAGGCTGGCGATAAACAAGGTCATGACACTCTCCGTTTCCGGAGACGTGTCATGCCTATATAATACAGTCAATCCTCGCCCGGAGGACCGCAGCTCAGCCGTTGAAGTTCGCCGGATCGGGGCCGAGACGACCATCGTCGGTATCGAGCGCATCGATCCGCGCCATCTGCTCCTCGCTCAGTTCGAACGACAGGGCGGCAAAATTCTGCTCGATATGCTCGCGGCTAGTCGACTTGGGGATCGGGCAGAGCCCGTGCTGAATATGCCAGCGCAGCACCACTGCGCTCGCTGGCTGGCGCGTCTCGCCGGCAATCTCCTGGATCGCGGCGGCATCCATCCCGCCGCCCTGCCCAAGCGGCGACCAGCTTTGCGTGACGATGCCCATGTCCTCGTGAACCTTGCGCAGTTCGCGCTGCTGGAAGCTCGGGTGCAGTTCGATCTGGTTGAGCGCCGGGGTGACGCCGGTCTCGTCGACGATGCGCTTCAGATCTTCCTTGCGGAAATTGGACACGCCGATCGACTTCGCCTTGCCCTGGTCGCGCAGGTCGATCAGCGCCTTCCACGTGTCCACGAACAGGTCCTTATCAGGGCAGGGCCAGTGGATCAGCAGCATGTCGACATGGTCGCGCCCCAACCGCGCGAGGCATTTGTCGGCAGCCTTGAGCGTCCGGTCGTAGCCCTGGCTCTCGTTCCAGATCTTGGTCTGGAGGAAGATATCGGACCGCTCGCCGATCCCCTCGCCCACACCGCGCTCGTTGCCATAGATGGCCGCCGTGTCGACCAGCCTATAGCCGGTTTCGAGCGCGGTCTTGACGGCTGCGGGCGCCGTCTCCTCCTCGATCTGCCAGGTACCGAAACCGAGCTGTGGAATCTGGCAGCCGTCGTTGAGGGCGAGGGTGGGGTAATCGGTCATGGGGTCTCCTTTACCCTATCAATGATGCAGTGCAGCAATGTTTCCGCGGCTTGACTGCCAACCCGCAGGCTCCTACCTCGCGCCCCGCATTTGAAGCGGCACACCCGTTTCTCCATTCCATCCCCTGGTCGAGTCCTGTCGAAGGACCTTGTGGATCCCCTGGCAGGGGAAAAGGCGTAATCATGGCAAATGTGACCGTAATCGGTGCCCAGTGGGGCGATGAGGGCAAGGGCAAGATCGTCGACTGGCTTGCCAGCCGCGCCGATGCCGTCGTGCGCTTCCAGGGCGGGCACAATGCCGGCCACACGCTGGTCGTCGGCGACAAGACCTACAAGCTCTCGTTGCTGCCGAGCGGGATCGTCACGGGCACGCTCAGCATCGTCGGCAATGGCGTGGTACTCGATCCCTGGCATCTCAAGGCCGAGGTCGAAAAGCTCGAGGGGCAGGGTGTCGAGATCAATCCCGACAATTTCGCCATCGCCGACAATTGCCCGCTGATCCTGCCGATCCACCGCGATCTCGATGGCCTGCGCGAAACCGCGGCGGGTTCGGGGAAGATCGGCACCACCGGGCGCGGCATCGGCCCGGCCTATGAAGACAAGGTCGGCCGCCGCGCGATCCGCGTCTGCGATCTCGCGCATCTCGACCATCTCGAACCGCAGCTCGACCGGCTCTGCGCGCACCACGATGCGCTGCGCGCCGGTTTCGACCAGCCGCCGATCGACCGCGAAAGGCTACTCGCCGAGCTGCGCGAGATCGCACCCTTCGTGCTGCAATTCGCGCAGCCGGTGTGGAAACGCCTCAAGAAGGTCCGCAAGGCGGGCGCCAAGATCCTGTTCGAAGGCGCGCAGGGCGTGCTGCTCGATATCGACCACGGCACCTATCCCTTTGTCACCAGCTCTAACACCGTCAGCGGCACCGCCGCGGCGGGCAGCGGGCTCGGTCCCAATGCCACCGGTTTCGTGCTCGGCATCGTCAAGGCCTACACCACGCGCGTCGGCAGCGGGCCATTCCCGACCGAGCTAGAGGACGAGGTGGGCAAGGGTATCGGCGAGCGCGGTCATGAATTCGGTACCGTCACCGGGCGCCAGCGCCGGGTGGGCTGGTTCGACGCCGTGCTGGTACGCCAGACCTGCGCGATCAGCGGCGTCACCGGTATCGCGCTGACCAAGATCGACGTGCTCGACGGGCTCGACGAGGTAAAGATCTGCACCGGCTACCGCCTCCACGGCAAGATCATGGACTACTTCCCCAGCCACGCGGCGGATCAGGCCGCAGTCGAGCCGATCTACGAGACCATGCCGGGGTGGAAGGAATCGACTGCCGGTGCGCGCAGCTATGCCGACTTGCCCGCCAATGCGGTGAAATACATTCAGCGCGTGCAGGAACTGATCGAAACGCCCGTGGCGCTGGTCTCCACCAGCCCGCAGCGCGAGGACACGATCCTGATGCGCGATCCGTTCATGGATTGATGCGCAGTTCAGTCATTGCGAGCGTCGCGAAGCTATCCAATCCTGCGCTGTCCTTTGGATAGCACGCCTCGAGGCGGAGCCTTCGGCTCCTCGCAACTACGAATTAAGAGTTGGTCGTTATGGTGCCCACACCATGCGCGTTCTCGCCCTTTCACTCGTGCTCCTGTTCGCGGCCTGCCTGCAGCCGGTGCCGGTCGCGCAGGCGCAGCAGGCGCGCGC
>Ga0066644_10001736_pt1 | contig 11859 bp, 7 predicted proteins | sample CryGeyCG2114_020_FD_62735 | JGI IMG/M metagenome (GOLD analysis project Ga0066644, IMG submission 62735) | Groundwater microbial communities from aquifer - Crystal Geyser CG15_big_fil_post_rev_8/21/14_0.20 | ecosystem: Environmental > Aquatic > Deep subsurface > Groundwater | place: USA: Utah...
TTCCTGTCATCGCGATTGTCACCGTGGCCGCCTATGCGCTGTCGACGCTGGCGGTGACGGAATGGCGGGTCAAGCTGCGCCGGGACATGAATGAAGCCGACAGTGAAGCCAGCGCACGGGCCGTCGATGCGTTGATCAATTTCGAGACGGTGAAATCCTTTGCTGCCGAACGCCGTGAGACCGACCGCTATGATGAGGCGCTGACGCGCTATGCCGATGCCGCCTCGCGGTCGATGAGTTCACTGGCGCTGCTCAATGGGCTGCAGGCGCTGGTCATGAATCTTGGCCTTCTGGCAATGGCCGTGATTGCCGGATTAAAAGCATGGAATGGCGAATTGCAGGCTGGTGACATTGCTGCGGTGACGCTGATCCTGATGAATATCTATCAACCGCTCAACATTCTTGGCTGGGCCTATCGCGAAATACGGCAGGCCGCAGTGGATATGGAGCGCTTGTTTGAAACCCTCGCCCTGCAGCCGGATGTGGCGGACGCGCCGGATGCACATGCGCTGGAAGACCGGGGCGGGGCAGTCGAGTTCAGGGATGTCAGTTTTGCCCATGATGGCCGCGACCGGTCGATTGAAGGGCTCAGCTTTAATTTGGTGCCGGGCAGTTTCACCGGTGTCTGCGGGCCGTCCGGTGCCGGAAAATCCACACTGCTGAAGCTTCTGTTCCGCTTCTATGATCCGTCATCGGGTCAGATTCTGGTTGATGGTCAGGACCTGAAAGCAGTGACCCAGGACTCGCTGCGCGCCCGGCTCGGTCTGGTGCCGCAGGATGTGGTTCTGTTCAATGATACGCTGCGCGCCAACATCCAGTATGGTGATCCAGCGGCCGATGAAGCGGCGCTGATGGAAGCGGCGGAACGCGCGCGTCTGGGCGATTTCATCCGGGACCTGCCAGACGGTCTGGAGACGCGGGTGGGTGAGCGCGGATTGAAACTCTCCGGTGGTGAAAAACAGCGCGTCGGGGTAGCGCGGGCAATATTGAAAAATCCGCGTATTCTCATTCTTGATGAAGCCACCTCTGCACTCGATTCCGAAACCGAGCGCGAAGTCCAGGTAGCGCTGGCAGAAGCGGCGCGGGGACGCACGACGCTGGCGGTTGCGCACCGCCTGTCAACAATTGCCGGGGCGGATCAGATCCTGGTTCTGGACGCCGGCCGGATTGCCGAGCGCGGCACGCATGCGGAGCTGCTCGCCCGCGATGGCCTCTACGCGCAGATGTGGCGGCGTCAGGCCGAAGCCGGTGAGGCAGCGGCAAATCCGGGTCATGAGACCGGTATCAGCCGCACTCCAGCATAGACGGTGCGGCGCATTGCGGGCCTCACGCTGATTTGTTCCGGGGCGCATACTGCGCGGCCGCCGCAATCACACTGACCGAGACCAGGAGGATCAGCGTGGCCCAAAGCAGGCCTCCGGTATCGAGCCCGCCCAGCATCATCCATCCATAGACCGCCGGCCCCAAAGCCGTCGAGACCACCATCAGTGCGGTCAGACCGGAGCGTGCTGTGCCGAGATGGTCCGACCGCACCAGTTCCGCCACCACGGCGGTTCGAAGCGTGCCACTCATGCCCGCCGTTGCCCCCAACAGGCTCATATAGACCGGCGCGGTCCAGGCACCGTCGAACAGCGCTAGGATAGCGGTGCCAAGCGCGAAGGGAATCAGGTGGAGCGGAAACAGGCTGCGCGCCCCGAAGCGGTCGATTGCCGGGCCGGAGCCGATGCCGGTGCCTATCTGCACGAGGCCGAAGAGCGCGAAAGAGGCGGCGAACAGACCCAGTGTCAAGCCCTTGCCCTCCGCAATTGCCGCCTGGTGGAAAATCAATGCCGTCACCGCGAAGGGGGCGGCGCAATAGGCCGGGGCGAGGGCGAGGAAATAGGGTGAACGCCAGAGCGCACGTGCCGTGAGTGTCCCTGCGCGAAGGGCGGTCCCCGCGGCGGGTGCCGGGTCGCCACCGCCCTCGGATTTTGGCCACCGGAAGCTGCGGGCATTGCGCAATAGCCAGACTGTCAGCGGCAGTACAACGAGGCCCGCCACCACACCGGCAGACGCATAAACTGCGCGCCAGCCGAACTCGCCAATCGCCCACACCATCGGCACTGGCAGCACGATCTCGCCGAGCGCGAAGCCGGAAATGACGAGGGCCAGCGCCGCGCCGCGCCGTGCGTTGAAGTGGCGGGCGATGCCGGTCAGCGCGGCATGCGACATCAAACCCTGTCCGCCCATCCGCACCATGCCCAGCCCGATGGCCAAGGGTATCAGACCCCAGGACCCTGCCATAAGCACACATCCCGCTGCGACGAACAGCAAGACAGCAACCGCATATGTCAGCAGATCGACGCGGTCGATAGGCCGTCCGGCCCACACCAGGAGGACGGCACTGGCAATGGTGACGAGCGCATAGATATTGGCGAGGTCAGCATCGGCCAGCGCCAGATCTGCTGTGATTGCGGGCACGAAGAGTGAAATGAAGAAGGTCTGCCCGACACTGGAACCGAAACAAAACAGGGTGCCGAATCCGATCAGTCGCGGATGTTCGCGCATCAGGCTGAGAAAAGACATCGGCAGGGATCCGGAGAGCGGGAAGAAGGCAGATGACCATGCGGTTCGTAGCGAGTGTGTCAATTCGTCCGGGCAGATGGAGGCACCGTCTGCCAGTGATTACTCGGCGGGGGCGGCCTCTATCTTGCCGGGGTCTGTACGGGCGGCGTCTTCATCGGCGATGCCGAAGAAGCGGGCGATCCGCAACGGCACACCCAGAAAGACCGGGGTCAGTATCAGGGTCAGGAGTGTCGCAAAACCAAGCCCCCAGACCACGGCGCTGGACAGCTGCACCCACCATTCCGATGACGGGCCGCCAATGCCGATGACGCCGGTGCCGAAATTGGCATTGATCTGGAAGACCATGGGCAGAAGTCCGAAAATGGTCGTGACGGTGGTCAGCATGACCGGGCGCAAACGCTGGGCAGCGGTGCGGATAATCGCATCATCGACTCCAAAACCGGTTTGCCGCAATCGGTGGAAGGTATCGATCAGCACGATATTGTTGTTCACGACAATGCCGGCCAGCGTCACCACGCCTGTGCCCACAAACAGCACTGAAATGTAGGGGAAAGACAGCTGAATACCGATCATCACGCCGACGACCGAGAGGACGACGGCCTGGAGGGTCAGGAAGACATGCCAGAAATTATTGAACTGCCAGAGCAGGATAACGGCCATCATGAACAATGAGGCGAGCATGGCGACAGCGAAGAATTGTCCCGCTTCAGCGGTCTCTTCATCGGCTCCCCGGAAGCGGATCTCGACTTCGGTGGATATCCGTCCTGCGGCCTGTTCAGCCTCGATCCATGTCCGCAATTCATCCCGCAGCAGGTTGGCGGCATAGCTTTCATCAGCGTTAGCGCGGATTTCTATGACGCGCATGCCATCGCGGCGATTAATGGAATCGACGCGCTGGCCCGCTTCGCGGGTGACAAAATTGCTCATCGGAACCGAGCCATCCGGAGTGTTCACCCGCAACCGGTCGAGCGCATCAATACCGCGGGATTCTGCCGGGAAGCGCACTCGAATATCAACTTCTTCATCGGCATCATCGGGGCGATAGCGGCCGACAAGGGCACCATTGGTCACGAGCTGTACGGCAGCCCCGATCTGCGCCACATCGGCCCCGAAGCGTCCGGCCTCCTCGCGATCTACCTGCAACCGCCATTCAAGGCCGGGCAGGGGCAGAGTGTCCTCGATATCGACGAGACCCTGCGTTTCATCCAGCCGGGCACGGACGGCGCGGGCGGCTTCATCCAGTGCGGTGAAATTATTGGACCGCAATTCGACCTGCACATCCTTGCCGACCGGCGGGCCGTTCTCGAACGGGCGCACTTCGGTAACAAGGCCGGGTATATCCGCCACAGCCGCGCGGATATCGGCGAGAATTTCGCGGCCGTCCCGGCGTTGGCCATGGGGATAGAACTCAATGAAGATACGGGCTACGGCGTCAGCGGGTGCACCCGATACACCATCATTGAAACTGCCCGACCGGGCGGAGCTTCCAGCGGTGGTGAAATAACCTCGGATACCGTCGATCTCGTTGAGGCGTTCCTCGACCTGCACGGCAAGCTGATACTGCTCGGCGGGTGACAGATTTCCGCGCGCCCGGACGAAGACATAGACCTGTTCCGGTTCGGTATCGAGGAAGAATTCGGTGCGGTGCGGGGTTGCGCCAAACCATGTAATTGTCCCGGCGACAATGGCGATCGTTATCCCGGTAACGGCCAGCGGACGGTTGATCAGCGAGGCGATCATGCGCGCATACATGCCAGTAAAGCCTGGCAATTCGGTCGGGCGGGCAGCGCTTTCCGCGGACAGCATGGCCAGCGTGCCCGGATCGCCCTTCATCGGCTGCTTGCCAATGACCGACCCCAGAGCCGGCAGGAATATCAGCGCCATGACCAGTGCCGAGGACAGGACAAAAATCAGCGTGGTGGGCAGATAGGCCATGTATTGGCCGGGAATCGTATTCCAGAACAAAAAGGGCAGGAAGGCCGCGAGCGTGGTACCGGTCGAAGAGACAATCGGCCAGAACATGCGCTTGCCGGCGAGGGCATAGCTTTCGCGCCGCGGCGTGCCTTCAGCCAGTTTCCGGTCGGCATATTCCACCACCACGATGGCACCATCCACCAAAAGGCCGACGGCAAGCACCATGGCGAACATCACCATGAAGTTTACCGAATAGCCAAAAATGCTGAGCAGGAGGAAGGAAAACATGAAGCTGGAGGGGATCGCGATCCCGACCAGAAATGCCGAGCGCAGACCGAGTGCTGCGACGACAATGATCATCACCAGAACGATGGCGAGGATGATGGAACTGGTCAGGCTGTTGAGCGAATCCTGCACATAGGTGGAGACATCAAGCGAGAAGGCATGCCCGACCGATTCCGGCCAGTTGGTCGATATTCCGGCGACCGCCTCGCGGACCTCGGCTGTCATGCTGATGACATTCGCGCCGGGGCGGCGCACCACCTGCAGCGAGAACGCCGGGCGGCCATTATAGCGCGCAAATCCGTCGCGGTCCTTGAAGGTGCGGCGAACTTCAGCCAGATCTGACAGTGTGACAACGATGTCGCCATTGCGTGCGACCGGCAGATTGAGCGCATCCTGTGCGGTTTCAAACAGGCCGGGGACTTTCACCTGAAAGCGCGCATCACCGGTATCCAGCGCCCCGGCGGCGACCAGCTGGTTGTTGGCCTGAACGGCATTGATGACCTGCCCGAAAGTGACGCCGTAGGATTCCAGCCGGGCAGGATCGACCACCACTTCCAGCAATTCATCACGGGTGCCTGCCAGATTAGCTTCCAGAACAGAGGGCAGGGCTTCCAGCTCGTCCTGGAGGCTGCGGGCAAGGCGATAGAGCGCGCGTTCCGGCACATCGCCATAAAGCTGAACCACGATGGCTGGCGCCAGAGCGGCGTTCACCTCTCTCAGAACCGGCTCACGGGCGTCCTCGGGAAATTCACGGCGGGCCAGATCAATGGCTTCCCGGACATCGACAATGGCCTGGTTGGAATCGAAGGTGACATCGAATTCCAGCACCATGGAACCGGCTCCCAGTTGGCCGGTGGTGTTCAACTCTTCCAGTCCCTCGATGGCGCGTAATTCGGTCTCTGCCGGACGCAGGATCAGGCGTTCGGCATCTTCCGGTGACAGGCCTTCCAATGGCACTATGACACCGACAAAGGGGATGGCAATGTCCGGATCCGCCTCTTTCGGCGCAGTGATGTAGGATACCAGCCCGGCCATCAACAGCACGCCGAAAATGACCAGGATCATGCGGACGCGATTGACGGCAAAATCAACGATCGAAGTCATGGCGCTGCCACCGATTCCACGATCGCTCCGTCCTCCACAAAGTCCTGCCCCTGAACGATGACTTTGGCCGGGTCTGGCAGGCCGGACACCCAGCTTCCACCGGGGGCGTCAGACAGCCACTCCACTTCAACGAAGCGCACGCGGTCGTTACTGTCGATGATGCGGACGCCGATATGGCCGTCTTCGTTCAGCGCAAGGACGGTTGTCGGTACCAGATGTGCCCGCCGCGCCGGCAGGGGGATGATGATTTCCGTGGTGATTCCCGAACGCAAGACGCCGTCCGGATTGGAGATTGACAATTCGGTCCGGAATGTCCGGGTGGCCGGGTCGGCCTGGCGGGCAATCCTGCGGATCGTGCCGGATTCAATCTCGCCGGTGATCAGGCGTGCCTGACCTGCCATGCCGGGCTCAAGTGCCCCGACATCACTTTCCGATACCTGGGCGACCGCCAGCAGTGGATCGAGCTCCAGAACAATGCCACAGGATTGTCCAGGGGCAAGATAATCGCCAATCTCTGCTTCGCGGCGGTCAAACCAGCCGCCAAAAGGCGCTCGAATGTAGATGTTGGCCAGTTCCTGTTGCGCCGCCTCCAGACGGGCGCGAGCCCCATCGCGTGCAGCTTCCAGCGCAGAGACGGAGTTCTGCGACCGGTATCCGCGTTCGCTGAGCGTAACTGCGCCATCATATTCCTGCTGGGCAGCGCGCAGATCCGCGCGGGCCTGATCCAGCGCTGCCTGACGCGCATCAACTTCCAGCCGGCACAAGAGATCGCCTTCCTCAACGCGCGCCCCTTCCGGGGCAGGGGCTTCGACAACCCGCCCGCCGGTTTCGGCGCGCACGGAGACTTCGCGCGCGGCCTGTGTGCGTCCACGCAGGACCAGATAGCCGGGCTGGTCTTCGGCAGTAAAAGTTTCATAGACGACACGTGGCGCGCGTGACGGGGCCTGTCCGTCCTGCGCAGCCTGGCCGCTATCGCGATTATTGAAGAGGGTTCCGAAAAGAAAGAAGCTTCCCACCAGAACAATGATGACGAGGGCTGCGATATACCGGCCGTTGAAGCGCATCTTGGATATCCGTCTGATTCGCCCGCAGGCCATATTGCAGCTGCGAGATAGGCTTAATCCGACTCAGAATCGAGAGGCAAGACAGGAATTGACGCGTGTTTTTCGAAATTGATCAGCATTTCTGAGATGTGCGGGGGAAATTGCTGGCTCCCTGGGACGGGCTCGAACCGCCGACCCGGTGATTAACAGTCACCTGCTCTACCAACTGAGCTACCAGGGAAAAGCCTTAGCAATGGGCGGGGGCTATACCATCGGATTTGATCTGGCGGCAAGCCTTGATGCTTCACCAAATGCACAAAGAAAATCGGGAGCCAGTGAGGCTCCCGACAAGGCATTGGGTGGATGGTGGGGTGTCTTCACGGGAAGACAGATAAACTTTCTCTCAAGAGGGTAAATATGAAGTTAACGGGTTTGCGAAATGGTCGAAAACGATTCAGTCTGTTTGAAAGAGTCTTACCGTTAGGGGATTTTCATGCGTGAATACACAACATATAGTGATTTCTTTCCCTACTACCTACAAGAGCACGCTAGGCTAGAAACGCGATTGTTCCATTATGTGGGGTCTTTTCTGGCCATAGGGGTGCTGGTTTTCGCGCTGGCGCTTCAAAACTGGTGGCTTTTGCTGGCGGTTCCGGTGTCGGGCTATTTTTTCGCCTGGGTCAGCCATGCCTTCATCGAAAAGAACAAGCCGGCGACATTCACCTATCCGTTGTGGTCGCTGCGGGGCGATTATCACATGCTGTTTCTGGCGATGTCGGGAAGACTGAATGGCGCACTGCAGCGCGCCGGTGTGGCACCGCCAGCGGCGGAATGAGCCGGTTTCCCTGGGTCGTATGGATTGAAACGGTTGGAGGCTCCGCCCGGAATCGAACCGGGGTACACGGATTTGCAATCCGCTGCGTCACCACTCCGCCACGGAGCCATCCTGCGGTGAGCGGGGTTTGTAACCGAGCCCATTCGTCCCGGCAACGTGTTCTCGCACGATCGCCGTCATCAGGTGTTGCCGCAGGCTTTCAACGCGCGATATAAGCGCCGCACCTTGGTAAATCAGAGGGGGCCTACGTGCCGGATTTTTCCCGCGAACGCGACGCAATGGTTGATAGCCAGATTCACACGGCGGATGTCACCGACCGCCGTCTTTTGAAAGCCCTGCGCACCTTGCCGCGTCATGCCTTTGTGCCGAAGGGCAAATCGGCTATCGCCTATGCAGATTGCGAAGTCGAAGCGGCTCCCGGCCGCTGGATGATGCGGCCGCGCGATCTGGGCCTGCTGATTCATTGTGCACAGGTGCAGCCGGACGAGCTGGTGCTCAACATTGCCAGCGGCCGCGGCTATGCGGCTGCGGTGTTGTCGCGGATGGCGGAAACGGTTGTCGGCGTCGAAGCCGATGAGACGCTGGTCAGGAAATCATCCGATGCACTCGCCGATGCCGGCTGCGACAATACCGCGATCATTGGTGGCGATCCGGTAAAGGGCGCGCCGGGGCAGGGGCCGTATGACGTGATCTTCGTTGAAGGGGCCGTTTCGGATGTGCCGCGGGCCTGGTTTGACCAGTTGAAGGATGGCGGACGGCTGGCCGTTGTGGTGCGCAAGGGTGCGGTTGGAAAAGCCACGATATTCACGCGGTCCGGCGACAGTATCGGTCATCGTGTCGTGTTTGATTCGACGCCGCGCCTGATCCCCGGTTTCGAGAAAGAGGCCGGTTTCGTCTTCTGATGCGGCAAGACGCCGCTTGAAAACCCGGCTACGTTAATTAAGTGAACGATGTTCACACTGTTGGCTGTGTCCGGATTCTTACAAAGCCGACACTATGCCTGCGGGTATTAACGTATAAACTGCGGCGAAATTCGAGGGACGCACATGTTCACCAGACTTCTCATTTCCGGCGCGATCGCAGCCGCAGTACTGACGTTTCCGGTACAGGCACAGACGCTTGAAGAAACGCTGGAGTTGACCTACCGGTCCAATCCGACGCTGCAAGCGGAACGTGCGGGGGTTCGTGCAGTAGAAGAATCCATTATCCAGGCCCGGTCCGGCTGGCTGCCCAGCGTCTCGGCGTCTGCCAGCATCAGCCATACGACGACGGAAAGCTCCGGTGGTTTTTTCAACCAGTCGAATACGGTGACACCGCAATCCTATCGTATCGATGCCAATCAGGCGATCTGGCGCGGTGGTGAAATCAATGGCGCGATCAGTCAGGCGCAAGCCAATGTTCAGGCATCGCGCGAACAATTGCGGTCCGCCGAGCAGTCCATTCTGCTGCAGGCGGCCACGGCCTATCTGGATGTCCGGCGTGATGTTTCGATCGCTGAAATCCGCCGCAATAATGTCGAAGTGCTACTGGCCCAGCTCGATGCCGCCGAAGACCGGTTCGAAGTGGGTGAAATCACCCGGACAGATGTGTCCCAAGCAGAAGCCCGTCTATCGAGTGCGCGGGCGCAATTCGCTGCCGCCCTGTCGCAACTGGCCGCCAGCCGGGCGCGTTATGCCGCGCTCGTTGGTCAATATCCCGCCACGCTGGCGCTTGAGCCGCCACTGCCGGAACTGCCGGTGACAATCGAAGATGCGCTGGAAATCGCGCTCGACTTCAGCCCCACTCTGCGTGCCGCGGCGTTTACCGAGGATTCGGCCCGCGCGGCCATTCAAGCGGCACGCGGTGCTTACATGCCGGATGTGTCCCTGAATGCCTCCGCCTCGCAAGGCCGCGACCAGCAACGGCCCGGCGACCAGACGGACCGCTACTCGGTGACCGCACAGGTATCAGTTCCGCTCTTCACCGGCGGGCTCAACCGTTCGCGCGTGCGGCAGGCGACCTTCAATGCCGACCAGGCCCGGATGCGGGTGACCGCTGCCCGCCGGCAGGTCACTGAAGTGGTGACCACGGCCTTCAACAATCTGGTTGCCAGCCGGTCGGTGATCGCCTCCAGCCAGCAATCTGTGGAAGCCAATGAAATCGCTCTGGACGGGGTTCAGCAGGAGGCCTTTGTCGGATTGCGCACGACGCTGGATGTGCTCAATGCCGAGCAGGAATTGCTGGACGCCCGCCTGACCCTGGTCAGTGCGGAACGTGATTCGTACGTCGCGGGGCTGACATTGCTGCAGGCCATGGGGCTGCTCACGGCAGAAACGCTGGGCATCACCGGCGAGCCGGAAGCCTATGTGAGTGCGACATCTGGCGGTAACGTCGATTTCAAACCTTGGAATTAATCCGAGGATAACTGGGCTTTACGGCTGGACAGCAGCCCTTTAGACCGAGTTTAATTCGCCCATCAGGGGAAGCGACGGAAGAGGGATCGCCCGCTCATGTCTACAGAAGCTGCAGAAAACGAACCGTCCATGGAAGAAATCCTCGCATCGATCCGCCGGATCATTGACGAGGATGAAGAAGGCGGTGACGCCGGGACGGCTGCCGACACTCCGGCCGAAGATGAACCGGCGGCCGAAACGGCACCGGCGCCGGAACCGGAGCCTGTTGCCGAAGCTCCTTCAGAGCCCGAGCCGGCCCCCGAGCCTGCTGCTAAAGCGCCGGCAGAGCCGGAACCTGAAACGGACGATGAAGTCTTGGAACTCACCGACAGGATTGAAGATATTGGCGGAGGAACGGATCCGCTGGCACTCGATGACGATTTGATGATTATCGATCGTGAGGATGACGCACCGGCACCCGAACCAGAACCAGAACCAGAACCTGTGGCCGAAGCGGCACCGGAACCCGAGCCTGCCCCGCAACCGGCGGCCAAGGAAGAGGATTCGCTGGTTGGTGCTCCGGCGGCGACTGCTGCGGCGGGCGCGTTTGATGCGCTGGCTGAAAATCTCCGCGTGGCCTCGGCCGATGGTCTCACCCTTGAAGGGATTGTGCGCGAAATGATGCGTCCGATGCTGAAAGAGTGGCTCGACACGAATTTGCCGCGGGTTGTCGAGGAAAAAGTCGAAGCCGAAATTGAACGGATCGCCCGGCGCCGTTAGGGTCAGGACCTGCTAACTGAAACAGAAAAGAATAGGGCGTCGACGAAACCGTCGGCGCCCTTTATGTATGCGCCGCCATGCTAGAAAAATTAGAAAAAACATTTGAACCGACAGCCGCCGAACCGCGCCTCTATACGCAATGGGAAGATGCCGGAGCCTTCCAGCCGAAGGATGATCCGGACGCGGAAACCTATTCCATCGTCATTCCGCCCCCCAATGTGACAGGCAGCCTGCATATCGGCCATGCGCTGAACAACACACTGCAGGACGTGCTGATCCGCTATCACCGCATGCTGGGCAAGGCGGTGCTGTGGCAGCCGGGCACCGACCATGCCGGGATTGCGACGCAGATGGTGGTCGAGCGCCAGCTCGCCGCAGAAGGCAATATCTCGCGCCGGGATATGGGCCGGGAGGCCTTCATCAAACGGGTCTGGGAATGGAAAGAGGAATCCGGCGGGACCATCCTCAACCAGCTGCGCCGGCTGGGCGCGTCCTGTGACTGGAGCCGCGAACGCTTCACCATGGATGAGGGCCTGTCGAAAGCCGTGCTCAAGGTTTTCGTGGAGCTTTACGAGCAAGGCCTGATCTATCGCGACAAAAGGCTGGTGAACTGGGATCCGCACTTCCAGACGGCGATTTCCGACCTGGAAGTGGAAAACCGCGAAGTTGACGGGCATTTCTGGCGCTTCCGCTATCCGCTGGCCGACGGCTCGACCTACAAATTCCCGATTGCCTTTGATGAGGACGGCAAGGCCACCGCGTGGGAGGAGCGCAACTATATCGTGGTCGCGACCACGCGCCCGGAAACCATGCTCGGCGATACGGCTGTTGCGGTACATCCGGACGATCAACGCTATGCCGGCCTGGTCGGCAAGACGGTGCGCCTGCCCATCGCGGGCGTGGAAATCCCGATCATTGCCGATGAGCATGCCGACCCGGAGCAGGGCTCGGGCGCGGTGAA
>Ga0066644_10001742_pt1 | contig 11839 bp, 17 predicted proteins | sample CryGeyCG2114_020_FD_62735 | JGI IMG/M metagenome (GOLD analysis project Ga0066644, IMG submission 62735) | Groundwater microbial communities from aquifer - Crystal Geyser CG15_big_fil_post_rev_8/21/14_0.20 | ecosystem: Environmental > Aquatic > Deep subsurface > Groundwater | place: USA: Utah...
CGCTGGGCGATCTCGACATCCTGTTTACCGCCGCGACTGTCCAGGCGGAAGATGCCGCCGCCATCGTTACGGCACGTGACAGCGTGATCGCGCTGGTGGCGGAAGAGGACGCCGTGCTCGAAAGGCTCCGCGCGCAGGTCCGCTGACCCGCCCTGAAATGCGAAACGCGGAGCCGGTTGCCCGACCCCGCGCCTCTCCCCATCCGGAAGTCTTCAGACGAATGCGGCGATCGTCACCGCGACAATTCCCCAGCAGAAGATCAGCACCGGCAGGATCAGCACCTGAACCGCGGCGTCACGTGCACTGACACGACCGGTATGCGTGGCGATCCCGCCGCGGGCCAGCTTGCTCCAGCTCTTGGCGCGGCCGCGATGCGGCGGCTGCATCCGCGTCCAGATCGTCGGCAGACCGAAACCGGCGAGGATGACGAAGGCGAAGATGGCCATCGGAAGGATCAGCCCGGGCGTCGACAGGCCCGCCGCCATCACCGCAAGGAAGCCGAGATAGAGCCCCACGGTCGCGACATAGAGGCCCTTGGGCAGTTCGAAGCTGCGATCGGTCTCGTGCGAGACCACGGGCGTTTCGACGATGGTACCCTGTTCGGCGACCAGCTCGCGGGTGAAGTGCTTGACCATGGTGTGCTCCTTTTCCGGAGCCTTGATGCGCCTCCTGCGGCGGGGATTCCTTGATCGAGATCAAGAATTATCGATTATTTCCATCGCGCCAGGTCGGTCCGGTCTGCATCGCGCGGTTCCACCCAGTGCCAGCCGTCCCCCCGCTTCTCGCGCTTCCACAGCCATGCCGCGGATTTGAGATGATCCATCAGGTAATCGGCGGCCTCGAAGGCGCAGCGGCGGTGGCGCGCGGCAGCGGCCACCAGCACGATCGCCTCGCCCGGTACCATCACCCCCACGCGGTGCCAGACGAGCGCTCCCTCCAGTTCGAACCGCGTGTATGCGGTGCGCGCCAGATCCTGCATGCCGGGGAGCGTCAGCGGTTCGTAATGCGTCAGTTCGAGCGCCCTGACATCGCCATCGGACCGAACCTTTCCGAGGAAGGACACCATGCCCCCCGCATCGCCGTGCGCGGCGTTGAATGCGGCCAGCGCCTCGCCCACCGACAGCCCCCTGTCGAGCAAGCGCACGTCGAGCGGGGTCGAAAGCGCGAGCCTAGCCACCGCTGACCGGAGGCAAGAGAGCAATTTCGTCGCCATCGCGCGCATTGAGCCGGGTCTTGTCGGTCAGCACCCGACCGCCGCACGCGACATGGACGCGGGGTTCGCGCAACTGCTCGGCGATCTCGGGGTCGACTGCCGCAAGCAGTCCTGTCCAGTCGAGAGGGGCGGGCAGCTCGCGTTCCGGCTCCCCCGCGAGATCGCGGAGAGGTCCGAGGAAGAGGATCCGGACGCCCATGGCTCAGGTCTCCAGATACTGGCCGGTGATGGCGGGGGCTCGGGCCAGATAGGCCTCGGCCGCATCGACCGCCTCGCCCTCGCCCGCGACCATGTTGATCCGCCGCGGCGCATGTTTGCGAGCGAGCCCGGCGACGATGGCGCGCCGCCATTCGCGATGGGTATGGTCTGCGGTGGGCACGACCAGCAATACCTCTTCCCCCTTGCCGAGCGCATCCTCGACATGCGCCAGCCAGTGCTGGTGAAAGACGCCCGCGGCGCCGAGCGGGTCGTCGGGCAATCCCTCGACCGCAATGCGTTTCATTCGCGCCGCTCGCGGTGGAGCGTGATACCGATCTTCTCGCCGGCCTCGGCAATCGCCAGCTTGACGATTTTCACAGTCACCGCCTCGACGCGCTTGTCCTGCAGGAACAGCGTTTCGCAGACATGGTCGGCAACAGCTTCGATCAGCTTGAAATGCACGCCTTCGGGCAAGGCCTCGGACGCGGCGAACTTCAGATCCATGTAATTCTTCGAATCGTCGAGCGCCGTGTCGGGATCGTAGCGATGCAGCGGCTTCATCCGCGCCTGGATAGTGAAGCGCAGCGGCTGCGGGCGCCCGGTTTCTTCCGAATAGATGCCGGTGAGCACATCGTGCTCGAATTCGGCCACTTCGAGGATCAGCGAATCGTTCATCGCGTTGCCCTAGCGCGGATTGGACCAGCGCGCGAAGATCGCGGTCGGCAGCAGTCGGCCCGAGCCGTCTTCCTGCACTGCCAGATCGCCATGTTCGATTTTACCCGGAAGGCCTTCGAAGACTTCCTCGAGCAGTCCGCCGAGCGCGAGGCTGCTCATCCGGACGGCATAGACGGTGAGGAAGAGGAAGCGGCTGTTTTCGTCGAGCAGCCGGCGGCAATCGGAAACGAGACCGGGCAGGCCCTCCTCGAGCCGCCAGACCTCGCCGTCGGGACCGCGGCCGAACTTGGGCGGATCGAGGATGATCCCGTCATAGCGACGCCCGCGGCGCACCTCGCGCGCGGTGTATTTCATCGCGTCCTCGACCAGCCAGCGGATCGGACGGTCGGCAAGACCCGCAAGTTCGGCATTGGCGCGCGCCTGCGCGACCGATTTCTTGCTCGCGTCGACATGGGTGACACGCCCGAAGCGGCTCAGCGCCTGCGTACCGACGCCGGTATAGCCGAACAGGTTCATCGTCTCGGCATCGGTCGCATCGCCGAGTTGCGCGCCCATCCACTCCCACACCGGGGCCATGTCGGGGAAGAAGCCGAGGTGGCGGAAGGGGGTGCACTGCGCGGTAAAGCGCGCTTCGCTGCCCCAGCCCAGTTCCCAGCCATCCTCGGGCACTGGCTTGGCGTATTGCCAGCGCCCGCCACCATCCTCGTCGCTGCCGGGGACGAATTCGCCATGCGCATCCCACACCTCTAGCCGCGGTGACCACATCGCCTGCGGCTCGGGACGGATGAAGCGAAAGGGGCCATAGGCCTCGAACTTGCGGCCATGGCCGCTGTCGAGCAGGCGATAGGCATCCCAGCCCTCGCCGACCATCAGCACGGGTTCGCGGACGAGTTCGGCCATCAGGAGGCATGCCCCAGGATATGCTCGCGCACCGCCTCGTAGGTTCCGGGCAGCTCGGTATAGGCTTCCTCCCGCGCGAAGAGGTCGCCGACGCGCGCGGGCAGCGTGGGCCGCGTCCCCGTCGCGCGTTCGACCGCATCGGGAAACTTGGCCGGATGCGCAGTCGCCAGCGTGACCACCGCGACATCGGCGGGCAGTTCGGCCTGCCGCGCGGCGTGGAGACCGATCGCGGTATGCGGGTCGATCGTCTCGCCGCAGGCTTCATAGGCCCAGCGGATCGCCTGCGCGGTCTCGGCCTCGTCGGCGCGCGCGCTGGAAAAAAGCGCCGCGGCACCCTCGCGCTGCGCGTTGGTGAGCTGCATCGCGCGGCTTTGCTCGAACCCGCGCATCTGCTCGGCCAGCGCAGCCCCGTCGCGCCCACCGACATCGAACAGCAGGCGCTCAAAGTTCGAGCTAACTTGAATATCCATGCTGGGCGCGGCGGTGGGGGTCACGCTGCCGGTCGAATAGTCGCCGCTCGACAGCGCGCGGTGGAGGATGTCGTTGATATTGGTGGCGACCACCAACTGCTTGATCGGCAGCCCCATCCGCGCCGCGACATGGCCGGCGAAGACATCGCCGAAATTGCCCGTCGGCACGCTGAAGGCCAGCTTGCGCTCGGGCCCGCCCAGCTGCAGCGAGGCGGCGAAATAATAGACCACCTGCGCCATCAGCCGCGCCCAGTTGATCGAATTGACCGCTCCGATGCGGTGCTTGGCGATCACACTCTCGTCGGCAAAGATGCGCTTCACCATCGCCTGCGCATCGTCGAAACTGCCCTCGATCGCGATGTTGTGGACATTGGGCGCGCGCACGGTGGTCATCTGGCGACGCTGGACATCGCTCACCCGCCCCTTGGGGTGGAGCATGAATATCTCGACCCGGTCGAGACCCGCCACCGCATCGATCGCCGCGCTGCCGGTATCGCCGCTGGTCGCCCCGACGATCGTCAGCGTGCCGTCCTCGCGCGCGAGGAATTCCTCGAATAGCAGGCCGAGCAATTGCAATGCGACATCCTTGAAGGCGAGCGTCGGCCCGTGGAACAATTCGAGCAGCCACTGCCGTTCAGTTAATTGTACCAGCGGTGTGACCGCGTTGTGGGCGAAGCGGGCATAGGCTTTGGCGGTCAGTTCGCGCAGCTTTTCGGGCGCCAGGCAGTCGCCGACGAAAGGCTGCATCACGCGCGCGGCGAGCTCGGGATAGGGCAGTCCGCGCATCGCGGCGATCTCGTCGATCGAGAATTGCGGCCATTCCTCGGGGACATAGAGGCCGCCGTCGCTGGCGAGTCCGGCAAGCGTGACGCCGGCGAAATCGAGCGCCGGCGCGCTACCGCGGGTGGAGACGTATTTCATGCCGGAAAGCGGTTAGCGAGGCACAGAGCACCGGGCAAGCAAGCCGGCCTAGTCGGTGGGTTGCTTTTCCTTGTCCTCGACCGCTTCGAGGTCCCGCTTGAGGCGCGAAAGCCCCTGCACCGCCTGCGCTGCATGGGGCCCAATCCAGCGTTCATGTATGTCGTGGATCGGCATGGCGTCGAGATGGTTGAAGCGCTCACGTCCTTTGCGCACCGGGACCACCAGCCCCGCCTCCTCAAGAACCCGCAAGTGCATCATCACCGTGGTCCGATCGAGATTGGGAAACTCCGCACATAGCTGCTTGGTGGTCAGAGGGCGCAGCTTCAGCGCATCGCAGATCGACCGGCGAACTGGGTTGGCCAGCGCCTTAAAGATCGCGTCAAGATCGCCTTCGTTTGACATGTTATGTTTTTATAACATATTTGAACGCGACTCAAGAGGAGGTTTGGCGATGGAAATCAAATTCAGAGTGGCCGGACGGATCGCGAAGCCCGTGGCCGAGGTGTTCGAAGCGGTCGCGGATCCGAAGAAGCTGTCGAACTATTTCACGACCGGCGGTGCCCAGAGCCGGATAGAGGAAGGCGCCACGCTCACTTGGGATTTCCACGACTTCCCCGGCGCCTTTCCCGTGGAAGTGATTGAGGTCGTGCCGAACGAAAAGATCGTCCTCGAATGGGGTGCGCACGAGGGCGACAGCGGCGAGATCGGCGCCAAGGGTGTCGAAACCGACTACCGGACCACCGTCACCATGCTGTTCAAACCCACCGACGACGGGCGGACACTGGTGGAAATCGTCGAGGAGGGCTGGCGCGAGACGCCCGGCGGGCTGCGCGGGTCCTATATGAATTGCGAAGGATGGACCGGCATGCTCTGCGCGCTCAAGATGTGGATCGAACACGGCATCAAATTGCGCGAGGGATTCTACAAGTAGTCCGCTCCCGTTGAACGAGGATTTCGCCGGCGCCGCAGCGCGAGAATGTAGATCACCAGCGCGGTCAGTGCGAAGAAGAACCATTGGCCGGCATAGGCGAGGTGATTGTTGGGCAGGTCGCGCGGATCGGGCAGCGCGAGCGGCTCGAGCCCGGCCACCGGATCGGTCGCGACGATCCGGCCACCCGGCGCGATGATGCCGCGGACCTGGCCCCCACTCCAGGTGATCGGTGCGGGGTCACGCGAAAACCCCAAGTCGATCGTGGCCGCTCCTCCATCGGCAAGCACGCAGGAGACGCGCTGGGCGACCCCCTTCTCTCCCCGCCTGCTCGTGCCAGCCACGGTGGTCGCTCCACTGGCGGATAGGCAGGTCACCGAGGTGCGGCGGTAGAGCGCGTCCTCGCGCCGGTCTGGATCGCGCGGATAGTCGATTTCGGTCGGGATCGTCAGCGCCTGTTCGGCATGCGCGATCAAGGCTTCCTTTTCGCCCTTGCGGTCCAGTTGCCAAAAGCCGAGCGCGATCATCGTCGCGATGGCGAAGGCAACGATGGCAGTCGGAACCACGGGAACGCGCATGATCGATCAACCCTGCTGCAAACCGAGAAGGGCAGCCTCGGCATAACCGGGCTGCCCTTCGCGTTTTTCGTACTTGTCCGCAGACATCAGTGGATGGCAGCGCCCCAGCCGCCCCAGACATACACGGCGACGAAGAGGAACAGCCACACGACGTCGACGAAGTGCCAGTACCATGCCGCCGCTTCGAAGCCGAAGTGCTGCCGCGGGGTGAAGTGGCCCTTGTAGGTGCGCACGAGGCAGACGATCAGGAAAATCGTGCCGACCAGCACGTGGAAGCCGTGGAAGCCGGTCGCCATGTAGAAGGCCGAGCTGTAGGTGTTGCCACCGAAGCCGAACGGCGCATGCGCGTATTCATAGGCCTGGATGCTCGTGAACAGAATGCCGAGCAGGATGGTCAGCCACAGCCCCTTCTTGAGTCCTTCGCGGTCGCCATGGATCAGGCTGTGGTGCGCCCAGGTCACCGTGGTGCCCGAGCACAGCAGGATCAGCGTGTTGAGCAGCGGCAGGCTGAACGGATCGATCACCGCTTCGATCGCCTTGGGCGGGAAGACCCCGCCGACGACGTCGGACAGCTCGCTGGGGAACAGCGCGAAGTCGAACCAGCTCCAGAACCAGCCGACGAAGAACATCACTTCGGAAGCGATGAACAGGATCATGCCGTAACGCATGTGCAGCTGCACGACCGGCGTGTGATCGCCGCGTTCGGCTTCCTTCACGATGTTCGAGAACCAGCTGAAGAAGGTGGCGATCAGGCCGGCGATGCCGAGGCCGAGCACAAGGTGCGCACTCGCCATCTCGTGCATGTAGAGCACCATGCCGCTGGTGAAGGTCAGCGCCGAGATCGAGCCGATCAGCGGCCAGATATCGGGTTCGAGGATGTGATATTCGTGATTGACGTTGCCAGCCATTGTACTCGCGTCCTGGGTTTCGCTTTGCGGGTGCCCTTAATGCGCCAATGCGCGCGGGTCTAGGGGCTACTCTGCAGATTCCAGTGCCCGGTGGAAAGTGTAGGAGAGAGTGATCTGCTCTACTCCCTTCATATTGGGGTCGTCGAGCGCCTTTGGATCGACGTAGTAGAGCACCGGCATGCGCACCTCCTGACCCGGCTCGAGTACCTGCTCGGTAAAACAGAAGCACTGGATCTTGTTGAAATAGGCGCCCGCCTGCTCAGGCTCGACATTGAACGTGGCGGTACCGGTGATCCGTTCGTCGGAGTTGTTCTTGGCGATATAGATCGCCATGTCGCGCTGGCCGATCGTCACCGTGTCGGTGGGATGTTCCGGATGGAAGCTCCACGGAACGTCGGCAGCGGTGTTGCCATCGAAGCGAATGGAGATCGTCCGCGCAGCCGCGCTGTCGGCGAAACGCGCCGCTTGCGCCGCATCGCTCTGGCTGGCCCGCTGCGTAGTACCGCCGAAACCGGTCACCTGGCAGAACATGCGGTAAAGGGGGACGGCCGCAAAGCCGAGGCCGAGCATGCCGAGCGCCATAAGGATGGCAATCATGGCGGTGCGGGTCTTGCGTGTATCGAGGGTCTCTACACTCATACCGGGCCTCACATCCGCGCGATGGTGATCACGTAGAACAGCAGCGCCAGAAACAGCAATATGCCGCCCACCACGAGATTGCGGCTCTTCTGTCGGCGACGGAACTCGGCTTCTTCTTCGGGGGTCATGCGATCCATCCGTTGTTGGCCAGGACCCGATCCGCCACCAGCGCGGCGAACAGGGCGAAAAGGTATAGGATGCTGAAAGCGAACAGGCGCTTCTCGGGCTTCATCGTATCGGTCTCCCCAGTCTGCCGGAAGGCGACGGGAAGCGAAAGCGCAAGGAAGGCAAGCGACAGTGCGAGCGCCGCAATACCGTAAACATAGCCCGTCCCGCCGATGAACCACGGCGCGGCGGCGATCGGCACCAGCAGCACGGCATAGACGAAGATCTGGCGGCGGGTCGATTTCTCCCCTTTGACCACCGGCATCATCGGGATGCCGACATTGGCATAATCGGTCTTCACGAACAGCGCGAGTGCCCAGAAATGCGGCGGGGTCCACATGAAGATGATCAGGAACAGGAGTACCGGCATCAGCGTGATGTCACCCGTCACCGCGACCCAGCCGATCAACGGCGGGAAGGCCCCTGCTCCGCCGCCGATGACGATGTTCTGCGGCGTGCGCGGCTTGAGCCAGATGGTGTAGATCACTGCGTAATAGACGATCGACAGCGCAAGGATGGCTGCGGCGAGCCAGTTCACGCCCAGCCCCATGATCAGCACCGAGGCGACCGAGATGAGGACGCCGAAATCGCGTGCGTCGGTGCGTTGCAGGCGGCCAGCCGGCAACGGCCGCGCCTGGGTGCGCTTCATGCCGGCGTCGATATCGGCTTCCCACCACTGGTTCAGAGCCGCCGCGCCACCCGCACCGAGCGCAATGCACAGGATAGCGGTGAAACCAAGCACCGGGTGGATGCTGCCGGGTGCGGCGAGCAGACCGCACAGTCCGGTGAAGATCACCAGGCTCATCACGCGAGGCTTGGTCAGCGCAAAGAAATCGCGCCAGTCGGCGGGCAGGGCTACAGAGGTCGTGGAATCGCTCATCGGGGAATGGCCGCGCCTATAGCCACCGCGGCATCAAAGGGGAAGCGGGCGCGAAAGGTGACACGAAGTATACACCAAATCCGCGCCCGGCCGCCGCGCTTTCCGTGATTGGGGCGCATGCGCGGTGTTGCCGCTCCCGAGCATGGGGCGGGAAAAGGGGCAAGGTTGCTGCCATCGACCGGAGCCTACCACAGCACCGGGGATGTGGGGAAACGCGAAGGGTGAGCCGCACTTTCATCGCTTGGCCGCTTACGACTCGATAGCTGACGTTGACTAAGCCCGTGATCATAGGAAGATTGCCGTAATGCCGAGCTTTCAAATTTCAGATCGAAGGTTGGGAATGCCATTGCTCTTGGCTGGCCTCATCCTAGTGGCGCTAGCGGCGGGCTTTCTGTTGGTAAAGCCATTCGCGGCATACGATCCAAACGCTCACACTTTGAAAGAGAACCTTTCCAAATTTGAAGCCACAGACGTTTGTGAAATGCTGCCAATGAGCCCATTCGGCAACGCGTTCGATGAGGCAGGTAAGCGAGTTACAGCGGTCATGACTGTCTACATGCGAGCACCGGAAGATCGGAGGCCGAGAACCGGGGACGTACTGGAGATAGTCTATCCGAAATCTTTGGAAGGGCGTGTTCGATTCAGCCAGATCACGGGCGATGGCTATGGCGGCAGTGGTAGGCTCGAGTGGGTTGGTGTGAAGCACGAGCCAGAGCTTGCAATGGCAGTCTGGGATATGACTAATTCGGGCTCTCTACAATACCGCCACGGCAAGACCTTGCTCTGGGGCGACTGCAAAAAATCGTTTGAGCTCTAGCATCGAGTTGCTTGGGATTAGACGTCCGCTCACCAACCAACTCGTGACTAATCTACCGAGATAGCGATGTGCCTGGAGCAGACCAGCCGCTAACGACGATTGCGGACTTTTGACTTGGGCCGCTATATACGTGCCGTGGCTCGGGTCGTTAATCATGCGCACGGAGCAATGATGCCAGACATGGGCGATCAGGGCAGGTGGCTCACGATCGAAGCGGACGGCGGCAAATATTTCGGCACCGGAAGTTCGTGGAAGAACTCGGGAGAGTGGGTCGGTTACGGATCGCTTGTCGAGAACGATGTATCGCTAGAGGCTGCCTTGGCAGTAGCTCAAGAGTGGGCGGCGAAATACGAAGTGCCGACGATCTGGGTTCAGATTGCTCGGTTGGACCGTTTTCCACCCATTAGCAGACTTCAAGCGGGTTATGCGGGCAACCGTAGCCGCTTCAACCAGTCGATCAGGAGCTGATTCACGACCTCGGGTCGTTCCTGCTGGGTCCAGTGGCCAACACCTTCCAGAATATGGCCTTCGACTGCGGGGGCGAAAGCCGTCATCATCCCGATCGGATCGGTGACCGCGCCGAACAGGAAAGTCGCCGGATCACGGGTCCCCCCGATGAACAGGGCAGGCTGTTCGATCGCCCTTCCCTTCCAGGCTTGCAGCCAGGCAAAATCAGCCTCGTGATTGCGGTAGCGGTTGAGCGGCCCGCGAAATCCCGCGGACTTGAATTCCGCCTCGTAGAAATCGAGATCGTCCTCGGTCAGCCAGGGAACCGGCTCGGGATCGGGCAGACCTTCGAGGAAGGTCGCGCCGAGCGGCTTGTTCCAGTAATCGCCCGGCGGCACGTCGCCGCTGATCGAATACATCATCCGCTCGACGAATTCGCGCGGGTCCTTCTCCGCCTCGGCCTCGGCAATGCCGGGTTCCTGGAAATATTCCTGGTAGAAGAAGCGCCCCTGGCTGGTGAAATGCTCGCGGAAGACCTCGGTGAAGGGTCTGTTCGGCACGCCGGCGAAGGGCACAGAGAGCCCGGCAACAGCACGAAAATCCTCGGGATGGGTGAGCGCCGAATTCCACACGATCGGCGCACCCCAGTCGTGTCCGATCAGGATCGCCTTTTCATCGGGCCAGAGCGCGCGCCGCAGGCCGACGAGATCGCCGACGATGTGTTCCATGGCATAGGCGCCGACGGGGTGCGGCTTGTCCGACCCGCCATAGCCGCGCACGTCGATCGCGCAGGCGGTGAACCCTGCGTCCGCAACGGGGCCGATCTGGTGCCGCCAGCTGTACCAGCTTTCGGGAAAACCGTGGACCATGATGGCGAGCGGCCCCTCGCCTTCGATGGCGCAGCGCAGGCTGACCTTTCCGGTATCGACAGTGTGCATACGCGGCATGGCCTCACTCCCTTGGGGCATGAAAAAGCGGCCGATCCACCATGGGACCGGCCGCTCTTTCGTGTCCAGTCTTTCGACCGCAGGATCAGGCGGGCTTGGCCTCGCTCAGATGATCATGCGCCGTATGATGATCCTCGATCACCGGCAGGGTCGAGAACTGGTGGAACGGCGGCGGGCTCGACAGGCTCCATTCGAGCGTCGTTGCGCCTTCGCCCCACGGATTGTCAGCCGCCTTCTTGCCTGCGGTGAAAGCGTAGACGAGGTTGATGAAGAAGAAGATCATCGAACCCGCCATGATGACGTAACCGAGCGAGCTGATCTCGTTCCAGTAGGTATAGGCATCCGCGTAATCGGGATAACGACGCGGCATGCCCTGCAGGCCGAGGAAGTGCTGCGGGAAGAAGATCACGTTCACGCCGATGAAGAAGCCCCAGAAGTGCAGGTGGGCCAGCAGTTCGGAGTGCATCTTGCCGCTCATCTTCGGGAACCAGTAGTAGAAGCCCGCGAAGAGCGAGAACACCGCGCCCATCGACAGCACGTAGTGGAAGTGCGCCACCACGAAGTAGGTGTCGTGGACCACGTCGTCGACGCCGCCATTGGCGAGGTAGACACCGGTGACGCCGCCGACGGTGAACAGGAAGATCATGCCGATCGCCCAGACCATCGGGCTCTTGAACTCGATCGAGCCGCCCCACATCGTGGCAATCCAGCTGAAGATCTTCACGCCGGTCGGGACCGCGATGACCATGGTCGCCGCGGTGAAGTACATCTTCGTGTTCACGTCGAGGCCGACGGTGTACATGTGGTGCGCCCACACGACGAAGCCGACCACGCCGATCGCGACCATGGCGTAGGCCATGCCGAGATAGCCGAACACGGGCTTGCGGCTGAAGGTCGAGACGATCTGGCTGATCATGCCGAAGCCCGGCAGGATCATGATGTAGACTTCGGGGTGGCCGAAGAACCAGAACAGGTGCTGGTAGAGGATCGGATCACCGCCGCCGGCGGGATCGAAGAAGGTCGTGCCGAAGTTGCGGTCGGTGATCAGCATGGTGATCGCGGCCGCGAGAACCGGCAGCGCCAGCAGCAGGAGGAAGGCGGTAACCAGCACCGACCACACGAACAGCGGCATCTTGTGCAGGGTCATGCCCGG
>Ga0066644_10001743_pt1 | contig 11835 bp, 14 predicted proteins | sample CryGeyCG2114_020_FD_62735 | JGI IMG/M metagenome (GOLD analysis project Ga0066644, IMG submission 62735) | Groundwater microbial communities from aquifer - Crystal Geyser CG15_big_fil_post_rev_8/21/14_0.20 | ecosystem: Environmental > Aquatic > Deep subsurface > Groundwater | place: USA: Utah...
ACCGCATCTGCAAACAGTCGACGCGGCGTTTTCCCGCGTTATCTTGTCGTGACAAATAGCTGAGGGACCGGCCATGTATCGCGCACCAATTGACGACATACGTTTCGCACTTGAGGAAATCGCCGTCATGGACGGTCTGAAAGCGACGGGCGCGTTTCCGGAGCTGTCCTCCGATCTGACCGCTGCCATTCTGGAAGAAGCCGGCAAATTCTCCGGCGATGTGCTGGCCCCACTCAACCGGTCGGGCGATCTGGAAGGCTGCACTCTGGAAGATGGCAAGGTGACCACGCCCAAGGGCATCAAGGACGCTTATGCCAAATTCGTTGAAGGCGGCTGGCAGGGGCTTCAATTTCCGGCGGCGGTGGGCGGCATGGGCCTGCCACGCGTGCTGGGTGCCGCCGTCATGGAGACGCTGCAATCGGCGAATATGGCCTTCAGCCTTGGCCCGATGCTGACTTTCGGGGCGATCGAGGCCCTGATCGCCAAGGGTTCCGATGCACAGAAGGCGATGTATCTGCCCAAACTGATGACTGGCGAGTGGTCTGCCTCCATGCAGCTGACCGAGCCACAGGCCGGTTCGGATGTCGGAGCGTTGCGGACGAAGGCTGAACCCAATGGCGATGGCAGCTGGTCGATAAGTGGCCAGAAAATCTACATCACCTGGGGTGAACATGATTGTACCGAAAACATCATCCATGCCGTCTTGGCGCGCACGCCGGACGGCCCGCCGGGAACCAAGGGCATTTCGCTTTTCCTGATTCCAAAATTCCTGGTGAATGAGGATGGCTCTCTGGGTGAACGCAATTCCATTCATGCCATCGGGCTGGAGCACAAGCTGGGTATCCATGGCAGCCCGACCTGCGTGATGGAAATGGCCGGGGCCAGGGGCTGGCTGATTGGCGAGGAATTTGGCGGCATGGCGGCCATGTTCATCATGATGAATGCGGCAAGGCTGGCGGTGGGTGTGCAGGGCGTCGGCATTGCCGAGCGCGCCTATCAGCAAGCACTCGCTTACGCGCGCGACCGCAAGCAAGGCCGCGCGCCCGGTGTGGAGACCGAACCGCCCCACGCCATCATCCATCATCCTGACGTGCGCCAGATGTTGACGACGATGAAGGCCAAAATCGAGGCGGCGCGGGCCATTTGCTATAATTGCGCGGTGTCAGCTGATGAAGCCGAGTTCGAGCCCAATGAGGAAGACCGTGCCTATTCCAAGCGCCGCGAGGAATTGCTGACCCCCATCGCCAAAGCGTGGGCGACCGATGTTGGGGTCGAGGCCGCCTCGCTTGGCATTCAAATTCATGGTGGTATGGGCTTTATCGAGGAAACTGGCGCCGCCCAGCATTATCGCGATGCGCGGATTGCTCCGATCTATGAAGGCACGAATGGCATACAGGCCATGGACCTTGTGGGCCGGAAACTGTCAATGGAGGGCGGTGCGCCAATGCGCGAATTGCTCGCCGATATCCGTCAGTCGGTCGAGGATTGTGCCACCTCATCCAACGCCGAATTATCGAAACTGGCCAAACGTCTGGGACCGGCGGCAGACGCGCTGGAAGCGGCGGCGAAATGGGCGACAGCCTCCGGACGTGACCGTGCAGATGTTCTGGCCGGAGCGACCGCCTTCCTGAAGCTGGCAGGCGATGTCACGGGCGGATGGCTGTTGTGCGTGGGGGCAGTGTCGGCCCAGCGCCGATTGAAAAATGCTGAAGGCGATCCGGCCTTTGCAAACGGTAAAATCCTGCTGGCCCGGCACTTTGCAGAGACGGTTCTGAGCACCGCCCCAGCTGCCCTTGCCGGGATTCAGTCAGGCGCTTCGCTGCTCGCGGAAGAATCCGCCCTTGGGGGTTAAACCCAAAAGGTTTCCGGATCGGGATTGGGCCGACCGTCGACCAGACGGATCAGGCCGACAATGGCCCGGACGATGACCCAGAAGGACCAGAGCAGCCAGATCAGTACGGCGACCGGAATCAGGATCACCGAGATCGCACAGACGATGGATATGACAAGCAGGACCGCCGCATAGATCAGCGTGCGTAACTGGAATTCATAATGTGTGGCGAGCCAAGCCGGGGCTTTGTCTTTCCGGAACCAGGCGATGATAACGGCGATAATCATGGTTAGCACATTGGCAGGGCCGACCAGAAACAGGACATAGCCGATGGCAGCCATCAGGCGATCGTCAGATTCGCTGGTGACGGCGGGTTGGGGAGTGACGTTTTTCATCTGCACCTCAATCCAGTTCCGGGTCTTTAAAGGCTTGTTTTCGTTGCCAGTGCAACGCACCATGAAAGTATGGCTAGAAAAGGACAGGCAGGGAAAATGTCAATGCAACGCCTGCAGACCCGTTTACGTCTTGGCTATGGCCTGGTTTTCGGCGGAGCCATCGCTATGGCCATTGCGATCACGGTTGCGGGTTTGTCCAACTGGATGCTTGCCTTTCCCTGGTCCCTTTTGTGGGTCATTCTCGCAATGATCCCGTCGGCGGGTATTGCGCTGGTCTTCCTGACAGCGGTTGAAGAACGAACCGGCCCTCAAGAAAAGAGCTCGCGATGACGCTTCCTGTTACAATGGCACATGAAATCCCGGGGCAGGAGGTTGGCGAGATCATCGGCATTTGCCGGGGCAGTGTTGTGAAGGCCCGGTTTTTTGTCCGCGACATTTTTGCTTCGCTGCGCAATCTGATTGGCGGCGAAATCAATGAATACTCCGAATTGCTTGAAGAATCGCGCGAAGAAGCCTTTTCGCGGATGATGAAAAATGCGCAAGAAATGGGTGCCGATGCCGTGATCAGCTTTCGTTTTTCGACTTCCGCCATTATGGAAGGGTCTTCGGAAATTCTCGCCTACGGCACAGCAGTAAAGCTCAAATGATGTCGACAATAAAAAGGCTGGCCGGAAATGCGGCCGGTGAAGTCATGGATACAATTCGTTTTTTTGCAGGTGTGGCAGGGGTCTGGCTGACCATTATCACCTTCCTGTTTGCACCTTTTCATATCCCTTCGGAAAGCATGCAGCCGACGCTGGAGGTGGGTGACCGTGTGCTGGTCTCAAAATGGGCTTATGGCTATTCGCGTCATTCTCTGCCCCTGGGTTTGGGATATTATGTGCCGGACAGCTGGGATTACCGGGTGTTTCCACGGGATCCCGAACGCGGGGATGTGGTCGTTTTCCGAACACCGGCAACGCAACGTAATCTCATCAAACGGATTATTGGCCTGCCTGGCGATGTGCTCATGGTCCAGAATGGCAGGCTTTACATCAATGGCCAAATAGTCGAGCGGGAGCCGCTCGGGGAGCGCTCCTATATTGAGCATCGTGGTGGTCAGATCGTGACAGTGGATGCCTATCTGGAAACGCTTCCGAATGGCGTCGTCCACGATATCTACGAACGCTCGGACTCCTATCCACTTGATAATGCGGGGCCTTTCCGCGTGCCTGCGGGGCATGTGTTTGCAATGGGCGATAACCGGGACAGTTCAACCGACAGCCGTGTGCCGCCGAACCCGCAATATCCGCAGGCTGGCGGACCCGGCTATATCGATTTGACCGAGGTGGTTGGCCGCGCCGAAACAGTTATGTTTACGCTCAATCGCTGCCGCCGTGAGGACGGGCTTTACTGTCCGACCGGACGTGTCTGGCGCGGATTGCATCAATAAAACCGGGGAGAACATCATGCCACTGAACGGGAAAACCCTTTTCATCACAGGTGCGAGCCGCGGCATCGGTCTGGCGATCGCCGAGCGATGCGCGCGCGACGGGGCCAATATCGTCGTGGCGGCCAAGACGTCAGACCCTCACCCGAAGCTGGAAGGCACGATCTATACGGCGGCTGAAGCGATTGAACGCGCGGGCGGCAAGGCCTTGCCACTAGTGGTCGATATTCGTGAAGAAGCAAATGTCGAAGAGGCCGTTGCCAGAGCTGCTGATCATTTTGGCGGTATTGATGCGGTCATCAATAATGCCTCTGCCATCTTCCCGCGCTCGACAGCGGAAACGCCGATCAAGCGCTGGGACCTCATGCATCAGGTGAATGCGCGCGGCACTTTTCTGGTCACACAGAAATGCCTGCCGCATCTGGAAAAATCAGAAAATCCACACATTCTGGCACTCTCTCCACCGCTGGACATGGACGTGAAATGGTTTGCCCCGCACGTCGCCTATACCAGTGCGAAATATGGCATGAGCCTGTGCATTCTTGGTTGGTCCGGAGAGTTCAAGGGCAAAATTGGCGCAAATGCGATCTGGCCGCGGACGGCGATTGCCACGGCCGCCATCGCTAATGTCCTGGCCGGGGAAGATGCGTTCAAGAATTGCCGCAAACCGGAAATTTTGGCGGAAACCGCTTATCGTGTCCTGCTCAAGCCGGCCGCTGAATTTACCGGCAATTTCCTGATTGATGACAGCTTCCTTGTATCGGAAGGGGTGACGGATCTCGATCAGTATTCGGTGTCACCGGGTAAGGAATTGCTGCCGGACTTCTTCGTGCCGGAAAATCCTTCCGCGCCAGAGGGCGTCAAAATCATGGATGTGTCACTGTCCCATTAGCGGATCCGTCAAAAATTGATTTGCGTTTTGCGTAAAATTCCCATCATGGAAATTTAGAGCGTCGCACTCTGCGAATCTGCGGATTCGCTGTGTCCAACCGGCCTGTCGACGCAGGCCCATTTGGCGTTTCTGAACCATGTTACTCATCGATACATTTGCCGGGCCGAGCCGCATTGAAGGCGTCGGTGTTTTTGCTGCGGAATCTGTCCGCAAAGGCCACCATGTCTGGACGTTGGACCTGTCCATCGACCGGGTGGTCACACATGAGGAGCTTGACCGGGCCAGCCCGGTCTATCAGCGCTTCATTGAACGCTATGCCTATTTCGATGCCGGTCTTGGCGGCTATTTGCTCGACGGGGATCACTCCCGCTTCCTGAATCACAGCGATGACGCGGCGATTGAATTTCGTGCGGATGGCGATGGATATGCACGCCGTGATATCCGCAAGGGTGAGGAATTGACCTGCAATTACGGTGAATTCATGCCCAGCTTGGTGATTCTGCCCTCGCGGGTGAAGGATTTTCAAAGCTCGCGCGCCTGACGGCTTTCCGGCGGCCTGTGAGCGGGTTAGATCGGGGGCATGAAAACCATCATCCTGACCTCTGACGCCGGTTTCGATCACCGTGTCCCGCCGCCTCACATTGAAACACCGGCGCGCTTGCGGGCCGTGCTCGATGCGATGGCGGATACGCCGGCCTTGGCGGACCTGAAGCGGATCCAGACCCGTCCCGCGACGCGGGAGGAAATCGGGCGCCTGCATACGCCCGCGCATCTGGATGCCGTGTTCAATGGCGAACCGGCGGACCATGAAGCCTTTCATGGCTTTGATTTCGATACCTATATGTGCCGGGGATCCTTGAATGCAGCCTTGCGGGGAGCCGGTGCGGCTGTGCAGGCGGTCGACATGATCATGGCTGGCGAGGCCGAGGCAGCGTTTTGCGCCACGCGTCCGCCCGGCCATCATGCCGAACGCAATCGTCCGATGGGATTTTGCCTGTTCAACAATGTTGGTGTCGCGGCCATGCATGCGCTGGAGCATTACGGATTATCCCGTGTCGCCATTATCGATATCGATGTCCATCACGGGAACGGGTCGCAGGATCTGGCGGAAAGCGAGCCGCGCGTGATGTTCGCCTCCATTCATGAGTCGCCACTCTATCCCGGCACCGGCATGGAAGACGAGACCGGGCTGAACGGCAATGTCGTTAACGTCACGGTGGCGGCCGGATGTGACGGCGAGACCTGGCTGGCACGGCTCGAAAATGACCTACTGCCCAGAGTCGAGGCATTTGCACCGGAATTTGTCTTCGTATCAGCCGGTTTTGACGGGCACCGCGCTGATCCGCTCGGCGGCTTGCTGCTCGAGGAGGGCGATTACATCCGGGCGGCGGAGCGGCTGTGTGATCTGGCGCGCAAGTCGGCATCATCGCGGCTTGTGTGTTGCCTTGAGGGCGGTTACGACATCGGAGCGCTGGGCCGTTCGGCTGCGGCATTCACCGAGACACTGTCGAGGGGCCAGGGGCGCCATTCGGCAGTCCTTTAACGCCCCGCTCAACGGATTTCATGGCTGACACATTCTCCCATGATTTGCCGCCTTCCGGCTGCATAACCATTGCCCGTCACGGCCTGCCCGATGCCGACCGGACGGTGCGGATTGACTGGGAAGGGTATGAGCACTGGTGGAAAGGCTATGATGCGGCGGGGCTGGCGCCGGGACAATCACCTCCGGACAAGCTGAAAAAGGCTGCCGAAGAGGCTGCTGTTGTGTTCAGCAGCTCTCTGCCACGGGCTATCGAGACGGCGCAGGCGGCCGCGCCGGGACGGCGGCTGGTGATTGATGCCGATTTTGTCGAAGCCCCGTTGCCGCCACCGCAAATGATCGGCACGCTGAAACCGGGAACCTGGGGCGTCTATGCCCGGATCTTCTGGTGGCTGGGCGCGTCACGAGGGCTGGAAACACGGCGCGAGGCCGAATTTCGTGCGGAACGGGCCGCCGACAAGCTGGTCATCGCGGCCGAACGCGGCCCGGTTGTCCTGTGCGCGCATGGCTGGTTCAACCGGATGCTGCGTCCCGCGCTTCGCCGCCGCGGCTGGAAATGTGTGAAGGACGGCGGCGACACTTATTGGTCGAGCCGGCGCTATGTGCGCATTCGCTAGCCGACCCCTGATTGCGGCAGAATAACCCTCTGCCTATTGTAACGACCGAAACCGGGAGCACGATGTGTCCGACGAACAGACCCCAATCGAAACGATGAGCTTTGAAGCAGCGCTGGCGGAGCTTGAAGGCATCGTCCAGCAGCTTGAATCCGGTGATGTCGAACTGGAAAAGTCGATCGCGATCTATGAGCGTGGCGCGGCCCTGAAGGCGCATTGCGAGACGAAGCTGCGGGAAGCCGAGCTGAAAGTCGAGAAAATCGTTCTGGATGATAACGGGCGGATCAGCACGGAAGATGCCGGTCTGGCCTGATGGACGATTTTCGCGCCCTCCTGGCGGAGACCGCTGACCGCGTCACCGTGGCGATGGATGCCCTGTTGCCGCGCGCCAACGGTCCGGAAACCGCGCTCCTGTCCGCCATGCGCTATGCGGCGCTGGGTCCGGGCAAGAGGCTTCGGCCCTTCATCACCATTGAGGCCGGACGGATCGTCGGAGCGGATGAACGCGGCCTGCTCCGCGTCGCGACGGCGATTGAATGCATCCACGCCTATTCGCTGATCCATGATGATCTGCCGTGCATGGACGATGATGATGTGCGGCGCGGCCGTCCAACCGTCCACAAGGAATATGATGAAGCGACCGCCGTGCTGGCTGGAGATGCCTTGCAAGCCCTTGCTTTCGAAATCCTTGCCAGCCCGGAGACCGATGCGAGCTCGGCGCGACGGGTGGAGCTGATGGCACGTCTGGCCGCGGCCTCGGGCGCAAGAGGCATGGTCGGTGGCCAGATGATCGATATGTGTGCTGGCCGCGCTGACGCCGACATCAACATCATCACCCGCATGCAGCGGATGAAAACCGGCGCGCTGATCGCATTTTCGGCGGAATCCGGAGCCATCCTCGCAGGAGCCGGGGCGGACGTCCGGCGGGCGCTGGAAGGCTATGCGCATGATATCGGTCTTGCGTTCCAGATCAGGGATGATTTGCTGGACGCGGAAGGCAATGCTGCCGAAACCGGAAAAGCGGTGGGCAAGGATGATCATCATGGCAAGGCCACTTTTGTGACGATTCTTGGCCTTGATGGCGCGCGAGACAGGGCGCGTCGTCTTGCCGCGCAAGCCAAGGATCACCTTGAACCCTTCGGGGAAAGTGCAAACCTTCTGCGACGGGCGGCCGATTATGTGCTTGAAAGACGCTCCTGATTAACTGAAAGCGAAAGCTGATGGCCCCAGTCACTCCTACACTCGATCTCGTATCCTCACCCGCCGACATGAAGGATATGGACATCTCCAGCTTGAGATCGCTGGCGGACGAGTTGCGGAATGAAACCATTGATGCGGTATCAACAACGGGCGGGCATCTGGGAGCCGGTCTTGGAGTCGTCGAACTAACGGTCGCCCTGCATCACGTCTTCGATACACCGAAAGACATTTTGATCTGGGATGTCGGCCATCAATGTTATCCGCATAAAATCCTCACAGGGCGCCGCGACCGTATCCGCACTCTGCGGCAGGGCGGGGGGCTGTCCGGTTTCACCAAGCGTTCCGAAAGCGAATATGATGCTTTCGGCGCGGCTCACGCCTCGACCTCGATTTCCGCGGCGCTCGGTTTTACCGTGGCGCGCGATCTCAAGCATGAAGACAGCCATGTCATCGCCGTGATTGGTGACGGGGCGATGTCGGCGGGTATGGCGTATGAGGCCATGAATAATGCCGGCGCGATGGCCAAGCGCATGGTGGTTATCCTCAATGATAACGACATGTCGATCGCGCCGCCGGTTGGGGCGATGAGCCATTATTTTGCCAATCTGGTATCATCCCGCGGTTATCGCTCTTTCCGCAAGGTGGGCAAGGCGGTGGCCAAGGCTGTGGGTCTCGAAAAGACCATCCGCAAGGCGGAAGAATATGCCCACGGCATGGCCGTTGGCGGTACTCTGTTTGAAGAGATGGGCTTTTACTATGTTGGCCCGATTGACGGCCATGATCTGGACGCCCTGACGCAGGTCTTGAAGAATGTGAAGAGTTTTGACCGGGGACCAGTGCTGGTCCATGTGGTCACGCAAAAAGGCAAGGGTTATGCGCCTGCCGAAGCGTCAGATGACAAGTATCATGGCGTTGCGAAGTTCAATGTCGTCACTGGCGAACAGACCAAAACCAAGGGCGGACCGCCCGGATATACCAAGGTATTTGCCCAATCGCTGATCCGCGAAGCGGAGCGCGATGACCGTATCTGCGCGATTACCGCTGCCATGCCCGGCGGGACCGGGCTGGATTTGTTTGGCGAGGCGTTTCCGGATCGGGCCTTTGATGTCGGCATCGCCGAACAACATGCGGTGACGTTTGCCGGCGGCCTGGCGGCAGCCGGCATGAAGCCTTTTGCCGCGATCTATTCAACTTTTCTGCAGCGCGGCTATGATCAGGTCGTTCACGACATTGCGATTCAGAAACTGCCGGTCCGTTTTGCCATTGACCGTGCCGGGCTGGTGGGCGCGGATGGGGCCACCCATGCCGGAGCGTTTGATATCGGTTATCTGGGGGCGCTTCCTGGCTTTGTCCTGATGGCGGCATCCGATGAGGCGGAGCTGGCACGCATGGTCGCGACGTCGGTTGCCATAGACGACGGGCCGAGCGGTTTCCGGTATCCCAGAGGCGCGGGTATCGGCATTGATATTCCGGAATTGCCGGAACCGCTGGAGATCGGCAAGGGCCGGATCGTGCGGGAAGGCAATCGCATTGCCATTCTTTCGCTGGGCGGGCGCTTGCAGGAATCGCTCAAAGCGGCAGATGATCTGGCGGCGAGGGGATTGTCAGCGACAATTGCCGATGCCCGGTTTGCCAAGCCGCTGGATGAAGAGCTGATTCTGCGCCTTGCCCGTGAGCATGAAGTGCTGATCACAGTTGAAGAAGGCGCTCGCGGTGGCTTTGGGGCGTTTGTCCTGCACATGCTGGCCGAGCGCGGCGCGCTGGATGCTGGCCTGAAAATCCGGACCCTGACTTTACCGGACGTCTTCCAGGATCAGGATACGCCGGATGCGATGTATGAGACGGCGGGGCTGACGGCACCGCATATCGTCAGCTGTGTGCTGGATGCGCTGGGCCGCAATGATGAGGCGGCTGCGGTGATCGGCGCCGCCCAGTAAGCCGGTGAGCAAGACCCGTCTGGACGTCCATCTGGTTGAAAGCGGTCAATTTGAAAGCCGTGCCAGGGCGCGTGCCGCCATAGAAGGTGGCAAGGTTCAAGTCGATGGCCAGACGGTTGTGAAAGCCTCTTTCCCTGTGCCTGAAGGTGCCACGGTCGAGGCAGAAGACCTTCACCCCTATGTCAGCCGCGCCGCCTTGAAACTGAAAGGCGCGCTGGACGTTTTCGACGTCGATGTGGCGGGCAAGACCTGTCTGGACGTCGGGGCGTCGACGGGCGGTTTCATCGATATCCTGCTGGAAGCCGGGGCATGTCATGTGACGGGCGTCGATGTTGGCACCGGCCAGCTTCATGCCACGTTGAGAAGCGATTCGCGTGTGACCTCACTGGAACAGCTGGATGCGCGGGATCTGACCGCGGAAATCTTGCCGGCCCGGCCGGAGGTCATTACCTGTGATGCCAGTTTTATCGGTTTGGCAAAAGTCATCGAAACGCCGCTCTCTCTGGCGGCGGAGCGCTGTGACCTGATCGCGCTGTTCAAGCCGCAATTCGAAGTTGGCCGCAAACATGTCGGCAAGGGCGGTCTTGTAAAAGACAACGCCGCCCTGAAGGCGGCGCTGGAGCGTTTCCGGATCTGGCTGAATGGCCGTTACGGATTTGAAATCCGGGCTGTAGCCGACAGTCCCGTTACGGGCGGTGACGGAAACCGTGAGTTCCTCGTCCACGCCCGGAAGGGATGACGTTATTGCGCCGGACGCCAGATGCCGTCGATGCCTTGGCACATATAGACTTCATTGGCCGTGACCGTACCATACTGGTTCTGGCTGCGCGTGGTCATCCAGCGGCAATTGCCGTTTTGGGGCGCACCGGTCTGATAGACGCGGGCTGAAGTTGCGGGAGCCCCGGCCAAGCCTTCGTTGCCGTATTGGGTCGAGTTGCCATAGTAGGGGTCGCCGGAATAGGCATTGTCGGCATATCCGTCATCGGCGTAGCCATCCTGATAATACCCGTTCTGATTATAGCCATCATTGGCATAACCGGAATTATTATACCCGGAATTGTTATAACCGGAATTGTTGTGGCGATTATCGTAATACGGATCCTGATAGCCGCTATTATTGCCATAATAGCCGGTCTGACGGTTATCATATCCGGTCGTACAGGGCTGACCGGCTGCAACATTTGCTCCGACCAGCGCACCAACGCCTGCACCGGCTACAATCGCAAGATCATTGTTCTGGCGTTGACTGTGGCGATATCCGCCATAGCCGCGATGGCGATCATAGCCTCTGTGGCCACGGTACCCACTGTTTCGATAGCTGTTACGATCACTGACACTATCACCGATCTCAGAACCCAGAACGCCGCCGAGGACCGCACCGACAAGCGCACCGGCGACCTGACGGCCCTGGCGGTTGGATTCGCATTCGGTATGCGATTGATAGCGGGTCTGGGCTTCAGCCACCGGGATGAGAACCATCACCGATGCGGCGGAAACAAGCAGTGTGCGAAAACCTGTCATAATAGAATCTCCGTTCCTGACGCCAGTTCGTCCGGCGTCCTGATCAAAACCTATGCCAATCCGCATGAGCCTGACATGAACAAAAAACCGGCTCCTGTTCAGGAACCGGTTTCTTGCACAATTTACGTCGCTTACTGGTAGCTGGCGACTTGCCAGCGGCCATAGGCGTCCTGACACATGCGGACTTCGTCAATCACAAAGCTGCCATCCGGCATGTAGATCTCCGCATCACCCCAGCGGCAACGGCGATTGCCGACGGTGTAATAATCGCGAGCGTAAACAACACCGCGGACACCGGTATAGGGATTGTGCCAGTAATACGGGCTGTTGTTCGTGAAAGCGTATCCGACTGCATAACGCATCTGGCCACGGTCACAATCATTCAGTGCCGAGCCAATGCCGGCCCCGAAGAAGCCACCGATCACAGCGCCGGCGGCGCCATCGTCCGCAACAGCGGCACCAAAGAGGGCACCCAG
>Ga0066644_10001749_pt1 | contig 11824 bp, 6 predicted proteins | sample CryGeyCG2114_020_FD_62735 | JGI IMG/M metagenome (GOLD analysis project Ga0066644, IMG submission 62735) | Groundwater microbial communities from aquifer - Crystal Geyser CG15_big_fil_post_rev_8/21/14_0.20 | ecosystem: Environmental > Aquatic > Deep subsurface > Groundwater | place: USA: Utah...
TACCGAGTAAAATAATTTGAATTCACCTTTGATCAGAAAATCGGTTTCTCCCAATGCGTTCAACTCACGCAGAGCAACCAGATGAGCATCTTCGGGCGGAGTAATCACGATTTTCGTTTTTTTCTGATGTTGGCGATGCCTGCGTCTGGGTAAGAAACGATAAGCCAGATATCCCAGGATCGTCACCAAAATAATCCAGAATAGAATCCACCAGTTGAACGGTAAACGCACATCATGCAGGGGTTTGATGGAACGAAAGGTGGAATCCTGACCTGTCAGGACAGAATGAATATTGATTCTGAAACCAGGTAAATTGATCTTGTGGGTGTCGTCACCCGTGATAACAAAACCAGTTTGATTCGGGAAATCGTGGGGACCCACAGAATCATACACAGCCACCGTAAACTGTTTGACGCTGGCAGTTGGTCTTGGAGCGGCGTTGCCTTGTTCCAAGACTTCAAAAGTGGCGACCTGGGTATCCAACAAGGGGAATTCAAGCGCTGCATCTGCCGGATGATCAACCACCCAGCTAACATGAAACACATCGCCTAGTGTCCCATCGGTCGTATCCAGGGTGACAGTGGAGTGAATTTCTTGAGCCTGCAGTCCAAACGCTATTAGCCAGGTTATTAGAAGCAACAGTCTTGACAAGCGTTTGTTTTCACGCTTTCCCACCAGAATATTGAAAATATTTTGAACCGAACTCAAGACCATTTCATTTTTCTTTCAGGACGACTCTAGCGAACCCGCTTGGCCCGTGCTTTAAAAAACTTCTCCAATGGCTCCACATACGATACGGTGGTATTCAAGGCGAGATAGTCCAACTTGTTGCTGCGGAAATAGTTTTCCAACGATGACACACGCTGGTGATTGCGTTCAAAATAACTTTTTCGAAAGCGCTCATTGCTGGTGTCAATCAGGGCAATGTCCCCTGTTTCCGCATCGTGAATTTGAATCAACCCGGCATTTGGTAAGGTTTGCTCCAGTGGATCGAACAGCCGGATGGTGATAAAATCATGACGCCGGGCTGCGATCCGGATAGGCGTTTCAAATCCGGTTGATAAAAAATCGGAAATCAGGAAAACAACCGCCCGATGTCGCATCACACTTGACATGAATTCAACCGCAGCGCCAATGTTCGTTCCCTTGCTCCGGGGTTCGTGGTATAATAATTCGCGTATCACGTGCAGGACATGATGACGACCTTTGCGTGGCGGAAGGTATTTTTCCACCGTGTCGGTGAAGATGATAGCACCCACTTTATCATTGTTATTGATCGCTGAAAATGCCAGAACGGCGGAGAGCTCGGCTGCCACTTCGCGCTTCATCCGATCACGACTCCCAAACGCTCCCGATGCCGATGCATCCACGAGCAACATGACCGTAAGTTCTCGCTCTTCATCAAACAGTTTCACATGCGGCTTACCGGTACGGGCAGTGACATTCCAGTCAATCGACCGAATGTCATCGCCGGGCAGGTATTCCCGGACTTCGGCGAACTCCATTCCGCGTCCTTTGAAAACCGAATGATATTCTCCGCCGAAAACTTCATTGACCAGATGCCGGGTTGAAAACTCAAGTCGGCGGATTTTTTTCAGAATTTCTTTTGGGATCATGCTAAATGGCGTGTCAAATCGCTAATGTGCTTCACTTTTTATTTTAGGATACCCGGTGCAAAATTATCAGAAAAATGAATCTGGTTACGGAACCTCAATCGTTTCGAACACGCGTGTTACAATATCTTCGCTGGTCATGTTCTCAGCCTCGGCTTCATAGGTCACGAGTACCCGATGACGCAAAATATCCATGCCGATTGCGCGAATATCGTCCGGCGTGACATAACCCCGATGGTTGATGAACGCGTGTGCCTTTGCGGCGAGTGCCAAATTGATGGAGGCGCGGGGTGAAGCGCCGAATTGGATCAGATCAGTCAATTCACCCAATCCATATTTCCCAGGAGTCCGTGTTGCAAAAACCAGCGACACGATATACCGTTCAATTTTTTCATCCATATAGATATGATCAACCACTTCACGGGCTTCGAGAATCTGTTCGGGCGTGATGACGGGATGCAATTCTACAAGCGGTTTCGGATGCGCCATGCGTTTGATGATTTCAAGTTCATCTGCTTCATTGGGATAGTTGATTTTCACCTTGAGCATAAAACGATCAACTTGAGCTTCCGGAAGCGGATAGGTGCCCTCTTGTTCAATTGGATTCTGTGTAGCCAAAACTAGAAAGGGGTCATTTAATTTGAAGGATTCTTCGCCGATGGTGATCTGACGCTCCTGCATGGCTTCCAATAAGGCTGCCTGAACTTTCGCCGGTGCACGGTTGATTTCATCAGCTAAAATGATATTACTGAAAAGTGGTCCCTTCTTTATCAGGAAATCACCCGTTTTCTGGTTATAAATCAAGGTGCCCAGCAGATCAGCCGGAAGCAGATCGGGCGTAAATTGTATACGCTGAAAGTTGGTCTTGATGAGTGTGGCAAGTGAACGAACGGCAAGTGTTTTGGCTAGTCCCGGAACGCCTTCCAGGAGAATATGCCCATTGGCCAACAAGCCTACCAGCAATCTCCGAATCAGATATTTCTGACCAACGATTACTTTGCTTATTTCGGATTCAATTAATTCTACAAATTGACTTTTCCGCTGTATTTCTTCATTTATTTGTGCAAGATCAAAAACCATAAACGATTCAGTGCCCTATCTCTAATTGAATTAATGTCTACTTTTTGCCGGTACCAGCTACCTGAGTCTCAGCCGTCTTTCCACTCATCAGGTGTTTTAATTCCGGGATTTCTTCAATTGTTTTTCCCAAATATTTCAATTCAAATTCGACAGACGGCACCATCTCGTGTTCCGGATATGCCGTGAGGAAGGTCTGGTAAATTGAACGTGCTTTGTCAAAATTCTTCAACTCATTGGCGTAGACGTAGCCTTCCGAGAATAATGCTTTGGGTGCAAAACTGGAGGTGCCGTACTTCTTCGCGACCGTATCATATAGTTCCACAGCACGAATCAGATCACGGATATGCTTGTGGTAGAGTTCCGCTAAATCATAAGTCATACTCGGAGCTAACGGATCTTCCGAATATCTCTCGAGCCACAGGGAGTATCCACGTACCGCGGCACCGTAATTACCGGCTTCATAGATTTTCTTGGTAAAATTCCGTAAAGACTCGGAATTCAGTTCATCGGGGTAATCCAAAACGACTGCATAATAAACACCCGCACTGTCCTGGTTCGGAAGTTGTTGGGTAAAAATGTCGCCTAATTTCGTGGCGACCTCAATTTTCTGATCAGGCAGATCTGCCGCACTCAATGCTTCACGATAGGCTTCTAAAGCCTGACGGGTATCATTGTTATTCATGAATTCATCACCAGCGGTGATTAACTCAGTATAGGATTTCCGGCCGCATCCGACTAATAAAAGCGCGCCTAACATCAACATTAAACTTTTTTTCAACATGATTCCCTTTTCTCCTATTCGATCAGTGGTCGTTATCCTGTGAATCCGCGAAATATTGATTTCGCACCGCAGCTTGACAACCATTATCAACGAACTTCTTCACTGATTTACGCTTTGTACTGGTAATCGCCGTCTGAGGTTCCCATAAAAATAGTACCGATTAAATTCAACCTCACTGCTTCTCAAATTCAATTTTTTATGCCCTCTGCTGCACCCGGAATATGGCGCTGTTTATGGCCGTTTTTTCAACCCCCAAGTATATCAAATGCGATTCTGTATCCATTATCATTGGAAAGTAATAATCTTACTTTCTGCTATTCGGGACGATCTGCTCAATCAGATATCAGAACGCGTGTGAGATCGCAACGTGAATATTCCAGCCCGTTCCGTAAGATGAATCATTCAATGGCTTGCCAAAATCTATTCTGGCCGGACCGATGGGTGTGGCGAAGGTGATGCCAAAACCCGTCGCCAGCTTAATGTCGCCGATGTTTGCGAACTTTGGATCGGTCCAAAGATTACCCCAATCAAAAAATACCTCTCCACCAATGATCCAGACAATGGGGAATCGTATTTCAAAATTTCCATATACTTCAAAATTTCCACCCAGTGGAACGATATTTCCCTCTACAAGGCTGAGTGGACCTAATTGCTGATTTTGGTAACCACGAACTGAACTATTTCCACCCAGATAGAAGCGATGATTGATGGGGACCACACCACTGGTATCCTGGGGCAGGACCCGAGTGATTCCGGTGACGACTCTTGCAGCACCAACGACGCGACCAAATAGTCGATGGTACCGGCTATAGGATGTCTCCAATTGGACGAAATGGTGAGTTCCACCGAGAAATGCACCCATGAGTTTGGGCTTGATTTCAAAAAGGTATCCTTCAGAAGGCGTAAAAAAATTGTTCTTCCTGTCCAGACGAAGGATCAGACTGTAAATGCGCTGTTCTATTGGCTTATCTTCCTCATTGGAAATGCCCTGAGTCTGAACCTTGCTCCACTCAAGCTGCCCCCGGGCTTGTACCGTACGAAACCAACGATAAAGCGAGGTGATCTGCAGACCATACTTTCGGTGAAATGAACCAGCACCATAGATTCCAGACCAATCCTGATATTCGAAAAAAGGGTTTACTGAGGTAGGTGTCCGAAATTTTAGCAACCAGGGTTCGGTGAATATAATGTCACCTCTGAATTTTTGGGGGAGGTAAATTTCAGGAAACCGAGTACTTGCAGACAAGCTTACCTGGAGCTTGCGTCCGGCCTGATCAATATTCTTATGCCGCCAACCACCTTCAACATTCAAATTCAACAGTGGATCTGCATATTCTTTAAGTGCTTCCTGCTTCAATCCAAAGTCAAAATCAACTGACCTGAATTTACTCATAATCAAATCAATATTGAGATTGACGATGTCAGCCACCGTATCCAGATCTGATGAGGTAATGTTCACGCCATTAAAAAGTCCTGTTTCAAATAATCTCCGCTGTGACTCCTCAATCAAATCAATGTTGTACATGTCACCGTTGCCAATGACAACCTCTCGTTTTATGATTGATTGCTCGACACCGGGTGCTTCTCCAATCACAACACGACCAATTCGCGTGAAATCACCCTCAAATATCTTTATGAACAATTCAACGGAATCACTCACTGCTACACTATCCTGAATAAATACACCAGGATACCCGATTGTCTCATACCGCCGAACCAGGCGTTGCAGTCCGTTTTGAATTTCATAACGGCTGAATGGAATGCCGGGTCGAAGTTTTAACTCACGGATATAATCGGCAGTTGGAATGACTTTATTCCCCCTCAGATTAAACCCTTTCAGATAGTATTGTTTGCCCTCTGTGATGCGAAATTCAACTTTAATCCGATTTTTTTCCAGCGCGGTGAGGGTGTCATTCACGACGGCATCCAGGAATCCAAACTGACGGTAGTAATTTGCGAGAATTGCCTTCTCACGGTTTACCTGCCTGAAATTGTAAGGGGAGCCTGCGCGAATACCCCAAAGAATACGGGCGTGTATTGTCAGCAGATCCTTCAGATCAGAATTGCTGATAGCTTCATTACCGGTAAATTTTATCGAGCCAATTTCAGCACCATCAAAAACAACACTCGGTGCAGCCTGGCCTAATGTGGCAGTAATCATGGAGAGAAGAATGATCGGGATAAGCATCCCGCGCGTGATTAATAATTGTAGCGTAGGCGACTCCTCAAATCAACCAATCCGTCCTGATCAACTTTCCCGATAATTGACAAATTCTTGTTCACACGATACTCCATTCCAAACTGATAATCCGGATTCGGTTGGAGAAGTAAAAAATCGGTTTCATAGGTCATTTTCAAATTTCTGGAAATGCGCTGACCCAGCAAAATCCTCGTTGTATCGCTCAATGACAGACCACTCTTTAGATCAACAATATCCAGCCCGAAAACCTGTCCACCCAATTTTTCAAGTTCCTTGGTAGCGAGAATCCCCACGTATGAACTCACCGGATCCCTGAAACTATTCGCTTCCAAAGTAAGTCCACCACTAATTTTCTGATTCAAAGTCAGATAGGTCAAAATGTCATCCATGGTCAGGTTGGTGGTTGATTCCGGATCAAGGCTTAGTTGTGGTTCCTTCAAATCGCCAGTGAGCATCAACAATTCCTCTTTACCATCTATCGTCGTTTTCACTGTAAAACTCATTGTTGGATTAAATTCAACCGGATCAAATGACAAAGTACCATGAGTGATTGTCAGGATATTCCCTAAGTAATAAAATTTCCCCCCCTCAATGGCATCCAAAGTACCGCTAAAACGTAGGTGTCCGTCGCCATAATCAAGTAAATACAGATCACCATCGAATTCGCTGGACATGTAATTATTGTCGATCCGGAGATTGCTGTCAAAGGTAGTATGCAAATTATAGCTGGGAGGTTTGCGGGTGGTCTGTGTAACCGGTACCGTCTTAACATCGTAGGTCTGTCGTGAGGAAAAATCCGCATAATAAATGGCGTTCACAACCGGCATTTCCGCATTGATGCGAAGTGTATCCTGCCCTTCGATCGTCATATTCATGTCAGAAATTGCTTCAACACCGCCGGCAATATTTCGGTAGTAAATTTCGTCTCCCGTGAGTCGAATATTGAACCTGGGATGGAAAAAGCTGGTAAAATCGCCGATGCCGGTGATTTGGATGTCACCCTTGTACTGATTCTCATTTTGGATACCCACCAATGTGCCAAAAAGTTTAGTAACGGTTGGTACAAAGCCTCCTCGCTGTAAAACCGTTCTTTCATTATACCGCATTTTCCCCGTGAAATGATTCACTGTCATAATGTTATTCTGCATGGTGATTTCTGTATGGATGTCAGTGATTTTATTATCCAAAAAAGCCATCGTCACAATGGCGTGATGACCACGCAATTTCATATCGCGTATGGGATTCCGATACGTACCATATAAATGCATATCCCCTGTGAATTCACCGGAAATGTCATCCAGACCACCAATGTATTCAGAGAGGAATTTCAACTGTGAAAAGTTACCCTTAAATGTCATATCCATGGGATTTTCAACACTTGGTGTCCGAATATCCGGTCTGAGATCAAAAAATGCGGATAGGTATCCGGAACCACTGGCAACACCCCAGTTCGTTATCACACCCATCGTATCAAAACTGATGATACCCTTCTGGTAATTCAGAATGGCCAGACCCTGGTTGAATTCAATTTTCCCAAAATGTCCCTCTTTGACTGATAAATCCCCATCCAGGATGGTTTCTTTAGCCGTGCCCCGGATATTCATCGAACCCGAAACGACCCCTCCAATTGGTGTTTGGTGAAATTTTGTAATCAGCAAATCTTTCATCTGATAATTGGTCAATTTGATGGTAAATAGTTGTGGTTGGAATCTCGCCAGTTCCCATTGTTGTTTCGTAAAACCGACCGGAATGATCCCGCTTAAAAACGCTTTGCTGTTATTTAATGTCATTTCAGCCTGAGTGATCTGAAGTTGGTGGTTATTCAGGACACCATCAACCGTCAAATTGTCCGCGGTCAATTGGCTAAATACCGGCTTATTCCATTCCAGGTTTGCCGTAATTGTGGGATTCGAATATTTATCAGTGACCGTCAGTTGACCACTGATGTCACCACTGAGGGGAAAATCCAGATTCAGCACACCTGCCAACAAGGATACTGAAATGAGTTCGCCATCAACATCCAGATCCAGGATGCCTGATTTTGAAATCTGCCCCTGCAAAGCCAAACCGCCACGATTTATGCTAATGACGCTCCGGGGTATTGCCCAGGTTGTATCGGATGCATTTTCACGATAGGCCATCAGTGGTTCTGCCAGTGCCAGGGACAATTTGTTAAACATGAGATTCAACCGATTCAATCGGATACTGTCTTTTGAAATAAATCCGTCGCCAGTCAGAATGTAGCGGTCACTGCGAATATTCAAATTTCTCAAGGTAATTTTGTCCCCCGTCAGGTCTGCTGACAGCATTAAACTCGAAAGTGAATCTCCGAGGACAGTCCCCTGTTCCGCTTGCACTACCAAATCGCCTTCCCAACGATTATTCTTCTTCTGGACATTAAATTTACCGACTCCGGTTGCTGTAAGTCTTTTAGATAGTCCCAAATCATTTTGCATGAAGGTGCCTTCAATTTCGGGACTCTCAAGTGTCCCCAGGATAGTCAGATCAATATCGGCTGATCCTTGTAAAACCGACGAACCGGTCACATTTACCCATTTTGAAATGTCATCCAGATTCACGGTCCCTTTCAAAGACAGACCATCGGGAGAAATCGCCCCAAAAAGGGCGACTTGAGAACCTTCCACAAACATGTTGAGCGTATCAATTGTGAAGTGATTGCCACCATCGCGTGTAACTCTGAGTTTTAACTCATCGAATTGATAGGATCCGATGGAAAAATGAGTCAGATGAATGGTGGAATGTTGCGATTTTTTGTTTCCTGCTACATTGAATTTTCCGGTTATGTCCCTGGCGGGTATTTTTTTAAAGTCTTGTGATAGGTCAAGGTTTGCGACATCGCCAGAGATTTCCAAGCCGCCGTTGGGATGGATTCGCCCTGAAAGTTGGACGGTTTCCTTGCTGTCAGTCATTTTTGCATTGCCAGTGAACCCAGTACTATCCCATGTCAAATGGGCGTTGTCAAATTTTGATTCGTGCTGATTGATAGAAATATTTCCCACACCATCACCGGTCCAGAATTGAGCTTTGCGTGATAGATCAATGTCAATATCGGATAGTGTGAATTGTTGAACAGGCCATCTCGTGGAATCCTTGTTGATGATCTGGTTGAGGTCAAATTTGGGAATCTGCACGTTACTGGTCAGCGAATCTCCTTGCCAATCTGCGACAATTAGCGCGGATCCGGCTGCAATTTGAACTCCGAAATCGATTAACTGGCCGGATGACGCCGCATCAAAGCTTGCACCGCCGGAGAACTGTACTTTTTGATTCAGTGGCCACCCGATTTGTACGATTCCGGAATCAGTTTTAAAATATGCGATGCCATCCAACAGCCATCCGCTTCCACGATAAAGTTCAACTAAAATGCTGTCTGATTTAGTGCCTGATGGTAAAAAGACTGTCATGTTGTTCAGCGAAAGTGTGTGAAAAATTAGATTGATTTTGGTTTTGCTCTCGCCAACAGGTGCACGCCATTTCCAGAGATTTGAATCAATGATTGCCTGATTCATCTTTACATGAGAGAGAATTACATTCTGCTTGAAAACTGAAGACCAATGCAGACCGACATTGAACTCATCAGCTGATATTAAGAGATTGTCGGATCCAATTTCTGACAGTTTAAAATTCGCTATCTTCAACCCGTCCTTAAATAAGGACCCTTCTATTTCTCCGGATATGTAGAGATGTAGTTTTGATTCTAGGAATTGGTTTGCTCCGCCTACAATCAAATCAGAGAGGCGATCTGTAAAAAATAAAATGGTGGTCATAAACGCAATAACCAGAAATAACCCGGCTATCAGGCTCCGCCTTACCAATTTAAAAAAATCGAGCTCTTTATGGACTTTGTCTGTCATAATAGGTCTAAATTTAGGTGTGTACCCCAGCCAATTCTATACCTACCTCAAAATTTCGCCAAATAATGAGAAGGGACAGCTCATGCTGCCCCTTCTGAAAAAAATCCGGTTTATTATTACTTAGTTCTTCTTATCACTTTCATCTACGACCTCAAAATCCGCTTCTTCTACTTCCCCATCTCCCTTGGTTTTTCCATTTTCCGGGGCATGTGATTCAGTAGATTCCGCCTGCGGTTGAGGGTTTGCTGCCTTGGCTGCTTCATACATGGCACTGGACGCTTTATTCCAGCTTTCATTCAACTCGTTCACTGCCTTTTCAATAGCGTTCTTATCAGTTCCAGTGACGGTTTGTTTCAAGGCTTTCACCTTCTCTTCAATCTCAGATTTGAGGGCAGCATCAACTTTGTCCCCATATTCTTTAAGATTTTTCTCAGTCTGGTAGGCCAGTGAGTCAGCCTGATTCTTGGCATTAACCAACTCTTTTTCCAGTTTGTCCTCTTCAGCGTGCAATTCCGCATCTTTCACCATTTTTTCTTTTTCTTCATCGGTCAAGCCGCTTGAAGCCTCGATGCGAATGCTTTGTTCTTTGTTCGTTGCCTTATCTTTCGCAGAAACATTGAGAATGCCATTTGCATCAATGTCGAAGGCGACTTCAACTTGCGGCATACCACGCAACGCAGGTGGAATTCCGTCAAGGATAAATCGTCCCAATGTCCGATTATGAACGGCCATATCCCGCTCTCCCTGGAGAACATGAATTTCAACCTGTGTCTGATTGTCTGCAGCGGTACTGAAGACCTCACTCTTCTTGGTGGGAATTGTGGTGTTGCGATCAATTAACTTGGTCATCACACCGCCCAAAGTTTCAATACCCAATGACAGGGGCGTGACATCCAACAATAGAACATCTGAGACCGTACCAGATAAAACGCCAGCCTGGATGGCCGCGCCCATGGCAACAACTTCATCAGGATTGACACTGCGGTTAGGTTCTTTTTTGAAAATTTCCTTAACAATTTCCTGAACTTTGGGAATGCGGCTTGAACCACCCACCAGGATTACTTCCTCAATCTGGTCGACTTTCAGACCGGCATCCTTAATCGCTGAATTACAGGGCGCTTTCAGTCTCTCGAAAAGATCATGACAGAGATTTTCGAAAGTGGCCCTGGAAAGTTTCAGCGCTAAATGTTTCGGTCCGGTGTTATCTGCGGTGATATACGGCAGGTTAATATCGGTGCTGGCTGAAGACGAAAGTTCAATTTTGGCTTTTTCAGCAGCTTCTTTCAATCGCTGCATAGCCATTGCATCTTTACGAAGATCAATGCCTTCTGATTTCTTGAATTCCGTAACCATCCAATCACTCAATTTCTGATCGAAATCGTCTCCACCGAGGTGTGTGTCACCATTGGTGGATTTTACCTCAAAGACGCCGTCACCAATTTCCAGGACCGAAATATCAAACGTTCCACCACCAAGATCGAACACCGCAACAGTCTCATCTTTTTTCCGATCAAGGCCATATGCCAGAGAAGCGGCGGTTGGTTCATTGATAATTCGTAACACATTCAAACCGGCAATTTCACCCGCATCTTTTGTGGCTTGACGCTGTGCGTCGTTGAAATATGCAGGGACAGTAACCACGGCGTCGGTCACTTTTTCACCCAGGTACTCTTCAGCAGTTTGCTTCATTTTTTGAAGAATCATTGCTGAGACTTCTGGCGGTGTGTAGGTTTTATCGTCAATTTTCACCTGGCAACGATTGCCCGCGCCACTCTCAATTTTATAGGGTATTTCCGATAACTCTTGTTTCACTTCATTGTACTTACGACCCATGAACCGCTTGATCGAATAGATCGTATTGTGCGGATTGGTGATCGCCTGACGTTTCGCCGGTTGACCAACCAATCGATTTCCATCTTTTGTGAACGCAACAACCGAAGGGGTCGTCCGACCACCCTCAGAGTTCGTTATGACGACAGGGTCTTTGCCTTCCATTACAGCAACGACACTGTTAGTCGTTCCTAAATCAATTCCAATTACTTTTCCCATAATATCCGTTCCTTTTCTCTGGGAGTGACCGCCGTTCTGACTTTTCGTCACCCACGCATTCAAATCAAAATTCTCTCAAATATCTACCAGTCATTTCGGCTGGCATTTTTCGTAAGGTGATTTGGCTCAAAGGCTGTGCCATTAAAACTTACGCGCCATATCAGCAGACATTTGGATTGTTACCTGCTGATATGGCGCTAAAATGGTGAAACTTAACAAGAAAGAC
>Ga0066644_10001753_pt1 | contig 11808 bp, 6 predicted proteins | sample CryGeyCG2114_020_FD_62735 | JGI IMG/M metagenome (GOLD analysis project Ga0066644, IMG submission 62735) | Groundwater microbial communities from aquifer - Crystal Geyser CG15_big_fil_post_rev_8/21/14_0.20 | ecosystem: Environmental > Aquatic > Deep subsurface > Groundwater | place: USA: Utah...
CGCCTACCCGTGAAAACAGCCGGTCGGCAATACCGATCCGCGCCCGCGCTGCCGGCACATACAGCCCGGCCTGGGCCAGAATGATCATCAGCGCATTCTGCCGCAGATAGGTGGATTTACCGGCCATGTTCGGCCCTGTGACCAGCAAGAGCCGGGCGCCGGATTTGCCTGCCCCTGCCATATGGCAGTCATTGGGCGTGAACCCGGCTTCCCCATCGCGTTTCAGCGCAGCTTCGACCACGGGGTGACGGCCGCTTTCAATTTCGAACACCGCCTCCTCTGTCAAATCCGGTCGCGTCCAGTTTGCGCGCCGCGCCAGTTCGGCATTGGCCGTGGCCACATCGACTTCCGCGAGCGCCCGGGCGATAATACGGATAATCTCCGCATTTTTCTCCACCCTGTCCCGGAAACCGGCAAAAGCTTCCAGCTCCAGTGCCAGAGCCCGCCCGGCCGCCCCGGCAATCCTGGATTCCAGTTCTGCCAGTTCCGTCGTTGTGAAACGGATCGCATTTGCCATTGTCTGGCGGTGAATGAAATCATCCTGCGCCATCAGCGGATCGGCCTGCCGTGCGCTGACTTCCACAAAATAGCCCAGCACATTGTTGTGTTTGACCTTGAGATTGGAAACGCCGGTGGCCTCGGAATAGGTTTTTTGCAGGCCCGCAATCAGCTTGCGGGAATCATCTCGCAAGGCCCGCGCTTCATCCAGCGCGGCAATCCAGCCTTCGGCGATAAAGCCGCCATCGCGGGCGAAAAGTCCCGGCTCTTCCACCAGCGCAGCGTCCAGATCGGCAACCAGCGCGCGCAGGTCTTCAAAGGCTTGAATGTTCAGGGCTTCTGCCAGTTCCATCAGCCGTTGAGGCACATCCAGTCCCGGCCCTGGCACCAGAATGGCCGACAGGTTTTGCGCTTCTGTCAGGGTTCGCCGCAAAGCGGACAGGTCACGCGGCCCGCCGCGTGACAGAATCAGGCGCGACAGGGCGCGTTCCGGATCACCGGCGGCTTTCAGCCGGTCCCGGACCGCCGTGCTGTTTGGTGAGTCCAGAAAATGCGTGAGCAGGTCCAGCCGCGAATTGATCTCTGCGGCATCAGTCGAGGGACGGCTCAGCCGTGCCGACAGGAGCCGGGCACCAGGGGCCGTTACCGTCCCGTCAATCGCTTCCAGCAGGGAGCCTTTTCGTTGCCCCGATAATGTCCGGTCGATTTCAAGGCTGGCTCGCGTCGCCGGGTCAATCAGCAGGGTGCCACCACTGCGGATCTGCCGGGGCGCGGAAAGTTTCGCCGGGGCTCCGGCCTGCGCCAGCTCCAGATAATCAAGCAAGGCCCCGAGCGCCGCCGTCTCTGCCGACGAGAAAGCGCCAAAAGCGTCCAGCGAATCCACACCAAAGCGTTGCTTCAGTCTCCGCACGGCTGATCTTGCATCGAATTTGGCGCGTGTCAGGGGCGTAACCCGTCCGCGCCCGATCCATGTGCCGGCGGCCACAAAGAAGTCTTCCGGCACCAGCAATTCCGCCGGATTGAGTGCGCCCAGCTCTGCCGGGATTGCGGTCTCGTCCACGGCGCTGACGGCAAACTCGCCGGTAGAGACTTCCGCCCAGGCGATGGCCATGCCGCCAGAAGGCGACGGGGCAAAGGCAGCGATGCGGTTGGAGGCTCTCGCTTCCAAGAGCGAATCTTCCGTCAGCGTGCCTGGCGTCACGATCCGCGCAAGACCGCGTTCAACAGTTTTGGACCCACGCGCCTTGGCGGCCGCCGGATCCTCGAGCTGCTCGCCCACTGCAACCTTGAAACCGGCGCGGATCAGACGCGCCAGATAGGCCTCCGCCGTCGCTGCCGGAACGCCGCACATCGGTATCGGTTCGCCCTGGTGCCGGCCTCTCTGTGTCAATGCAATGTCGAGTGCCTCTGACGCCCGTTTTGCATCGTCAAAGAAGAGTTCGTAGAAATCTCCCATCCGGTAGAAAAGCAGCGCGTCCTTGGGCGTTTCCTCCCGAAGGGTGAGGAATTGCGCCATCATGGGTGTTGCGCCATCGGGGCTGGGAAACTGGCGGTCGGAGAGTGTGGGATCGGTCATGAAGCCTGGGAAATTGGCCGGGATTCGTGAGCTCTGCAAGCGGCCATGACGCTTGCGTCAGACGCGGGCGGCGTTAGGCTCGAACTTAGCCTTTCCGTGACCTGCTCAGGAATACGAGAGATGTCAGACCGCACAAGCCCCGTGGATGATGAAGACGCGCTGCGATTCCACAGCCAGCCTACCCGTGGAAAACTTGCCCTTCAACCGACCAAGCCCATGGCCACACAGCGCGATCTGTCTCTGGCCTATTCACCGGGCGTGGCCGCCCCGGTCAAGGCGATCGCCGCTGATCCCGACCTGGTCTACGAATACACCTCCAAGGGAAATATGGTCGCTGTGGTCTCCAATGGCACGGCGATTCTGGGGCTTGGAAATCTGGGCGCACTGGCCTCCAAACCGGTGATGGAAGGCAAGGCGGTTCTGTTCAAACGCTTTGCCGATATTGACGGTATGGATATCGAGGTCGACGAGACCGACCCGGACCTTTTCGTGGAATGTGTCGCGCGTTTTGGCGAAACTTTTGGCGGCATCAATCTGGAGGATATCAAGGGACCGGAATGCTTCATCATCGAGCAAAAGCTGCGCGAACGGCTGGATATTCCCGTCTTTCATGATGACCAGCATGGCACCGCCATAATTGCCGCAGCGGGCATCATCAATGCCTGTGAAATCACCAAGCGGGACATTTCAAAGCTCAAAGTGGTGGTCAATGGTGCCGGTGCTGCCGGCATTGCCGTGCTCGAACTTCTCAAAGCCATGGGCGTCAATGCCAAGCATTGCATTCTGTGTGATTCCCGCGGGCCTATCTATCAGGGCCGCGAAGACGGCATGAATCAGTGGAAAGCGGCCCACGCCGCGCCGACCAAGGCACGCACACTGGCCGAAGCGCTGAAAGGCGCGGATTGCTTCATTGGCCTGTCCGTGGCCGGAGCGATTGACGAAGACATGGTCAAATCCATGGCCAAGAATCCGATCATCTTCGCGATGGCCAATCCGGAGCCGGAAATCCGCCCGGAAGCCGTCCACAAGGTCCGCAAGGATGCGATCATGGCTACCGGCCGGTCCGATTATCCCAATCAGGTCAATAATGTCCTTGGCTTTCCCTATATTTTCCGTGGAGCACTGGATGTGCGCGCGCGGACCATCAATGAAGACATGAAAATCGCCTGTGCCCGCGCGATCGCCAATCTGGCCAAGGAAGACGTGCCCGACGAGGTTGCCGCTGCCTATCACGGTCAGCGCCCCAGTTTTGGCAAGAATTACATCATTCCCTCGCCCTTTGATCCGCGTCTGATTTCCTACATACCGCCCTATGTGGCGCAAGCAGCGATGGATACCGGCGTTGCCCGGCGTCCGATCGAGGACATGGCGGTGTACCGCAAATCCCTCGCCCGGCGGCTCGATCCGACCGCCGCCCTGCTCCAGCGTATCCAGGGCGCGGTCGCGGGAAAGGGCAGGCGCATCGTCTTTGCCGAAGGTGAAGAACCGTCCGTCATTCGTGCTGCCTATGCTTTCCAGACACAGGAGCTGGGCGAGGCCATCCTGGTGGGGCGCGAAAAACAGACGCGCGCCAATATGCGTCTTGTCGGTGTCCCGGAAGATGCCCTCACCATCGTCAATGCCCAGCTATCGGAACGCAATTCCGACTATTTGGCCTTTCTTTATTCACGTTTGCAACGAGTCGGCTATCTGAAGCGGGACGTCCAGCGTCTGGTCAATAATGACCGCAATGTCTTTTCCGCCTGCATGGTGAAGCTGGGCGATGCTGACGGCATGGTCACCGGCGTGACGCGCAATTATGATGCGGCGCTGAATGATGTCTCACGTGTGCTTGATCCGGCGGAGGGCGAGCGCGTCATCGGCATGTCCATCGTTCTGGCCAAGAACCAGACCTTCTTCATCGCTGATACCAATGTCACCGAATTTCCGGATTCTGCAGCCTTGGCCGATATTGCCTGCGAAGCCGCAGCCGCAGCGCGGCGCTTCGGGTTTGAACCGCGCGTCGCCTTTCTTTCCTATTCGACCTTCGGCAATCCCGCCGGTCAGCGCTCCGAAAAACTGCAAGCGGCGGTCAGCATTCTGGACGAGAGAGGCGTTGATTTTGAATATGAAGGCGAGCTCGCTGCCGATGTCGCGCTCGATCCCGCCCACCGCCTGCTTTATCCCTTCTCACGTCTGACACGGGCGGCAAACGTGCTGGTCATGCCGGCGATCCACTCGGCCTCCATCGCCACACGGCTGATGGGTGCGGGTGCAGGGGCCACCGTGCTTGGCCCTATGTTGCTCGGCTTTGAACGCCCGGTGCAGATCGCCCGCCTCGGCGCGCCGGTAACCGAAATCACCACGCTGGCCGCGCTTGCCGCCTATGATTTGTCGGCGGAAGCCGAGGCGGCGGAATAGGCTTCAGGCAATTCCGGGTGGCGGGTCTTCAGCGGCTGTTGCCTTTTTCGGGGCAAAGCGTGCGCGGATTGCCTCGGCAATTGAGGCAGCGACCGCCACAAGGCCCAGCAAGGCCGTCAGAATGAACACATAGGCGAAGCCATTGGTCTCGACGATCTCGCCAAGCGCACCGCGGCCCAACGTCCCAACCAGCATGGTGAGCGAAGCCAGCAAGGCATACTGAACCGCTGCATATTTTGGATTCACGATGGCTGACAGGTAGGCCACGAACACGACGCTGGCGAAGCCGACAGCAAGGTTTTCGCCCGCAATGGCGGTGACGAGCCAGGCCAGCCGTTCACCGATGCCAAACAGTGCGAAGAGGTTGTAGAGCTGTGTGAATTCGAGGAATCCGCCGACATAGGCGGCGCCCGTCGTGAGATCCCAGAACAACAAATTGGTCGCCGCGGCCATGACAGCGCCTGCGATCAGACAGGGCATGCGGCCAAATGCCTTGAGCGCCAGCCCGCCCAGCCCCACACCCGCGATGACCATGATAACGCCAACGAATTTTGATGCGATCGCGACATCATCAAGCGAATACGCCATCGCACCGTAATTTGTGCCCAGATAAAAAGGATAGGCAAAGGCCCCCCAGACCAAGTCTGTAAACCGATAGGACAGGATAAGGAGCAAGACCAGCGGCGCGGCCCAGCCCAGTCGGCTGACGATATCCATAAGTGGCTCCAGAATGAACCGGTGGAGGGTGTCAGCGCCCCGCCCGAGGGCGGAGCTGTCGATATTAACAGGGGCGGCAGACCGTGCTTCAAGCCAGAGCAGAATTGCCGAAATTATAGCCGGGAGGATCACCGTGAAAAAGACGATCCAGGGTCCAGTGTAACGGATAAAATCCCTGGCATTGGGAGGAGTATCCGCAGTCACGGTTGCGTACATGAATCCGCCCAGTGACACCAGGGCCCAGCCCCAGCCCGCCACGACAATCAGAAGCGCTCCCCGCCGTGTGCGTGTCGGCAGTCCTGCGCCCAGTTGCACGCCAGGCTCATCTTGCGCCGTGATCTTCGATTCCTGGGCGATGAGAACGCCACCGACCGCGAGCAACATCATCAGAGTAAGCAGGATGAAGGTGAAAGACCAGCCGATCCGGGCCGCAAGAATGAGCGCCAGAAAGCCGCCGAGAAAGCCGGCGACACGGTATCCCAGTTGATAGATTGCGGACAGCGAGTTGAGATGACGATCATCCCGCGCGACTTCGATCCGCCATGCATCAATCACGATGTCCTGCGAGGCAGAGGCCACAACACCCAGAAATGCCATGAGCGTAATGAGCGCGAGTTGATTCTGAGGACTGGCGAACGCAATGGTGGCCATCGAAATCATGATGATTGTCTGAAAGACAAGCATCCAGCCGCGTCGGCTTCCAAGCCGCCCCAAGACCGGAACTGAAGACCGGTGAAGGGCGGGCGACCAAAGAAATTTGAAGGCGTAGGCCAATCCAATCCATGACAGGACGCCAATGGTGGAGACATCGACATCATTTTCCGTGAACCAGGCATTCAGCGTGCCGGTGAGAATCGCATAAGGAAGCCCGGCTCCCAGCCCCAGCAGGAGCATGGCCAGCAGGGAACGATCCCGGCCGATATTGCCGAGCAGCGAGACCGCCGTGCGCTTGCTTGCGGAAGCCTCAGCCATCAGCCCTAATTGCTTTCCGTGTTGTGGAATTCAGTCCTTGCTGACGCTTGCCGAGCCGCTGCTGCGGCGCTGCGGAAACCTTGGCCATTACGCGCTCCCCTCCGATCTAGCCGGAAACGACCCTGAAGCGGTTTTGCGCTTTGGACAAGCTCAGCACTGTGCCGGTCAGGGTTTGCGGATCAACCGGTTTGGTCAGGAAGGCGTTCATCCCGGCTTCCAGGCAGGCGCGGCGGTCGGCCTCGGACGTGTTGGCCGTCAGCGCGATCATCGGAATCTGGATGCCGGCATCGCGCGCCGCCCTGGCAACGGCTGGCCCGTCCATTTCCGGCATGCGCAGATCGATCAGCGCAGCATCCAGACCGCCTGCCCTCAGCCGGTCCAACGCTTCGCGCCCATTCATGGCGCGTTCGGGATGAGCCCCCAGACGGATCAGGGTCCGCTCGGCGATCAGTCCATTGACCGGATCGTCTTCAGCGATCAGCACGCGCAGGCCGGCCAGCGGCCAACCCTCGCCTTCCAGCCGGTTAGTGTCTCCGGCCTGACCCGGCATTTTATCGCGGATAAAGCGCTCAAGGCTCTGACGGCGAACAGGCGTCACCAGCCAGCCATCCGCTCCCGGCGGCGGATTGTCACGTATCCGGTCTTTCGAGGCCGCATCGGTCAGGATCAGTGTCCGTTTGGCACCCGATTCCTGCGCCCGGTCCGCCCATTTTGCATCCAGCAATACGGTTATGCCCCGGGCCGAGGCCATGCGGCCGGGATTGGACAGGGTACGGGCATTCCCACCCAGCGCCAGTATCTGCGCCGACAGGGCATTGCGCGTCACCCGGCAGGGTGATGCAATCATGACGCTTTCACCCGCCAGTGGCCGGTCAGTCCGGACGCCTTTGCGGATCGGAACCGGAAGGGCCGCCCAGAAAGACGCTCCGTAGCCCGGCGTGCTTTCGAGCCCGATTTCGCCATTCATCGCTTCTACAAGCTTCTTCACCATGGCAAGGCCCAGCCCGGCACCGTTTTCTTTCAACTGGGCCGATCCTGTGCCGCGTTCGAAATGGTCGAAAATCCGCGCCTGGTCGCCCGCCTCTATGCCGGGGCCGGTATCGCGCACGGTGATGATCAGGCGCGGCCGGTCCTCGCTATCGATATCGCCGGATAATTCCACCCATGCACCGCCCTCGGAGGTGAATTTCACCGCATTGCCGAGCAGGTTGAACAGGATCTGGCGCAAGCGCGCCGTATCCGCCAGCACTTCTTCCGGTGCCGATTCGCGAATGACGCAGGCGAGCGACAACCCTTTTTCCGCGGCGCGGGGGGCCAGCAATTCGACGGCATGCCGGACCAGATCGGACGGACGGACCGGTTCGGGCCGTAAATCGAGATGCCCGGCCTCAAGGCGCGACAGATCGAGAATTTCATCAATGAGGCCAAGCCCGTGCATGGCGCTGTCGGCAACGGCGCGCACATATTCGCGTTGATCGGGTTGCAGGGCCGTCGTGGCGAGCAGGTCGGCCACCCCCTTGACACCGGCCAGAGGTGTGCGGAGCTCATGGGTGACAGAGGCAAAAAACCGGGTCCGCGCATCTTCGGCCTCGCGGCGCTCGGCATCTGCGTCGCGTTGATCGGTGACATCACGGCCAATGGAGATCGAGCCGCCGCTCTCAACCGGGCGCTCATCCCACTCCACCCAGCGATTGCCGGTGCGCGTGCGCATCAGCGCCTCGAACCGGCGCGAGCCTTTATCCACGGGTCCGGCCGGTGCAACGGCAAACCAGCGGCCCGTCCAGTCCGACCGTCTGCCGCCAAAGGCAGACAGGAAAGCATGGTTTACAAACCGGACGCGGCCATCGGCGGCGCGCAGCAAGGCCATCTCGCCCGTTGCATCCAGCGCAATCAGGGCGGCGTCGGCGGCTTCGGAGGCCGCGTTATGCGGGTTCGCTGTCATGGTAAAAGAAACTAGCCGTGAACGGGTTAAAGAAGCGCTTCCACGCTAACCGGCGGAGACGCGGTTCCTGCCCGGTGCCGTCAGGGCGCCGGCGCTGTGTACGGCCCGCCGCAAGGACAAAGCCTCGGCAATATGGATGCGGCGCACTCCGTCTGATCCGTCAAGGTCGGCAATCGTGCGGGCGCAGCGCAATACGCGGTGATAGCCCCGCGCCGTCAGGCCCATCACTTCGGCCGCCTGATTGATCAATTGTTGCCCACCGCGGTCCGGCTCCGCCACGTGATCGAGCAATTCCGCCGTCAACCGGGCATTCAACCGCCCGCGTTGGTCCTGCGCCTCCCGCGCCCGCGCCACACGGGCAGCGGCTTCTGCCGTGCCTTCCACGGGGGGTGGCAGGGCGAGATCGGCCGGCGTGACTGGCGGCACTTCGACATGAAGATCAATGCGGTCCATCATCGGGCCTGAAACCCGCGCCTGATAATCGGAAGCACAACGCGGACCCCGCTTGCAGGCTTCGCCATTGGCCCCGGCCCAGCCGCAGCGGCAGGGATTCATTGCCGCAATCAGCTGGAACTCGGCGGGGTAGGAGATATGTGCATTGGCGCGGGCGACGACAATTTCGCCGGTCTCCAGCGGCTGGCGCAGGCTGTCGAGTACTTGTGGATGAAATTCCGGCAATTCATCGAGGAATAGCACGCCATGGTGGGCCAGCGAGGCCTCGCCCGGCCTGGCTTTCTGACCGCCGCCAACCATGGCCGCCATCGAGGCTGAATGATGCGGTGCCCGGAAGGGCCGCGACCGGGTCAGCCGCCCGCGTTCCAGCAATCCAGCCACGGACTGGATCATCGATACATCCAGCAATTCAGATGCGGAAAGTGGTGGAAGCAAGCCCGGCAGACGCGCTGCCATCATCGATTTACCGGACCCTGGCGGCCCGGTCATCAACAGGTTGTGGCCGCCCGCTGCCGCAATCTCCAAAGCCCGCTTGGCGCTTTCCTGGCCTTTGACATCGCGCAAGTCGAGGTCAGGCCGGCTGTCGACAAGGTCGCCCGGTACCGGACGTGACAGCATTTGACGGCCCTTGAAGTGATTAACCAGCTGGATCAGCGAGGCCGGGGCAAGGATGGAGAGCTCCCCTCCGGCCCAGGCCGCTTCCGGCCCGCAAGCCTCTGGACAGATAAAGCCGAGATCAAAGCGGCTGGCGGCCATCGCTGCGGGCAGAGCGCCTGGTGTCATGTTGATGGAGCCATCCAGACCCAACTCACCCATGGCGAGATGATCCGCGGCGGCGTCCGGTGGAATCACGTCCATCGCCGCCATCAGGCAAAGGGCAATCGGCAGGTCGAAATGCGCCCCTTCCTTGGGCCGGTCAGCGGGCGCGAGGTTGACGATTACCCGTCCGGGCGGCAGCGACAAGCCGATGGCGGCAAAAGCGGCACGCACCCGTTCCCGGCTTTCAGCCACGGCTTTGTCGGCAAGACCGACAACGGCAAAAACCGGTTGTCCGCCGGCAAATTGCGCCTGCACATCCACGCGCCGCGCTTTTGCGCCCTCAAAGGCAATCGTCGTGGTGCTGGCCGCCATGCCTCATCCCCTGCCCGGGCGTCCCGCAAGGGAAAGCCCTTGTGATATCAACACCTTTCCCCATTTTCTGGAACAGTGCTGATCAAAACAGGAACATAATAAGAACGAATGACAGGCCCGAGTCAAGCTTGCGTCAGATTTATTTGCCCAACCGCCGCTCGGCGGCGTCCCAGAACAGTGACGCCGCATCCACGCCGGAAAACCGCTTCAGCTCCTGGACCCCTGTGGGAGACGTAACATTGATCTCGGTCAGCCGGTCGCCGATCACATCAATCCCGACCAGTACCAGGCCGCGCTGCCGCAACACCGGTCCGATCACCTCGCAGATATGCCGATCGGCTTGATTGAGGTCAGCTGCTTCCGCTCGGCCGCCAACATGCATGTTGGAGCGGGTTTCGCCCGGTTGAGGCACGCGGTTGATGACGCCCACAGGATCACCATCGATCAGGATCACACGCCGGTCGCCGGCCGAGACATTGGGCAGAAAGGCTTGGGCGATGATCGGCTCGCGGTTGATGCCGAAAAACATTTCGACGATGGACGAAAAATTGCTGTCATCCGGCTTCACCCGGAAGACACCGGCGCCGCCATTTCCATAAAGCGGTTTCAGGATGATATCTCCGTGCTCTGCCCGGAACGCCTTGATCGCGGAAAGGTCGCGGGAGATCAGTGTCGGCGGAATAAGATCCGGAAAATCCAGCGGAATGATTTTTTCCGGGCTCGAGCGCACCCATTCCGGATCATTGAGAACCAGCGTCCGGCCTTTCAGATATTCAAGAATATGACAGGCCGTGATGTAGGACATGTCAAACGGCGGGTCCTGACGCATCAGGACCACATCGGCATCTTCCGCCAGATCCAGCGCCTCGCGCTCCGCTTCGATGGCCGGCTGTTCCCTGACGCGCTGGACTTTCACTGGCCGGGCACGGGCCGTCACCTTCCCGGCCTCCCACGACAGGTGTTGCGGCTGATAGGTCCACAGTTTGTGACCACGTGCCTGTGCCGCTTCCATCAGGGCAAAACTGGTATCACCGTCAATGTCGACACCGGAGACCGGGTCCATCTGAACCGCAATGCGAAGGCTCATTGTCTGTCCTGACTAATCTATAGGCGTGACGGGGGCTGACCGAACATCCTGTGGCGGATTGAGGGAGGGCAGGGCGTCGAGGGCCGGGATTGCTTCACCGCCACATGCCACAGCCTGCCGCTGTCCCCGTGCCACGGAAGCCGTGTCTTCACCGGCCACACGCACCAGCGTAACCACGTCTGTTACGCCATCCACCAAGGACGCATGTTGCGCGGCGCGTTCCAGCTCGCCGCGTGTCCGCGCAATGCCGAGCAGGAAGACGCGGCCGTTTTCAGCCTCGACATTGTAATTGACGCTGCGCACCGACCGGTCGCGTAAAAGCCGTGAGCGCACTTGCTGGGTAATCCAGCTATCACGGGCCCCATCGCGTAATGTTGAGGCATTCCCGACTACAATTTCGTTTTCCACCGAACGCACGGCGAGAGCAGACCAGGCGAGGCATTCCGCATAATGGCGGTCCTCTTCGCGCGGGGCTGTACCCGTCAGCAGAGCCACTCCATCGGTCACTTCGACATCCACGCCGCCTAGCGCGTAGCCTTCGGCACGAGTCATCGCCGCCTTGATGGAAAGGGAGGCATTGGTATCGTCAATATCACGGCCAATGGACCGTTCGGCCTGCATCGCTGCGCAGGCCGAAAGCGTCAGAGCCAGAAATACGGGAATAAGTCGGAAAATCATGCGTCGATACTCCAGATTGGGCAGCCCCGCGGGCAAGACTATCCGCGCAAATGATTCGGTTCAATTAACGTCCGATGCAGACCGCCCCTCCGGCCAGAAGGCCTGACGGACATGATGCGGCAGACGCCAGCCGCGGATCACCATCAAATCATAGCGGATCGCCAGACCGGCATATTGCCGCCGCCGGCCGGTAAAGCTGGACGCGCCGCGAATGATACGCTGCTGCTGGTGCCGGGTCAGGGCGTTGATGCCATCCTCCAGCGTGTCGCGGGCCTTGACCTCGATTATGGCCAGAACGCCGTCCTTGCAGGCTACGATATCGAGCTCGCCGGAAGGGGTTTTCTCCCGCATGGC
>Ga0066644_10001756_pt1 | contig 11801 bp, 13 predicted proteins | sample CryGeyCG2114_020_FD_62735 | JGI IMG/M metagenome (GOLD analysis project Ga0066644, IMG submission 62735) | Groundwater microbial communities from aquifer - Crystal Geyser CG15_big_fil_post_rev_8/21/14_0.20 | ecosystem: Environmental > Aquatic > Deep subsurface > Groundwater | place: USA: Utah...
CGCGCCCGCAGCTTTAGCGAGGAAAACGGATCAGCCCGCCTTAGCTCTTGTACATGGCTTGCCCGGCCGAAGCTCTCGACACTCCGAACCCGTCAGGGTTCGCAAGCGCGACGGCGCGCCAGCCGGTCAGGCTGCCCCGTCGGAGGCATGAGCGAAGCGAATTGCCGCGAGATAAATAGATGGCGCACCCAAGAGGATTCGAACCTCTGACCTCTGCCTTCGGAGGGCAGCGCTCTATCCAGCTGAGCTATGGGTGCGTTTCGCGCCGTGGAATAACCTAATGGAAGCGGGCGCGCAATCGTGTCTAACGCCGTGCTGACATCGCTTCGGCGCGCAGGGCCAGTTTCAGGAGCAGATCCCCGCCCAGAAGCTCGGCCGGAGCGGCCCCGGCGCGCTTCATCTGGCGCTCGGCCTCGAAGGCGGCCTGCCGGGCCTGATCGAGCGCCCGGTCGGACCACAGCGCCGCCTGCTGCTTGAACGCATCTGCCGCCGGGCCAAAACGTGGCGCGCCCAGCCGCAGGGCCGCATCGGCACCCCCCGCCTTCATCTCCGACAGCAGATCAATCCGCCGCTGGATCGTGCGCACAAGGCCGACACCGCTTGCGCCGCCGGCCAGAGCGCGTGCCAGGCTGGCATCGGCTTCCCTGACGCGTCCGGACATGGCGGTTTCGACCACGCGGTCGAGTGCGGCCTCCCCGCCTGCGGCGGCGCAGGCTTCGATATCAGCGAGGGTGATAGTGTCTTCACCGGGGCTACGGATATCCTTCGGGCCCTTATAGAGGATGAGCTTGTCGATTTCCGACCGCGCCACACCGCGATCCCCCTCGATCAGCGGCAGGAAACGGGCGCGGGCAGCTGCTTCCAGCGTCAGACCTTCCGCGCCCAGCGCCTCATCGGTAAAGCTGGCAAGATCGCGGCCGGTCTCGGCATAGCAGGGCGCGGCGAGGGCTTTTTTGGCGGGCTCGAACGTCTTGCGCAATTTGCCGGCCGGTTTGAGATCGCCGGCCTCGACCACCAGCCAAGCTTCAGCCGGAGCCCTTCCGGCCTCGAAATCTTTCAGGAAATCGGCAATCGGTGCGCCGCCCGCCTCGCTGGAAATCTGCACCCGGACCAGACGGTCCCCGCCCAGCATCGACAGCGCGGCCATATTGTCCGCCAGCACCGCCGGATCGGCTTTCAGGTCCTCATCGGTAAGTTTGGTGACATTGAAGGGATCATCGGGATCCTCCACCAATGCCTTGACCAGCGCATTGGCACGTTCGCGCACCAGACCCCGGTCCGGGCCATAGATCAGCCAGGCCGTCAGCTCACGATCCGGCTGCGCCAGCCGTGTATTCACATCGCGGGCTGTCGCCTTCACTGGCCGCCGCGGTTGATATACCGCGCCACGCGCAGGGCAATCCGGTCGGCCGCTTCGCTTGCAGCGCGCTCTTCGGCATCGCGGCGGGCGCTGACCGCGGCATAGGGTTGCCGGGGAATATCGACCGTGGCTTCAGAGCGGACGGTTTCGGTCAGCACCGGCAAGCCGGACCCGGCATCAATCAGGCTGAAATTAACTGTCAGGGAGATCGCCGAGCGCGTCGCCACATCATCCGCGCCGACGCCCATGCGCAGGACTGAGACACGGGTCACCGCCGCCAGCCGGTAACGCCCGCCTGAGGGCGTCCCGAAGCGGTCATTCAGCGCTTCGTCCAGCATCTGGTCGATGCGGGACTGCCCGTCGACCAACACCGTGATACCGTCCATTGCGCGGATCTGTTGTTGTGATCCATGCAGCGGTTGGAAAGCGCAAGCCGAAAGACCCGTCATTGCAATTGCCATAAGGGCAAAGAGTACGTTGCGTTTCATATCTAGCCCGCCACTATGTTGACGATCCGGCCGGGGACCACGATCACTTTGCGCACATTAAGCCCTTCCAGCGAACGCGCCACCCCCGGCTCGGCGAGCGCGGCTTTTTCAGTGGTGTCCTTGTCCGTGCCTTTGGGCAATTCGATTTCGCCGCGGCGTTTGCCATTGACCTGCACCGGCAGGGTGACCGTATTATCGATCAGCAAGGCCGCATCGGCCTCTGGCCATGGGGCGGCCGCAACGATTCCGTCCTGCCCCAAGCGTTCCCAGCACGCTTCGGCCATATGCGGCATGAAGGGCGAGATAAGCTGCGTCAGAAGCAACAGTGCTTCGCCCTGAGCGGCCTTGTCAGCGTCGTGGGCAGGCAGGAATTTGCGCAGCGCATTGACGAGGTCATGGACTTTCGCCACTGCCGAATTGAACCGGAAGCCTTCAATCGCCTCGGTGACGTCCCGGACGGTGCGATGGGCAGTCTTGCGCAGCTCCAGACCCTCGGGGCTGACCCCGTTCATATCGCTGCCGGGCGCGCCCTCAAATCCGTCTACCACGCTCCACAGGCGCTGCACAAACCGCCAGACGCCATCAACACCGCCATCCGTGTATTCCACATCGCGCTCGGGGGGGGAGTCCGACAACACAAACCAGCGCGCTGCATCCGCGCCATAGGTGTCGATAAAATCATCCAGATCGACGACATTCTTTTTCGACTTGGACATTTTCTCGATGGCGCCGACCGTGACCGGACGCCCGGTTTCCATCTCGACCCGCTTGCCATCGCGCTCTTCGACATCCGTCGGGGCCAGCCATTTGCCGCTTTCCGACTTGTAGGTTTCGTGCGTGACCATGCCTTGCGTGAACAGGCCGGCAAAGGGCTCGCCGGAGGGCAGATCAATCAGCCCGCAATCGTGCAGCGCCCGGGTAAAGAAGCGCGCATACAGAAGGTGCAGAATGGCATGTTCGATACCGCCGACATACTGATCGACCGGCATCCAGCGCTGGGCTTCGTCCGCATCAAACGGCTTGTCTTCCGGCCAGGGCGAGGCAAAGCGCAGGAAATACCAGGACGAGCAGACAAAAGTATCCAGCGTATCGGTTTCGCGTTTCGCCGGTTTGCCGCATTGGGGGCAATCGACATTGCGCCATCCCTCATGCCGGTCGAGCGGATTGCCCGGCGTGTCAAAAGTGACATCGCGCGGCAATTCCACCGGCAGCTGGTCTGCCGGAACCGGCACCGCGCCGCAGCCTCCGCAATGGATGACCGGGATCGGGCAGCCCCAATAGCGCTGCCGCGAGACCAGCCAGTCGCGCAGCCGGTAATTGGTGGCCCCATTGCCGAGCTTGCGCTTTTCTAGTTCCTGAATAGCGCGTTCAATCGCCGCTTCCGTCGGCAGCCCGTCGAGAAAGCGCGAATTATAGATCGTGCCGGGTCCGGTCCAGGCCTCATCGTCGATGCGGTGGGTGGCCGCATCGGCACCCGGTGGCAGCACGACCGGCGTCACCGGCAGATCGTATTTGCGCGCAAAATCAAGATCGCGCTGGTCGCCTGCCGGGGAGCCGAAAACCGCGCCCGTCCCATAGGTCGATAGCACGAAATTGGCTGACCAGACCGGAATTTCCCAGCTATCGTCGAACGGGTGCAGGACTTTCAGGTCCAGATCAATACCCTTTTTCGGGGCTTTCTCGATCTCTTCCGCCGTGGTGCCGGAGGCAGCGCAATCGCGGGCAAATTTCCCGATCATCGGATCATCATCGGCCAGCGCCGCAGTGATGGCATGATCAGAGGCCAGCGCCAGAAAGCTTGCCCCGAACAGCGTGTCTGGCCGTGTGGTGAAGACTTTAATGCCCTCACAGCCAAAGCGCGCCTTGTCCAGCGGATCGGCAAAGGGGAAAGTAATATGCGCTCCGCGCGAGCGGCCAATCCAGTTGGCCTGCATCAGCCGCACTTTTTCCGGCCAGCGGTCAAGCTGATCCAGCCCGTCGAGCAGGCTGTCGGCATAATCGGTGATTTTCAGGAACCACTGATCCAGCTCGCGCTGCACCACCGGTGCGCCCGAGCGCCAACCCTTGCCGTCAATCACCTGTTCATTGGCCAGAACGGTATTGTCGACCGGGTCCCAATTGACTTTTGCCTTGCGGCGCTCGACCAGGCCTTTTTCGAGGAATTTCAGAAAAATCGCCTGCTGATGCTTGTAATATTCCGGCTCACAGGTTGCGATTTCACGATCCCAGTCCAGCGCCAGTCCCAGCCGTTTGAGCTGGCCGCGCATCACTTCGATATTCTTCAGCGTCCAGTCACGCGGATGGACATTGCGCTCACGTGCAGCGTTTTCAGCCGGCAGCCCGAACGCATCCCAACCCATTGGATGCAGGACATCAAACCCTTTTGCGCGTTTATAGCGTGCCACAACGTCACCCATCGCATAATTGCGCGAATGACCGACATGGATTTTCCCTGACGGATAGGGAAACATTTCAAGGACATAGTATTTCGGGCGATCAGTCGCTTCACGCGCGGCGCGGTCCACGCCCTGATCGGCCCAGACGCTTTGCCATTTCGGCTCGGCCTCTCTGGGATTGTATCGGCTCATGGAAGTATCCTGAACCCGCTTACCCTGCGGGCGAAAAGGTTAGTTATCGAGCGTGGAGATGCGCAATTGCCGCGCCCGTGTTAGGATCGCATTTTCAATGTCGATCGCTGTTTGCGGTGTGACTGAGGCATCAATCCATTCGCCAGCTTCATTGCGTTCCTGACGGAAGACCCGCACCGATAGCGCATCCCCGCGCAGCCGCGTGTCGAGGATATAGACCGTCACCTGGAAACGCTCGCTCGGCAATTCCGGATTCGCATACCAGTCGGTGATGATCACACCGCCGAACGGATCCACCTGATCCAGAGGCATGAAGCTGATCGTATCAAGGCTGGCGCGCCACAGAAAGCTGTTGACGCCGATCCCCGCCGGACGCTGGTCGCTAACTTCATTCGAAAAGCCGGGCAGACGCAGACCACCGCTTCGGCCGCCTTCTGAATGGCCGCCGCGAGAGGAGGAACAGGCCGCAAGCGCAAGCATGGAAAGCGCAAGAACCGGCAAGGTTAGGGAGCGGCTGAACGTCATCTCTCGGTCTCCATGAGAAACAGTGTGGCAAATCAGGCCCGTTGGCCCGACGGCGACGTTTTCTATACCATGCGGAACGCGCATGGCCAGCCATCGGCGACACCTGATTCATCGCGGATTAGAAATCCGGCATCGTGGCTTTCGCGCCACATCTGCCTTTTTCCTGCCATATTTGCCGCGCCGTCCGCTTGACGATACCGGTAAAGGCAGTGTGGATTGGCGTCTCGTCCGGGGGGACGGGGCCGACCGGCGGGGCCGCGAGAGGCACAATGACGCAGTATTTGAGCGCGATAATTTTCTCCGCGCTTTCTGCAGTTCTCGCGGCCGCGCCGGCGCAATCTTTCCAGAACTTGAATGAAGGAAGGGATCGTTTCGCAGCGGTTGATTTTCGTTTGCGCGCTGATGCGGCACTGGTTTTCGCCGGCGGAAAATATGGCGGCAATAGTCTCGCCGATCTCGATACACGCTTCGAATGGGAGGCCATTTCAGAGAATGGCTGGCGCTGGGGACTGGAGCTCGGCCTTCATGCCCAGAGCGATGTCCCGCGCGAAGGGTTTGCCAATACCGCTGGTCCGGTCCTGACCACGTCGCAGCGGTCTCTGGCAACCGGCCGCTATCGCGGCGTCCGCGCGCAGACCGGTCGCACGGCGTTTGCGGCAGAACGGCTCAATATTTTCCTGAAAGCCGGCTGGGGGGCGTGGCGTTTGGGTCTGACACCAGGTGCTGCGCAGGTTGAGGCCATCAATCTGCCAACCGGTTCCGCCTATGTCCGTGTGGATGGTGGCCCTTTGGGCCTGGGCCGTCAGGTCGTGACGCGCACCGCCAACACCGGCGCCGGATTTGGTCCCTCGCTCATCTATTCCACGCCCCGTATTGCCGGTTTCAGAGTCTCGGCCTCCTTTGCGCCGCAAGCCCGGTTTTGCGGGGTCGATATCTGTCTGTCCGATGCCATCCCGGGCGGGGCGGGCGCGTCCAGCCTTGAAAACGTCTTCGAAGCGGGGGTGAGTTTCGACCACACCTTTGCCGGTGCCGGCCAGATTGAAGCAGCCCTGAATGGGGTCACCGGCGCGCCGCTTTCGGCTGAGTTTACCGATAACTATTCTGCCCTTGGTGCGCAATTGCGCTGGTCGCGGAACGGGCTATCCCTCGGTGTCTCGAGCCTCTGGGCCGACAATGCGGTATCAGGCGGCAGCTATCAGGCCTTTGCGGCCGCAGCGCGCTATGATGTGGGAGCGTGGAGTTTCGGTGCGGAAGCCGCCACATCCGAGGATGATTATCTGCGGGAATCGGAAAGCGCGGTGCAACTGACCCTCTCGCGGCTTGTCGGAGACCATCACACTGTGACCTTTGGATTACACTCAACGGATCGTGAATTCGTAACGCTATCTGCGCAGGGTATTGTAAATAATAATGAAAATGGATCAGGAGCGTTTCTGGAGCTGACTTTCCGGAACTGACCGGAACAGAGATGCGCCTTAAAACATTGTAACTCTGAGATTCAGCCCTTCGCGTTTTGCGCGAGAATGGCTATATTGACAGGGCAATGAGGGGCTTTGGCATGAGCCAGGTGTTAAAAACATGGATGATCGCAACCGCGGTCGCGGGGTTTGTTGCCTCCGCGCCGGGCGTTTTTGCGTTCCAGGATGCAGTCAGCGCCTCCAGTGATGTCGACGCTCAGGCTTGGTATGAAACCTACACCCTGGATTCGAATGTATCGCCTGGCGTCAATCTCGACTTTCCTGACAATCAGGTTGAATTTGCTTCCGGCGACGGCTGGGGCTTTACCCTTGGTTTTGACCGTAATGACGATCAACGCCGCGAATTCGATTCCATTGATGCCGGTGTTTATGTCGATCTCAACGAACGTTTCCGTTTTGGCGGATCGATCCGTTTCTCCAATCCGGACAATCTTGTTTCGGGACCGCAAATCGATCAGCGCGCACCGGAAGTGAAGTTTGAAACCGGCTGGCGTTTCTAGCGTTTCAGACCTTCAATCGCCGCCAATCCCGAAAATCCCGATTCAGACAGACGCTTTGCCGTGTCTGCCGTTATGCCGCCCAGCGCATAAACCGGCAGTGTGCAGGAGCAAGCCTGCGCGCTTGCCCGGATCGCACCGAGTGGACGCAGGCCTTCATGGCTGCGCGTGGCAAACACCGGCGATAACAGGGCCGCATCAGCGCCTGCCTTTTTTGCCATCGCCAGCTCGCGGCGGTTATGGGCCGACATCGTCAGGACCAGACCGGCCCGGTTCCGCCGCCATTTTCGCGCCCGCCCCGCCAGTCTGACCGGCCAGTGAACGCCATCGGCATCACAGGCATCAGCCAGATCCGGATCTGCGGCAATCAGAAGGACCAACCGCTTCTCCCGGGCAATTTGCGCCAGCATGCCAGCCTCGGCAAACCGCTCCGGGCGGCCAAAATGCCGATAGATCAGCGCGCACCCTTCCGGCAGGTCCCGCGCAAATGCACCCACATCCGGCGTACGTACCGGATCGGTCAATGCGATCAGCGGTGGCAGCAGGCCCGGAACGCCCGGCCATCTGGCGGCCAGCCTTGCCAGCAGCATCGCTTGGGAATAGGTGCGGGAGGACATGACCCTATCTGTAAACGAATTTGCCGCCCGCCGGAATGACGTGCTGAAGCGGATCGCTGCCGCAGCAAAGGCAGCCGGCCGAGATGCTTCCGCTGTAACGCTGACCGGTGTCTCGAAAAAACAGCCGGATGACCGCATCGCAGAAGCGCTCGCCACCGGTCAGCGCGTTTTTGGGGAGAACCGCGTTCAGGAAGCCGAAACGCGCTGGGCCGGCCGCCGTGAGGATGTTCCGGACCTCGAATTACGCCTCATTGGCCCTTTGCAGACCAACAAGTCCGAACAGGCGGTTGCGCTCTTTGATGTGATCGAGACGCTCGACCGGGTCAAACTCGCCAAGGCGCTGAAAAAAGCCATGGAAAAGCTGAACAAGCACCCTCGCCTCTACGTCCAGGTCAATACCGGAGAGGAAGACCAGAAGGCCGGCATAGCCCCGCATGAGCTCCCGGCTTTCCTGAAACAGATGCGCGATGAGTTCGGGTTCAGTATCGAAGGCCTGATGTGCATTCCGCCGGTGGAAGACCCCGCCGGACCGCATTTCGCCCTGCTCGCAGATCTCGCCGCGGCCACTGGCATCGAAAAGCTTTCCATGGGGATGAGCGGGGATTATGAAACCGCTGTGAAGTTTGGCGCGACCAGCGTCCGCGTCGGTTCGGCACTGTTCGGTGAGCGGCCTACAGCCTGATCTCCAGCGTATCGCCCGGCCTGGCCTCGGCCAGCATCTTTACCAGATCCGTGCGCGCCAGCGCCAAACAGCCTCGTGTCGGCGGATAGTCCGGCTTCGCGCAATGCAGGAAGACTGCCGAGCCGCGTCCCGCAACGGGCGGATCATCATTATGGGACAGCACAACAACGATGTCGTAGAGCCCGTCCTGACGCGTCATTTCCTCGCACGAGGCCGGATAGGGCAGACGAACGGGCCGGTTATAGGCCGGGTCAGCCGGATCGTCGCACCAGCCATCATCGGGGTTTATCGGGCGCACCGGAAGGGCCGTCTCCGGCGCAGCCCCCCGGTCCGGACGGTAAAGCACACGTCGAAGCGTGTAACGCCCCAGCGGCGTTGCGCCATCGCCTTCGGTCTTGTCCGCTTCCGGTTTCACTCCGGTTTTGCCGAGCGCAGCGCGGCAGACGCTTGCGGGGCCCGAAAACTGGCCATTGGACGTAATGATGAAGCGGGTCATGCGGGCAGGCATTCCGGAATTTGAGGCACAAGTCCAGTGGTCGGCGCGGGACGCCAACAAGTATAAAGGCACTTGACGCGGCGTCCCGATCGCCTCCCCCACCACGGAGGTGTCACGCCGCAGCCCGCTCTGGGCCCGGCATGTCAGGTGTTAACCATGCAAAAATGCGGCCATTTTTCACATCCTGATGACGTGTTGCACACGCCATTGTGTGCTTGACCTTGACCGCAAGGCCGGTCATTCCTGCCGGGATATTTCAGCCGCCCGGCAGGAATTGCCTCCCGTTCAAAAAATGGCATGATCAGACAATGACTGCGAAAAAAACGATTCTTTGCGTCGATGATGACGATGATCTTCGCGAGACCCTGCTTGAACAATTCGGGTTTCATGATGAATTCGAGGTCCGGGATGCGGACACCGCGACCAAGGGCATAAAGACGGCCCGTGACGAGCGCGTGGACATCATCCTGCTCGACGTTGACCTGCCGGACATGGATGGCCGTGAAGCCTGCCGCCTGATGCGCAAGAATGGCGTTACCGCCCCTGTCATCATGCTGACCGGCCAGGACACGGATGCCGACCAGATTCTCGGCCTTGAATCCGGCGCCAATGACTATGTCACCAAGCCGTTCAAGTTTTCTGTTCTGCTGGCTCGCGTGCGCGCCCATCTGCGCAGCCACGAACAGAGCGAGGATGCCGTCTTCCAGATCGGACCCTACGAGTTCAAACCGTCAATGAAGCTTCTGCTCACGGCGGATGAAAAGAAGGTCCGCCTGACGGAAAAAGAAACCAATATCCTAAAATATCTCTATCGCTCAGGCGGAAAGCCGGTCTCGCGCGAGGAGCTGTTGCACGAGGTCTGGGGTTATAACCCCAATGTCACCACTCACACGCTGGAAACCCATATCTACCGTCTGCGCCAGAAGATCGAGCCCGACCCCGCCCGCTCACGCCTTCTGATCACCGAAAGCGGCGGCTACAGGTTGCAGAGCTAAAGCAACAGATCCAGCATGACCGGCACATGGTCGGACGGTTTTTCCCGTGCGCGTTCAGGTTCGTAGATACGGAATCCGTCCCGGCCGCGCGCCAGAGCGGCCTCCTTGAGCGGCGGGGTCACCCAGATATGATCCAGTCGTCGGCCCCGGTTCGAGGCCCGGTAATCCTTCGAGCGATAACTCCACCAGGTGTAGATTTTTTCCGGCTCAGGGATCACTTCCCGGGCAACATCAATGAAATCACCCGCCGCCAGCATGGCGTTCAGCGCCTCGACCTCGCCCGGCGTGTGGGAGACCACTTTCAGAAGCTGTTTGTGTGACCAGACATCATGCTCGCGCGGGGCGATGTTGAAATCACCGAGAATGACGATTTTCTCATTCCTTGTGTCGCGCGCAGCGAAATAATCCCGTGTGCAGGCAAGGAAATCCATCTTGTGGGCGAAACGCGGATTGATCTCGATATCCGGTTCGTCTCCGCCCGCCGGAATATAGAAATTGTGCAGCTCGATTCCCTTCACGCCGACGCGCTGATGCCGGGCTTCCTCGCGCGGGCAAATCGCTTCATCGCCGAGATCCTGCAGCGGATATTTCGAGGCAATGGCCACGCCATGCATGCCTTTCTGGCCGCGCACATGGAAATGCTCATATCCCATTTCGCGGAAGGCTTTTTCGGGAAATTCATGGCTCTGGCACTTGATCTCCTGCAGACAGAGCACGTCCGGCTGGCAAGAGGCCACAAACGGCGCAATCAGCGGCACGGCACGCAAGCGTACGGAGTTCACATTCCAGCTGGCAATCGAAAGCGTCGTCATAAGTCCGTCCAATCAGAGAATATTATAGGTCAGCCCGGCCAGTCCGATGGGCCAGCGTCCGCGCACAAACAGCCGCCAGCGCGCGAGGAAGGGATGTGGCGGATCATCATCCTCGGCTTCCGCCATGATCACCAGCGCCGCGCCATTGGCGGCCTGCACCACTGATCCCGCCGCAGCGTTCAGAACCGCCTCGTCACGCATATCGCCCAAAGAGGCAGAATAGGCGACCGCATCCTGCGCTGCTTCCCCGGCCTTCAGTCCGACATATTCCAGCACAGTCTGGATACCGTCCTCGTCCAGCCGCAGGATGGCTTCGGAAATCAACCCGGCGCGCAGCATTTCCTCGGCCTCCCAGCCTTCCGGATTGAAATCCACAGCCTCGGCAGCGCTTGCAGCGTCTTCCCAATTGGTCAGCAGCCCCGGTTCGGCATGGGGAAAGCCCAGCGCGTCCAGATAGGTGCGGGTCAGATCGCGCTCGCGCTTGTCCAGCGGATCGCCCAGACGCATGAACAGACGGGCATCGGACAGGCCATCGGCAAAAGCGCGGACCTTGTAAAGCAGCGGAATTTCATCCAGCAGCCGGGTAAAATCATCATTTGACATGGACGCTATCTAACGCGAACCGTGCCATTGCGAAACTCGAACAACACTACGCAGTTCGACAAGGCCTGTCCGTCCGGCAATTCACGGAAGCGCCAGTCTTCCACGGCGCGGATGGCGGCGGCGTCAAAATGCCCGGCGGGCACCGATTCCGCCGAGCGGACACGATGCGGGCGGCCGGTATCATAGACATGAAAGCGGACCACCACCCAGCCCTGCAGGCCTCTTGACCAGGCCCGGGCGGGATACTCCGGCATCTCGAATTCGCGCGCGGCCAGCTGCGCGCCCTGACAATCCTCCGGCCCGATCAGACGCTCTACATTGGCGGGCACCGGAAAGGGTTGTGCTGGAATGAAAGGCTCCGAGCGCGGGTCCAGCCCGCTCGTCCCCGGCAGGGAGGCAAGCGATGAACACGCGGCGAGCAGCAAAGCGGAAAGCAGACAGGGGGCAAATCTGATCATGGCGTCAAGCTAGCGGTATTTACCGAAAAGAAAACGCCCCGGAGCAAGTCCGGGGCGCTTTTGCTACAGCCTTTGTGACCCTGGGGTCAGGACCTGTTAATCTGGCTGCAATGGCCGGAGCGGATCTGGGCGGATACAAGGAGCAAACCCGCCGGAAGGCCAATGCCTTTCAAGGGGTTGCGACGCAGTAGCCCGGGCAGAT
>Ga0066644_10001771_pt1 | contig 11766 bp, 8 predicted proteins | sample CryGeyCG2114_020_FD_62735 | JGI IMG/M metagenome (GOLD analysis project Ga0066644, IMG submission 62735) | Groundwater microbial communities from aquifer - Crystal Geyser CG15_big_fil_post_rev_8/21/14_0.20 | ecosystem: Environmental > Aquatic > Deep subsurface > Groundwater | place: USA: Utah...
GCTTCCAGGCGGGCGTCCATATCTGCGTATGAGACCATTTTCCAGGCAGACTTATCGGCCAGGAGCGCCCGTACAGCGGCGACATTCAGCGCATGCCCCGGCTGATGGGCGAAATAGCGGCCAAAGACCGGCGCGCCGGCAAGTGACAGATCCCCCAGCGCATCCAGCGCCTTGTGGCGGGCGAACTCGTCGGCGAAACGCAAGCCTTCGGGATTGGCAATTCCGGAATCATCTATCACAACCGCGTTGTCCATGGATCCGCCCAGAGCCAGGCCGGCGGCGTGCATGGCCTCGACATCCTTGCGGAAGCCAAAGGTGCGGGCGGCGGCGACATCATTGGCAAAAATACGGTCGGAAATGTCAAAAGCGTACCGCTGGCGGCCAACCGTGGGGTGCGGGAAGGAAATTTCGACATCAATCGCCGGCTTGATCGACGGAAGGAAAGTTGCGGTGCGGCCCTGCATCTCGATCGAAACCGGTTTCAGAATGCGGATAACGCGCAACGGCGCGGCAGTCTCTTTCAGGCCCGCCTGCCGGATCAACTCAACGAAAGGTGCGGCCGATCCATCCATGGCCGGCGTTTCCGGTCCATCAATCTCGATAATGGCATCGTTCACACCCAGACCGGCCAGCGCCGACATGAGGTGCTCGACCGTTGCAACGCTGGCTCCAGCCTCATTGGCAATCGTGGTGCCAAGGCGGACCGTCGAGACATTGTCGACATGTGCCGCTATGCGATTGTCACCGGTCAAATCTGTGCGGATAAAATGAATGCCGGTGCCGGGCGATGCCGGCTTCAACACCATGCGGACGTGTTCACCGGAATGGAGGCCGACGCCTGCACAAACCGATACGGCTGCCAATGTCTTCCGGTAACTCACGCCCACCACCCTTCAGAACGCCCGGCTGGCCAATTACGGCAAAGCACAAAGCGCAGATTTCCTCAAGGGTTGTCCTAAAGACCGCGATACCAAGCCGCAATAAAAGCATTGTTGCAGTTTGTTACGTGCTCTGATGTGGAGTCAGTTTGCCTGACGGCGCAAGAAGGCAGGAATTTCCAGATCAGTATCCTCGCCCTCTTCACCGAAGAGGTCGCCTGTTGCCGGGCGGCTGGAGCGCGGCTGTTGTTCAGACGGATGATCAGCCTGACGCGGTGAGGTCTTGGGTAAAGGTGCCATGGGCCGCTTGCGGCGTCCGAACAGGGAGAAGGCAGACTTGCGTTCTTCTTCGGGCTCGCCGCTGATTTCCTCACGCTCAGGCGTGCGGGATACATAAGGTTGTTCAGCCGCAGGGCGCAAGCGTTCAGCCTCGGCCGCCACACGCTCCTGATCGCGGATCACCTGTGGCCGCGCATCCTGATCCATATAGGGATCGGCCTCGAATTCTGCGGCAATCGGGTCAGGTTGACGCTCGATTACCGGCTCCCGCCGCTCGGGCTGTGGCGCGGGACGGTATTCCGTCTTTTCTTCATGCAGACGGCGAACCAGCGGGCCCTGGCGCTCGGCAGCGGCAGGCGCCTGTTTGCCGGGACGTTCACCAAACCCCTCGCGTTTCCAGGGCAGAATACCTGCATGCGGGTCGGCCGCTGCAGCAGAAGCGCGAGACTGTGCACGGCGCGGGTCTTGCGCGACCTGACATTCCGCATCAATTCCGGTAGCGACCACGGATACGCGAATCGTGCCTTCCAGCGCTTCATCGAAGGTTGATCCGACGATGATGTTTGCATCCGGATCGACCTGATTACGGATCTCGTTGGCGGCTTCATCGACCTCGTAAAGAGTCATGTCATAGCCGCCGGTAATATTGATCAGGACACCGGTTGCGCCGTCCAGTGAAACATCGTCGAGCAGCGGGTTGGCAATGGCGGCATGCGCAGCTTCGGTGGCACGCTTCTCGCCCGAGGCCTCACCCGTTCCCATCATCGCCTTGCCCATCTCGTTCATCACAGCGCGGACGTCGGCAAAGTCGAGATTGATCAGGCCGGGCATGACCATCAAATCGGTTATTCCCCGGACGCCGGAATGAAGCACGTCGTCCGCCATCTGGAACGCTTCAGCAAAAGTGGTTTTTTCGGTCGCGATGCGGAACAGATTCTGGTTCGGGATCACGATCAGCGTGTCCACATGCTCCTGAAGCTGCTCGATCCCGGCATCGGCAATGCGCATACGGCGCGAGCCTTCAAACTGGAAGGGCTTGGTGACAACCCCAACGGTGAGAATGCCCTGTTCACGTGCCGCACGGGCAATCACAGGCGCTGCGCCGGTTCCTGTGCCGCCGCCCATGCCCGCAGTGATGAACACCATGTGGGCACCAGACAGGTGTTCCATGATTTCCGCCAGGGAGTCTTCGGCAGCCTGTTCCCCGATTTCGGGCCGGGCGCCAGCGCCAAGCCCTTCGGTGATCGCTGCGCCCATCTGGACCCGCCGTTCGGTTTTCGACCGGGTCAAGGCCTGCGCATCGGTATTGGCAACCGCAAAATCGACACCCTCAAGCTGGGATTCGATCATGTTGTTGACGGCATTTCCACCAGCGCCGCCGACACCGAAGACTAGGATGCGGGGGCGAAGCTCTGTGGTTTCGGGAACAGAAATATTCAGGGGCATGGCCGCTCCGTAAAGGAAGCCTCAAGGTTAACACGGGATTCGCAATCAATGTCTGCCCGTAGCCATTAATTGCGGGTTAAATCCACAGGATTCTTTGCGGATTTGCCTAGAAACTTTCAGCCAACCACCGCCAGACCGTGATACGTTGCGGTTGGGCCGGGCGTGCGTTGCGTTTGGCGCGGGCCACATTCAGCTTGGGAGGGCCGGAAATGGCTTCTGCAGCGCCGCGTGTTTCGCGCAGAATGATGCCGGAGACCACAGAGAAACCCGGCCCGCTGACCGCATCGCCGAGACCGGACACGCTGTGCGGCTGGGCCAGGCGTGCCGAATGCCCGAACACACGGGCGGCGATCTCCTTTGCACCCGGCAATTGTGCAGCGGCGCCTGTCAGAACGATCCGGTGATTGTGATCCAGGCGGCCATTCACATTCAGCTTGTCGCGAAGCAATTCGAATATTTCATCGAGACGCGGCCGGATGATGGAATTGAGCATGGAGCGCGGAGCCGCATTCATGCGGTCTCCATCGCCGGCGACCGGTGGCACTTCGATCATCTGCCGGTCATCGCTGGGGCTTTCCAAAGCGGAGCCATACAGGATTTTGATGCGCTCGGCGGATGATAGCGGCGTCTGGAGACCGCGCGCCAGGTCGCTGGTGACGTGCCGCCCCCCGACCGGAACGGCGGAAAGCCGCGCCAGACTTCCGGATGCAAATACGGCCGCAGACGTGGTTTCCGCGCCCATATCGATCAGGGTGGCGCCAAGCTCGATTTCGTCATCGGTCAGTGCTGCCAGCCCGGCCGCGTAGGGCGAAGCGATCACGGCTTTCAAATCGAGGTGGCAGCCTTCGATGCAGGTCAGCAAATTCCTTAGCGGACCAAGGGGGGCGGTCACGATATGCATGTTGACAGCAAGATTGCGCCCATACATGCCGCGCGGATCGCTGACTTCGTCCTGACCATCAACGACCCATGAAACAGCGATGGCGTGGAGAATGACGTCGTTCGGGCGCTGGCATTCAGCAATAGCTGCATCCTGCAGACGGCGCATGTCGCGTTCGGTAATCTCGCCGCGCGCGATCGGGGATTCGAGTGTGATCCCCTCACCTCTGGCACGCGCCGCGGTCAGTGCCACACTGACCTGACTGACTGCAACACCGGCCATACGCTCGGCGCGCTGCACGGTTTCGCGGATGTTGGCACGGGCCTGCTCGAGGTCGGCAATGACACCGCCTCTCATGCCGCGGGAAGATTGATGCCCGACGCCGATGATGCGCGGCCGCGGGCCTTCCGCAGTCTGTTCCGTGCGCGAGATAAAACACACGGTTTTTGACGAGCCGAGGTCCAGAGCTGCGCAAATCCCCGGCTTGGCCTGCCCGGCGGATTTGGGCTTGTTGCTGGTGAAAAAGGGGAAGGTGCTCACGCTTCGCGTTCCCCCATGCCGGCGGCGCGGGCCCGTTCCGGACGGGCACGGACAATCATGTCACCGGGCTGGCGCAGATCAATACTCTCGGCATCCAGACGCAACACCCCGCGCTCGGAATGCATGGCGGAGAGCAGAGCCAGCGCAGCCCCCACTTCACTCTCCGGCAGTTTGATATCCAGACCATTGCTGAGGCGCAGATTCCAGCGCCGGTCGCCGACGCGGACCATGGCCGATACGCGGCTTTCGATTTCCTCATAATGCTCGAGCATCCCGATCAGCAATCCAGCCTCTTCATTGGCCCCATACCCCACGACCAACGGCAGATCCGGCCAGTCATTGGCGTCGGCTTCGCCCAGAACAGCGCCATCCTGATCAATGACATGGATATCGCCTTCAATCTGCCAGAGCGCGAATTCGGCGCGGGGCTCGATGACAATGGCGATGCGGTCCGGCCAAAGGCGAACAATGCTGGCATCACGCACCCAGGCCAGTGCCTCGACTTCGGTCCGGGCGGTGTCAGGATTGAAATCCAGCATCGGCTGTCCGCGGAAAACCGAAATCGTTGCAGCGGCTTCGGCAGCCTGTTCAGGCTCAACGCCTGAGACCTCGATCCGGTCAATGGCAAGTCCCATGGCGGCGGTCCGGTTGGCGGCCATGCGCTGTGCCGCAGCCCCCAGATCCTCCAGCCCGCCAAAAATAAAGAAGCCACCAAGAATGAGAATGACAAGGACGGCAGCGAGACCGGCAACCAGGCGTGCGGCATTGGCGGCGCTGTAACGCGCACCGCGAAGCCGGGCTTCCACCCAGTTACGAAAACGCCGCGGCGCGGACGCTGCGGCGGTTTGCTTCCGGGGTGATTTGCGCCGGGCCGGCTTTCGCCGAGCCGGAGCGCGTGTCACCTTGGACATGACGCATCCTCCGCCATCCACTGAACGAGATCGTCAAATTCAATCCCGCTCCACGCCGCCTGTTCGGGGGCGAGGGAAGTCGGAGTCATGCCCGGTTGGGTGTTAATTTCGAGTAACCATAGCGGTTCAGATGCTGATTCATCATAGCGGAAGTCGGACCGGGTCAGGCCGCGACACCCCATGGCGTCGTGAGCGATCAAGGCGAGGCGTTTGGCCTCCTCCTCGATAGCCTTTGGAATCCTTGCCGGAATCTCGTGAACCGAGCCGCCGGCCGCGTATTTGGCTTCATAATCATAGAAGCGGGTTTTCGGGATAATTTCGGTGACCGCCAGCGCGCGGTCGCCCAATACCGCAACGGTCAGCTCACGGCCGGGGATAAATTTCTCGATCAGGATTTCGCTGCCGAGCTCCCAATCCGGATCCGCCAGCTCCGCCGGAGGCCGGTTTGTTCCCTCCTGCACGATGAACACTCCCACGGAGGAGCCTTGCGCGTTCGGCTTGGCAACATAGGGCGGTTCCATCGCGTGCTCTTTGGCCGCCTCGTAACGATCGACCAGTTTACCTTCCGGGCATTTTGCACCGAAGGCCTCCAGCACTGCTTTTGCCCGCTGCTTGTCCATGGCCAGGGCCGAGGCGAGCACGCCGGAATGAGTGTAAGGCGCGCCATAATGTTCGAGGAGACCTTGCACCTTGCCGTCTTCTCCCCACTCGCCATGGAGAGCGTTGAAAACGACATGGGGTGCGGCTTCGGAAAGCTGTTTGGCCAGTTCACGAGTGGGGTCGATCTCGACCACATCCCAGCCTTTACGGCGGAGCGCTTCGGCACAGGCCTTGCCCGAGATGAGCGAAACAGGGCGTTCGGCAGACATGCCGCCAAGCAGGACGGCGATGCGTTTGGTCATTCAGTTTTCTCCACACCAATCCGGCGGACTTCCCAGTGAAGGTCGATGCCGGTGGCAGACTTGATATCGGCGCGCGCGCCTTCGCCCACGGCTTCAAGATCCGCGGCGGTGGCGGTGCCGTCATTGATCAGAAAGTTGGCGTGCTGTTCGGAAAACCGTGCACCGCCAATGCGCTTGCCCCGCCAGCCGGTCTGGTCGATCAGCTTCCACGCCTTGCGTTGATCCGGCGTCCCTGGCGGGTCCGGATTCTTGAAGGTCGAGCCGGAGGTTTTTTCGCGGATCGGCTGGGTCGTTTCCCGGCGAGCCGTGATTTCATCCATCCGCGCGGTTATGCTGGTAGGGTCGTCAGGCGTGCCTTCAAAAGTCGCTTCCACAAAGATCCAGTCTTCTGGTGCTTCAGAATGGCGGTAGGCATACCCCAGCTCTTCCGGTTTTATGATCATGCGGCGTCCCGAACGGTCGAGGGCGACGGCTTCAACCAGAATATCTTTCGTTTCGGTGCCATAACAGCCCGCATTCATCCGGATCGCGCCGCCAATCGCGCCGGGGACGCCGGTGAAGAATTCGAGCCCTGCAATGCCGGCTTTTGCGGCCATTGCCGCGATTTTCCTGTCCAGAGCCGCGGCCCCGGCTTTCAGGCGTGTCGGGCTGATCGCCTCGACCTTGCCGAAGGGTGCGGTCAGGCGAATGACCACGCCCGGAACGCCGCCATCGCGCACCAGCGTATTTGATCCCGCCCCGAGGATGTGGACCGGGATGTCATCGGGCGTTTCTGCGAGGAATCGCGCGAGATCGGCCTCGTCCGCAGGCAGGAAAAGCACTTGCGCCGGTCCCCCGACCCGCAGCCAGGTCATGCCGGCGAGCGGCGCGTTCTCCAGATATTTTCCGCGAACGGGCGGGAGTGCCGTGAGCAGGGTCAATAATCTGCCCCCTCACCCTTCGCGCTGACGCGCTCTTCCCTCTCCCTCAAGGGAGAGGGAAAGAAAGTCGGCCCTGCAAGAGGGCGGCTTTCGAGGGTGAGGGGGGAATTCCTCATCCCAACCCTTCCAGTTCATCTGGCAGCGCATAGGCCCAGGTGGTGATGTCTCCCGCGCCCAGACAGATGATGACATCTCCTTCCCCCGCCCGTTCGGCGATGGATCGGGCGACAGTTTCGCGGCTGGTGATGTGGGCATCACGATGGCCGTGAGCGCGCAGGCCTTCAACCAGATGTGCGGCATCCGCGCCTTCAATCGGAGTTTCTCCCGCCTCGTAAACTGGCGCAATGAAAACGGTATCGGCATCGTTGAAGCAGGTGCAAAACTCCTCGAACAAATCATGCAGACGGGTGTAGCGGTGCGGTTGGGCGACGGCGATGACCTTGCCCTTGCTGGCCTGCCGGGCAGCTTTCAGAACCGCCGCGATCTCGACCGGGTGATGACCATAATCGTCAATGATATCGGTGCCATTCCAGCTGCCGGTTTTTGTAAAGCGCCGCTTGACGCCTCCAAAGCCCTGTAGCGCAGATTTCGTTGCCTCCTCTGATGCCCCGAGTTCGCGGGCGACCGCGATGGCTGACAAAGTATTGAGCACGTTGTGCTCGCCCATCATCGGCAGGAAAACACCGTCCCAGCGCTCGGAATGCCCATTTTCACGGAAGACGACATCAAAGCGCGAGCCCTCCGGCGACATTTCCAGATTCTCCCCACGCAAATCGGCTTGCGGATTGAAACCGTAAGTGATGACGCGGCGGTCAGTGACTTTGGATGCCAGGCTCTGGACTTCAGGATGATCGGTGCAGAGTACGGCAAATCCATAAAAAGGCAGACCTTCGACAAACTGCCGGAAGGCGAACCGGAGCGTGTCGATGTCGCCATAATGCTCCATATGCTCGGGATCGATATTGGTGACAATACCGATTGTGGCACGCAGCTTCAGGAAGGAGCCATCACTCTCGTCAGCCTCGACCGCCATCCAGTCACCTTCGCCCATTTTGGCGTTGGATCCATAGGAAGAAATGATGCCGCCATTGATGACGGTGGGGTCCAGACCTGCTGCGTCCATCAAAGCGGCGACAAGCGATGTGGTGGTCGTTTTTCCGTGAGTTCCTGCGACGGCCACCGAGTATTTGAGCCGCATCAGCTCGGCCAGCATTTCAGCCCTCCGGACCACCGGGATTTTCTTTTCCCGCGCAGCGATCAGTTCGGGATTGCCGGGCTTGATGGCCGTTGACACAACGAGCGCGCCCGCCCCGTTCACATTTTCAGCTTCGTGGCCGATATATATCATCGCGCCTTTGTCGCGCAGGCGCGCGACATTCGGGTTTTCCTTGATGTCGGAGCCCTGAACCGTGTAGCCGAGAGTGAGCATCACTTCCGCGATACCGCTCATGCCAATGCCGCCAATGCCGACAAAATGGATGGGACCAACGCGGACGGGCAGGCTTTTGCGAGGCATTCGGTCAGTGTCCTTGTTCAAGCGAGATCAGCGCATCTGCAAAAAGCGAACCGGCATCGGGCCGGCCCAATGATCGCGCCTTTGCCGCGCGGCCGGTCAGCTCGGCATGATTGGCCAGACGCACTTCCAGCAGGGCAGCCAGCGCCTCGGCCGAAAACTGGTGTTCGGGAATGGAATCAGCCGCCCCCGCTTCGACGAGCCCTTCGGCATTGGCGGTCTGATGGTCATCGGCGGCAATGGCAAGCGGAACGAAAATCGCTGGACGGCCGACACAGGCGATCTCCGATACGCTCGACGCGCCGGCGCGGGCGATCACGATATGCGACGCAGAAAGCCGATCCGCCACATCATTGAAGAAGGGCGCGCATTCGGCCTTGATCCCCGCCAGTTGATAGATGTCCTGAGCCATGGCCAGAGACTCCTCGCGAGTCTGTTGGGCAACTTCAAGGCGGGATTTCAGCCATTCCGGGAGTTCTGCGAGGGCAGCGGGCACGGTTTCTGACAAAACCCGTGCGCCCAGACTGCCGCCCAGAACAAAAATGCGCAGTGGACCCTCCATATCCGGGAACGGCTTTGCGCGTGCTGAGATAAATTCCGCGCGAACCGGATTTCCGGTGATCAGGCGGCGGGCCTTTTTCGGGGCGCGGTCGAGGCGTTCAAAACCGGATGCGATGAAGCCGGCATCCCTGGCAAAGATCCGATTGACCCGGCCCAGAACCGCATTCTGTTCATGGATGGCGAAAGGCAGATTTTTCTGGCGCGCTGCCATCAGCGCCGGAAAAGCCGGATAGCCTCCAAATCCGGCCACGACCTCAGGTTTCCAGGTTTTGATAATTCTGCGGCAGCTCATCAGGCCGGACAGCAATTCAACCCATGCCCGGACCAGTTTGACAGGGTTTTTCGTGACCGGGCTGGCGGCACGGATCTGATCAATAGTGTCGGCGGGAAATCCTTGTGTATGCTTCATGCCCCGCGCATCTGTGACCAGTCTGACCTGCCAGCCACGCGAAACCAGTTCTTGCGCAGCAGCGCGGGCCGGGAAGATATGCCCGCCTGTGCCGCCTGCCGCGATCAATGCGCGCTTTGGTGTTGTCATGCGCGCAGATACGCGCCTGGACGCCGCCGGGTCAATGCCAGCATCAGCCCGGCCCCCAACCCTAGCGCCAACATGGACGAGCCCCCATAGGAGATAAAAGGCAAGGTCATGCCCTTTGGCGGGATCAGGTCGAGATTGACGCCGATATTGATCACCGCCTGCAGGCCGAATTGCAATGCCAGCCCGGTGACCGCCAGTTGTGCGAAGTGATCTGTCAGCTTGAGCGCATTCATCCAGGCCCGCGCCACAAGGATGGAAAACAGGCCGATAATGGCCAGAGAGGCTATCAGGCCAAACTCTTCCGCCGCGACGGAGAAAATGAAATCGGAATGGGAATCCGGCAAGGAACGCTTGATGATGCCTTCACCCGGACCGACGCCCATCACCCCGCCGCGCGAAATCGCTGCGATGGCGGTCTCGGTCTGATAGCGATCACCGGAATCGGGATTGAGAAAGCGCTCCACCCGGGTTGCGACATAAGGCAGGAACATCCAGGCGGAAATGACACCGGCCGTCGCCGTTGTTGCAAGCCCCAGCATCCAGCGCCAATTAAGCCCGGCGACAAAAAAGACACCGCCAAAGCACAGCGTGATCAGGATGGACTGGCCAAAGTCCGGCTGCATCATCAACAGGACAACACTGGTGAGATAGAGGCCAAAGGCAATGACGCGACCCGGTATGGGGGCACCATTACGCGCTTCGGCAAACAGCCACGCCGCTATGACGATCAGAGATGGCTTGAGGAATTCCGAGGGCTGAAGCGAGAAGCCGGCTAAGTGCAGCCAGCGGGAGGCGCCGCCAACTTCATGTCCCATCAGGACGGTGACCACAATCAAACCAAGCGACCCCACCAGAGTGAGCGCACAGAGCCGCCGGATGCTGCGGTGGCCGAGCGATGAAACGACGAGCAGGACAACGAGGCTGACGGCTGCAAAAAAGCTGTGGCGGTAAAGAAAGTGGAAGGGGTCGGCGATGCTTTCCCGGACCGTCGCAGCCGGGCTGGACGCCAGGGACAGGATCAGACCGACACTGATGAGGGCGAGCACGACGAAGAGCAGTGTACGGTCTATGGATTTCCACCAGTCCCCGAAATGCCGTGCTTCGATCGCAATCATGCCTGCCCCTTACGGTTTTCCAATCCGGGATTGCACCAGCATGCGGAAAGCGTCTCCACGATGCTCGAAATCCCTGAATTGATCAAAACTCGCGCAGGCAGGTGAAAGAAGAATGACTGGCGCTGTGCGGCCGCCGGAGCTGGCATCACGCAGCGCGAGGCCGATAGCATTCTCCAGTGTGCCAGCTATCTCGCAGGGAACAGCCGGCCCCAGAGTCGCCGCGAACTCACCAGCGGCTTCACCGATCAGATAGGCTTTGGTGATGTGCGGGAAGTATTTGGCCAGCGACCCGATCCCACCCTCTTTTTTCCGCCCACCGGCGATCCAGTAGATCGTGTCGAAACTGGCTAGCGCCTTGGCAGCAGCATCGGCATTTGTGGCCTTGGAATCGTTGAAAAAACGGATGCCTTTTTGAGCGCCGACAAACTCCAAGCGGTGGGCCAGTCCGGGAAAACTCTGGATCGCGGCAGCGATCTGCTCCGGCTCGACGCCAAAGTGGCGGACAGCCGCATAAGCGGCGGCGACATTCTGGGCATTATGACTGCCCGGCAATGCCGGAACAGAGGTCAGATCCATAATTTCGGTGCAGGTTTTTCCGGTTGCATCAAACAGTTTGGCGCCGAGCGCATAAACGCCGCGGCTGATCGAATACCCGGAGGATATCGCCGTGATCTGTTGTGAGTGTTCCGCCTTCAGCCGGGTCATCACCGCGGTTGAAGGCTCATCGTCAATGCCAACCACCGCCAGATCGCTTTCTGTCTGATTGGCAAAAATCCGGAATTTCGCGGCCTTGTAGCCCGCCATATCGCCATGCCGGTCAATATGGTCTTCGGTCAGATTGAGCCAGATCGCCACATCGCAATGAAGCGAATGCACCAGATCAAGCTGGTAGGACGATAATTCAAGAACGAAAACCGTATGCGCCCGCGGCGGCTCCAGCCCCAGAACGGCGTCACCGATATTGCCGCCTACGCGCACGTCGCGGCCCGCTTTCTTCAGAATATGTCCGATCAGTGCTGTGGTCGTGGATTTGCCATTGGTTCCGGTGATACCGATGATGCCTGGCCGGCGCTCTTTTGGCAGAGCCAGCATGGCAGTAGCGAATAACTCCATATCGCCGATCACCGGCAATCCCAGCTCCCGGGCCCGGATCACGAAGCGATGCGGCTGTGGATGGGTCAGCGGCACACCAGGTGAGAGGACCAGCGCGGAGATCGCCGCCCAATCGGCACGGTCAAGGTCAGAAAGTTCGAGCCCCGCAGCCTGCGCCCGCGCACGGGTTT
>Ga0066644_10001772_pt1 | contig 11761 bp, 10 predicted proteins | sample CryGeyCG2114_020_FD_62735 | JGI IMG/M metagenome (GOLD analysis project Ga0066644, IMG submission 62735) | Groundwater microbial communities from aquifer - Crystal Geyser CG15_big_fil_post_rev_8/21/14_0.20 | ecosystem: Environmental > Aquatic > Deep subsurface > Groundwater | place: USA: Utah...
GGGGCCAACATCGACACCGATCTGATCGCGCCGATCCAGGCGCTGAAACGGGAAAAGCCCGAGGAGGGCTACGTCCACTGCCTGCAGGATGTGGACCCCGATTTCGCGAAGAACTGCCGGACCGGCGACATCTTCGTCGCCGAGGAGAACCTGGGAATCGGATCAAGCCGTGAATGGGCGCCGCACTACCTGCGGCTTTGCGGTATCCGCCTTCTGCTGGCCAAGTCCTATGCCCGCATCTTCTACCGCAACTGCTTCAACCTGGCCCTGCCGGCGCTGGTGTGCGCCGAGACGCACCGTATTTCCGCCGGCGACGAGCTTGAGGTCGACCCGCTGAAGGGCGAGGTCCGCAACCTGACCAAGGGCGAGAGCTATACCTGCGACACGGTGCCCGAGCACCTGATGCGGATCGTCGCCGACGGCGGGCTGCTGGAGCACCTGAAGAAGAAATTCAAGAAGGCAAGTTGATCCATGACCGAAGCGACCTACCTGGAAGCGGAGGACGTCCGCGACCGCATTCTGTCCGGCGAGGAAGTCGCCATCCTGGATATCCGCGAATGGGGGGTGTTCGGTGACGGCCATATGCTGTTCGCCGTCAGCTGCCCGCTCAGCCACCTGGAAACCCGCATCGACGACTTCGTGCCGCGCAAGGACACGCCCGTCGTCCTGTGCTCCGAGGGCAAGGCCGACCGGCATCTGGTCGACCTGGGGGCCGAGCGCCTGATCGCCTGGGGCTACACGGACGTGAACATCCTGGCCGGCGGGCTCGACGCCTGGAACCAGGCGGGGTTCGAGGTGTTTTCGGGCGTCAACGTACCGTCCAAGGCGTTCGGCGAGTTCGTCGAGCATGCCTACGACACGCCGCGCATCCCGCCCGAGGAACTGAAGGCCATGATGGACCGGGGCGAGAAGATGATCGTCCTCGATTCCCGGCCCATGTCGGAATACCGCAAGATGAACATCCCGACGGGCATCGACTGCCCGGGGGCGGAACTGGCCTATCGCGTCCACGACCTGGCGCCGGACCCGGACACCACCGTCGTGGTCAACTGCGCCGGGCGCACGCGCTCCATCATCGGCGCGCAGTCGCTGATCAACGCGGGCATCCCCAACCGTGTGGTGGCGCTGGAAAACGGCACCATGGGCTGGCACCTGGCGGGCTATCAGCTTGAATACGGCAACGAGCGCCGATTTCCGGACCTCTCGGAAGGGGGGCGGGCCAAGGCCGAGGCCGTGCGGGAGCGGGTCGCGAAACGCTTCGGCGTGCCGTCCTGCGACCACGACCAGTTGGCCGCCTGGCGGGCCGAGGAAGGCCGCACGACCTATCTGTTGGACGTGCGCAATCTCGAGGAGTTCACGGCCGGCCATCTGAAGGGCAGCCGCCACGCGCCCGGCGGGCAACTGGTCCAGGCCTGGGACCGCTACGTCGCCGTGCTGGGATCGCGCATCGTGCTGGTGGACGACGACGGTGTGCGCGCGACCATGACGGCGAGCTGGCTGATCCAGATGGGCTGGCCAGAGGTCTACGTGCTGGAGAACGCCCTGGAGGGGCAGGCCCTGGTACGCGGCCCGCACCGGCCGCACATTCACGGCCTGGACGGCGTTCAGGCCGCGACCGTTACCGACATTCCCGAGGCCGCGGTGGTCATCGACCTGGCCGACAGCCTGACCTATCGCGACGGACATATTCCGGGCGCCTGGTTCGCCGTGCGGGCGCGCCTGAAGGATTCGATCGGGAAGATCCCCGACGCGGAGGTGACGGTCCTGACTTCGCCCGACGGCGTTCTGGCGCAACTCGCCGCGCCCGAGGTCGGCGCGCTGGGCCGGAACGTGGTCGTGCTGGAAGGCGGCACCGCCGCCTGGACGGCCGCGGGCAGGCACCTGGAAACGGGGTTCACCCATATGGCGGACGAAACCAGCGACGTGTGGTACCGGCCCTACGACATGGACGACGCGCAGGAAGGGGCCATGAAGCAGTACCTGAGCTGGGAGATCAACCTGGTCAACCAGCTTGAGCGCGACGGCACGACCCGCTTCCGCAAGTTCCCCCAGGCGTGAACCGCCCTGTATTCCCAAACACACGAAGGAACCGCCACGCATGAAGTTCATCGTCCTGGACAACGACGGCATCGGGCCGGAGATCACGGCCGCCACGCTGCCGGTCCTGCGGAAGCTCGACGAACGCTACGGCCTGAACATCGAACTGGTGCCCATGGTCACCGGCATGCGGGCGCTGAAGGCCGAGGGGCGGACCATCCCCCAGGCCGTCTATGACGCCTGCGACGCCGCCGACGGCGTGATCCTGGGCCCCGTGTCGTCCTACGAATACCCGTCCGAGGCCGAAGGGGGCGTCAATCCCTCCAAGTCCTTCCGCAAGGTGTTCGATCTGTTCGCCAATATCCGCCCGGCCCGCACCCGGCCCGGCGTGCCCTCGGTGATCAAGCAGATGGATCTGGTGATCGTGCGCGAGAACACGGAAGGCCTCTACGCCGACCGCAACATGTTCATGGGCGGCGGCGAGTTCATGCCGACCGAGGACGTCGCCCTCAGCATCCGCAAGATCACCCGCCAGGGCTCGGAGCGCATCGCCAAACAGGCCTTCGAGATGGCCATGGAGCGGCGCAAGAAGGTGACCGCCGTGCACAAGGCCAACGTGCTGCGCATGACCGACGGCCTGTTCCTGAAGACCGTCATGGACGTGGCCAAGGACTATCCGGGGGTCGAGGTCGAGGAACTGATCATCGACGCCGCCACGGCGCACCTGGTCAAGCGGCCGCAGGACTTCGACGTCATCGTCACCACCAATGCCTTCGGCGACATCCTGTCGGACCTGTGTTCCGAACTCTCGGGCAGCCTGGGCCTCGCCGGGTCCATCAACGCCGGGGCCAAGCACGTATTCGCCCAGGCGCAGCACGGCTCGGCCCCCGACATCGCGGGCAAGGGCGTCGCCAATCCGACGGCGCTGATGCTGTCGACGGCCATGCTGCTGGAGGAACTGGGGCGGCGGACCAGCCGCAACGACCTGGCGCAGGCCTCGGCCTCCATGTTCAAGGCCGTGGAACTGGCGCTCGACGATCCGGCCAACCACACGCCGGACCTGGGCGGCAAGAACACGACCGACGGCTTCGGCAAGGCCGTCCTCGCCGCCCTCGACAAGGGATAGGGGCCGGCCATGGCGGGGACGGAACGCATCGCCGTCTACGGGGCCGGGGCCGTGGGCGCCTATGTGGGCGGCTACATGACCCGCGACGGGCGGGACGTGACCCTGATCGACCCCTGGGAAGAGCATGTGACGCTCATGCGCGACCCGGGGCTGAAGCTGTCGGGCCTGACCGAGCCGGAGAACTTCACCGTCACCTGCAACGCCGTGCTCGACCGCGACCTACCGCCGCCGGGCAAGATCGGCCCGTTCGACGTGATCTTCATCTGCGTGAAGTCCTTCGACACGGACGCCGCCGCCAAACGCATGTTGCCCTATCTGGGGGACGGCGGCTTCATGGTGTCCTTACAGAACGGCATCAACGAAGGCACCATCGCCGGGGTGGTCGGCGCGGATCGCACCGTCGGCTGCATCGCGTCCTCGATCTCCGTTTCCATGTGGGAGCCGGGGGCCGTGCGCCGCAACGTCAAGCTGGGCGGCAAGGAGCATACCGTGTTCCGCGCGGGCGAGCTGGACGGCAGCGTCACCCCCCGCGTCGAAAAGGTCGCCGACATGCTGTCCAGCGTCGACAGTTCCAAGGTCACGACGACCCTGATGGGCGAGCGCTGGTCCAAGCTGATCGTCAACTGCATGCGCAATCCGGTCTCTGCCGCATCGGGCATGGCATCCAACGCCTGCGACACGGACGACCACATCCGCCGGCTGGGCATCCGTATCGGCGCGGAGGCCGTGGAGGTCGCCATGGCCGAAGGCCATCCGCTCGAAAAGCTCCTGGGCATGCCGCCGGAGCAGGTCCTGGCCGCCGGCAAGGGCGACGCCGCGGCCATGGCGGCCTGCGACAAGTCGTTGCTCGACGGCCGGGCCAAGCGCTCCGACGCCCAGCGTCCCTCCATGGCCCAGGACATGGTCAAGGGCCGCCCGACCGAAATCGATTTCCTCAACGGCTTCGTCGTGGCTCGGGCGAAGGTTCACGGCATCGCCGTGCCCGCCAACGAAGGCATCGTTAAGGCCATCAAGCGGATCGAGGCTGGGGAGATCGAGCCCGGCCCCGAGGCCCTGGCCGGGATTTGATTCCGTGACGGAACGTTATGCCGCGCGGGATCTGACCGCAGCCGCCAAGATGCTGTTCGAAAAGGCCGGAGCCGCGCCGCCGGTCGCTCAGGCCATGGCCGAGATCCTGGTCGAGGCGGATCTGCTTGGCTACGGCACTCACGGCCTGCAATTCGTGCCCGCCTATCTGGCGGCGCTCGAAGGCGGCAAATGCGCGACCGAGGGCGAGCCGGAGGTAGTCGTCGACCACGGCGGGACCCTGGTGCTCGACGGCGGCAACCTGCCGGGGCAATGGGTCATGATCCGCGCCCTCGATCTCGCTCTGGCGCGGGCCAAGGACCATGCCATGGTCGGCATCGCGGTCCGCAACACGGCGAACATTTCCTGCCTCGCGACCTATGCCCGGCGGGCGGCGCTCAAGGGTTATTTCGCCATCGTCGCGGCCTCGGCGCCGACGACCAAGGCCGTGGCCCCCTTCGGCGGTGCCTCGCCGGTCTATTCCACCAACCCCTTCGCCGTCGCCCTGCCGGGCAGGGACCATCCCATCCTGATCGACACCAGCGCTTCCGCCGTCACCAACCGCGCGATCGAACGCGCGCAACGCCTGGGCGAACGTCTGCCGTTCCCGGCCCTGGTCGCGGCCGCCGGCACGGCGAGCGACGATCCGGCCTGCCTCAAGACCGACCCTCCGGGCGCGATCCGCCCGGCCGGCGGTGACGAGGCGGGACACAAGGGTTTCGCCCTGGGCCTGCTGGTCGAGGCGCTGACCTCGGGCCTGTCGGGCCTCGGCCGTTCGGCGGACGAACCGCCCGCCGGCAACACGGTCTACCTGCAACTGATCGACCCGGCGGGCTTCGCGGGCCGGGACGCCTTCACCCGCGAGACGGGCGTGCTGGCCGACCTCTGCCGCGCCGCGACGCCGCGCGATCCGGCCAGTCCGGTGCGCATGCCCGGCGACCGGGCGGCGGCGCTCTACGCCGAGCAGAACGAGAAGGGCGTGGCACTGCATCCCGAGATCATCGGGCTGATGACGCCCTGCCTGGAGAAGTACGGAATTCCCGTGCCGCGGCCAATTGCCTAGGGTGCCGGGGTCGGGTGGCGCAGGAACAGGGCGGCGACCGCGCCGGCGAAGGCGCTGAGGATCATCCCGACCGCCTGAAATTCGGGGATCAGCGCGGCGGCCAGCCAACTAGCGGCAATCGCCCCCGTTGAACAGAGCACGACGTTCTTCAGAAGGGCATGGACGCCGTTCCGGGTGTAGATCGCAACCACCCAGGCGACCACATTGCCGATGCTGATGACGACCATCAGGCTGAGAGCATCCATGGCCGCCAGGCCTCCGTCAGGTCTTCCGCCGCTTCTGCAGTTCGGCGAAGACCTCTCGGTAGTCCTCGGGGGCGTCGTCGCCGTACTTTTCCTTGAAGCCGAACTGTGACAGCCAGGCCAGCCGCTTGGCCCCCGCGTCGCACATGAAGGGCTCGTAGCCCAGCGCGCGCAGGGTGTCGGCCACTTCCTCAAGTTCGTGCCCCCGCCGCGCGCCATGGATCGCCGTGCGGCCGATCAGGAAATGGGCGAGTTCGTCGAAGTTCTTGCCCGCGTAGCTTCGGTTCATGGACTGGAAAACCTCGTCGGCCACACCGTAGGTCTCGGCCCCCAGCACGCATTCCTGCAGCAAGGCTTCCAGTCCCTTGACCAGGACCGAGCGGAACATCTTGGTCGCCGCCGCCCGGCCGTATTCCGTGCCGAACTCGCGCATGTTGACACCGTAGGGAGTAAGGACCTCGATGACCTCCTTGGCCGCCTGGCCGACCAGCAGCATGGGAACCTTCTCGTTGCGTCCCGGCACGCCGTCCATGATGGCGATCTCGACGAAACGGGCGCCGGTCGGGTTGATGACCTCGGCGATCTTCTGTTTCACCATGGGCGAGGTCGAGTTGAGGTCCATGTATATCTGACCGGGTTTGAGCGTTTGCGCCGCCTCCTCGGCGACCTCGAGGGCTTCCGTCGCCGTCACCGTGGACAGCACGATATCCGAGCGGCCCACCAGTTCGGCGATGCCGCCGGTCATCTCCACGCCCTCGACCGCCGGGCGTTCGCGGATGTCGCGGGCGGCGATGGGGCCGGGCAGGCCCGCCGCCAGCAGCCCCTTGGCGATCAGCGGCCCGGCCTCGCCGAAGCCGATGAAGCCCAGGCGCGGCGTGTTGGACGCGGCCATCCTATTGCGCCGCCTGGGCCGGGGCGGCGACCAGGTCGCGGGAATTGCCCATGGCGTCGATGGACCAGATGGCGGCCAACAGGCTCTCGGCGCCGGCCTGTCCCAGCACGTCCGAGGCCAGTTCGCGGAACTTGTCCTCCAGCTCCGCATCCGACAGTGGTGCATCCGGGTCGCCCTTGCGGGTCGGCGCGAAGTGCGTCAGCACGCGGCCGTCGATGGTTTCGATCTCCACGTTGGCAGAGCGCAAGGCCGGGAAGGCGGCCTGGCGTTCCGGATCGGTCTTGAGGCCGATCAGCGGCATCAGGGCGCGGACCTGGGGATCGTTGAGGCGCTCCGGCGTGAAGGCGGCCATGCGCACACTGCCCCATACCAGGGCGGCGGCGCAGCAGTAGGGCAGGGAGAACTTGGCCTCATACGGCGTCTGCGGGTTCCAGTTGCCGCAAATCTCTTCGGCCTTCTGGTAGCTGCCGACGCGGATCTGCCTGACGTCGGCGGGCGTCAGATCGTGGGCCTTGGCGAGTTCGAGAACCCCGTCGATGGCGGCATGGGAATGGCCGCAGGCGGCGTGGTTCTTGGTCGTCGTCTGCTTGATCAGGTAGTCGGTGCCGAGCGTCGATGCTGCCTTGGCCCAGTCGGGTTGCGCGTCCGCCATGCCGTTCAGGCACATGGCGGCGCCGAAGCCGCGCGGGCCCTCCAGGATGTCCGGCGCGCCCGTCACGCCCTGTTCGGCTGCGAGGGCGACCGTGACCCCACGCTCCGCCGCGTGGGAGCCGTGCAGCGGCTTGGCCATGGCGTCGGCGCGGAAGGCCTGCTGCAGGCCCGCCGCCAGGGTTCCGGCGTTGGCCAGCGCGTGCAGGGTCTGCTCCGCCGTCAGACCGAGGATATTGGCGGCAGCCGCCGCCGCGCCGAAGGTGCCGATGGTGCCGGTGGTGTGCCAGAACTCGTAATGGGCCGGGTTGACGGCGGCCCCCAGGCGGTCCGAGACCTCGTAGCCCGCGACGATGCCGGTCAGCAGGTGTGCGCCGCTGACGCCGCGCGCCTGGGCGACGGCCAGGGCGGCGGAGATCACCGGCACGCCTGGGTGGTAGATGGCGTTGCGATAGATGTCGTCGAATTCCACCGTATGCGAGGCCGCGCCGTGGATGAAGGCCGCCGTGCGCGCGTCGGTCGTCTCGCCCGAGGGATAAAGGCGCGCGCCGCCGCGCCCGCCCGGTTCATGAATGCAGTCCTGGAAGGCCGCCGTCAGCAGGGTCGCGGGCGCGATCACCGTGCCGGGCAGGGTGGCCGCGAACCAGTCGAGCAGGCAGCGCTTGGCGGCGTGCAGGACGTCGGACGGCAGGCCTTCCGGGTGCAGCCCGGCGGCGTATTCGGCGAACGGCCAGAGGGCCGATTTCTCAAGGGCGGACATGGCGGGTCTCCTCTTGATCAGGCCCCGTCGGCGTAGAACGTCAGGGCGCCCAGGACGGCGGCATGAACCGGCGTCGGAATGCCGTGCTTGCGGCCCAGGCGCACGACTTCGCCGCTGAGCCACGGAAGTTCCAGCCTGCGGCCGGCCTCCAGGTCGTGCAGCATGGAGGCCTTCATGACCGGTGGCAGGCCGTCGAGGAAGTTGATCGTCTTGGCTTCGGTATGGTCCGGCAGGTTCACGCCTTCGGCGCGGCCGACGGCGGCGGTCTCGTGGATCGCGGCCTCGAACAGGGCGCGCGAGTCCGGATTTTCGCGGATCGGGCCGACCGGCTGGCGGCACAGCGACGTCAAGCCGCTCAGCGACGACAGGAAGATGAACTTCTCCCAGATCGCGCGGGTGATGTCGGTCGAAACGGCATGGTCGAAGCCGCCGTCCTCGAACGCCTTCTTCAGGGTCTCCATGCGCGGCGTGACGCTGCCGTCTCGCTCGCCGACGGTCAGGCGCGCCATGGTGCCGGTATGGACGATCAGGCCAGGCTCGCCGATCACCGCGGCGATATGGGCGACGCCGCCGGCGATGTGTTCCGCCCCTAGACGCTGGGACAACGCGTCCATGCTGCCCACCCCGTTCTGGAACGGCACGACCACCGTATCGGGCCCGACCATCGGCTTGCACAGGTCGGCGGCGCTTTCCGTGTCCCACAGCTTGACCGCGAACAGGATCGTCTCCACCGGGCCGATCCCGGCCGGGTCGTCGGTGACGGAGACGTCCTTCAGGTGCAGGTCACCGTTGGCGCTTTTGACCCGCAGGCCGCCCTCGCGGATGGCCTTCAGGTGGGCGCCCCGTGCCAGGAAGTGGACGTCGTGGCCGGCGGCGGCCAGGCGGGCGCCGAAGTATCCGCCGACACCGCCGGCGGCCATGATGGCGATGCGCATGGTCCGTCTGCCTCGCCTACTTACCCTTGAATTGCGGCTTGCGCTTTTCCATGAAGGCCGTACGGCCTTCCTTGTAATCCTCGGAATCGAAGCAGTCCTTGACCACCTTGGCGCACAGGTCCATGTCCCGCGCGCTGTCGTCCTTCAGGCTTTCGGCGACGACCACCTTCACGGCCTTGATGGTCAGGGGCGCGTTCTCGACGATGCGGCGGGTGTAGTCGGCGACGTAGCCGTCCAGTTCCGCCTTCGGCACGATGCGGTTGACGAAACCCAGTTCCTTCATTTCGGCGGCGGTGAACTTGCGCGCCGTGTAGAAGATTTCCTTGGCGTAGGACGGGCCGATCAGGTCGACGAAGGGCTTCAGCCCGTCGACGCGGTAGCCCAGGCCCAGCTTGGCCGCCGGAATGGCGAAGATTGCGCCTTCCTCGGCGATGCGGATGTCGCAGCAGGTAGCCAGGCCGACGCCGCCGCCGACGCAGGGGCCCTCGATCTTGGCGATGGTCGGCTTGGGGAACTCGCGCAGGCGTTCCGACGCCTTTTCCGTGGCGGCGTTGTAGATCTTCACGCCCTCCTCGGACGATCGGTTCTTCTCGAACTGCGAGATGTCGGCCCCGGCGCAGAAGGCGGCGCCGCCCTCGCCCGAAACGACCACCACGCGCACGTCATCGTCGGCCAGGAAGTCGTCCAGCACCGTGGGCAGGTCGCGCCACATCTCGAAGGTCATGGCGTTCTTCCTGGCCTGGTTGTCGAATCGGATGTAGCCGATACCGTCCTTCTTTTCGACGACGAGCTGTTCCGTAACGCCGTCCATCGTAAATCCGTCCATGGGTGGTTCCTCTGAGTCCTCTTGATGCTTCGGCGGACCGGGACCGGTCTCTGCGGGCCATGGTCCTGCTTGTTAAACGGGAAGGCGACAGGGTAAATTGACCGGCCTTTGTATACAATCACTAACCGCCGCCAGCCAACGGTTTGCGAGCGGAATCTCCGCGGAGGACGAGCCTTGGGCGCAGCCATCGAACGACTGACCGGAATCCCCCTGCGCCAGCAATGGCCCGCCTGGATGGTCGGCCTGGGCCACGGCGGCACCCACTGGGTGATCGCCGTCTACTACCTGATGGTTCCCTGGCTGCGCCAGGACCTGGGCATCAGCTATACCGAGGCCGGCCTGATCCTGACCTCGTTCCACCTGTTCAGTTTCATCGCCAATTTCGGTTCGGGCGCCGCGGTCGACCTGGTGGGGCGGCGCGTGTTCCTGCAGGTCATTTCGCTGGTGATCGGCGCCGCCGCCCTGGCCGCCATGAAGTGGGCCGGCGGGTTCTGGTCCGTGTTCGTGCTGCTGGCCTTCATCGGCGCGACCAACAACCTGTGGCATCCGCCGGCGATTTCCTATCTGTCCTCGGCCTATCCGGAAAAGAAGGGCTATGCGCTGTCGCTCCATGCATTGGGCGCCAGCGTGGGCGACGCCATCGCGCCGCTCGCCGCCGGGTTCCTGCTGGTCTGGCTCGGCTGGCGCGATGCGTCGACCGTGGCGTCGATCCCCGTATTCATCATCGCGCTGCTGCTGCTGCTCACCCTCAACGCGCGCGAGAAGGCCGCCAACGCCGCCGCCAACAAGGAAAAATTGACCAGAACGGACTACCTCGGCGGGATCAGGGATCTCTTCAGGAACAAAGCAGTGGTGACGCTCTGCGCAATGTCCGGATTCCGTACGGTGACCCTCATGGGGCTTCTCATGTTCCTGCCACTCTATTTGGCCGACGAGATGCGCATGGCGCCGACCGCGGTGGGCGCCACGCTGATGGCCATGCAGATCGGTGGTCTGATCGCCACGCCCATGGCGGGCATCTGGTCCGACCGCTCGGGCCGGCGGCCCGTGGTCATGGCCGGGTTCACGGGCACGACGCTGGTGCTCGCGGTGATCACGCTGCTCGACAACCAGATGCTGCTGGTCGCGGGGGTGTCGCTCCTCGGCTTCTCGCTCTATGCCGCCCGGCCGGTCATGCACAGCTGGATGATGGACATCACCCCGCCGCACCTTTCCGGCAGTTCCATGAGCCTTCTGTTCGGCACCCAGTCGGCCTTCAACTTCGCGCTGCCGCCGCTGTGCGGCCTGATCGCCGACACCTGGGGCCTGACGGCCGTGTTCTACCTGCTGGCCGGCACCATCCTGGTCGCCAACCTGATGGTGTTCCTGGTCCCCGAGGAGTCCAAATCCGCCGCCTGACGGTCGCGGCCCGTCACGCCAGCCGGTAGAGGATCGGCATGGGGGCGGTCCGGTTGAGCCGGAAGGTTTCGGCCACGTAGCTGTGGAAGCCCAGATCGAAGACCATCGGCCGCAGGACGTCGCGGAGGTGGTCCCAGCGGCAGTGGTTGATGACCGTATAGGCGCTGTCCTGGCCGGGGTCGGGCTGCAGCAGCGTGGCGTTGTCGAGTTCGGCCTGATCCTGGAACCAGCCGGCGGTGTGCTCCCAAACCGCCAAGCCCCGCTCCAACTGATCGGCGTAGACGTAATCGAACATGAAGACGCCGTCCTGGCTGTGGTCGACCGGGCCGATGCGTCGGACGTTGGTGGCGGTAAGCGTCATCGTCTGCTCCGCGAAGCGGTCGGCCGTTTCTTCCAGGTTATGGCCTTCGTCGTCGCCCCGGAAATCGCGGGCGTCGTCCGGACGCTCGAACTCGGCGAGCAGGACGGCGTCATAGCGTGCGACAGGAATATCCGGCCGGTCGCGCAGCAGTTCGCCCCGGCCGGGCGGCGTCAGGATGGCCTTGAAAGCGGCGGCGTCGACCACGTCGCCGCGGTCGGCGAGCGTCTCGGCCGTTTCCTTGAGGAAGGCCATGGCCTCCTTCTTTCGGTCGCTTTCGACGAAATGGCCGAGGGGCGGCCGATGGTCGATTTCCAGCGCCATCAGGAAATAGCCGGACGGTGCGGGCTCGGTCAGCGTGGCGGGGGGAAAGCGCGAGGGGGGACCGGTGACTTCGAGGTCGGGATGGGC
>Ga0066644_10001774_pt1 | contig 11751 bp, 8 predicted proteins | sample CryGeyCG2114_020_FD_62735 | JGI IMG/M metagenome (GOLD analysis project Ga0066644, IMG submission 62735) | Groundwater microbial communities from aquifer - Crystal Geyser CG15_big_fil_post_rev_8/21/14_0.20 | ecosystem: Environmental > Aquatic > Deep subsurface > Groundwater | place: USA: Utah...
TGAGAGAGTTTGCAAGAATTAAGCGCCTTCCTCCCTATGTCTTGGGGATTGTCAACGAACTTAAATATGACGCCCGTCGGCGTGGGGAAGATATTATCGATTTTGGTTTGGGGAACCCTGATATGCCAACCCCTAAGCATATTGTGGATAAATTGCTGGAGTCCGCGCAAAAGGAAGCCAACCACCGCTATTCAGTTTCCAAGGGCATATACAAATTGCGCCTTGCCATCACCGACTGGTATAAGCGCAACTATGATGTAGATCTGGACCCAAATTCAGAAGCGATTGCAACCATTGGTTCGAAAGAAGGTATTTCTCATCTGGCTTTGGCGATTACCAATCCTGGCGATTCGGTTCTGGTGCCTACTCCTACTTACCCGATTCACACATATGCATTTATTTTGGCGAATGGTGATGTCATTCATGTACCCCTCAGCGCGGATATAGATTTTTTCGATGCCCTGCTGGATGCCTTTAAGAGAAACTGGCCCCGGCCCAAGGCCATGGTCATCAATTTCCCGCATAATCCAACCACTCTTGTGGTGAATATAGATTTCTTTGAGAAGGTGGTGGACTTTGCCAAAGAACACGATCTGATTGTGATCCATGACTTTGCCTATGGAGACATTGTCTTTGACGGTTATAAAGCTCCCAGTTTTTTGCAGGTTCCTGGAGCAAAGGAAGTGGGAATTGAGTTTTTTACCTTGTCAAAAAGTTATAATATGCCTGGGTGGCGGGTTGGTTTCGCGGTGGGAAACTCTGAAATCATTCATGCTCTGGCACGCATTAAAAGCTATCAGGATTATGGTATGTTTCAGCCTATCCAGATTGCGGCCACAGTAGCTCTAAATGGTCCACGCGACTGCGTAGAAGAAATTCGTGAAACGTACCGGAGTCGGCGGGATGTTTTGTGTGAATCACTGAACCGGATTGGTTGGAATGTGACGCCCCCGAAGGCGACAATGATGGTGTGGGCTGAAATTCCTGATCGTTTCAAGAAAATGGGGTCCTTGGAGTTTTCCAAAATGCTACTGGATAAAGCCAAGGTGGCAGTTGCCCCTGGCATTGGATTTGGCGAGGGCGGGGACCATTTTGTACGTTTCTCGTTGGTCGAGAACGAACATAGGATCCGACAGGCAGTTCGCGGCATTAAAGAGATTTTTTAAGGAATGATGATGAAAATGGTTAAGGTGGGAATGATTGGCTTCGGCACCATAGGGGCCGGGGTAGCTAAAATCCTTACACAAAACAGTGAAATTATAAAAAAGAGATTGGGGGCCGGGGTGGAACTGGTTAAAGTGGCGGATTTGGATATCACCACAGACCGGGGTGTCAAGCTGGCCGACGGTGTGTTAACGACTTCTGCCGATGAGGTCATCCACCACCCTGATATAGATGTTGTCATCGAACTTATTGGCGGTTATGAGCCAGCCAGAAAATTTCTTCTCCAGTCCATCGAACAGGGGAAACATGTGGTGACGGCTAACAAGGCTTTGCTGGCCAAACATGGGGATGAGATTTTTTCGGCGGTCGCCCATAAAGGTTTGTCTATTGGATTTGAAGCTTCCATTGGAGGGGCCATCCCGATAATTCGGTCGATTCGCGAGGCGTTTGTCGCCAATCGAATCCATACCATAGAGGGTATCGTGAATGGGACCGCAAACTATATTCTCAGTAAAATGTCTGATGAAGACTGTGATTTCAGCACAGCACTGAAGGAAGCGCAGGAAAAAGGTTTTGCCGAAGCGGACCCGACTTTTGATATTGAGGGCATAGATTCTGCCCACAAGATAGCAGTACTGACCCGCTTGGCTTATGGAACTCCTGTGACGTTTGACGATATAACCGTTACTGGTATTTCGGGCATCACCCCAGAAGACATCGAATGTGCACGCGAATTTGGTTACCGCATCAAGCTACTTGCCATATCTAAATACGATGGGATGAAAATTGATATTCGCGTCCACCCTGCCATGATTCCGATTGCTCACCCGATGGCCAATGTTAACGGCGTGTTAAACGCTATTCGCGTCTGTGACGATATGATGGAGGAAAATATCCTGATTGGACATGGAGCGGGCGCTCTGCCTACCGGAAGCGCGGTGGTTGGCGATGTGGTGGAAATTGCCCGGAATATCCTTGCCGGTGTGGGGGAAAGATTGCCTGCGGCATCTTTCCAGGATAAAGAGGTCAAAAGAATCCCTCTCAAGGATATCAGTGAAATAGAGTCCGAATATTTCCTGCGTTTCAGCGTGTTGGATAAACCGGGTGTGCTTTCAAAAATATCCGGGATATTGGGTCAACATTCCATCAGCATTGAATCCATGATTCAGAGAGGACGTGGAGACTGTGGCGAAGGAGTTCCACTGGTGATGATGTGCCACAAGTCCAGTGAAAAAAATATTCAGTTGGCTTTAAAGGAAATTGAGGAATTGGATGTGGTGTGTGAAAAGTCTAACTTGATTCGTGTGGAAAAATAAAAATGGAATTTAAAGCCTGGTTTCAATGTATCAATCTGGATTGCCAAAGCCGGTACGATTTGACCGATATCATTTATCGTTGCAAAAAATGTGGCGAACTTTTGGAAGTTCAGCATGATATGGCATTGCTTAAAAAACGGTCGCCGGAGGAATGGCGGACCTTGCTGGAGCACCGGTACCGGCTCAACGAATGGCCCTATGGCAGTTCCGTGTGGGGGAAGAGGGAACTGGTTTGCCCCAATGTAGAAGACAAAAATGTTGTCTCTACTTATGAAGGTGGCACCAACCTTTTCTGGGCCGAGAGGCTGGGCCACCAGATCGGGCTTGATGATCTATGGGTCAAACAGTGCGGCATGGCACATACGGGGTCCTTCAAGGATTTGGGGATGACCGTGCTGGTCTCCATGGTCAAACAAATGATTTCCTCCGGGAAAAATATCAGGGCAGTGGCCTGCGCCTCAACGGGTGACACCTCGGCCGCGCTGGCCGCTTATTGCGCCGTTGCCGGAATTCCCGCCATTGTGTTTTTACCAAAAGATAAAGTTTCGCTGACACAGTTGATTCAGCCGATCACGCATGGTGTACTGACTTTATCTTTGGATACCGATTTTGACGGATGCATGAAACTGGTTCAAGAGGTGTGCCAGAAAAACGATATCTATCTGGCAAACTCAATGAATTCCCTGAGAATCGAGGGACAAAAAACTATCAGTTTCGAATTGGTTCAGCAGTTCAATTGGCAGGTGCCTGACTTTGTAATTGTCCCCGGCGGAAACCTGGGCAATGTCAGCGCGATTGGCAAAGGGTTCCAGATGTTCCATGAACTGGGCTTGATCGACAAACTTCCGCGTCTGGTTTGTGCCCAGGCACAACAGGCTGATCCGCTTTACCGTAGTTATATAAAAGGATTCAAAACATTCGAGTCTGTCCAGGCCCAAACGACATTGGCAAGTGCCATTCAGATTGGGGATCCTGTCAGTTACAAAAAAGCAATTCGTGCCCTTCAGGCTTTCGATGGTATCGTCGAAGAGGCCACAGAAAGTGAATTGGCCAATGCGGTGGGCAAGGCCAATAAAACGGGACTACTCTGTTGCCCCCATACCGGCGTGGCTTTGGCGGTCCTTGAAAAACTGGTTCAGGGCGGGAAAATCAAGAAAAAGGACAAGGTCGTGGTGGTCTCTACTGCCAACGGGCTGAAGTTCACGGATTTTCTTTTCAAATATCACTCGGGTCAACTGGAGGGGATCAAGTCGGATCATGCATTCGCTCCCATTGAACTGCCTGCTGATTATGAGCAAATTAAAAAAGCGATCTTGGAGAAAATAGACGTATGAGCCACCTTAAACAGAACTTATTGCTGATGGCCTTCATGGCTTTTTTTCCTCTAATGGTTTATGCAGAGCCTGATACCAGCCAGGTTTTGATCCCGGCGGGAGAATATCATCTGGGAAGTCATTACTGTGAGGAAGAGCAGAGCAACGCCGACTGGTGCATTGATGAGGTTCCCCGTAAGGTGAACCTGGATGCTTTTTACATTGATAAATATGAGGTCAGCAACGCCGATTACCGGGAGTGTTTCATTGCCGGTGTTTGCGAGCCCGAAGTATTGCATGATGACCGCCCACAGGATTTTAATAATCCCCGTCAACCAGTGGTGTTCGTGACTTGGAAAGATGCCAAAACCTATTGTTCATGGCGCGGAGGAACCCTTCCCACCGAAGAACAATGGGAGGCGGCGGCCGAAGGCAAAAAACTGGGCGGTGCCCATTTTGGTCAGCCTTATGGGACAGGGGCTCCGAAAAATATCGGGGCCTTTGAAGCCAATTCCCAGGGCCTCTTTGATATGATGGGCAATGTCTATGAATGGACTTTGGACGAGTATGGTCCAAACGGTGGTTCCGGCTCTTCTGCCGGTAAAAACAAGGTGGTACGAGGGGGATCATGGAGTTCTCCCAGCCATTTTTTAAGAACCTCTGATCGGGTTGCAAAAGATCCTGAGTTGAGATACAGCGATGTTGGGTTTCGCTGTGTGAAGTCCACTCGGCGTGGGGCCAACGAGCAATAGCCTTTTCGAGCGGACGGAAACGATGGAATGCAAGATAAGGCCGGGCCACATCCCTTCCCCGTGGGACGGGGTCGGCGTGGGGCCAACGAGCAATAGCCTGGTTTGATTGGCAAAAATGATCTCGGCTTAAAAAGCCCTTGCCCGGTGCCCCTGCGGCTAGCAGCCACTCGGCGTGGGAACCTTTGCATAACTCGTCGTTGCGAGGAGCAATAGCGACGAAGCAATCCAGAAACTTGGATCGCCACGCTCCTTACAGTCGCTTGCGACTGCAAAGGTCTCTGGCCGGAGGGCCAATAAGCAGTAACTGTTTCAGGCGGGCAAAGAGTTTTTGCGGCTCAACGGCTCGTTGCTATATTCCCACCGGGCGTGGCCCGGTAGAAAGGGTTTTTATTCATGTCAGATGTTAAAAATATTGTCATTGTCGGTTCGGGCCCTGCCGGGCATACAGCCGCAATTTATGCGGCCAGGGCCAATCTCAGCCCTTTTATGTTTGAAGGTTATGTCATGGGCGGTTCAGCAGGTGGACAGTTGACCACCACCACGGAAGTCGAAAACTATCCTGGGTTTCCCGAAGGTATTGGCGGACCCGAGTTGATGCAGTTGTTCCGCAAACAGTCCGAACGCTTCGGCACGGAGATGGTGATGGAGGATGTGATCTCCGCCGATTTCGGTCAACGTCCGTTTGTATTGAAATCCGAAAACCATGAAGTGAAGGCGCATTCCGTAATTATTTCCACCGGCGCGACCGCAAAGCGGATGGGCGTTCCCAACGAAGAAAAAATGTGGAACAACGGCATGTCGGCCTGTGCGGTTTGTGACGGTGCGCTACCCATGTTCCGCAACCAGCCGCTAATGGTCATAGGGGGAGGGGATACGGCGGTAGAAGAAGCTACCTATTTGACCAAGTTCGGTTCCGTGGTTTATCTGGTGCATCGACGCGACCAACTCCGAGCCTCGAAGATTATGCAGGAGAGAGCTCTCAAAAATCCCAAGATGGAAATCCTTTGGGATACGGTTCTCGAAGATGCAATAGGCGAAGACTACTTGACGGGGGCGCGTCTGAAAAATGTCAAGACCCAGGAAGTACGGGAGGTTGAAGTTGCGGGTCTTTTTTACGCGATCGGGCACACTCCGAATACGTCTATATTTAACGGGCAATTGGATCTGGATGAAGCGGGCTATATTAAGGTGAAACCGGGAACCCAGGAAACCAATATTGAGGGTGTCTTTGCCGCCGGAGATGTGCATGACCATAAATACAGGCAAGCCATCACTGCCGCTGGCACTGGTTGCGCCGCATCCCTGGAAGCGGAACGCTGGCTGGCCGAAAAAGGACTGACAGAGTAGGGCCTTGAACACCGAGCGAATTCGAAAAATCCTTGAAAAGGTTGTCGAGCACCAGGATTATTCGCTGAGAATTGATCAATCAGCAGGTGTCCCTCTGATTGAGTTGATCAACGCCGTGCTGTTAGAAACAGAAAGGCGCGGTGAAAAAATTGAGCTTTATAAAAAATCCCTCAAAGACCAGGTCGCCGTGCGCACGGCAGATCTGGAAAAAACCAACCAGCAAATGGCCCTCGACAAACGCGAGGCCGAAACTTCCAGCCTGAGTAAATCCGTTTTTCTTGCCAACCTCAGCCATGAGTTGAGAACCCCTCTTAATCACATCATTGGTTACAGTGAAATGATTCAGGAAGAACTGGAGGATGAAGGCCGGGACGATCTGGTTGCTGATTTAAGCAAAATCCGTGAGGCCGGCAATAGGTTGGTGAAATGGGTGGAAGAAATTATCGACTTGTCAAAGATCGAATCAGGCCGATCCGAACTGAAATATGTGCTACTTCCTGTTAGCGATCTGGTTAGAGGAGTGCTGGAGAAAGTCAAGCCGGAAGCTGAAAAAATGGGGAGTACCCTGAGCGTTGACCTTCCTGATTCACTGGGTGAGTTGAAGGGGGATCAGGAGAGAGTCGAACGGGTCTTGTTTAATCTTTTAATAAATGCCCTGTCCGATAACGGAAAAATAGGGCTCAAAGTAAGCCGTGAAACGGTTGGGGAAACGGACTGGTTAAATTTTGAAGTGCAAGATACCGGCGCGGGCATCAACCCGAAAATTCTGGAAAACCTGTTTAAGGGTTATACTGAAGCCGTTGAAACGCTTTCAAGTGGATTTGGTGCCGATGCGCTGATGCTGGCTATCACGCATCGACAGGTTCTGGTTATGGGCGGCAACTTGAATGGTGAAAGTGAGTTGGGCGTGGGTTCCACCTTCACCCTGCGCCTGCCTGCTGATATGAAATCTCACCTGGAAAAACCTCATGTGGTGAAAGCCACAAATCTCTTCATCCGCGACATCCTGACCACTCGGCGTGGGGCCAACGAGCAATAGCCTGGTTTGGTTGGCAAAAATGATCTCGGCTTAAAAAGCTCTTGCCCGGTGCCCCTGCGGCCAACCGCCACTCGGCGTGGGAACCTTTACAGCGACGACGAATAGGGTAGTTTTAAATATCCAAACGTAAATGACGGGTTATGCAAAGGTCTCTGGCCTGAGGGCCAACGAGCAGTAACTGTTTCAGGCGGGCAAAGAGTTTTTGCGGCTCAAACGGCTCGTTGCTGTATTCCCACCGGGCGTGGTTGTTCAGGTCCTCGTAGTCGGCAACCCGTGCACATACCATCGAAGGGATAAGGATTTTAAGTCCCCCTGAAAAGGGGGATTTAGGGGGTTGTGTGATCTGATCTTCCCCGGAATTAGTGGGCAGATTGAAAAGAGTTGAAGATTTCATAGAAAAACAAAAAAGCAAATCCCCCCAGCCCCCTTCGGAGAAGGGGGAGTATAAAACCTGAGAAAAACAAAAAAGCAAATCCCCCAAGCCCTTTTGGTGTCATCTTCATTTGGCTTAATGCCCTGCAAGGGTATTGAGGGGGGTTGTAGGGGCGAAAAATTTTTCGCCCCTACGGCTAATTTACTCTTTAAAATTTGCCCACCTTGACATTTTTGTTTCCAGTCATATCTCATTAAGAGAGCGTGAATTTCCATTTTGAGGTGAGACTATGCGTTTTGACCAGATGACCATTAAACTGCAGGAGGCGTTTTCTTCTGCCCAGTCTTTTTGCTCTTCGGAATCCCAACAAGCTTTGGAATGCGAACATCTGTTGATGAGTCTTTTTCAGGATGTTGACGGCATTGCCCGCGCCATGGTTAAAAAAGTTGGAGTTGATCCGGATCAGGTTTTAGAGTCCCTGCGGGCCAAGGTGGAAAAATTTCCAAAAGTTTCTGGTGGGGGGCAGGTTTATATATCCGAAACCTTGAATGAAGTGGTCCGCAAAGCCGAACAAGAAGCCCGCAACATGAAAGACGAGTTTCTCAGCGCCGAACATATCCTGCTGGCTGTTGCTGATCACCAGAAAGCCAATGCAGTTTTCAAGTCACTTGGCCTTAAACGGGCAGATTTGCTGAAATCTTTGCAAACCATTCGTGGAAACCAGCGCGTGACGGACCCCAACCCCGAAAGCAAGTATCAGGTGCTGGATAAATTTTGTGTTGACCTGACACGATCGGCTCGACTCGGTAAGCTCGACCCGGTAATAGGCAGGGACGGAGAAATCCGTCGAGTGATTCAGGTGCTTTCCCGCCGGACCAAGAACAACCCGGTGCTGATTGGCGAACCGGGTGTGGGAAAGACTGCCATCATTGAAGGCTTGGCGCAACGTGTGGTGAACCGTGATGTTCCCGAAGGTTTACGGGAAAAACGCATTCTCATGCTGGATCTTGCCCAATTGGTGGCAGGGAGTAAATATCGTGGCGAATTTGAAGACCGGTTGAAATCGGTACTCAAGGAAATCAGTAGCTCACAAGGTGAAATCATTCTTTTTATCGACGAGCTCCATACTCTGGTGGGGGCCGGGTCTGCTGAAGGTTCCATGGATGCATCCAATATGCTCAAGCCAGCTTTGGCGCGTGGAGAACTGCATTGCGTTGGGGCCACCACTCTCAAGGAATACCGCAAATACATTGAAAAAGATGCGGCGCTGGAGCGCCGGTTTCAGCCTGTTCCGGTCGGGGAGCCCAGTGTTGAAGACACGGTGTCTATTTTGCGGGGACTGAAGGGAAGGTATGAAGTCCACCATGGAGTCCGTATCCAGGACTCTGCCATTCTGGCGGCGGCCCGCTTGTCGCATCGCTATATCGCCGACCGCTTCCTTCCGGATAAGGCCATTGACCTGATTGATGAGGCGGCTTCCAGCTTGAAAATGCAAATCGATTCTTTGCCGGTCGAAATAGATGAATTCCAGAGAAATATCACTAAGCTGGAAATCGAGAGGGAGGCCCTTAAAAAGGAATCCGACCGCGAGTCAGCCCGAAGGCTGGAAAATATAGAAAAGGAACTTTCTGCCTTGAATGATAAGTGTTCCTCTCTTAAAGAGCAGTGGAAAAGCGAGAAAAAAATCATTGCTGAAAAACGGGCTCTGAAAGCCAAGCTGGAGGAGGCCATGCAGGAATGTCAGGCGGCAGAAAGGGATGGGCAACTGGAACGGGCGGCTGAACTTAAGTTTGGAGTTGTTCCCCGGTTGAACAACGAATTGAAGGGGCTGGAAAATGCCCTGAACGAGGCCCAGGACACGCAAAAAATGCTTAACGAAGAAGTGGGTGAGGAAGATATTTCACAGATCGTTTCGCGTTGGACGGGTATTCCCGTTGAGAGAATGCTGGTGTCTGAAAAACAAAGACTGCTCCAAATGGAGAATGTTCTCCATCAAAAAGTCATTGGTCAGGATGATGCGGTTCGTTTAGTTTCCAACTCTATTCGTCGTGCCAGGGCTGGTTTGCAGGACCCTTCCCGACCTATAGGGAGTTTTATGTTCCTGGGGCCTACAGGCGTGGGAAAAACCCAACTGGCCCGGACTCTGGCGGAATTTCTGTTCGAAACGGAAAAAGCCATGGTCCGGGTAGATATGTCGGAGTATATGGAAAAGCATTCTGTGGCCCGGCTCATCGGAGCCCCCCCAGGATATGTTGGTTTTGAAGAGGGAGGCTATCTCACTGAGCATGTTCGGCGTCGCCCCTATAGCGTCATTTTATTTGACGAAATCGAGAAGGCACACCCTGATGTGTTCAATCTTTTCCTGCAAATATTGGATGAAGGGCGTTTGACGGATGGCCAGGGAAGGACGGTGGATTTCAGGAACACGGTTGTTCTGATGACCTCTAATTTGGGCGGAAAACTGATTGAGGAAGCGGGGCTGGAGGCTTTAGCCAAAGAGGCTGAATCCAGCACAATTTGGCAGGATCAGTATGAACGGATTCAAGAGGCAGTGCGCCAGGAGTTGCGCAATCATTTTCGGCCCGAGTTCCTCAACAGGATTGATGATATCGTTATTTTCCGCAATTTAACCCGCGACCAAATTCGGGACATTGTTGAGGTCCAACTTGAGGGCTTGCGGCAACGCCTCTCTGAGAAAAACATGTCTCTTGTCCTGTCTGACAAGGTTAAGGAAGTGTTGGCAGAGAAAGGCTATGATCCGGTTTTTGGCGCGCGCCCATTAAAAAGAGCGGTGCAGAAATATCTTCAGGATCCGTTATCTCTCAAAATCCTGAATGGAGATTTCGGAGAAGGGGATAGGATAATAGTAGAATCGGACAATGGTCCGGGCAGTTTTATTTTTACTAAAAGTCTGGTATAAATCTGTCTGGTTTATTAATGGTGGTTCAGCGATAAGCCTGTGTATTGGGTCCTCATTTTTCTGGCCGATGTAGACGAATTTTTTCTCGGATAAACGCTTAAATTTTCTTCTGATTGTGTGAAATTTTGCCAGTGCCGGTGTTGGATCTCTTGGGCTGAAATGATTTGTTTGAGGTTTCCGTGAGCATCGAAAATTCTTGTTTCGTAGAACATATGGCACCTCCTCATATTAAGAGATAGGTATTGCGTGTCTGCTGTATGCTTATATTAACAGAACCTGTTATTTTTTAAATACTTTATTTTTTATTTTAAAATTAGTATTTTAATTCAATTAGTTATGATTAATTTTTGAATGTTAATTGTTAGGGGTTAGCCTGGGGGGTTCCCCGTTAAATGGCAGGGTTTTTGTATTGTCAGTTTATGTATTTATCAAGATTCTGTTTGTGGGAGAAAGTCTTCTGAAAAATTCTAACTTGAAAGGCTCCAAAGGATGATTAATAAATATTCCGTGCCTGCGAGGCGGGCAATGGCTTCCGGTTTTAAGCAATTGGTTTTGGTGGCGGCAATTTTAATGTTACCCATCAGCCTGTCTTTTGCGGAAACTGCCAAAGAAATAGATGTGAGTGTTGACGTTACACTGGAACGATTCAACAAGGAAATTCCAGGTGCAGACAGCTTTATAAAAAAAGCCAAAGGGGTTTTGGTTTTTCCTTCGGTTATTAAAGTGGGACTTGGCATTGGCGGCGAATATGGAGAGGGGGCTCTGCGTATTGGCGGTAAGACCGTCGATTATTATAATACGATGGCGGCTTCTATAGGGTTTCAACTGGGTGCTCAGGCAAAATCCATTGTTTTGGTCTTTACCGAAGAGGGGGCTTTGAAGCGGTTTAGGGACAGCGATGGCTGGAAAGCCGGAGTGGATGGATCCGTGGCATTGATCTCTTTGGGCATGGGGGATTCTCTGGACACGATCAATGTTAAAGAACCCATTGTCGCATTTGTATTTGGCCAGAAAGGTTTAATGTATAATTTGACCCTGGAAGGATCTAAATTTACTAAACTGGAAAGATAAAAGGACATTCTTATGCCAAACCTTTCCCTTGATTGTGAAAACCTACAGCCCTTCATTTCTGATCAGGAGGTTAATGATTACCAGTCGCAAGTCGGCCTTTGTCATGACCAGTTGGAGAAAGGCACTGGTTTGGGATCGGACTATCTGGGTTGGTTGCACCTGCCTTCTGGTGTATCTGATTCCGTTTTGGCTGATATACAGTCTACTGCGGATTCGCTCCGCAATGTCTGTGATGCTTTTATCGTTGTCGGTATAGGCGGGTCTTATTTGGGAGCGCGGGCTGGCATTTCCTTTCTCAGTTCTTCCTTTTTCAATCAGTTTGGCAGGCATGGGGGTCCGGAAATATATTTTGCCGGGCAGAATATCAGCTCGGATTACCATGCGGACCTTTTTGACCTGGTAGGGGGGCGGGATGTTTCTCTCAATGTGATCTCCAAGTCAGGCACCACCACGGAG
>Ga0066644_10001780_pt1 | contig 11732 bp, 9 predicted proteins | sample CryGeyCG2114_020_FD_62735 | JGI IMG/M metagenome (GOLD analysis project Ga0066644, IMG submission 62735) | Groundwater microbial communities from aquifer - Crystal Geyser CG15_big_fil_post_rev_8/21/14_0.20 | ecosystem: Environmental > Aquatic > Deep subsurface > Groundwater | place: USA: Utah...
TGCTCATGACCACAGCTGTTTCGAGATTTACTGTTTCTCGGATGTGAGCAGGCCGGATGCGGTGACTGCAAGGTTGAAAGGCTATACGGATAAATGGCTGGATATATCGACATGCAGCGATGAAGCCGTGGCGGAGACAGTCAGGCAGGAAGGCATTGATATTCTGGTTGATCTGGCCGGCCATACCAGCCATCACCGCCTGATGGTATTTGCGCGCAAGCCGGCTCCCGTACAGGTGACCTATATTGGTTACCCGGCCAGCACAGGTATGACTGCGATGGATTACCGTCTTACAGATGAATGGGCCGACCCCATTGGGCAGGAGCGCTGTCACAGTGAGAAGCTGTTGCGCCTGCCGGGCGGTTTCCTTTGTTATACTCCTTCTGCCGATGCCCCTCAGCCTGCTCCCTTGCCGTATGCGAAAAACGGTCACATCAGTTTTGGTTGCTTCAATCATCTGAGCAAGGTGACACCGGAGGTGGTTGAAGTGTGGTCACAAGTACTGCAACAGTTGCCGGGATCGCATCTCGTGCTCAAGCATATCTCCCTGCAGGACGCCAAGGTGCGTGAGCGCTATCTGCAAATGTTCGAGGAAAATGGCGTGGCCGGAGATCGCATCAATATTCTGGATTGGTCGGCCAGCGTGGGTGAGCACCTGAGTTGCTACTCCCAAGTGGATATCGCTCTGGACACCTTCCCTTATAACGGCACGACAACAACATGCGAAGCGCTGTGGATGGGCGTGCCTGTTGTTTGCCTCAAGGGTAAGACGCATGCCGGACGTGTCGGTCTGAGTTTGTTGGAGAGTGCCGGCAGGCAGGAATGGATAGCAGGTAACAAGCAGGAATATATCTCATTGGCCCTGCAGCTGGCGGCCGATCCGGAGAAGCTGATCGAATTGCGTGCCCGTCTGAGGCAAGCGCTGGCTGCATCATCACTGTGTGACAGGAGCGCGACAACGCATGCGCTGGAGGATGTCTATCGCAGCATATGGCCGGAGTTCTGCGAATCTGAAGCATGAAAAGATACACGGGCAGGGGATGGGTTGGAAAAAATAAATGCGATGTATTTCTAAAGTCCGGCGAACAGACCGCGATATGTTATTTCACAGGGTCGCAAGGAAGCGACTCGATTTGGGCATGAAGCCCGAGCGTGGCAAGGCAGGGACGTCGTTCGCGCAATACCAACAACCTAAGGAGAGATAAAATGGCAGTAACTGTACAAACTAATATGGGGGCACTGACAGCCCTGAAGAACCTGAACACCAATACCACGAACATGAACAAGTCTCTGGAACGCTTGTCTTCCGGTTTCCGTATTAACTCGGCAGCAGATGATGCGGCAGGCTATGCCGTTTCCGCCAAGCTGACCGGTGAACGCGGTAAACTTGAGGCAGCCAGTCAGAATGCTCTGCAGGCTACCGCTATGGTGAAGACGGCTGATGCCGGCGTTAACGAGATCGAGAACATGGTCCGTCGTTTGCAGGTGCTGGCCACCCAGGCAGCAAGTGCGAACAACTCGGGTGATATTGCCAAACTGGATGCCGAGCGCGGTACACTCGTGTCTCAGATTGACAAGATTGCCAACAGCACCAAGTACAATGGTGTTGCACTGTTGAATGGTACGTCTGGCTCAACTGTGGATGCAGCCAGCACACTGGATAACACAACGACCAATGGTGTGAGTGCTATCACTCTCAACGGCGCAACTGCAGGTGCCACATTCAGTGTCACTTATGTGGATCAGGCTACAGCCACCACATTCAACGCCGGTGACTCCATTAGCATTACGGATGGCACCACCACCCAGACTGTCGCAATCGCATCCCTGCCAACGGGCCAGAACACGTCAGTCATTGCCTTTGGAGACCTCGGCATCAGCCTGACCATCAACTCTGCAATCGCTGGCAAGACCACCGCTGCTACTGGTTCTGCAGCATCTGCAGGTACCATCATCACCACTGCAGGCGCATCCAGCACCTTCCAGGTTGGTGCTGAAAATGGTGCCAACAATCAGGTGGCAGCTGACTTCACCAGTAACTATACCACATCCGGTTTGGCTATTGGCACCGTCACTGCAGATATTTCCACCGCAGCAAATGCCCAGACCTACCTGACTGAGGTAACTGCTGCACTCAACACCTTGACCACCAACCGTGCCGCTCTTGGTTCCACGGTGAATCAGCTTGGATATGTCAATGCCAACCTGTCCACCAACATCGAGCAGCTGAGCTCCGCAATTTCGACCATTAAGGATGCCGATATGGCTGCCGAAATGGCGAACTTCACGAAGTCTCAGGTTCTGGTACAGGCAGGTACGGCTATGTTGGCTCAGGCCAACCAGTCGTCCCAGAACGTACTGTCACTGTTCCGTTAAGGGACAGGCAGTCATAGTGAAAGCGTAAGGTGACTAAGGTGAAGAAGTCGGACGTAGGGACAGTCTCTGTTCTGAAGCCGGCTTCTTCGCTTTATGTCATTGAGCGTGTTAAGGAGGCAAAATAGTCATGGAAAGCATCAGTAGTATTCCTCCGTCCGTAGCCATACCAGCAGTGGCAACCAGACAGGCAAAGTCGGGACAAAGTGAGCCGCATCCTGTTGTGAAAAGTGTTGAGAAAGCAGTGAAGCCGGAATCAAAACAGGATCCGGTGGTTAGCGAGGAGCAACTAAAAAAGGCTCTGGAACATGTTAATCAGCAGGTTGCGACTGAAGGCGTTGGCTTTACTTATGAGAAGCGTCTGAACCAGTTGTTCGTGCAAATCAAGGATAAGGCTACCGGGGCAGTGGTAAAGGAGATTCCCCCCAAGGCCGTTATTGACCAAAAGGTGGCGATGAAGGAAATGGTGGGCATACTCTTGGATCGGCAGGCATAGATGCCTGGAACAACGAATATTTCCGGCCTGTCTTCGGGCATCGATTGGGCCAATATTGTCGATCAGCTTATGGCGGTGGAAGGACGCAAGGCTACTTTGCTGCAGAATCGCCAACAGACTGAATTGGACAAGCAAAGTGCCATCAACAGCTTGGGTAGCGCTTTATCTTCACTGCGATCGACAGGCATTGATCTGGCCGACAGCAGCAAATTCCTGCTTAATCAATCGACGCTATCCAGCAATAGCGCAACAGCCCCTGGTGATCTGCTATCCGTAACGCCGGATTCCGCGGCGACAACAGGCTCACATACGATTGTAGTAACGCAATTGGCTGCAGCTGAGAAGCTGGGCTCCAGCTCCGCTGTGAAAGATTCCACGGGAACAGCCATAACCAGTGATACGGTGGCTTTGGGTTATACGACAGACAGCTTCACCATTCAGGGAAAGGCCAGTTCGGCCCAGACCGTGAATGTTGCAAGCACGGACTCATTACAGGCTATCCGGGACAAGATTAATCAGTTGAATACAGGGGCGAACGCCACTGGCGTTACAGCCAGTATCCTGAAGGTTGGAACAAGTGATTACCGGCTTATTTTGACAGCGGACAATACCGGCACCACCCAGGGCAATGTGCTGTTGAGCGGTCCCGCACTGGATGCGGTCGGCAATCTGGCTAATCTGCAAATGGGTGCAGTGGCCCAGGGAAATGCGCGGCAGAGTCTGCAGGCTGCAGCAGATGCAAACATCACCGTTGATAATATTGCCCTGACGCGTGAAACCAACACGGTCACGGATGCTCTTTATGGCTTTACACTCAATCTGGCGCAAGCGGATCCGGCCACGACCATTACGGTCTCCACATCTATCGATCAGGCAGGCATTAAGGCCAAGGTGCAGGATTTTGTAGATGGCTACAACGCGATCATGGATTTCATCAATGCTCAGATGAAGTTTGATACCAATACACAAACCACTGGGATTCTGGCAAGCGACAGTATGGTTCGCACAATACAGTCGCAGCTTAGCTCCAGCGTTCTGCAAACCATCCCCGGCCTGGCCGGTGACCGTAACAATATGGTTCTGGCAGGGGTGTCACCTGATTCGGCCGGCCATCTGAATATTGACAGCGCAACGCTGGATAATTGGCTTGCCACCGATCCAACGGCGGTCAGGGATGTCTTTTCCGCGACAGCGACGAGTAGCAATACCGCCCTGCAATACATCACTTATGGCACAGGTACTGTTTCAGGAAATTATGCAGTGAATATCACGCAGGCTGCGTCTCAGGCCAGTGTTACCGGAACAACAGATTTGTCTTTGGGACTTGGCGGTGCCGAGACCATTACCATCACCGATAGCGCCAGTCGCCAGGCTGTTGTGAATCTGACCAATGCCCAGAGCCTTTCCAGCATTGTATCGGCGCTCAACACCGAGTTTTCTCAGGTTTATACGGAACAGCGGCAGATGAACACGGCACTTACCGCAGGTGGCCCGCCGGCAACATCCGCAAGTACCTTTAGTGCGCTGGCACTGGGTGTGGCAGCAAATGACAGCATTACCATCAGCGGAACAAAGCCATCCGGCACTGCGGTGAATTACACCTTTACGGTGCTTAATCCGCTGACTGATACGCTTGCGGATCTGGTTTCCGGCATCCAGGTGGCTTTTGACCAGAAGGTGACAGCCAGCATTGATAGTGCCGGCAAGGTAACTATTACCGATAACAAGTCGGGTGACAGTAGTCTTAGCTTCACATTGACTGCCAACAATGAAGGTGGTGGAACCCTCGCTTTCGGCACCGAGGCCATTCTTACCCAGGGGCGCTATGCCATGGATGTCTCCGCCGCGGCCTCCGGAAATTTCCTTCAGCTCCAGAACAATGCCTACGGCTCTTCTTCCAGCCTGACGATTGCTCAGTCGGCAAACAACCTGGGCATCATCGATCAAGCCTATAGCGGTCTGGACGTAGCCGGCACAATCGGTGGAGAAACAGCAACGGGAGTTGGCCAGATTCTGACCGGCACTGCCGGGAATGTGGATGGCCTGGTGATGATGTATACCGCTTCGGCTATCGGCAGCATTGGCAGTATGTCGGTCAGCATGGGTATTGGCGCCCAGCTCAATGGTCTGCTGGATACATTTACCAATCCCATATCCGGTCTGATCCAGAACTCCGTTGATGCAGCACAAACGAACTACGACAGCCTGCAAACCCGGATTGATAATATTAATATGCGTATTGAACAGGAACGCGCGCGGATGACGGCCTCATTCAAGTCCATGGAGACACTGATGGGGCGGTTGAATTCCACCAGTTCCTGGCTGACACAGCAAACCAACCAGTTTTCATCCCTTAGACGATAGGAGAATGTCATGACAGGATATAAATCATACCGGGGTTTACAGGTTGATGGCGCAGGACCGCTTGAGCTGGTTCGGCTTACCTATGATGCCCTGATCAAGGCATTGGCAAAAGCTCAGGCTGCAGAAGAAGCAAAAGACATGGCGGCCGAAGCCGATCACCTTTCCCGTGCGATAGAGGCGCTTATTGAGCTTTCCACCAGTTTGAATATGGAAGCGGGCGGTAAAATTGCTGCCAGCCTGGCCAGCCTTTATGCCTATATGAGTCGTCGTCTGCTGGAAGGTCAGGCCCGGGATAGTGCCTCTGCTATTCGCGAGGTGTTATCCCTTGCCCAGACGCTACGCGATGGTTGGCAGCAGCTTGCCGATGCTCCCCGCGTTGAGCAAAGGGTTTCGCAGCGGGCAGCAGGTTAATGCCTGTACAGCAGAGTATCTCCGGATGCGTGCAGGCTCTTGAAGGCCTTCGCCTGCTGGTAAGATCGAAGCGCTGGACATCGCTTGCGAAGTCTGAAGAAGTATTCAACAAGGCATTCTCTCAACTCCGGCAGGATATGGAGGCAGGCTGCCCTGATGTTAACGATCAGGAAACAGTGAAAAGCCTTGAACAGCAGGTGCGCCGTATCCAGCGGGAAATCAGAAGAGAAATGTGTGAAATCAGTGAGAAGCTGCAATGGCTTGATACGGAGAAAAAGCGCACGCGGAACACACATCAATACCTGAATTCATCCGCTTGGGATTGATTTTCCGCAAGCGATACGGGGAGCTGGACGAATGCTAATGAACAGCAATGCCGAGTTGGATATGCCAGCCGACCATCTGCGGCAGGTATTTAAAGCATATGATCGGCCCGATACAGAAGACGTCTTCGATGGTTTTTCTGTTGCGCAGGACTATGATTTTTCCAATCCGCCGCCGATTGATCGCGCCATCCTGGATATTTTGAAGAAGAAGTTGAATGACATGCCTGCCTTGCCAGAGGTTTGGTATGAAGTTCAGTCTCTTCTGGAAGATCCGAATGCAGCGCCTTCGGATCTTGGGCGCATTGTTGCTAAAGATCCGATGCTTACTGCGCAATTAATCCGTATCTGTAATTCCAGCGCCTACATGGCATCCGGTGGCAGAGAAATCACCAACATCACCATAGCGGTCGCCCGTCTTGGTATGGATCAGGCTTCCATGTTCATTTTGGGGAATCTGATGCCGAAAATGGGCAAGTCAGGCCTGTCCAAGCCTGAAGTCAAACGCGTCTGGTTTCATAGTTTGGCCATTTCCCTGATCTGCCGCACCTTGGGCGAGCCCTCAAGAATCATTCCCCTGAATGAGATCGCTCTGCTTGGCCTGCTGCATGACATAGGAAAAATGGTCATCCTGCATTCCGAGGGCGAGACGGCCTTGAAGAAATTACGCGATGCTATTGAGAGCGGCGTGCCGGTCCTCAAAGCCGAAAGCGATATCCTGGGATACACACATATTGATGCGGGCATTATGCTGGCCTTGCATTGGAAGCTGCCAAAAAACATATGCCATCTTATTTCCTTTCATCATCACCCAACATCATTTGCGGTGAATCAGTGGCCTGTAGATCTGGTGCCGGCGATGATGCTTGTGCATACAGCGCATATCGTTTTGCAGAAGCTCGGTATGGAAGAACAGGCGCAAGGCGGCATATGGACTTACCAGCGCACTCACCAGGAAGGGATCGCTCATCTGCTGCATGATCCATTAAGGCTCACCTTCGGTAGTGAGCATCTATATCAAAAGATCGAGCGCGAAGTGAGGCATTTAAAAGAAGTGGTTTCCTGAGTTTTTCTGACGGAAATAAACCGTTGCCGGGATCAGAATATTGTTAGGCCTTGACCCATGGTGTGTCTTGCAGCAATGCGCGTGCTTTGCTTAAGAAGTTATCCTCGGAACCAAGTTGCATTCGCTTGTCAGGGGTTTCGGCCTTATTAACAGCCGGCCTTGGCAATTGAGGCTCAACCTGAGCCGGATCACAGGCCAATGTCGATCCTATATGATCAAGACTGCTGCCAAACGGGAACCTTTCATTTGCTTCTGTATTGGCCAGAGCACAAATTTTCGCAGGTAAAAAGGAGGTTTCAGGGTTGTGATGCTCTGCCACCGTGCGTTGCAGCGATTCCGGTAAGTTCCAGTGGCGGAGGATAGCCGCGCCGGCCTCGGCATGATTCAGCCCGTATGCCTTGCGCTCTGCATCGATCAACTCTTCTCCATGCAATGCTGCCATATTGCTTTCGAAATAGGTCAGGTCCAGACGAATACCGATCACAGCCTTGCCGATATCGTGCAATAGGCCTGCCGTGAACATCTCTCCCTGGTCAAGGCCGTGCTCCTTGGCCATGCGTTCACATATCAGGCCAACAGCAAATGCATGTGCCCAGAGGGCGCGGATATAGTTCATGCCGAAGGGCAGGGTAAAGCCGTACAACAGGGATGCAGCCATGACAATATGGCTTGTTTCCGTAAATCCCAGTCTTGCAATCGCCTGGGGCAGGGAGCCGACAGGATGCCCCATCGCATTGTAATGGGGGGAGTTGGCGCACTTCAGAACGCTTGCCGCTATGGCCTGATCAGTGCGGATCATCTCTGCGAGTTCTTTGATGTTGGCTTCTTTACGATTCATCAGCGTTCTGATGCGCATAAAGCTTTCCGGGAGAGTCGGAATATCCTCCATCATTTCGATCAGGGTTAATGAGTCCTCACGGCAATACATAGGGTTTATATCGGCAGGAGTCTGGAGTTCTTTAACTATTTGTTTTTATGGTATGCCCGGAGCCTTATTTGACAGCAAATACCTGAATGGGCGTGGCGATCCCACGGACCATGGTTTCCGGCATGGGCTCAAGATCAATCTCGCGCCTGCTTGCCTTGGCAACCTCCGTGCTGATAAGGATATCCGTGCCCCATTTCTTGTTCAGACCTTCGATGCGTGAGGCGGTGTTGACCGTATCACCAATCACCGTGAACTCCATGCGGTCCTTGCTGCCCACACTACCGGCCACCATTTTCCCGCAGTGGATGCCGATGCCTATCCTGAGTGAAGGCTTGCCGGTTTTTTCCTGTTCCTTGTTGAATTCATTTAATGCGGCGCGCATTTTCAATGCAGCCTGAACTGCATGCTGGATGTGGTCGGGCTGTGGCGTGAGTACTCCGAAAACCGCCAGCAGGCTGTCGCCACCAAACTTGTTGATCCAGCCGCCCTCCGCCTGAATGCTTGGCTCAACGACAGAGAAGTACTGATTAAGGATGCTGACCACCTCTTCTGCCGACATCTTTCCGGACATGGCGGTAAAATCGCGTATATCTGCAAACAGCACACTGGCCTCCACCTCTCTTCCACCGAGATTGATACCATGGTGCATCACATCTTCTGCCAGCTCCTTGGCCACATAGCGTCCGAAGGCATCACGCAGGCGCTCCCGTTCCATCAGCTCGCTCACCATTCGGTTAAAGCGTCGGTAGATGCCGGCATACTCATCGCTGGTCTTTTCCAGCAGCGAGGCATCCAGCCGGCCTTCTTCCACCCGGTGCATGGCGTTGGACAGTTCACTGACCGATTCGCTTACCTCGCTGGCCATGCGCTGGAAGATAAGCAAGGACAAGGCATAGCTCACGGCCACAATCAGGGTCACCCAACCGATCATGGAGGGGAGAAAGCCCAACAGCTCTTCATGTCCGGTAAGCATCAGTTCATGGCGAATGCGTATCAGCAGGGTAGTGCCGAGGATGATGATGGGCGGCAACACGACAAGACTGGATACAAACAGCAGCTTGCGTTTGGTATCAACACGTATAATGCGCTGTCTTTGAACAGGCGAAAGTTCTCCGCACTGTTGATGGGCCAGGGTAATGACCCTGATCATCATTCTGGCCACTGCGTAGAATTCGAAGATGGCATGTCCGACGCCAACCATGAAGGAAACCATCAGGGCAATCAGCAATTGCCATAGCTCCAGGCCAAAACCCAGATACAGGTTGGCCATGAGCGTCATCAGCGAGAAGCCCAGGGCAAATGCCGGTGCCTGATAGAATAGAATGCGCCGCGCTGAAAGCAGCTGGAAATTTCTGGCCTGAATCAGCGCTTCAGCAGCAATTTGAATATCAACCTGTTCGGGAGGGCTACCCAGAAATACCTTGATAGGGTGGAAATCCCGCTTGAGTACGATGGCCCCGATGATCAGCAGGGCAAGGGTGCCGCCGGGCACGATCATGGTAATGCCGAGAAATTGCTGATGCGCTGTCAGGGAGAGACCGAAATAGAGGAGCAGGGTGCCGGAAAGAACGGGCCACAGCACAGCAGCCAGGCAAACCCTGCGCAGTTCCCCGAAAATTTCGCTGTTTGGGATATCTGCATAACTAGTCGTAAAAGGCCAGAAGAAGTGAAAGTATTTATTCATGGAAAACGTCCCTCCCCCCTAGCGTCCCCAAGCAGAAGACAAACATTCAATGTCTTTCGAAAATTAGTGTAGCAGCTCTGTTCTGTTAAGGTAAGGCAGGCAAGGTGGAAGGAACGGCGCCCATGAACGCAAATCTGGGATTGCATTTGGGGCTGGCTCCTTATGCTGCTATGCTCAGCGGGAGAATATTGCCCCGGCTGTTTCGGGTGTTGTAAACCATAAGGGCGCATAGACGTTCTTGTCCGGTGTCGGAAAGGCTCGCGGGGGGTGGGGAGCATGATTGCAAGGATTCAACATTTCACGATAAACAGCATAAGTGCCATGGCGCTGCTGCCTTTGCTGCTCCTGCTTATTTTTTCAGTCGGTACAGTCTTTGCATCAGAGCTGCAGCAAGGCGAGCAACTGAAAAAGGATATTGCTTCGATCAACGCCTTGCCCGCAAAGCTTACCTTTAACAAAGATATCAAACCCATCCTGGAGAAGCGCTGCGTGGTCTGTCACGGCTGTTACGATGCCCCGTGCCAGCTCAAGCTTTCAGCCATCGAAGGCATCACCCGTGGGGCGAACAAGCTTAAGTTATACAACAAGACGCGCTTAACATGGCAGCAGCCGTCGCGTCTGTTTATCGATGCCAGCACGACACGTGAATGGCGTGATATGGAGTTTTTCGGCGTGCTCAACGAAGGTGCTTCGCACACACCCGAAGCGAATCTGGAGCATTCCCTGCTCTACAAAATGCTCAGCCTGAAACAGATCAATCCACTGCCCGAAGCAGGCATGTTGCCCGAAGATCTTGATGTCAGCCTTGAGCGCGAGCAGGTCTGCACCACCCTCGATAAATTCGACGCCTTCGCCAAAGCCCATCCGCTCTGGGGCATGCCCTATGCCTTGCCCAATCTTTCCAATGAGGAATATGCGCTGCTGGTCAAATGGCTGTCGCAGGGCGACACGGCGGCAGAGGCCAAACAGCTATCGCCGGACATTCTGGCCCAGGTTAGAAACTGGGAGGATTTCTTCAACGGCAGCGGCAACAAGCAGCAACTGGTCAGCCGCTATATCTACGAGCATCTGGTTCTCGGGCATGTTTATTTCCAGGATGACAACGGGCATTTTCAGAATGATAAAGACCCCTCCGGGCCGAATTTTTTCCGGCTGGTTCGCTCGCGTACGCCGAGCGGGGTGGCGGTGGATGAGATTGCCTCCATCCGGCCCTACGATGATCCCGATGAGGATGTGTTCTACTACCGTCTGCGCTCGTTCAGCGCCAGCATTGTGGACAAGAATCACATCGTCTATGAGCTCTCCGCTGCACGCATGCAGCGCTACAGGGAGCTTTTCCTGCAGCCCGATTATCAGGTGGAAAAGCTGCCCGGCTATGCTCCCGGGGAATCCCCGAATTTCTTCGTCAGGGCTTACCGGAAGATTCTCAATCTGTTCGGCTTGAACGAGGCCTCCACCCCGTTTGAAATCTTTGCCGATATTCCGCCGCAGGCGCGCTACCAGTTCCTGCTCGATGATGCCCGTTTCTTTATCAACGGTTTCATCAAGGGGCCGGTGTGCAGGGGGCAAAGTGCGCTGAGCTCCATCGAGGATCATTTCTGGGTGTTCTTCCTCAAGCCGAAGAACCCCTCATTCTACAGGCAGCATGGACTGGATTCGGAATTCCTCAGGGATGTCGACAAGGATTTGCACCTGCCGACGGAACTGGCCGATACCAGTCGCCTGTTTGCCGCATGGATCAAGTACTGGCCGCAGGAACAGGCGTATATGCGGGCCAAGACGAATTATTATCAGGAGCAGGGACTGCCGCAGCTGGACATCCATAAGGCTGTTGATGAATTCGTCTGGGACGGCAGGCGCAAGGATGGCTCAAGGAGTGTGGATGCCGCGCTGACCATCTTCCGCCATTTCGACAGCGCTTCGGTGCATTCCGGCCTGTATGGCGAGAGCCCCGAAACCGCATGGGTGATTGATTATCCGGTGTTCGAACGCCTGCACTACCTGCTGGTCGCAGGCTTCAATCCCTTCGGCACGATGGGGCATCAGTTGGGCGCACGCCTGTACATGGATTTCCTGCGTATCGAGGG
>Ga0066644_10001784_pt1 | contig 11705 bp, 11 predicted proteins | sample CryGeyCG2114_020_FD_62735 | JGI IMG/M metagenome (GOLD analysis project Ga0066644, IMG submission 62735) | Groundwater microbial communities from aquifer - Crystal Geyser CG15_big_fil_post_rev_8/21/14_0.20 | ecosystem: Environmental > Aquatic > Deep subsurface > Groundwater | place: USA: Utah...
CTGGTTTTTGGTCACCGCACAAAACTGGATCAACTGCGTCATTCCACCGATGTCTTTGTACTTGATGTGGTTCCGATTCAGCTTCACAAAATCAAGTTCTGGTGGATGCCAGTAACCATTCTGCCGGCCATTATGATTCTGGCTGCGTTTGAATTTATCGATATTATGTCTGCCTCCTTGGTGGGTGTGAGTCTGTTACTGCTGTTCCGGGTCATTACCCCGCAAGAGATGTATCAGAGCATTAACTGGAGTGTCATTTTTCTGATTGCGTCTTTTATCTCGGTTGGCCGTGGCATGGAAAACACACAAGCTGCGAACCTGATGGCTGGTTTATTTGAAATGATTGGAAATTCTGTCTGGGCTGAATGGGCGCCGCACATTGCACTCACTGCCATTCTCTTTTTTACGGCATTGCTAACAGGTTATCTATCCAATAATTCGGTTGCAATCATTCTGACCCCCATCGCAATAGCCACTGCCATAAATTTGAATGTGAATCCCAGACCTTTCATTTTTGCCATCGCTTTTGCGGCTTCAGCCAGCTTTTTCACACCCATGGGCTACAAAACGAACCTCATGGTTTTTGGACCCGGTAACTATCGCATGAGTGATTACTTCAAAGCTGGTTTACCATTGAATCTATTATTCTGGCTGATTGGATCAGCCCTGATTCCCGTTTTCTGGCCATTTTAATTCCGGTAATTTTTTCCACATAAATCAAACGGGGCGCTTTTTGAAAAACGCCCCGTTCTATATGCAATCCCCCAGGATAGCTGTAGCAATAAACTACTTCAGGAAGGTAATCAAGCGATTGACCTGGTTATTCCCCATCGTAATGCGATATAGGTACAGTCCCGATGCGACCGGTGAACCCGTAACATCCGTGCCGTTCCAAACCACATTGTATACGCCGGGTGCTGTGTTCTGATTGACAACCAGGTTTTTCACAGTACGCCCGGTAATGTCATAAATGGTCACATTGACATTTCCAGCTTCAAGGATATTAAATGAAATGGTTGTGGTAGGGTTAAACGGATTGGGGAAATTGTAATTATCACCAATCATCATGTTTCTGGATTGGGACATTTCAGGTGCATGTGGACCACCGTGTCCCATTGAACCAAATTCACGCCAAATTCCACCATTCAATTCAGTAACGACCAAGACTTCGGCATCCCACAGAGGGGATTCCATCATCTGGATTCCAGTGACCGTAATGATGTCGCCGGCAACCGGTCTGGTGAGTGTTGAATCAACAGGCAGGTACCATGCCGGACCAAAGTTCAGGACATAATCCATCACAGAGTCGCCATCCACATCAATGAAAAAGACTTCATGATAAATCAAGCTATCCGGTTCTTCACGATTTAAATAGCCGGCACTCAATGAGGTGCCAACATTGTACTGTCTCGGGTGAATTTGCTCGTGAGCACCACCAAATTCTTCGCCGTGATGGTATCCACCAAACCCGCCAAAGAAGGTGCTATCCCAATCGCCAAAACCAAGGCTGTCACACATCCCGGGACCACCCATGCCTGGGCCGTGATGATGACCCGGACCTGCAAAACTTGAGTCGCAATCCGGATCAACCAGAATCATTTCTGTGAAGACAGTACCGGTTAGGGTAACTGTTGTGAGCGAATCCTGATGCATGCCGCCACCATTACCGCCATCTCCCGGACCGCCATCACCATGACCAGGTCCACCGTGACCGCCACCGCCAGGACCACCCATACCCTGAGCCCACATTGGGCTGGTCAGCGTAAAAGCACCAAGTGCAAGTGCGATCGTCCATTTGTTCATCGTTCTGTACATTTTAAAATCTCCTTTGATTTCCATCGGTTCAGTGGACGCTAATCCAAGAGTCATGCCAAAATATTTACTTATTGTTATTTATAGACTTAGCTTGAATTCACAGATAGATCAATCAGGCGATATATTTTGTTCACGCAAAATATGCATACCCGAAACGCAGAATTTGCGCGCACGATCATAAACTATTTTTTCTTGTGATTATTGAGGTCTCGCAGAAAGTCTTTTTTGTCAGCCTGAACTTGATTCAGGGTCTTATAACCTGTTGTTATTATTAGATACTGAAATGTATTCAGCCCCAAATGGATCCCTACGGGGCATGACAATTTGGGTATTTTCAGACTTTTTACAACTCGGTTATTATTGAGTCAAAAAGGAAATGTCGAGTAAATTGACCGTATAGGTCAAGACGGTCAGACTCAGGAGCGTATTCCGCCACTGGTACCAATTATTATAGGTTGCATAGCGGTTTTGAATCACCGCAGGGTTGTATGCCTTCAAATAGTCATCGTGGGTTTGTGCTGCCATATAACTTGCGACGCCACTACCCACAAGAACCGCTGAAAATCCGATCCCCCAAAAATATCCGCGTTTTTTACCAGCCTCTATCTGTCCCCAACCCGGGAAAGTAACTGATTTAAGCATCAGCTCAGCGCGTCGATCCGTTTTGATCAGATACGAAGGTGAATGGCTTGCAAGATCGGGTGACCGGACAAATTCGCTCCGGACATCATGATATAGTTCCAGGATTTTCGGAGAAACTTCGTCCGGCTGGAATTTGAAATTTGGATTGACGAGGACCAGGGACGCCATGGTGCTTCGAGCTTCATCCTCTTTGCCAAGTGATGCCTGGGCAAGCGCCAGATATTTCAGCAACATTTCCAACCGCGGTAATGGCTGTTGAGGTCTGGCTTCCAACTCAGATTTCACCAGCGTTACCACTTGGGCATATCTCACATTTTCGTAGTTATTTTTTACCTGCTCAAGAGTCAACGGGGTGGTTAATAACGTATCCTGACCGAGCGCAGTGAGCACAAACAGTGAAAACATGATTGAACATCTGAAAATGCTGGTCATTATTTGAGATAAGTCAGTTTTTGCACCAAACGACGGGATTGATTTGTCCCTGTGACATATTCAATTTCAACCCAATAAATTCCGGAAGAACCCAGCCCGTCGCCTTGAATTTGGATTTGCGAATCCCCAGCCGGCAAATGGATTGAGTGTTCGGCGACAATTTGCCCTAACATATTGTATATTTTGTAATTCTGGATTCCATTGATACCCACCGGGAGCGAAATCTTCAACCGGACACTGCCATTGAAGGGATTGGGAAAGGCTGATATGAGGGCAATGCTTTCCGGAAGTTTGGGTTCTGGAACAATTGGCGTCAGCGGTACAAATTGTTCAATCGAACGCAAGGGTTGATTCCCATTCCTGCCGCCAATTACATAAATAGCATCACCGGCAACGACGGCCGCATCTTCATAGCGTGGCAAAAGATTTTGCTCAAATGACTGCCAACCATTGTCACTGTAAATTTGATTTTGATCAGCCTGACCTTCCGGTCCAATGCCACCCAACAAAACGAAGTCACCATGAAAAAATACGGCCGCACCATCGCTACGGGGACCGCTGAGTGGAACTGCATCTTGCCAGGCTTCGCTATCCAATCGTCGTTCGACGCTTGCCAAAGGATCCACGAAACGGCCACCTGCGCACATAATAGTGTCACCGTGGGCGGCCCAGGCGAAACCAACTCTGGCTTGATTCAGTGTATCCGTCACCGACCATTCTCCTGTCTGTGGATTGAACTGATCGACGCGTGTCACCGGTGGCGCCCACATGGCATGTGATGACTTACCACCAATCAGGTAGATCATACCATTAACGGTAACAGCGCCCAGACCCTCCCGAGGCATCGGCATCTGCCCGGCGTGCTGCCACTGGCTACTTCCGACCACCCAAAAATCAACACTGGCAACCATTTCATCGTGATTTCTGCCACCAAAAACCCACAGGGTATCACCGATAGCAACTGAGGCGTGATCTTCCCTTGGTGCGGACATCGCGGGGAGGGTTGTTGTCCATTGATTATCCAAAATGTCATATGCCCAAAGATTTTGCCTGGTCGCGTGGGATGGCGGGCCATTCGTCCGCCCGCCCGTGACATAAATGGTGTTACCAATGGTAACTGCGGCGTGCTGCGATAAGGGTTCGGGCATTTGCGACCGCTCAATCCAATATCCTTCCGTCCCGGAAAGCACCGTGATCAGGCTGGCTAAAATGATGATATTATTGAAGATTGTCTGCTTCATAGCCTATCTCTATTCAAACCAAGTGCCACAAATTTTTCAAGGTGTGTTTGAATTCAGCAATCGAACCGTGATTCGCTGGGTATCACCGGCAGTTACGGTCACGAACCGGTTCCATGGAGAATAGTTCGGATTCTTCAAAAGTAGTTGATACTCACCGGGTTGCAGCGCAATCGGCTTCTTCAAAGGGGTGACATCAACGCGATTTGAATTAACATAAACATCTGCCCAGGGGTAGACATCAATTGACAAAAATCCCAGTTCTTTATACCAGTTCAATAGCAGAGAATCGGTTTTCCCGTCCTGAATAACCACCTCCCGGGAGATTTCCGGATAATCAGTATGCATAAAATGCACGGTATGCTTGCCAACGCTAAAATTCAACTTCCCTGCGATGGGCGTCATCCCCTGAGGTGTTGAATCAACGACAATATTCGCCCAGGGAATGGCTGCCACCACCAGACTACCAAATTTTAGTCTCGGAGGATCCCCAATAATGTCGCTACCCGCAGGGGGTGTCTGGGGTGCCGGAAGTGTCATAACAAAATTTTTCCCAATCTCTTCCGGTATTTGTCCAACCTGGTGCAGCGTGTCTTCATCTACCATAGGCATGGGAATGCTGGTGATTTGGTGAGTCGTATCTGCACGGGCAGTTGTGTCCGGAATATATTTCACATAGGGTTCGACAAAATCGGGACGCTTACTCACGCTCCATGAATAGATGGCAAAAACCAGCAGGCCAAAGAATGCCAGACCAAGCACCCAATCTTTACGCGATGGAACATTCAGCAGTTCAGCCGGGGTTTCCCCAGGTTTGCGGTGATCTGGTTTCTGGAAGGCTATTGGACCGCGTTGCGGCTCAGATTTTACCGGTGCAAATGCTTTAAATTCAGTCAATACCTCCAAGATTTTGTCGCAAGATGAGATCCGGTCGTGAGGATTTTTTTGAATCATCCGGCTGACCAGTTTTACAAGCTCATCCGGTAGGTCTGTCCTGAGTTCGGACAAATCACGCGGTTTACTATTTATGGCCAGATTGAGCGCTTCGTTCAGGTTTTTGCCCGAAAGCGGATTTTCACCGGCAGCCAGCGTGTAAACTGTCATGCCAAGCGCATAAATATCAGTGAGTTGAGTTGGGACCTCTCCCAATGCTAATTCCGGTGCAAGATACCCGGCCGTTCCCGCAACACGCCGTTGTGACGAATCCATTAAGGTCGCCAACCCAAAATCGGTCAACTTCACCTGTCCGGCGTCATCAATCAACAAATTGGCGGGTTTAATATCACGATGCAAAATCCCGGCAGAATGGGCTTTGGCGCAACCGGTCACCGCCTGGCGTAAAATTGAAAACAGTTGTTCCGCCGTAAGTGACGATTTTTCAACCAGATATTCAGCCAAATTGCGACCGGCAAAATACTCCAGAACCAAATAGGCAGGATCGTGATCGGCATTAAACTCATGAATCGTCACAATGTTGGGGTGGTTGAGCCTGGCGAGTAATCGGGCTTCCTGCTCAAACTGATGCCGGAGCTCCCCTGCCGCTGGCAGTTGTGGAAGAATTTTCAAAAATACGGTTCGATCCAGAGATTCCTGAACGGCTCTGGCGATGATCATTTCATCACTTTGGAGCAATATCTCGGAAATCTGGTATCCCTTAATCTTCAATCTGCCACTCCTTCAGGCGATATTGAAGCCAGCGCAGGGACACACCCAGTCTGTCAGCCGTTTTGGTACGGTTTCCTTCCAGTTCACTCAGGGCTCTTAAGACGAACTTCCGTTCCATATCGGCAATGGTGACGGGTTCATCGCTTCCTGCTCCTGAATCCACCCGACGCAGGGCTAAATGCTCAGGCTCAATGATCTTTCCGGGAGATAATGTCACAGCCCGTTGAATCGCATTTTGGAGTTCCCGAACATTCCCCGGCCAATGGTGCTGAAGAATGGCCTCCATTCCCATCCGACTGAATTTGAGTCCGTCACGGTGGTATTTTTCGCAATATTTTGAGAGAAAATGGTCAGCCAGAAGCGGTAAATCACCCTGGCGCTCCCGTAATGCCGGCAACCTGATGGTGACGACATTCAATCGGTAAAACAGATCTTCACGAAACTCACCGGTTTTCACCATCGCTTCAAGATCCTTATTGGTGGCGGCAATGATCCGTGTATCAACTTTCCGGACCTGAGTATCCCCTACCCGGCGAAACTCACCTTCCTGCAGAAAACGTAACAACTTGGTCTGAATGTCCAGGGATACATCCGCAATTTCGTCCAGAAAAAAGGTCCCGCCATCAGCAGCTTCCAATAGACCCGGTTTGTCCTTGCCAGCCCCGGTAAAGGCGCCCTTTTTATAGCCGAACAACTCACTTTCCAACAGATTGTCAGCGAGTGAGCCACAAAATTGTGCAATGAAGGGTTTGTGTTTCCGCGCTCCCCGATAATGGATGGATCGGGCGATCAGCTCTTTCCCGGTACCACTTTCCCCTAGAATCAGGACAGGAATATCCGTTTCGGTAACACGACTGGTCATGTCGAAAATTGACCTGATCTGGGGACTTTTCCCGATGATCTCTGCAAAAGGTGAGATGGCATCGGATTGGGATTTCAGCGCTTCATTTTCCAGAGCCAGGCGATTGACAAAATCAGCCGCTTCCAGGGCAATGGCGGTCTGAGTTGCGAAAACCCGCATAAAATTCAGTGTTTCCAGATTAAAATGAGCCCGGCGTTCCTGACTATCCAAATAGATGTACCCCAAAACGGACTTTTGCTTCCGGATCGGAACGCAAATAATGGAAGTCAGCTTGTTAATGACCACGCTTTCACGACCCTTGAAACGGTCGTCTTCTTCAGCATTTATGGTGACGACCGGTTCGCCGGATTGCATCACCTGTTCAAGTACACCGATGGAATAGCGTTCTTTTTCCGCAAAAAGTTTCGGGTCGAAATTTCGCGAAATGACCGGGACGATATTCCCTTCACCTTGCAGACTTTTGATGAACAAAAAGCCGCGTTCGGCTTCGGTCACATCCATGGCAATATCCAAAATGCGTTCCAGCAAGGGACGCGTAGCAGTCGCCCCATCCAGCACCGTCTCACTGATTTTTAATAGGGCGTTAAAAAAGTCGTCTTGTCGAGGTGTAGTCATGGTAATTCTTTATTGCACCATAAATGCTGCTTCTTTGGAAACACTGACATTTTCGTAGCGATCAATGACACTTAAAGTCCAATAGTACCGCGCGTTTGCCAGATCCGATGGGCTTTGCCATTGCAGGGTTGTATCCGCCATTACCGGACTGGCAAAAACAAATTGCGGTATCGCCGATTCGTCCAGGCGAAAGACATCCACCTGGTAATTCACCTGAAATCCCGCGTCAAAATGTGACCAGCGAAAGGTGGGTAATGAATCGACAACGGCTAAGCCTGCCGGTGAAAGCGTCTGTGGAACAGAAACGATCAACCGCGAGATTTGCGTTTGATACCATTCACCCCAGTCGCCCGATTTATCGATACACCGCAGGCGGATGGATTCACCTTCCAGTTCAGGGAAGGCATTCAATCCGAAAGCATCATTGAAAAAAGTGCCCGCAAAAACTCCCCCACTGACCCTGTTGGTGAGTAAAGTATCAAAACTCCAACCGGGGATTTGAAATTGAACGGAATCAATATCCAGTTCGCCATCCAGGTCACTGATGGTTGCAACAGCCTCCAGCACATACTCATCCTCGGAAGGTTGCCAATGAGCGACATGTTTGGTTATTAGTTTGACCTGAGTAATCAGGGGTTCCCCGTTCATGCGGACGAGCCATTCAGTCTCCTGCCCCGGGAGAATCGTCACGGAATCTGCGCGTGTCACATAATGATCTCCCGAAATGGTGAGCGAATACGACCCGGGCATCAATTTCGAAAACTCAAATTCCCCAATCGCATCGCTGAAGGCATGGGTGTTGTTTTCCATGAGGTCAATTTTCAAATTCGGAACGGGTGTGTAGGGCGGATATTTGCCGGTAATCGTTCCCGTGATTGACCCGCTCTGGCTGTACAAATCACTCTCCGGATCAAAAATATTATCCCGCGGGGCATCCTGGGTACATTGCGTCCAGAGCAGAGCGATGAGTCCGATGCTCAGCCAGTTCCATTTGTTGTAATGTCGAAAGAAAATAATCAACCTTATTGTCGTTTTATCACAATTGCTGTGACATTATCAAATCCACCCAACTGCAGCGCCATGTCAATGAGTCGAGTGACACACGCCTTCGGTTCCCGCCAACTGCCTCGCATAATTTGGTCCAGTCGTGGTTGCGGTACCATTTTATTTAAGCCATCCGTACAAATCAGAAATGCGTCATAATTCGCTAAATCGATCTGCCGGTATTCTGACCAGATCATACTGAAATTGCCCATACAATTCACGAGGACATTTTCAGATTCCACATCCACAAAATCCTGACCCTGCTTGCGCTTCTCATTTGCCAGGGTATGTTCTTGTGTCAAGGGCATCAGTCCGCGCTCTTCATGAAATCCGTAAAGTCTCGAATCGCCGGCATGCAGCAAATAGCCCTGATGGTCATTTTTAATCACAAAAGCGGTGAATGTCGTGGCCAGGTTTGGTGTCGAAAGATGGGTTAATCCATAGTCTACGATCGCGTTATTGATCCCGCGCAAAACTCGCTGACCCGATTCGTCAGTCAACCCATTTCCCTCTTCAGTCATGCGCTGTTTGAATTCCTCGATGGCCAGCTTACAGGCAATATGTCCACCAGCGCTCCCCCCCACACCGTCAGCAACGGCGAACCAGCCAGCCTCATTTTCCACCAAAAACGCATCTTCGTTGCGTTCACGCTGATTTCCGATGTCAGTAGCACCAAAGCCGAAAAACAACATTTTACGACTCCAATCACCTAAAGTTTTAAGCACCGACTCATTCAATCGGACCGATCGTGTTTGCACACATTTGGCCAGATTCATAGCACGGGAATATACAAAAATCCCACGAAACCGGGTCGAACAATTTCCAACCCGATTCCGTGGTGATGATTTTTATGAAATCAGTCTAATTTTTGACCAGTCGCATGGGTTTGAGCTTCATGCCACACTCCGGACAATCACCAGACTTTTCCAATCGTACGTGACTGTGAGTCGGCATTGGACAACCCCAGAACTGCATATCGGTGGTGTCGGTGACGACAGCCTCAACCAGGGTCATACTGCATTCAGGACATTTTCCCGGCTGATCGCTATGGACCGCCTTGTGAGCCGGCATCGGGCAGGTGTAATAAATCAATTTTTCACCAGCTTTCTTTTCCACTCCCTCCATGGCCATATGATCATGATTCGACGTACCATCCATGTTTTCATTTGTGGCCATTTGGTCATGGTTCATGTTACCATTCATGTTTTGATGTTGATCTGTCTGATTGGCGGCTGATTCATCTTTATTGCTGCTACAAGCAGTAAAAGATAATGCCACAATCGTAACGACAGACAGTGTGATTATTTTTCGTTTGACCATATTATCTCCTTAGATCATTTTTCATTTGTTCAAATTGTTCGTGGCTGATTTCACCATTTGCATACCGTGTACGCAAAACAGCTTCGGCATCGTCCACTTGATTGTTTGAACGCCTTCCCTGGCTAATGATGAGGGTTTTGACAACCCAAATCACTAATCCGAGGATCACAATCCAGAACAGGATCCCCCACCTCATCATGCCACCTGCCCATCCGGAATGAAATTCCATTGCAGCCTCCTCTGCTGAGCAAAACTAAATGGTTATTTTTAACGAAGACCATTAAAGCTCAACGCCAGGATTTCAGATGATTGAACTAATCCTCTGTTGTATCAGGATGCATCATACCATTCATCATTCCGGGTTGACCACATTGATGCGTACCGGATTTCATTTTTTTATGCATGCCTGGTTTGCCGTGGTTCATGGGCGTGCATTGGCCCTGCATCTTTTGACACTGGCCATTCATATTGCATTTGGGTTGACAATTTTTACCCATCATCCCATTCTGCATCATTTGGCCATGCATCATTCCGGGAGCCATTGCGCCGCCCATCATACCATGTCCCTGCATCATCATGGGACTTGGGTTACCATAGTAACCATCATCCCAATAGCGCAGACTATAGTAGGAAGCACACAGTAACGTGATTGTGGCAATGACGATCACGATCCAACCAATGATTAGGCCGATCGTTTTGGTTCCGCTAACCTCTTGTTTTCTGGCTTTCACCAAAACCAGGTACCCAACGCCCAAGGCGATGAGTGTTAATGCGATTGCAATGTCACCATGGAAAACCATAGTTAACCTCCGTGTTTATTGAGTGGTTAAGTCCACTCGTGTGTGTTGATTATTCTCATTTCTTACGCTCGAAAATGTCCGAACGAGTCTTTCACCAGATTGATAATTTCTTTTTTGGGGTAGCCTTGCAAGACTTTTTGCTCAATATAATCTTTGGTTGCTTTCGCTGTCGGACAGACACAGCCGGATACAACATCCTTACAGTCACCACAGGAACAATCGAACTGTGTGGCAACCAGGAATGTCATGGCGCTGTAGTCCTCAGCGGCTCCAATTTCGGCTTTGTTATTAAGATGAGGTTTGGTCGGAGTCATTTGAAGCAGAACAATCAACCCCAGGGCGACCACAGCTACGATGCTGAGAATCCAAAGTAAGCGATTATCCTTCGATTGTATTTTTTTTCGATTTTTCACCGGTAATCTCCCATTTATAGTTTTACCCGTTTCAGCCGCAGCGCATTTGTGATCACCGAAACCGAACTGAAACTCATGGCGGCAGCAGCGATGATCGGACTGAGCAAGAGGCCAAAAACAGGGTATAGCACACCGGCCGCGATAGGAACTCCGATGATGTTATACCCAAATGCCCAAAATAGATTCTGGCGAATATTGCGCATGGTCGCATGGCTAAGATGAACGGCTTTACGAATACCCTCCAAATCGCCTTTCACCAGTGTAATTCCGGCACTTTGAATCGCTACATCAGTTCCGGAGCCCATGGCAATGCCGACTGTAGCTTGTGCTAAGGCCGGCGCGTCATTCACCCCATCACCCGCCATAGCCACTTGTTTACCTTCAGACTGTAAACGCTTCACGACTGCGTGTTTGTCCTGAGGCAGCACCTCGGCTTCCACCTCATCAATTCCTAATTCACGGGCAACTGCTTCAGCAGTTTCGCGCTTGTCCCCGGTGATCATCACCACATGAATTCCAGCATCCTGCAGACCTTTGATAGCCTGGAGGGTGGTTGACTTGATCGGATCGCGAATTTCCAGCACACCCATATGTTTTCCATCTCCTGCGATCCAAACAACGGTAGCACCGGTTTCCGAGCGACCTTGTGACTGCTTTTCTGCAGCTTCCGTTGGAATGTTCATCTGTTCATACAGACGCTGATTTCCCACCAAAATCCGCAACCCTTCGATGGAACCGGTAATGCCCTTGGTAAGTGCGACCTTTCGAAATGACTCCAATTCATCAGAATAGGTCGCGAGGATCGCCAGGGACTGCTCCAATTTTTGATAATTTGCCCAGATTTCCTCCGATTGATAGA
>Ga0066644_10001785_pt1 | contig 11699 bp, 12 predicted proteins | sample CryGeyCG2114_020_FD_62735 | JGI IMG/M metagenome (GOLD analysis project Ga0066644, IMG submission 62735) | Groundwater microbial communities from aquifer - Crystal Geyser CG15_big_fil_post_rev_8/21/14_0.20 | ecosystem: Environmental > Aquatic > Deep subsurface > Groundwater | place: USA: Utah...
ACTGGCTTGCCGGGCCGAAGCTCGCATGAACTCCGAACCCGACTGGGTTCGCAATCGCGATGGCGCGCCCGCCGGTCCGGCCGCCCCATCGGAGGCATGAGCGAAGCGAATTGCCGCTTGATCGAAGAGATGGCGCGCCTTGAGAGTGCCATTCCGAACCCGAAGGGTTCGCAAGCGCGACGGCGCGCCGGGCGGTCAGCCCGCCCCATCGGAGGCGTCCGCAAAGCGGACTGCCGTGAGATCTAAATAATGGCGCACCGGGGAAGATTCGAACTCCCGACCCCCAGATTCGTAGTCTGGTGCTCTATCCAACTGAGCTACCGGTGCAGATCGTCCGGGACAGGTATCCAGCCCCGGGAAGGCGCGGAAACTAGCCGCGCGATTTGGCAATAGCAAGAGGCCTTACCGGTCTTTTTCAGGCGCTGTTGCGGGTGTCTGACCGCCGTAGAATTCGGCCTGTTGGCGGAAGAATCAACCATCAGGATCACCCCCAAGTGCCAGCCATCAGCGCGCTGCGAAAACGCCGCGCGCAATGGCCCGTGTCAGACAGTCGGCGGCCAGCGATCCAAGGCGCGACAGGGTGAAGGCCTGCGGTTCGGCCAGAGCGCGCTGACCCGTTGACAGGGCAAAGACCACATCGCCGTCAAACGGCGTGAAGACCGGGTGGATAGCACGGGCAAAACCGGCCGAGGCCATCTGCGCCAGGCGTTTGGCATCCGCGGATGACAACACGGCATCCGTCGCCACCGCGGCAATCGTCGTATTCGTGCCGGGTGCCGGGTTGAATTTCGCGGCGCCCCAGTCTTCTGCATCGAATTCCGCGCTGGCCGGGAAAGGTACACCACCGAATTCGCCGCCGATTTCGAACGGGGCGGCCCAGAAGGCGTCCGTGCCCGGCACTTTCACCGCACCGAAGCAATTGACCGCCACAATCGCACCGACCGTATACCCGTCATCCGTCCGGATGCTGGCCGAGCCGATCCCGCCCGGCAACTGACCAGCGCTTGCCCCATACCCGGCCCCGGCCCGTCCCAGCGCGAATGTCCGATCCGCTGCCCGCACCGCTTCCCGCCCCAGCTCCGCATAGGGCGGAGTGTCGCCCCATTCCTTGTTCCCGCCATTGGCGAGATCATAGAGAATGGCCGCCGGAATAACCGGCGAGACCGGCACGGATGGATCGGGCATCAATTCAAACCCGCGCCGCCGGGCCCCCAGCACGCCTGCGACGCCGTCAGCTGCCGCCAGCCCGTAGGACGAGCCCCCCGACAACACGACCGCATCCACCGCATCGACCAAGGTGTGAGGTTGCAGGGCATCGGTTTCCCGCGTGCCCGGCCCCCCGCCGCGCACATCAACGCTGCACACCGCCCGCTCATCCGGCACGATCACCGTCACGCCTGTTCGAACCGATTCATCCTGCGTCTGCCCGACTTTCAGTCCGGGCACGTCCGTAATGGTGTTCATCGGACCGGGTTTTGCCATGTTCAGACCTTCCGCTTGGTTCGCTTCGCGTTATGGTGCCATCGACTGGACCGGGAGCAAGTGTGTTGATCCGTATATTAAGCCTGACACTGTTTGGCCTCGCCACCGCTGCCTGCTCTGCGCAGGAAACCGAACCCGGCCCGTCCATGGTTGCCGCCGCTAATCCGCATGCGGTTCAAGCCGGGCTGGAGGCCCTGCGCGACGGTGGCAGCGCGATTGACGCCGCCATCGCCATCCAGACCACGCTGTCGCTCGTCGAGCCACAATCCAGCGGCATCGGCGGCGGGGCTTTCATGGTCTATTATGATGTGGCCACGGGCGAAACGACCGTCTATGACGGGCGCGAACGCGCACCTGCGGCCACAACCCCGCAACACTGGCTGGACGAAAACGGTGAGCCTCTGCCCTTTCTTACCGCCTGGACATCCGGCCGGGCCGTCGGCGTGCCGGGTGTTATCGCCATGCTGGCTCAGGCCCATGAAGATCATGGCAATCGGGACTGGGCCGAAAATTTCAGCTTCGCCGAAAATTTGGCCGAAGACGGTTTTGAAATCAGCCCGCGACTCTATTCGCTTATCCTGCGCGCCGCGCAGATCCGCGATGTCGAGACCACACCGGCCATGCGGAATTACTTCTTTGATGAGACTGGCACTGTCCTTCCGGCCGGCCACGTCCTGACCAATCCGGACTATGCCGGGTCGCTGCGCCTGATCGCCGATGACTGGCGCAATTTCTATGAAGGACCCCTGGCACAGGACATTGTCGATGCGGTCGCCGTTGGGCCGGTACCAGGCGAAATGACGCTGGAGGATCTTGCCGGCTACCGCGCCAGCGTGCGCGCGCCCCTCTGCCGTGAATACCGCGGCTGGAATATCTGTTCCGCGCCGCCGCCTTCGTCCGGTGGTGTAACAGTCAACCAGATCATGGGCATGCTCGAACCTTTCGACATGGCCGCTACCGGACCGGATACGGCCGAGGGATGGCGCCGCTTCATCGAGGCCAGCCGCCTCGCCTACGCCGATCGCGATCGATTCATTGCCGACCCGGAATATAGCGCCGTGCCGGTCGAGGCTCTTCTGGCGAACGATTATATCGCCACACGCTCCGCCCTCATCGAACGCGACACAGCAATCCTGAACGTTCCTGCCGGTGAGCCGGATGTGCCCGGGACCAGCCATTTCGTCGTCGTGGATGCCGAAGGTAATGTCGTCTCTATGACGTCCAGCGTGGAATTCCTGTTTGGGTCCAACCGCATGGCGGGTGGCTTTTTCCTCAATAACCAGCTCACAGACTTCACTTTCAATCCACTGAACGCCGACGGCAGCCCGGTGGCCAATGCGCCAGCAGCCGGCAAACGCCCGCGCTCCTCAATGTCACCCGTTATCGTCTTTGATACAGACGGCGATTTTGTCCTGGCGACCGGCTCACCCGGCGGCACGTCTATCATAGCCTATGTCTCGAAAACCCTTGTCGGCATGCTCGATTGGGGACTGACACCGCAAACCGCCATCGAATTACCGAATGTCGTGGCGCGCGGAAATGTGGTGAGAGTGGAAGATAGCTTTCCGGCGGACATTGCCGGCGCTTTACGCGCCATGGGCTTCACACTGGATGCCAACCGTACCGAGAATTCGGGCTTGCACATCATTCAGCGGCTGGAGGATGGCACATTGATCGGAGGTGCTGATCCTCGCCGCGAAGGCATGGTGGGAGAGCCTTAATCTGCCCCCGGAAGTGTGACCGCAAACACTGTCCCCTCTTCCCCCGTCCGCACCAGCACGATATCGCCGCCATGCGCACGGACAAGTTCCCGCGCCGTCGTCAGGCCCAGCCCGGTCCCTTCCCTGCGCGTCGATGAGGTAAAGGGCTGAAAGAGATTATCTTTGGCTTTCGGCGGCAAGCCTGGCCCGGCATCAGTGACCTCGATCCGTATGAAACCGTCCACTATTTCTGCTGTCACTGACAGGCGGATATCGCTGCCGGTCATGGTCATCGCCTGAAGGGCATTGCGGAACAGGTTAAGGAAAATCCGGTGCACATGATCGGGATCCGCCTCGATCGCCATACCCTCGGCAATTTCATTGACCCATTCGCCCTCCCCCTCGGTCGCCATGGCATCGGCCGCCGCTTCATCCAGCGCGAGACGCAGATTTAGGCGCATCGTCTGCGGCGGGCTTTCCTCCGCCTTGCCATAGCGCAGCGTCGCTTCTGTCAGGCGGATACCCCGCCCGACCGCGCGCACCATGCGCGCGCCCATCTTTCGCACCCGTTCATCCTCGAAAGAGACCAGACGGTCGGAGACCAGTTGCGCCGAAGCCAGAACATTGCGCAGATCGTGATTGATCTTCGCCATCGCTGCGCCCAGAGCCGCCAGTCTTTCGCGTTGTTTCAGCGCCACGCGCACATCTTCCTGCATGGCCGCCAGTGCCCTCTGGGCCTGTCCGATCTCGTCCTTGCGGGTTTCCGGCACGATGGCGCGTTTGGGATCCATCGGATCTTTCTGGAAACTCGCCATCGCCGCCGCCAGCTGCCGCATCGGCCGCACGAAAGCATAGAGTAGCGTCACATAGAGCAGAATCCCGGTGACCACAGCGATAAATAGCGAGAGCTGCAACAGACCCACCGAATAGTCCAGCAAGGCCGCTTTCAGCGGTGCTTCCGGCACAATCACATCAATAATATCATTTGGCCGCGCCTGTGGGTTGGCAATGATGCGGATATAGCGCTCTTCGGTCACGGTGAAGGTTCGGGCGGCGCTGCTGATCCGCATCGACCAGTTTTCCCGCCGCAGATCAGCCTCAATCAGGGGCGCATCAATTGGCCCGCCATAGAGCACCAGCTCATTGCGGCCTTCAGTCACGCGGGCCACGGCCACGGCATCGGAGGCTTCGAGCAATTCGCTCACCTCCATATCGCCCAGCGTACCACCCCGGGCGACATCGGCAGCTAACGTGGCAATAAAGGCGGTCTCGGCCTGGTCCGAGAGCCAGTTGGTGCGGAACTGCGCGGCAAGCGGCAAAAAGATCAGCATCTGCGCCAGCATGACGAAACCGAGCGTGAACAATAAAAGACGCCCTGGCAGGCTTTCAACTGTCGCCCGGCAGACACCGATCACAAAGTTCCGGAGTCGCTGTGCGGCGCGCAGGGGGGGTGAAGCTTTGATCATATCGTTCGCAGTACAAGCCGATAGCCCACACCGGGCCGCTGAACAAGCGAGGCTTACGCTCTTGACGGCTCTTATTCGCTCGCGTATTCACCGCGCCTCTTGAGATTTGCCCATATATAGGGAGCGCGCCCGTGAAACGTACATTCCAACCGTCCCAGCTCGTCCGCAGCCGCCGGCACGGATTCCGCGCACGCATGGCCACCAAAGCCGGCCGTCAGGTTCTGGCCCGCCGCCGCGCCAAAGGCCGCAAGCGGCTGTCAGCCTGATCGCCACACGCGATACCGAAATGAAGATATCCCGCCTGCGCGTCAGGCGGGATTTTCTGTATGTGGCGCAAGGCCGGAAAGCCGTGCGTTCCAGTGTTGTCATTCAGGCCCGCGGCGGCCATTGCCCGCCTGATGAAATTCGCGCCGGATTCACGGCCACAAGGAAGATCGGCAATGCCGTCGTGCGCAACCGTGCCAAGCGCCGCCTCAAAGAAGCAGCAAGGCTGCTATTGCCCCTCCACGGAGAGGTTGGAAACGACTATGTGTTCATCGCCCGCGTGACGACCTCATCCCGGGTATGGCCGCGCCTGCTTGACGACGTCCAATCAGCGCTGCAAACCCTCGCCCGCCCGGCCTCGGGCGACACAGACGACTAAAGCGGATCGGGACACCCCCTCATGGGCGACAATCGCAATATTATCCTCGCTATCGTGATTTCGGCGGCCATTCTGATTCCCTATCAGATTTTCATTCTGGGCCCGATGAATGAGCGCCGCCAGGCGGAGCGCATCGCCGGCCAGTCCGAGGCCATACAATCTGAAATGACGGAACTGGCCGCGAATTCGAACGCGGCAGCAGCAGACATCCCGTCTCCCGCCGAAGAACAGCGTATCGGGATTGTCAGCGAAGCCATCACCGGATCGCTTTCCCTGACTGGAACCCGCATCGATGAGCTGCATCTGGAACGCTATGACACTGAAGTCGATGATGAAACGCCAGTCGAATTCCTCCGCCGCCGGGATAGCGCGAACGCCTTCTATGCCCAGGATGGCTGGCAGGCACTGGGCGCCGGACCCACAGATGCGCCAGGCTTCAATGCCAACTGGACGCTCGTCTCCGGAACTCAACTGACGCCGGACACGCCGGTCGTGCTGGAATATCGTGGCTCTGACGGCCTCGTTTTCCGCCGCACCATTTCGCTTGATGACGACTACATGTTCACCTTCGCTGATGAAATCCAGAACACGTCCGGCCGGGCCGCCAGCCTCTCGCGTTTTGCGCGTGTGCGCCGTGATGGCGAACCGCCGGCTCCCTGGTCTCCCTTCTTCATTCTTCATGAAGGACCGATCGGTGTGGTCGGCACCAATATTCTCGATGAGAAATATCGCTCAATGAATGCCGGTGATGAGACCGGCCGCTCCGGTACGGGCGGCTGGATGGGCATTACTGACAAATACTGGATGGCGGTCGTTATTCCCGACCAGACCATGGAAATTGAAGGCTCCATCCGCCTGATCGCACGCCAGGGCGATGACACTTTCCAGTCCGGCTATGTGACACAGCCGGTTGAACTGGCCCCGGGTGAAACCCTGAGCACCACGGCGCGTATTTTTGCCGGCGCCAAACGCGTCGATCTCTTGCAGGCCTATGAGGAAAGTCTCGGCATTTCCCGTTTCGATATGGCTGTCGACTGGGGCATGTTCTGGTTCCTCACCCGTCCTTATTTCTGGCTGCTTCATACCCTCTCCGGTTTTCTCGGCGGGATTGGCTTTGCCATTCTCGCGGTAACGGTTCTGGTCAAGATCCTGTTCTTCCCGCTCGCCAACAAGGCCTATGTGTCGATGGCGAAGATGAAAAACCTGCAACCGAAAATGCAGGAAATCCGCGAGAAATATTCGGACGACAAACAAAAACAGCAACAGGAAACCATCGCTCTCTATCAGCGTGAAAAGGTCAATCCGCTGGCGGGGTGTCTGCCCATACTGTTTCAGATTCCGGTCTTCTTCGCACTCTACAAGACCTTGTTTGTGACACTGGAAATGCGCCATGAGCCCTTCCCGGGATGGATTCAGGATCTGGCCGCACCGGACCCGACCACTATCTGGAATCTGTTTGGCCTTCTGCCCTATGATCCGTCCGGCTTGCCCCTCATCGGCACGACCTTGGCCATTGGCGCATGGCCGATCCTGATGGGCATTACCATGTGGGCGCAGCAATCGCTGAATCCGCCGCCGCCGGACAAGATGCAGGCGCGCATCTTCGCCTTCCTGCCGATCGTCTTCACTTTTGTTCTGGCGCAATTTGCCGTAGGTCTGGTGATTTATTGGGCTTGGAACAACTTCCTGTCTGTCGTTCAGCAATACGTCATCATGCGGCGTCAGGGCGTGGAAACCCAGCTCGACAAGCTGATCAAGTCCCTGCGCAATCGCGGCGGAGAAGCAAGCTGACCGCCGAGCCTGGAAACTCCAGTTCCGGGCGCGGCCGTGCGCTCTTCGCCCGCCCCTGCGAATTCATCAAAGGGGCCGTGGATCTGGCAGGCCTGCCGCCTGGCGACAGCCCCGAGATCGCATTCTGGGGCCGCTCCAATGTCGGAAAGTCCAGCTTGATCAACGCGCTGACCAATCGCCGTCAGCTCGCCCGCTCTTCCGGCGAGCCGGGCCGGACGCGAGAACTCAACTTCTTTGATCTCGGCGGGGCGATCCGCATGGTTGATCTGCCAGGCTATGGCTTTGCCAAAGCCCCCAAGAAGACAGCGCAGGTCTGGACCAAACTGACCGAGGCGTTTCTCAGGGGCCGTCCCAATCTCAAACGCGTCTATCTGCTGATTGATGCCCGCCACGGGTTGAAACCAACCGACGAAACCATGATGGACGGGCTGGACGAGGCGGCCGTCAGCTACCAGATCATCCTGACCAAGGCCGACAAGCTGAAACCCGGTGAGCTGGCCAAGATCGAGGAGGCGACGCTGAAACAGATAGCCAAACGCCCTGCTGCCTACCCGGAAATCATCCAGACCTCATCGACAAAAAAATCGGGCCTTGATGATCTTCGTGATGCGATTGCCGCGTTTATGCCGGAATTTTCCGGATAAGGTGTAGCGATGATGTTTCGCGCGCTCCTGTTTCTCGCTTTGATGATCCCTGCTGCACCTGCGCGGGCGGCGGATATTTGCAATGAGACCAGTTTCATCGTCGAGGCGGCGCTTGGCTGGGCCACACCGCAACGTGACATCGCGGTGGAAGGCTGGACCCGCATCCGCCCCGGCGAATGTGTCGAAGCCGGCCCGACGATAGATCCTGAGAGTGAAGACCCGCTGCTATTCTATGCGCGCTCGACGGCGGCCTATCTCGGCGGTGTGCGCGAATGGGGCGGGCATCTCGATCTGTGTGTCGGCGTGTCTGACTTTGCTGTGGAAGCCATCAGCGATTGCGATGCTCTCGGTCTTGATCGCAGGGGATTTGACGTCTTGCGCGGCGAGCATCGTTTCCGGACCGTCCTGGTCGAGCCGGCCGATTTTGGTGAAGACGCTCAGGAAGCCGGTATTCAGCGCCTTTTGCGCGATGCCGGCTATGATGTCCGGATGATAGATGGCCTTGATGGCCGCCGGACGACGCGCGCCATTTCTGCCTTCGTGCAGGCCGAAGCCCTGCCCCGGACTCCGCCACGTCCGGAACTGATTGATGCACTGGAAGCCGCCGCGATCCGGCGCAATGCCGATGCCGGACTGATTGTCTGTAATGAAACTGAAGGCCGGGTAGCCGTCGCGCTCGGCCGTCAGCGTGAAACCGTCTGGGAGGCACGCGGCTGGTGGCGTCTGGATGCTGGAAGCTGCGCCCGCCTGATGGCTGACCATCTCTCCACGGCCAATGCCTGGTTCTACGCCGAACGCACGGGTGGAAGCGGTGGCACATTGCAGGGCGGCACCGAAAACTTCTGTTATTCTCCCTCCCGTTTTGTCGCCGAAGGCCGCACGGATTGTGCCGGCCGCGGCTATTCCACAGCGCCCTTCCGGCTGATTCCGGCCCCCGTGGACGGCACCAGCCGCATCGAGCTGACCATTGCCGATTTCAGGGTCCCGGCACAACAGCCTGTACCGGAGGCTATGGAACAATGAGCCCGCCCGACCTCTCTCACATTTCGACCTGGGTCTTTGATCTGGACAATACGCTTTATCCGTCTGACGTAGAAGTCATGTCGCAGGTTGACCGCAAGATGACGGACTTCGTCGCCCGCGAGCTCAACCTGCCGCACGAAGAGGCCCGCAAGGTGCAGAAGGATTACTGGCGCGATTACGGCACGACGCTGAACGGGCTGATGGCCAATGGACAGGTGCGCAGTGGCCGTGATTTTCTCGATTTCGTTCACGATATCGATCACAGCGTTATCACGCCGGATCCACAGCTGGCGGCGCATATCCGCGCCCTGCCAGGACGCCGCTATGTCTATACAAATGGTTCGATGAAACATGCCGAAAACATCTGTCACCATCTCGGTTTGACTGATTGTTTTGATGACATGTTTGACGTTGAAGCCTCCGGCTTTCAGCCCAAACCCCAACGTTCAGGCTTCGACCTCTTCGCCTCGCGCTTCGATGTCAAAGCACCGGAAAGCGCCTTTTTTGAAGATTCGATCCGCAATCTGAAAACCGCGCATGAACTTGGCTGGACCACTATTCTGGTGCGGGCCAGGCCGGGGCCGCGTGATGAGGAAAGTGCCGGTCCGGAGGATCACCCGGAACATGTGCATTATGCCGTGGATTGCCTGAAAACATTCCTCTCCACCGCGAAAACGAGAGACAAAGCCGCATGACCGGTATCGCCGCCCTGGAAACCGTCATCAATACCGCTTGGGACCAGCGAGACGATCCCGCTGCCTTGACGGAAAGTGTCCGCGATGCTGTCGCACAGGCCGTTGGTTTGCTTGACGGAGGAAAGGCACGGGTCGCTGAAAAGTCCGATGAAGCATGGGTCGTCAATCAATGGCTCAAAAAGGCTGTCCTTTTATCCTTCCGCCTCAATCCGATGGGCGTGATCAAGGGGGGAATTGGCGGCGCGAAATGGTGGGACAAGGTGCCCTCCAAATTCGAAGGCTGGGGCGAGGCCGAGTTCAAGGCCGCCGGTTTCCGCGCCGTTCCGCCCTGTGCCGTGCGCCGCGGCGCTTTCATCGCGCCCGGAGCCGTGCTGATGCCGTCCTATGTCAATATCGGCGCGTATGTCGGCGAAGGTGCTATGGTCGATACTTGGGCCAGTATCGGCTCGTGCGCCCAGATCGGAAAGAATGTCCATGTCTCGGCCGGGGCGGGCATTGGCGGCGTGCTGGAGCCCTTGCAGGCCAATCCCACCATCATCGAGGACGGCGCCTTTATCGGGGCGCGCTCGGAAGTGGTAGAAGGCGTCATCGTCCGCGAAGGTGCCGTTCTGGCCATGGGCGTCTTCATATCCGGCTCAACCAGGATCGTCGATCGCGCGACTGGCAAGATCACCTATGGCGAAGTCCCGCCCTATGCTGTGGTCGCGCCCGGCACATTGCCCGATCCCAAGGGCGGACCGTCTCTGGCCTGCGCCGTGATCGTCAAAACCGTGGACGAACGCACCCGCGCCAAGACCGCCATCAACGAGCTCCTGCGGGACTGACTGCATAAACAATTAGCCGTTTAGCAAAACGTTCTTGACATTATTTAGATATTTAGCTAATCGTTGAATCATGTCAACGGTGTTCAAAGCCCTCTCTGATCCCACCCGCCGCCAGGTGCTGCAAATGCTGCGCTCTGGCCCGAAGACCGCTGGCGAGCTGGCGGCTTCGTTTGACGTGTCGAAACCTACCATGTCGGCGCACTTCGCCGTGCTGCGGGAAGCCGGGCTCGTGACCTCGGAAAAACAGGGCAAATCTGTTGTCTATCAGTTGAAAATGTCCGTGCTGGAAGACGCCCTTCTTAGTTTTGCCCAGACCTTTGGCTGGGAATTGAAACCCGGCGCGGACGAATCCATGAAGGGAGGGCCGGATGCCCGCTAACCTGTTTGCCTCGCAAGGCAGTGTGATTTTGATGTCGGCCTTCCTCGTCATCCTGTCGGCTGCGAACGGTCTGGCCATGCCGGAAAAATGGATCGCCTGGGCCGGCATCATAATGCTGGCCATCGGCGCGCTGATCCTGTTGGCGGTTGTCCAGAACGTTCATCCCGCAACACGGCGCAATATCCACCGCAGCCTGTTCGCCGCAGGCGTGTCGATTTCCATCGCGCTGGCGTTCAGCCTCGGGGAATCTTTTGATATTATTCCTGAAGCCGCTTCCAAACGTGCCGCCGGAGTGCTGATCGGTCTGATCCTTGCCGCTGCAGGAAATTTCCTGCCCAAAGCGGTCATCCCTGTCAGCGCCCGCGCTTGCAATCCTGCCCGCGTGGCCCGTGCAGAGCGGTTGGTCGGGTGGGTGACAATGCTGGCGGGTATCGCCTTCGCTGCAATCTGGATATTTGCACCGATTGATGCTGCAAAAATCGGCTCCGCGCTGGCCGGACTGATGGCATTTTTCACTTCACTGACCGCCTCGATATGGCTGCACGCTACTGACCCCGGAAAACAACAGGAGGACTGACACGATGACTCAGGCCCACGGCATACACTTCGCCATTTTCCAGTTCTCGCTGGCAATCGCCTTTGTCTCAATCGCCTTCCTGGCCGATGCCCGTTGGGAGGATGGCGCGATCAAATGACTAATTGTGGCATACACCGTCACCAATGGCATGATCGTCGCCGCCTGGTTTGTCCGGTTCGCCATCCGTGCAGAGCAACAAAACAGCAATTCCGCCGGGCAATAGCGTCTAATACTTGGCAGATGAGCACCGGGCCGCTACCTCTGCAGCATGGCTCTAACTGACCCCCTCCCCCTCGCTCAGGCGCTGATCCGCGCGCCCTCGGTCACGCCGAAGGATGAGGGGGTCATGGACGTCTTGCAGGGCGCACTGGAAAAGCTGGGCTTTACCGCGAAGCGTTATCCCTTCGAGGAGGTCGATAATCTCTATGCCCGGCTGGGCACGGACGGTCCGGTGCTCGGATTTGCCGGTCATGTC
>Ga0066644_10001786_pt1 | contig 11697 bp, 8 predicted proteins | sample CryGeyCG2114_020_FD_62735 | JGI IMG/M metagenome (GOLD analysis project Ga0066644, IMG submission 62735) | Groundwater microbial communities from aquifer - Crystal Geyser CG15_big_fil_post_rev_8/21/14_0.20 | ecosystem: Environmental > Aquatic > Deep subsurface > Groundwater | place: USA: Utah...
TGCGGACCGGCGCTTCATAGCCGCCCGCTTCCTGGATTACAGGCCCGGCTGGCACCAGCGGCCTTTGCGGCATCGGGCCGCGATTGGCCGGCACCGTATTGACCAGCAGCGTTTCGCTGTCAGGCATCCAGCTGACCGGATCAAAGACCGCATTGATTCCGCCGGAAATCACTTCGCGCGCCCGGGCGCGCTCCACATCCGCCACCCACAGCGACAATTCATCGCCGCTGGTGACGACAAAGGCCACAGAGCGCCCGTCTGGTGACCAGTCGAAACCGGACAGGCCGATATCGTCCGGCAAATCGATGGGGCGCTCTTCACCGGTCTCGACATCAATGACGGAGAGGCCAATGGCCGTGCGTGGCCCATGGCGGCCATTCGTCGCCACATCCAGCCGCAAACCAGCCAGCCTTTCCATCGGACGGGCCAGCTCGGCAACCGGCGGCAGGCTCTCCCGATGGATCAGCAAGAGATGGCGGCGGTCCGGCGAGAACGTCGTCCACGGCGCGGCGGGCGCGTCAACGATATCGACGATCTCCTGCGGCGGCAGGCGGTAGGCCTCCTGCGCGGACGCCGGCGAATAGGCGGAAAGAAAAAGCGCTGCACTGGCCACTGCGGCGAGACCGGGTTTGATCATCTGGAATGCCCCTGAAAAATTCAGGTTTCAACATAAGCAGCTATGGCGCGGCGTCCAGTTACCAAAAGGAAAGGCCCCGGCGTAATACTCCACCGGGGCCTGATGTGCCGAAAGAATAAGGCTTCTATTCCTCTTCTTCGGAGGTTTCGCTTTCCTTGATATCCTGACCGGTTTCCTGATCGACAACTTTCATCGACAGGCGGACCTTGCCGCGGTCATCAAAGCCCATCAGCTTCACATAGACTTCATCGCCTTCGGCAACGACGTCCTTGGGATGGCTGACGCGCTCATTCTTCATTTGCGAGACGTGAACCAGGCCGTCTTTCGGGCCGAAGAAGTTCACGAAGGCGCCGAAGTCCATGACCTTGACGATTTTACCCTTGTAGATCTTACCGATTTCCGGCTCGGCCGTCAGGCCATGGATCCAGTCAAGCGCAGCGCGAATGGCCTTGGCGTCGGAGGACGAGACCTTGATCACGCCATCATCATTGACATCGACCTTGGCACCGGTGACTTCCACGATCTCGCGGATCACCTTGCCACCGGTTCCGATCACATCACGGATCTTGTCAGTCGGAATGGTGATCGTCTCGATGCGCGGCGCATATTCACCGACTTCTTCCCGGGCTGTACCGAGGGCCTCATTCATCTTGTCGAGAATGTGGGTGCGGCCACCTTTGGCCTGCTCCAGCGCGGTCTTCATGATGTCTTCGGTGATGCCGGCAATCTTGATGTCCATCTGCAGCGAGGTGATGCCTTCTGACGTCCCGGCCACCTTGAAGTCCATATCGCCAAGATGATCTTCATCTCCGAGAATGTCGGAAAGAACGGCAATCCCTTCAGGGTCCTTGATCAGACCCATGGCAATACCGGACACCGGGCGGGTGATCGGCACACCGGCATCCATCAGCGCAAGCGAGGCACCACACACCGTCGCCATGGAGGACGAGCCGTTGGATTCCGTGATCTCGGAGACCAGGCGGATCGTGTAGGGAAAGTTTTCTGCCGAGGGCAGAACGGCATTCACTGCACGCCAGGCCAGCTTGCCATGACCGATTTCGCGGCGGCCCGGAGCCAGGCGGAAGCTGGTTTCACCCACCGAATAGGGGGGGAAGTTGTAATGGAGCATGAAGCGCTCCTTATACGTCCCCGTCAGGGCGTCGATGAATTGCTCATCTTCGCCCGTGCCCAGAGTGGCCACGACCAGGCCCTGCGTTTCACCGCGGGTGAACAGGGCAGAACCGTGCGTACGCGGCAATATGCCGGCTTCAGCCACAATCGTGCGGACCTCATCCAGTTTGCGGCCATCAATCCGTTTGCCGGTCTTGATGATGCCACCACGGACGATGGAGGACTCCACGCCCTTCAGAACATCAGCGAGCACAGTAGCCGGAACACCCTCCGGATTTTCATCGCTTTGCCCCAGGGCATCCCTGGCCTTGTCCTTGGCCGCGCCGACAGCCGCATAGCGCTCGGTCTTGTCGGTGATGGTGTAGGCCGCAGCCAGATCGGCTTCGACCAGCTTGCGGACCCTGGCTTCCAGATCGGAATGATCTTCCGGCTGATAGTCCCACGGCTCCTTGGCACATTTTTCTGCCAAGCGGATGATGGCATCAATCACCGGCTGGAACGCTTCATGACCGAACATCACGGCACCGAGCATGATCTCTTCGGACAGCTCCTTGGCTTCCGATTCCACCATCATCACGGCATCGCCTGTGCCTGCCACGACCAGATCGAGCGCACTGTCTGCAATATCATCGCAGAGCGGGTTCAGCACATATTCGCCATTCATGTAGCCAACACGCGCCGCGCCGATCGGACCCATGAAAGGCAGACCGGAAATGCAAAGCGCTGCAGAAGCGCCAATCATGCCGACGATATCCGGATCATTCTCCATATCGTGCGACAAGACCGTCAGCATCACCTGGACTTCATTCTTGAAGCCTTTCGGGAAGAGCGGACGAATCGGACGGTCGATCAGACGGGAAGTCAGCGTTTCCTTTTCGGTTGGCCGGCCTTCGCGCTTGAAGAAGCCTCCCGGGATTTTCCCGGCGGCGAAATATTTTTCCTGATAGTTGACCGTCAGCGGGAAGAAGTCAGCTCCCGGCTTGACGCTTTTGACGCCGACAGCGGTCGCCAGAACAGTTGTCTCACCATAGGTGATCATGACAGCACCGTCCGCCTGGCGGGCGACCTTGCCGGTTTCGAGGATCAGCTCACGGCCGCCCCATTCAATCGTTTCTTTGTGTATCTCAAACATCTCGTGCGTGCTTTCATCCCGTACGTCGTCTCAACCAGCGATTAGCGGCGGAGGCCCAGCTTCTTGATCAAAGCCTGATAACGGGCCTCATCCTTGCCTTTCAGATAGTCCAGCAGCCTGCGGCGCTGGGACACCATCTTCAGAAGACCACGGCGGGAATGATTATCCTTTTTGTGGGTTTTGAAATGCTCCGTCAGATTGGCTATACGTTCGGTCAGGATAGCCACTTGGACTTCCGGAGATCCCGTATCGCCCTTCGTCTGGGCATTTTCAGAAATAAGCGCACTCTTGCGCTCTTGCGTTACCGACATCGGACTTTCCTTTCTTGCCCCTTACCGGGGCTCTAGAGGCTGTGATTGAAAACGCGCGCCGGAACGAATTTTCCCGCCTGCGCGTCTCCCAGAGCGACCGCCATCCCGCCGTACATCGCAACCGCCAATCGAGACCCGTCTTTTCCGGAAAGATCACGAGGACGCCTTTGGGCACGAAGCTCCTGCGCAATGCGCGGGAGCAGGACGATGGACCGCCCCTGCCTTAAATGAGACGCCTCCTCCTCGGTTACGGCCAGTGCCGGGATGTCGTCCAGCGCGGTCTCAACCGGGGCAAGCCCCTCAAAAGCGCGGCCCTTATGGGCCAAATCTGACAATTCGTCCAGCGATATGGCAGCAGACTCTTCAAATACACCGACTGCGGTCCGGCGCAGGCTGGAAATATGGCCTTCCGTGCCGAGTTTTAGCGACAGATCCCGGGCAATAGCGCGGACATAGGTGCCCTTTCCGCATTCCATTTCAAACACGGTTTCATCCGCCGAGGGCGCGCCGATTATGTCGAGTCGGTCAATCCTCACCGGGCGCGCCGCGATCTCGACGTCCTCACCGGCCCGGGCCAGATCATAGGCGCGCTCGCCATCAATCTTGATGGCCGAATATTTCGGCGGAATTTGCTCGATATCGCCCACAAAGTCCGGCAGCTTTACCTTTATGGCCTCGATATCCGGGCGGACGTCCGACGTTGCAACAACCTTGCCTTCAGTATCCAGCGTATCGGTGGAGACGCCCCAGCGAATGGCAAAGCGATAGATCTTTCCGGCATCCTGGGCGAAGGGCACGGTTTTTGTGGCTTCTCCCAGCGCAATCGGCAACATGCCCGTCGCCAGAGGGTCGAGCGTGCCGGCATGCCCGGCTTTCTTGGCGTCAAACAGGCGGCGCACAGCGGACACAGCCTGGGTCGACGTCATATCCAGTGGCTTGTCCAGCAACACCCAGCCATGAATGTCCTGACCGCGCTTGCGGCGGCCCATCAGTCTTCATCCTCGGCGGCAAGGCCCGGATCAAGGTCGCGCTTCACCGAAGGGCTGGCGAGAAGGTCGTCAATCCGGCTCGCCTGATCAAACCGGTCATCGGCAATAAAGCGCAGCTCGGGCGTGTATTTCAGCTCGATCTCCCGGCCCAACTGCCCGCGCAGAAAACTGGCGCAGCGGTTCATGGCTTTTGCGACAACATCCTTGTCACCCTGGGCGAGGGGGGCGACATAAACCCGCGCTGCCTTGAGGTCGGGCGAGGTGCGGACTTCAGTGATGGTCACATCAATCCCGGCCAGATCATGATCCCGCAGCTCCTTGCGCTGCAGGATTTCAACCAGCGTATGGCGGATCAGTTCTCCGGCACGAAGCTGTCTCTGGGAAGGCATTTTGGCGCCCGCGTGGGGCGATCCGTGGCGGGTCATGAAAACCTCGTTCTCGAAAGGCCGGGATCGAACCGGTGCATTCGCTTCTCAAAAGGGCGCGCGGTCTACCGCTTCACGCCTTCAATGGCAAGCCTACCGCATCCAGAAGCGTGGCGTGAAAAGAAGCAGGATCACCACCAGCTCCAGCCGCCCCATCAGCATGACCCCGCACAACAGCCATTTGGCAGCGTCCGGAAGCGGAATGAAATTACCTGCTGGCCCGATGACTTCTCCCAGGCCGGGGCCGACATTGGCGATCGCCGTCGCCGAAGCTGTCAGCGCCGAAACCGGATCGAGCCCCATGGCTGAAAGAAGAATGGCAGCCACAGCAAAGGTGCCAACGAACAGGCCACCGAAAAGCGCAACCGAGGCGATATCCTCGTCCGTCAATTGCCGGCCTGCATGGTGCGCCCGCACCACCGAATTCGGCATTGAGGCCTGATTCAAGGCGCGTCTGATCGATTTCAGCACGATCAGAACGCGGAAGGCCTTGAACCCGCCCGCTGTTGACCCGGCACATCCGCCAAGAAAAGTGAGCACAAATGCGCCGGTGATGGCGAGCGGCCCCCAGAGCTGGTAATCGCCAACCGCATAGCCCGTCGTTGTGATGAGAGATGCCGTCACGAACAAGGCCGATCTTATTCTGTCCCCGGCGCCCAGATCCGGCCCGGTTTGCGACAGCACCAGCAGCAAAGTGAAAGCTGCCACGATCACCAGAAAAGTGACGATCTCCTCATGGGCCGCAAAGCTCAGGAGATGAAACTGGCTAAAAAATCGGACATAGGCGAGGAATGGCAACGATCCCGCAATCATGAAAACGATGGCCACCCATTGCGATCCCGCAGAGAAATTGCCCATGGAGGCATCGCTGGTCGAATAGCCGCCGGTTGAGACCGTCGTCATGGCATGGGTCGCGGCTTCAAATCCGGTCATGCCGGTCGCCAAATACCCCACAATGCAGCCCAGTGTCAGGCCCAGATAGAGCAGCACAATGGACGCCGCGAGCTGGCCCGGCCGGGCAATGACCCGGTCACGTGATTGATTTGATGATTCCATCTGGAAAAGCTGCATCCCGCCAACCCGCAGGAAAGGCAGAATGGCAATAGAGATACCGATGATCCCGATGCCGCCAATCCATTGCAAAAACGCCCGCCACAAGAGAATCGACGGCGACGCTGAATCCAGCCCCGTCATCACAGTGGAGCCAGTCGTCGTGATCCCCGAAACAGATTCAAAAACCGCATCGGTCCAGTCCAGCCCGACCGCTACGCCAGTAAAGGGAATGGCGGCCAGTAAAGGCAGGCCCATCCACGCACCGGCTGTGAGCGCAACTGCGCCACGATAATCAATGGCCGGTTCGGCATCCCGACCCAACAGGTACAGGATTCCGCCTAGAAATCCGGATACTATTGTGGTGGCAAAAAAAGACGCTGCGGCCTGATCCGCATACACGAACCGGGACATCAGTGCCACAAAACCGGAGATCATCCCCAGGCCAAGACAGAGCGAGCCAAGGATCAGGAAGACGATCTGGTATTTGCGCATCGCCCGACCTTAAACCCTGACTGGTTCATCCGGTCAGAGTTTGCGTTCGACTTCCTCGACTTCGAAGCATTCGATGAGATCGCCTTTCTGAAGGTCTTCATAATTCTCGAATGCCATTCCGCATTCCGTGCCGGCACGGACTTCCGGGACTTCGTCCTTGAAGCGTTTGAGCGTCTTCAGCATGCCTTCGTGGATGACGGTGTCGTCGCGCAACAGGCGGACGCCCGAGCCGCGCTTCACAACACCTTCGGTCACACGGCAGCCTGCCACCTTGCCGGCCTTGGAAATATTGAAGACTTCCAGGATTTCAGCATACCCGATGAAGGTTTCGCGCTTCTCGGGTGCCAGCATGCCTTCCAGCGTGCCTTTCACATCATCGAGAATATTGTAGATAATGGAATAATACCGGATCTCGACGCCTTCGGCTTCGGCCATCTGACGGGCCTGCTTGTTGGCGCGGACATTGAAGGCAAAGACCGGCGCACCGGATGATTTGGCGAGCAGGATATCGGATTCATTGACGCCGCCTGCGGCCCCGTAAATGACCCGGGCTTTCACCTCATCATTGCCGATTTTCTCCAGCGACTGCGCAATGGCTTCGGCCGAGCCCTGAACATCGGCTTTCACGACCAGTGGCATTTCCTGGATTTCGCTGGATTTGAGGCGTGCCAGCATCTGTTCGAGCGAGGCTCCGCCGGTTCCCGCCGCAGATATGGACTGGCGCTTCTGACGCTGACGGTAATCAACAATCTCGCGCGCCCGCGCTTCACTATCGACAACCGCAAACAATTCGCCCGGTTCGGGGGCGCCATCGAGGCCGAGAATTTCGGCCGGCTGTGACGGACCCAATTCCTTGAGCTGCTGGTTGCGTTCATCAATCATGGCCCGCACACGGCCCCATTGAGCGCCGGCGACCAGAATGTCACCGCGTTTCAGCGTGCCGCGCTTGACCAGAACCGTGGCCACAGAGCCGCGGCCCTGCTCAACCTGGCTTTCAACCACAACACCATCAGCGGCGCGGTCTGGATTGGCTTTCAGCTCCAGAAATTCCGCCTGCAGCGAAATGGCATCGGTCAGCTCCTGCAGGCCGGTCTTTTTCAAGGCCGAAACCTCGATCGCCTGCGTCTCGCCGCCCATGCTTTCAACCACCACTTCATGCTGAAGCAAATCGGTCAGAACTTTTTGAGGATTGGCCCCTTCGCGGTCCATCTTGTTGATCGCAACAATGATCGGCGCGCCTGCGGCCTGAGCGTGTTTGATGGCTTCGATGGTTTGCGGCATGACACCATCATCGGCGGCCACCACCAGGATCACGATATCGGTGGCTTGTGCCCCGCGCGAACGCATGGAGGAAAAGGCGGCGTGGCCCGGGGTATCCAGGAAGGTGATCCTGTCGCCGGATTTCAGCTTCACCTGATAGGCGCCGATATGCTGGGTGATACCGCCCGCTTCACCAGCGACGACATCTGTGGCGCGCAAGGCATCCAGCAGCGAGGTCTTGCCGTGGTCCACATGGCCCATAACGGTCACAACCGGCGGCCGCGGCTTCTTGCTGGCTTCCGGGTCATCATCCGCGATGAAGCCTTCTTCAACGTCGGATTCCGACACGCGTTTCGCAATGTGGCCGAAATCTTCGATGATCAGCTCGGCGGTATCGAGGTCGAGCACGTCATTCACACGGACCATCTGGCCCTGCTTCATCAGGTATTTGACGACATCTGCGGCGCGCTCGGCCATACGAACGGCCAGTTCCTGAACCGTAATGGCTTCCGGCAACACCACTTCTCGCTGGATCTTGTCGCGGTCACCGCCCTGCTGACGGCGTTGCTTTTCACGCTCACGCGCCCGGCGCACAGAGGCCAGCGAACGCTGACGATCTTCATCGCCATCCAGAATGTTCTGGATGGTCAGCTTCCCGGAGCGGCGGCCATGGTCGGACTTGGCGCGGCTTTTCTCCGGGGCAGCGCGGCCCGGTCCGGGCGCGCCTTTCTTTTTGACGCGGCCACCCATGGCTTCAAGCATGGAGTCGGCATCATCACTGTCATGGTTCTTGGGCTTGTCTTTTGTTTTCGGACCCTCGCGGCGGGCCGGTGCCACATCGTCCGGATCGCCTTTGGCGGGTGCGGGAGCGGCAGCTGCAGCGGCCGCAGCCGCCGCCTCGGCCTCGGCTTCCGCCTTGCGGCGTTCGGCATCCGCCACTTCTTCAGCTTCCCGGCGCTGCTTTTCTTCAAGCAGGCGCTGTTCTTCCTCGGCGCGCTGGGAGCGCTCGGCCTCGGCGGTCTTGCGGCTTTCTTCTTTTTGCGCAGCTTCAGCACGCGCACGCTGAATGGCGCGCTGGCGGGACAGCAGCTCTTCTTCGGACAGGCCGAGTTCGCGGGCCTTGGCGGCCAGCGGTGTTTCGCCCTTCCTCTGGGTCGCGCCCGGCTGCGGCTTGCCCGGAGACTTCGATGCGTCTCCCTGTTGCGGAGAGGCGACGCGCTTGCGTTTTTTCTCGACCACCACAGATTTGGAGCGGCCGCGCGCAAAGCTTTGCTGCACGGTGCCTGACCCTCCGCGATTCAGCGAAAGAGGCCGGCGGCCGGAACCCCCCTGATTACGATCGTCGTTGTCGCTCATGCGAACCTTTCAACACGGCCTATTCCGGGGAGTTCGCTGGCGGCCGATCAACCAACGTCCCGTTTTCAAGTCAACAAGGCTTGAAGGCCCACTAAACTAGCCAGCTTCAAGCCGGATTCAACCATTCTCACCCGCTTTTGCTGCCGGATCGATTATCCGGAAGCCCGAAAGCCGCGTCATGACCTCCCCAAAAGCCCGCCCCTGCGGACCACTGGAAAGCACTGCATGGACCACACTGTCGCGTCCGGCAGCCTGTCCGAGTTCAGCTGCGGTAAAACATCCCGCCACTGGAATCCCGCCCCATTTCGCCGCGGCCAACCGGTCCAGCTTGCCCCGGCCATCGGCTGCGCCATCGCTGGCTTCGATCCGCCACGCCGGCCGTTCCGCCTTCAGTGACAGGCGGACCGCATCCATTCCTGCTGCCAGCGACCCGGCTTTTCGCGCCAGTCCGATAAAGGACAGGGCGCGCGCCGCCAGAAGCCGTTCGACGTCATCGGCAAGGCAGGCCGGCGCTTTTGCGCCATCAAGCGCCCGCGCCAGCTTGCCTTTCTTTGTGGCCAGTTCGACCGAAGCACGGTCGGCGCTGACCCAAGCCCCCCGGCCCGGCAATTTGGCGGCGATATCCGGCACCACATTTCCGGCGGGGTCAGCTACAAAACGGATCAGTCCGCTTTCCGGGCCGCTTGTCCCCTTGGCAATGCAGCGCCGCTCGCGCATGTCTGCACCAGAGCTCAGTCCTTGGCCTCTTCCTCATCGTCTACCGGCGCATCCAGATCAACACCCAGTGCCGCAGCTTCGGCGTCCAGCGCGTCCAGATCCATATCGGCGATATCCACATCGCCGTCACCCTCTTCTTCGCTGGTTTCTTCGGCTGCGGGCTGCGGCAAGTCGTCTTCGGAAATCCAGCCTGCGGCGACACGCGCTTTCAGGATCATCATTTCCGCATCTTCCTGGGACAGCTCGAATTCTTCCAGGATGCCCGCCTCGCGAACCCGCGCGCCATCCCTGGTTTCAAACCAGCCGCGCAGATCGTCAGGCGTAAATCCGGCAAGATCATCGGCCGTCCTGACTTCATTTTCACCCAGCTTGACCGCCATGGCGAGATCAATACCGTCGATTTCCAACAGCCCGTCTTCCACGCCCAGCTCGGTCCGCTTGGCATCCTGAGCGGCTGCCAGCTTGTCGAGATGTTCCTTGGCACGGGTCTGGATTTCGACGGCGGTGTCGTCGTCAAAACCCTCGATGACTTCGATTTCGCCGAGATCGACATAAGCCAGCTCTTCGACGCTTTCGAAGCCTTCTGTTGCCAGAAGCTGGGCGATGACTTCATCCACATCAAGTGCATCCATGAAGATCGCCGTACGTTCGGCAAATTCTTTCTGACGGCGCTCGGATTCTTCCTGCTCGGTCAGGATGTCGATCGACCAGCCCGTCAGTTGCGAAGCCAGGCGCACATTCTGGCCCCGGCGGCCAATGGCCAGCGACAACTGATCATCCGGCACCACAACCTCGATGCGTTGATCTTCCTCGTCGAGCACCACTTTGGCCACTTCGGCAGGCTGAAGCGCGTTGACGATGAAGGTCGCCGGATCATTATTCCACGGAATGATGTCAATCTTCTCACCCGCAAGTTCGGACACCACGGCCTGAACACGCGACCCGCGCATGCCGACACAGGCCCCGACCGGGTCAATCGAGCCATCATTGGAAATCACCGCGATCTTGGCGCGGGAGCCCGGATCACGGGCCACGGCCGGAATCTCGATAATGCCTTCATAAACTTCCGGCACTTCCTGTGCGAACAGGGCGGCCATGAAGTCGGGATGGGCGCGCGACAGGAAGATTTGCGGCCCGCGCGTTTCGCGGCGCACATCATAGATATAGGCGCGGACGCGGTCGCCATTCTTCAGGTTTTCGCGCGGAATGCCGTCATTGCGGCGGATAATGCCTTCAGCCCGTCCCATATCAATGAACACATTGCCGTATTCGACGCGCTTGACGATACCGTTGAGGATTTCGCCAACGCGGTCCTTGTATTCTTCATACTGGCGCTCACGCTCGGCATCGCGCACTTTTTGCGTGATCACCTGCTTGGCAGCCATCGAGGCGACCCGGCCAAATTCAATCGGCGGCAATTCTTCAGAGAAGACAGTACCGATTTCGGCGTTGGGATCGATTTTCCTGGCATCAGCGAGGCTCATTTCCTGAGCATCGCTTTCAACCTCTTCGACCACCGTCGTGTGCCGGGTCAGAGACATTTCACCCGTCTTCGGGTCGATTTTGGAGCGGATATCCAGCTCGGCCCCGTAGCGCGAACGCGCTGCTTTCTCAATCGCCTCTTCAATGGCTTCGATCACGATGCGCTCATCGATCGATTTTTCATGCGCCACAGCCCGGGCAATGGCGAGCATCTCGGTCTTGTTTGCACTGACGCCGATATTCATGGCGTGTCTCCACTTGTTTCATCCGAGCCGGATGGCGCACCGCGCGCCGCCAGGCCGGCCTTGATCAATTCATCGGTGAGCACGAGCTTGGCATCGGCAATCCAGTCAAACGGGATCACCGCCGTTTCGTCCTCATTGGGCAGGTCAATCAGCACCGATCCGTCTTCAAAGCCGGCGAGCTGACCGTTAAATCTTTTCTGTCCCTCAACCAGACGGTCGAGTTCCAGCTTGGCCTTGAACCCCTCCCAGCGCGCAAAGTGCGCCGGCAGGGTCAGGGGCCGGTCGATACCGGGCGAGGATACTTCCAGATTGTATTCGCCACTGATCGGGTCCGTCTCTTCAAGAATGTCGGACAGGCCGCGCGACAGTTTCGCGCAATCCTCCACATCCATGGTGCCGTCAAGTTTTTCGGCCATGATCTGGACAGTCTGCGTCTTGCCCGACTTCACGCGGATGCGTACAATTTC